>Ga0326597_10006056_pt1 | contig 16633 bp, 14 predicted proteins | sample RVTome_12_FD_203789 | JGI IMG/M metagenome (GOLD analysis project Ga0326597, IMG submission 203789) | Soil microbial communities from uranium-contaminated site in the Upper Colorado River Basin, Wyoming, United States - RVT100D185 | ecosystem: Environmental > Terrestrial > Soil > Contaminated >...
GCTCGGCGTCGGCGTGCGCGGTACCGGCCGCGTCAGCGGCCGCCGCCGCGGCCACCGCCGCGCCCGCCGCCGCGCGCGCCACGTACAGCGCCGTGTGCGCGCCGTGGTGCGCCGTGGCCGCGGCCTCGGCCGCGGCCGCGGCGGCGGCGGCGGCGGCGGCGGCGGCCGGTAGCGTGGCGGCCGCGTCCACCGCTGCACGCTCGTGCAAGCGCGCCGCCTCCAGGTCGCGCTCCGCCGCCGCGCACTCGCGCCGTTGCTCGTCGACGCGCGCGGTCTCCGTTGCCATCAGGCTGCGCAGCGCCGCTGCGCGCGCTAAGCGGCGAAACGCGTGCGGCGGCGCACCCATTCGTTGTAACGAGTTTCGCGTGCGCCGCCGCCGCCGCGCGCGCACTTTACGGCGCGTACTCGGCCGCCGCCGCGTTATCCTCGTCGTCAAACCACGGCGGCGAAGCGGGCGCACAGCACGGCGAGCTCGGCGGCGAGTAACCCGACGCCCGCGGCGACGCGTGCTCGTCGCCGTTCTCGTCCTCGATCGCCGTTGGCCAGGCGGTTGCGTAGCACGGCGAGGTGACCGAGTACGTGGGCGACGTGGGCGAGTATGACGGCGACGTGGGCGAGTACGAGGGTGACGTGGGCGAGTACGAAGGTGAGCTGGACGAGTAGGCGGGCGAGCTGGGCGAGTAGCCGCCGTAAAAGTCCAGGCCGGGCGACGTTGGCGAATAGCAGGCGGCGGCCACCGGTGAAAACGCGCCGCCGTCGGGCGTGCGCCACGCGGCGGCGTCGCTCGGCGACAGCAGCCACGCGTCGGCCGGCACCGCGCACCGCGTGCTGTGCAGCGTTGACGGCGACGCCACCGCGGGCGGCAGGCAAAAGCGCGCCGCCGTGCGCTTGATGCCGCGGCGCGGCGGCGGCGGCGGCGGCGACGACGGAGCCGGCGCCGTCGCGTACACGCGCGACGCCGTCGCCTCGGGCAGCACCGTGGCGTGCCGCACCGCGTCCGCGTCCAGCAGCACGGCGCACGCGCCGGTGCCGATGCGCGGCATCGCGCGGCCCAGCGCCACGGCGGCGCTCGGCGTGCTGAGCGGCGCGCGCACGCCGTTGCGCGCGGCCGCCAGCACGGTGTCGGTGGCGCGCTCGAAGCTGGCCAGGCACATGATGTCGCCGGGCCGCGCGGCGCGCACGCCAAAGTACGAGGCGGCCAGGTAGCGGCCGCTCGCGCACAGCGCGTCCGCCAGCAGCGCCACGTGCCGCGGGTCCAGTTGGTTGCCCGTCTCGGCCAGCAGCAGCGCGTACTCGCTGGCCAGCGCGTGGCGCGCCGCCTCGATGCCGTGCACGCGCTCGACGGCGCACACGTCGTTGGTGTCGCAGCGGCGCGCGTCGCTCAACCGCCGCGGCGTCGACCGCCGCCGCCGGCGCGCGGCGGCGGCGGGCTCCAGCACGCAGGCCAGCAGCACGCGCGCGTACGCGCGCGTCTCGATGCGCACGCGCCACTCGACCGCGGTGCGCGCGCCCGCGGCCGGCGCGTAGCGCGCCACCCGCCGCCGCTCGCTGCGCACGTGCCACGCGTCGTCCGGCGCCGTGGCGCTGGGCACGCGCACCGCCAGCACGCGGCGCTGCAGCGCGCACAGCGCCTCCAGCTCGCGCTCGCCGCCGTCGTCGTGGCCGCCGCCGCCGCCGCCGCCGCCCAGGACGCGCACCTCGAGTCCGGCGCCCGACGGCAGCGCGACGCACAGCAGCGCGAGCGCCGCGCCGGCCGTCTGCTGTACCGCGCGCGCCGCGTGCGCGGCGCCGTGCGGCGGCACGCACGCGAAGCGCAACGCAAAGTGGCCCGCGTCGGCGCACAGCGCGCGCCACGCGCGCGCGTCCTCGCTGCCGCCGGCACCGTTCACCAGCAGTACGGCGGCGTCGGCGGCGCCGTCGCGCCGCAGCGCGCCGTACAGCGCGTCGTACGCGGCGTTGTCCGGGTCGCTGGGCGGCGGCGGCGCGCCGTCGCCGCCGCCGCCGCCCAGCGGCGCGTACAGCACGCGCGTGGACGCGACGGCGGCGCCGCTGAGCGGGCGCGCGGTAAAGGCGCGCACCAGGCGGCGCAGCAGGCGGTGCGTGTGGTGCGCAATGCAACGCTCGGCGTAGGCCGCGTCGCCGGCGTGCCGCTGCGCCGAGCGCTCGGTCACGCGCCACGTGTCGTAGGCGCGCTGCAGCGCGCGCAGGCAGTCGCGCGCCGCGGCGTGCGCAAACGCGTCCGCGTCCAGTACGACGCCGCGCACGCGCCGCAGCACCTCGTCGTCGTGCTGCGCGCCGCCAAAGACACGCGGCAGGCCCGCGGCGGCGCGCACGCGCTCGTAGCCCGCCGCGGCCGCGTCGGCGCGCAGCCGCACGCGGCCGCCGCGCAGCACGCTCACGCGCAGTGGAAAGAGCTCGCCGAACCACGCGTGCGCCGCACAGCGCACCGCGTCGCACAGCGCGTCCACCGCCGCGTAGTCGTCAAAGTCGACGCCCGTCACGCGCAGCACCAGCGCGGCGTCGTCACGCTGCACCGCGGCGTCCGCGATGCACACCGGCGGCGGTGCGTCGCCGCCGACGCGCCGCCGCCGGCAGCGCAGCAGCAGCTGGCGCAGGCGCAGCGCGCGGCGCGGCTCCAGCAGCAGCCGCTCGCGCGGCAGCACGCGCTCGGGCGCGCGCGCCAGCGCCGCGGCGTCGGCCAGGCCGCGGCGCTGCGCGCGCGCCAGCGCGTCTGGGTGTGGCGACACGGTGACGCACGCGCCGTGCGGCGTGGCCGAGGCGCCCACCAGCTCCTTGTTGCGCTGCAGGCCCGGCACCACGGCCTGGCTGGAGCCGGCCAGGTGAAAGGTGTTCAGGTTGATTTGCGTGTTGTTCTCGCCCGCGCTCTGCGCCGCCACCGCGCCCACCGCCTCGCCCGGCTGCGCGCGCGCGCGCGCCAGCGACACGCGCACACGATCCAGCGCGGCTTCCAGCGTTGCGGTGGCGGCGGCCACCGCCGCGGCAATGGCGACGGGCGGCGGCGGCGGCGGCACCACCACGAGCGCCGCGTCCAGCGCCAGCCACAACTCGGCGGCAGACACCTCGTCGCACAGCAGGCGCTCGCGACGCAGCTCCGCGACGAAGCGCTGCGCGCGCGCGCGCAACGCCGCGGCATCGGCGGCGCTCGGACAGCGCACCGAGCGCGGCGGCAGCTCGCGCACCACGTTGCCGCCAGTGTACAGGTCGTGCGCGTTGGCGGTGGGCGCGTGCTCGTCGTCGTACAGCACGCGCCGCAGCACGCGCAGCGCGCGTGCGCGCTCCTCGTCGTTGTCGCCGCCGGCGGGCGCGGCCACCGCGGCAGGCGCGGTTTTGCGCTCGGCGCGCGCCGGGTCGGGCCCGTACTCGAACTGCACCAGCGCGCCGCCGTACGCGTCGCGCACGCTGCCGTCGTAGGCCACGTGCAGGCTCTCCAGCGTCTTCATGAGCTGGCGCTGCAGCGTGCCGGTGTCCGCGGTGCACACGGCCGTGTCAACGAGACCCTCGCGCGACGCCTGCGCGTGCGTATAGAACTCGGCGGCCGACAGGCCGTCCAGCAGCGAGTGCACGCCGTAGCCGCCCTCGACGGCGCCCGGGTAGCGGTTCAACAGGTGCGGCAGCGCGCGGCGCGCGCGGTGCAGGTGCTGCGCGGGCCACGCGCCCGCGTACAGCAGCAGCGTGCGCGTGAGCGCCAGCCGCGCGCCGCCGCGCAGCCGCGCCGCCGACACGGGCAGCGCGCGCTGCGTGTCCACGTCGCACACGCGGTGGCCCTTGCGCGTGTTGCCGCCCAGGCACGCCGTCATCTGGCGCACGTTCAGGAAGCCGCCCTTGGCGCCCGCCTCCACCATGTCCACCAGCGCGTTGGGCCGCGTGCCCAGCAGCCGCGTGGCCAGCCGGCCCGCCTCGTCCGCCAGCGCGTCCTGCACGCACACAATGCCGCGCTCCAGCGCGCTCACGCGCGCGTCCATGCGCACCAGCCGCGCCGCCTCGCTATGGTCCGCCGCGTCGTCGTCGTCGTCGTCGCGGCCGCGCATCGGCGCCAGCGCCGCGCGTGTCTGACGCACTATGCGTTGTACGCGACGCTGCACGTAACGCACCGCGTCGTCGTCGTCGTCGTCGTCGTTGTCGTCGTCCTGCGTGGCCACGTCGTACGGCGGCGGCGGCGGCGGCGGCGGCGCCGTCGCTGCGTCGCTGCCGTCGCCGCCGGCCAGGCGGCGCAGCGCGGCGTGCGAGCCGGCGCCCAGGTGCTCGGCGCAAATGTACTCGTGCACCGCGGCCAGCGGCGCCTCGGCAAAGGCCGCCATGCGCGCCAGGTCGCGGGCGCGCCGCCGCGCCGACGTGACGGCGCCCGCGCCGGCGCCCACGCCCGCGTCGGCCAGGCACAGGTCGCCCACGCCGATGCTGAAACCGCGCTGCGTGAGCGCGTGCACGGCCAGCGACGCGAGCGCGTCCAGGCACGCGCTCAGCTGCTCGTCGCGCTGCGCGGCGCCGGCCGCCTCGTCGGCCAGCGCGCGCAGCGCCAGCTCGTGGAACAGCGAGTTGCGCGCCACGCCCACCTGCGGCTTGCGCAGCCGGCCCGCCAGCAGCGCGCCGCGCCGCACCACGACGCGCTCCTCGGCCGCCGCGTCCGCCGCGTGCAGCAGCAGCGACGCGTCCTCGTCGCTGCCGCCGCGCTCCAGGCACGCGGGCAGCGCCAGGCTCAGCAGCTGCTTGCCGGTCCAGCGCGCGCCGCGCGGCGTCTTGACCAGCGCCGGCACCGGCAGCCGCGCGTCCGCGTAGCGGCCGGCGCGGTGCGCGGCGGCGCACAGCGCGGCGCACACGCAGTGCATGGCCTCGCCGCGCGTCAGCAGCGTGTTGCGCGACGACAGCAGCGCGCAGCCCAGCACGCCCTCCTGCACCAGGCCCATGCACGGCGCGTTGCGCTGCGCGTGCAGCAGCTGGCGCGGCACCGGCATGAGCTCGCGCACCTCGGCCTCGGCCAGCGCGCCCTGCGCCACGAACATGTTCATCTCGTCGCCGTCAAAGTCGGCGTTGTACGGCGTGGTCTCGCTCAGGTTCAGCCGGAACGTGAGCACGTCGGCGGTCGGCCGCCGCGCGCCGTCGCTGTTGTCGTCCAGCGGCAGCACGCGGTGCGCCATCATGCTGGGCCGGTGCAGCGTGGGCTGGCGGTTGAACACCAGCCAGTCGCCGCGCCGCAGCGGGCGCTCCACCACGGCGCCGTGCTCGAGCGCTTCGTCGGGCGCCAGCGGCGCGGCGGCCAGGCTGCGCGCCACGTCGCCCGCGGCGTTTACCAGCAAGCGCGTGTCGCGCGCCGCGTCGTAGTCGGGCGCCGCCGCGGCGGCGCGCAGCTCGTCCGCCAGCGCGTCGGCGTTGAGCGCCGTGACGCGCACCGGCACACTCAGCCGCGCGCACACACGGCGCGGCACGCCCAGCCAGCCCAGCGGCACGGCCGGGTCGCCGGTGATGACGGTGCGCGCGCAAAAGTCGGTGCGCTTGCCCATCAGCTGGCCGCGCCACCGGCCCTCCTTACCCGCCGCGTCGGTGGCTGCCGAGCGCGGCGCGGCGCCGCGCGGTGCCGCGCGCGCGCCCGCCGCCGGCGGTGGCGCGCCGCAGTGCGCCGCGTCGTGCAACGCGTCCACGTGGTACTGCAACGTGGCCTGCGCGCCCAGCGTGGCGCGCTCCGCCGCGTCCATGTGCGCAAAGTTGCCGAGCACGCCGCCGCCGCCAGCGGCGGCGGCGGCGGCGGCGGCGGCGGCGGCGGCGGCGGCGGCAGTGTCTGACGGCGTCGTAGTCGCGTCACAGTCGCCGTCGCGCCGCCGCTTACGGATGGACACGCGGGGCAGCGCCGTCGTCGCGACCGCCGACACGCGCATCACCACGCGCAACGCGCGCACCGCGGCCAGCACGCGCTCGTAGCGCAGCGTTACGCTGTTGTGCGACACCAGGCGCGCGGCGGCGCCGCGCGTGTCAAAGCGCGTGGGCCGCGCGCACGGCGGCAGCACCGGCAGCGCGTCCAGCGTGAGCGCCTCGACGTAGGCGCGCGTCAGGCGCGGCGCCAGTAGTTCGACGCGCGCGCGCCGCGCCACGCCGCGCGCGCGCTGCGCCGTCACCGGCAGCGTGGCGCCGGCCGCGGCGCCGGCGCCGCCGCGCGTCAGGCAGCGCGCGTGCTCGCGCGCCGGCCACGCGGCCTGCAGCGGGAACCAGGCCGCGTCCGTGTCGGGCGTGCGATCGGGTCCGGCGCCGCCGCCGCGCCGCATGCTGATGCGCGGCAGCGTGCGGCCGCACCACGTGATGCGCGCGTCGCCGCGCCGCAGCTGCGCGCGCGCCGCGGCCGCGCCCGGCGCCATTTCGTCGCCGGCGCGGTGGCCCAGCAGCTCGTGCAGCGCCACGGCGCTGGGCCGGCACACGCCCACGTGGCCGAGCCGCCGCTGCAGGTGGCGCAGCGCCGCGTACGCGCCGTCGGCGCCGTCGCCGGCGGCGGCCAGCGCGGCGGGCAGCTCGTCGTCCAGCAGCGCGCGGCGCCGCGCGCCCCAGCACAGCAGCTCGCCGCAGTGCACGCAAAACACGGACAGCAGCGCGTGCAGCACCGGCCGCGTCACGCACGTGGTCACGGGCAGCGGCAGCTCCAGGTGGCCCGCGTGGCCCGGACACGTGCGCGGCGCGCCGGCGTACGCCTCGGGCACGGCGTCGGCAAAGTCGCCGCCGCACGTGGCGCACGTGTGCCCCGCGTACAGCGCGCCCATGCGCTCGTCCAACAGGCCGTGCGGCACCGGCGCGCCGCGCCGCTCGTCCCAGCACGCCAGCCGCCGGCCGTCGCCGCGCTCGTCGTCGGCGCGCACCTCGACCACGCTGGCGTCGCGCACCGCGGCCGAGTCCAGCAGCGTGAAGTGCACGTGCGCCGCGCCGGCCATGTTGTGTGTGTGTCGCGATTCTTGTTTTTACGCGCCCACTACATGGGGCCGAGCTCGTTGCCGTCGGTCGCAGCGGCCGCGGCCGCTGCACCGGCGGCGACGCGCGGCGCCCGCGTCGGCCACGCGACCAGGTCGGTGGCGTAGTGGCGGTCGCCCGTCTTGGCAAACAGCGCGGCGCGTATGTCGCGCTGCTCGAGCGTGGTGCATCCGCGCGCGCCCACCGACACGTTGTAGGACGACACCATGATCTCGTGCGCGTAGTCTTCGAGCGCCGCGCGCACGGCCAGGATGGCGTGCTCGCTGAAGCGCAGCTTGGAGCTGAAGTCGCGGCCCACGTGTCGCATGTAGCGCTCGACGGCGGCGCGCGGCACGATGGGGTCGGTGCTGTTTTGCAGCGCGCGAATGATGGCCCGCAGCTTGCGCGCCTTGCCCGCGCTGCCCATGCGGCGCTTGCCCGCGCCCGCCGTCGTCTCTGTATTGTCACCGCCGGACGGCGGCGCCGGCGGCGGCAGCGTAATGCGCACACGCACGCGGCGTTTGGCGCCTTCCGCAGGCGCAGCCGCGTGATCGTCCGACGCCGACGCGCGCGGCTTGCTGAGCTTGACGCGCTTGCGTGGCGCGGCGGCGGGGGCACGAGACTTGGTTTGCAGCAGGCGAGCCATGATTTCTTTTTTGTGGGGTAAGTGCGCGGGCGCGCGCCCACCCGCCCATGCACGTGCCCACGCGCACACGCGTGTGCACACGGCACGCACACATGCAGTGACATGGCGGCGGCGGCGAGGCGCGTGCGTGCGCGCGCGCACGCACGTGAGCGTTTGAAAATGTTTACATTATTGCCGTCCGCCCCCCGTCATTGTGCGCCCGACTTCGACGGGCACTGCGTGGGCGCCGAGCGCATGGTGTCGTTGCTGCGCGAGTGTGGGTGCCCGCACTGTGCGGCGGCGCGCGCTGCCGCCGCAGACAACGACAGCGTTCCGCCCGCGTCGCTGCCGGCGACGACGGCGCTGCGCCGCGCCGCGTTACACCTGTGTTGGCGGTGCGCGCGCGATGGGTCGTTTGGCGCGGCGCTGGTGCGGGCCTTCCGCCACGCCGTCGTGTGGCACGGCGGCGTGGCGCCAGTGTCGCTGTGGGCGTGGCGACGCGCCGCGCTGTTTACGAACGACCGCCTGTTGGACGCCGCGCTGGTGGCGCGCGCGCGGCTGCTGGCGCGCGTGCTGCGCTGCTACGCGCTGCCGTCCAACGTGATGGCCGTGGTGGCGTGGCTGAGCTTTGCGCGCCACTGCGACGCGGTTGAGTGCGCGCGCGCCGACATGCTGACGGCACGCTCGGCGCCGCCGTATGTGGCACAGCAACCGCCCGTGTGGCTGCTGGACTGGCGCGACGAGGCGGCGCGTGGGCGCTTGGCCGCCGCGCTGCACACTGCATAAAGTAAACGCACGCGCGCGCGCGCGCGCGGTGTAAAATTTGTTCATAATGGGTAGTGTGTGGTGGCCGCCCGACCTCGCGTGCACATTCTGCGGTCGCGCGGCGGCCAGCGAGACCGAGCGGAGCGTTGCGAGGCGCTACTACGAGCTAGTGCGCACGCGTCCAGCGCGTCACGCCGACTGGACGCGCGCGCGTGCCGAATTTCACGACGTGATGATGGCCATGGACACCGCCGTCCCGTGTCAGTGCTCGTGTGCTCGCGTGCTGTTGCCGGCGCTGCGCTGCGCCGTGGCGTGGATCGGCAGCGTGCGGCTGCTGGCGGGCGTGTTGTGCTACGACGGCCGCATGCCCATGCACGTGCCCGAGCAGTGGCTGGCGCGGCTGGTGGTGGCGCGCGCGCGCCTGGTGGCGCGCGTGCTGCGCGCGGCCGTACTACCGACGGATATGTTGCAGCGCGTGGTGCTCGAGTCGCTGCGCGACTGCTGCGACGCGGTCGCGTTTCGGCGCTTTGGATTGCTGAACGACGGGCCGCACGAGCTTGATGCGATACTGCGCCGCTACGATCGCACGACGTCCTTGGCGCGCTTGGCCGCCGTGGCGCTCGCCGCCGGTCCGCACGACGCGGTTCTAGACGCGCACTTGGGCGCACTCGTGTGCGCAGCCGTGGCGGCCGAGTCGAACCGGCGTGCGTAAACAGTGTGTTTGGCCGTATTACGCGTGTAAATGCGCGCACGCACGCGCGCGCACGCGCGCGCGGCGGGCTGGCCACCCGTCGCGCGCGTGCGCGCGCACGCACGCACGCGCGCGCGACTCACTGCGCGCGTGCGCGCACGCAAAGGTCAAGACACTCAAGGGCGTGGGCGGCAACATACTGTACTGCGAGGAGGCGGCGTACATGGATACGGGCGTGTTCTACGAGGTAATTGTGCCGCTGATGAAGGTGAAGGGCACGGCGACGCTGTGCATCTCGACGCCGCTGGGCACCTGGAACTTTTACAGCGAGCTGACGGACATCCGCGACGCGCACGGCAAGCACGTGTTCAACGTGATCAAGGTGGGCATGGCGTGCGACCGGTGCGCGGGCACGCCGCGCGAGGCCGCGTGCACGCACCCGAGCACCAACGTGCCCGAGTGGACCGACGACAGCGGCGTGTCCAAGGCGCGCAGCATCATGGGCGACCGCATCACGCTGGTGCAGCGCGAACTCATGGGCGTGGTGGCGGACACCGACAACGCGGCATTTCGCGAGCACGACCTTCGCGCGTTTTACGCGCGCCCGCCGCACGCCGAGCCGCACGCGCCCGTGTCCACACTGTTCGTGGCCGTGGACCCAAACGGCGGCAGCCAGAACACCACCGGCAGCGAGACGGCCGTGGTGTCGCTCTACTACGACGGCGACAATATTGTGGTACGGCGAGCGCGCTTGCGCGCGCTCGTGTTACGGCGGCGGCGGCGGCTCTGCCGCCGCCACCGGCGCAAAGGCGGCGCGGTAGCGAAACACGCACTCGTTCACAAAGCGCGCCAACGTCATGTCGGCGCCGTCCAGCAAATCGTTGAAGAGCGGCAGCAGCGCGCACGTCTCGAACTCGTGCAGCGCCGACGCGTTGACGCGCGCCGCCGTCATATTGTCGTCGTCCGCGTCGTCGTCGTCGTCGGTGCGCACGGCGGGCGGCGCGAGGTAGCTGCGAAATGAGCCCTCGAGCACGAGCGCGCTCAGCAGCAGCGCACACGCCACCACGCGCGCGCCGTCGGTGCGGCCGGCGCGCGCCGCGTCAAACACCTGCCGCACGCCGCGCGCAAACTTGACGCACTCGTGCGGCGCGCCCGGCGCCAGCACCTCGGCGTAGCGCTCGCGCAGCAGCGCCTCGAGCCCGTGCAGCGCCGCCACGCGCTCGTCGTTGCCGTGGCGCCACGCCAGCACGCGCAGCAAAAAGTCGCCGCGCGCCACGCCGTCCTCGACCGCGTCCAGCATCGCGGCCTCGTTCATTGTGGAGGCTTTTTTGTGCCCTGACGCGCGTGCGCGCGCGCACGCGCGCAGCTATGCGGCGCCGACCACTACGCGACGGCGGACGACGTGCAGACGCGCGAGCTGGTGCGCGCGCACGTGCGCGCGCTGCGCGAGGTGCCGTGCCTGGCCAACGCCAACGTGGTGATGCTGCTGGAGGCAAACCTGCCCAGCGAGGCGCAGCTGCTGGGCCGCGAGTTTGTGCGCTGGGCCGGCGTCACGGTGCCGTCGTGCGGCGCGCGCGAGTACGGCGTGTGGACCACCAACGAGATCAAGACCATGTGCGCGCTGCGGCTGGGCGACAAGCTGGCGGCGGGCGCGCTGCGCTACCACGCGCCCTTTGTGGCCGCCAACCCGTTCACGCGGCCCAGCGAGAACGCCGCCGGCACGGCGCGCGCCACCGAGGCGCGCCGCGAGCTGGAGCGCCAGCTGCGCTCCTTCCAGCGCATCGCGCTGCTGCCGCGCTCGCTGCACGGCGCCGTGCGCCACGTGCTCACCGGCAAGGCGGACAAGGACCACCAGCAGAGCGCGCGCATGAAGGACGACCTGTGCCTGGCGCTGCTGCTGGCCGTCTACTGGAGCGGCCAGCACCGCGAGAATTTACTGCGCGGGCCGCCGCGCACCTACGGCTCGCGCTTGTTGCTGTCCAGCGACGAGATGCGCGACGGTGGCGACGTCGGGCAGAAGCGGTCGCGCGCCGACGCCGCCGACGGCCGCCGCCGCGCCAAGCGCGCGCGCAACGACGGCGGCGGCGGCGCGCCGCCGCCGCTCTAGCGCATGCCCACCGCGGAGCGCAGCGCGCGCATGTTGCGCGCATAGTGCTCGCGCAGCCGCGGCGCGTCGCGCAAGGCGCCGTCGCCGCCGCAGCACAGCAGGCACACCGCCTCGTCGGCCGCGGCAAAGACGGACGCCGCGTGCGACGCCGCGGGCGACGACGACGGCGCGGCGGCCGCCGCCAACGACACGGCGTACATGGCGGACTTGAGCGCCAGCCGCAGATTGTGCACGTACCACAGCACCGGCAGCACATCGCGCTCCGACGCGCACGCGGGCGGCGGCAGCGGCGTGCGCCGCGGCGCGCACGCGCCGCCCACCGCCGCCGCCGCCGCCGCGTCGTCGCCGTGGTGCTCGCACTCGAGCCACAGCGAGCCGGCGGCGGCGGCGGCCGCCGCCGCCGCCGCGTCGTCGTTGCTCAGCAGCGTCCAGCGCACCACGTCGCCGCCGGCAAACGCGCGCGAGGCCGCCCGCATAAAATCGGACGCGCGCCGTTCAAACTCGCACACCGCGGCCGCGTGGCGCCGCTCGAAGCGCGCCACGCGCCGCCACACGCGTTCGTCCTTGTCGTCGTCGTCGTCGTCCTCGCTGCCATCGCACGTGAGTTCCAGCCGGCGGCGGTACGCGTTGAGCATGGGCGGCGCGCCGGGCGCGGCGCGGCGGCCGTCCAGGAACGTGTCCACGGCGCAGCAGTACAGCACCGCGTCAAAGTCGTCGTCGTCGTCGGCCGTCGTTGCCGGCACGCGCTCGGCCTCGCTGCTGTCGTCGTCGTGTTCGCGCTCGCACTCGCGCGCGTACACGTCGCGCACCAGCGCGCCGGCTTCGCGCTGGTACGCGTCCTCGTCGTAGTGTTCGTCGGCCAGCAGCGCGCGCTCAAACTCGGCCGCGGCCGCCGCCGTATCATCCACGTCGGCGGCCGCGTCCGACTCCTCGTCGCGCTCGCCGCTAACCACGTCGTCGTCGTCGTCGTCGTCGTCACGCGCTGGTTGCTGCATTGCTAAAAGCGAAATCCAGCGCCGCGGTGCGCGCGTGTGCACAAACTCCTTTTCACACCATGACCACCCGCAAGCGCACCGCGCTCCCGGAACTACCCATTAACGCGCAGCTGGCGGCGGCGGCGGCAGCGGCCGCCTCGGGCGTGGATAACGCGGCGGCGGCCGCGGCCGAGTCGGTGCGCGCGCAGCAGATCGAGCTGTGCGGCACGGTGGAGCTGTGCGTGCGCTTCGGCGCACTCGGTGGTGGCGGCGCGCCGCTACGCGACGCGCTGCGCGGCGCCGGCGTGGCGCTGCCGCACAACGTGCGCATGCACGAGGCGGGCGTGGCGGCGATGATGGGCAACGCGGACGCGGTGCACGTGCTGCTGACCGAGCCGCCGCCGCCGCCGGACAGCGGCGGCACGCACGCGCGCACCAACGAGCTGGTGTCGCTGGCGCACCTGGCGCTGGACGAGTACCACTTTGACGTGGCGCGCGTCGTCGTGACGCCCGCGCTGCTGCTCGCCGAGCCCGCGCTCCGCAAGCGCGTGCTGGCCATGTGCGGCGACGACGCGGCCGGCGACGCGCACGCCGCTGCGCTGTACGCGCAGGCGCGCGCCGCGCTGCCGTGCGCTGGTGCCGTGCCGGTGCCGGCGCCGGCGGTCGCCGCTGCCGCCGCCGCCGCGCCGCAGCGGCGGCGGCCGCAGCGCGCGCGCGCGCCGCCCATCGCCTTTGCGCTGTGCCCGCGCTGCAATCGCTACACGCGGTGCGCGTGTAAAAGCGACTGAGCGTGCGCGCGCGCGCGCGCGCGACAAATGCAGCGCGCACCGCCGTGCACCCAAGCGTGTCCGTGCCAGCGCGCCTACGACACGGGCCAGGTGCCGACGACGCCCGACGACGGCACGCAGCGCACGCACGTGGTGTGGCTGGCCAAGCTGCACCTGGACAACGAGACGTACGCGCCGCAGCGCTGGCTGCGAGACTACTGGCTGCTGCCCACCGACTGGCTCACCACGCTGCTGAGCGGTTCGGACATCATTCACGTGCAGCTGTTGTTCTGGAGCCACGCGCAGGGCAGCTTCCTGACCTACAGCGTGGACGCGCACGCGCGCCGCGTGTACGCCACGGCGGATCGCAACTTCACGCGCCGCGGCTGGGACTTCATTCGGTTGCCAGTGACGCGCGGCCAGGAGCTGGACATGGCGCGCTTCGCCACGGAACAAATGGACCGGCCCTACAACACGGCGGGTGCCTACTGCCTGTTTGTGTGGCCGCTGGCCACCGACCACACGTCGTGGTTCTGCAGCCAGCTGTGCTGCGCCGCGCTGCAGCACGCCGGCCTGCTGCCGCCCGACACGGAGCCGGGTGCCGTCAGCCCGGCGCGGCTGTGCGCGCTGGTCATGCGCCACGTGCCCGGCGCCACGCCGTGCACGCACCCGGTGCGCAACAAGTACTTCTGGCAGAACATTGCCGCCATTATTGCCGCCGCGCCGCCCACGTGGCGCGCCCCGCCGCTACCGGCGCCGCCACCGCTGCGCCCGCTGCCACGTCACACACAAAATTCTGTATAAAGCAGCCGCCCTGCCCCTGCTCCTTGTCATTACTCATGTCGTCGCCCGTTCTCTCCTTTGGCGGCGGCGTCGAGGTGGCCTGCGTCGTGAGCCGCCGCGGCTTCAGCGCGCGTGCAGTGCGCGAGCGTCTGGCGGCGGCCGCCGCCGCCGCCGCCGCCGACGACGCATTGGCAACGCCGCCCCGTCCCACGACGCTGTGGATCGACCAGTGCCTGCGGTTTGTGCAGGCGGCGCGCGCGTCACGCGGCGTAACGCCGCTGGCGGCGTGCGACTGCGGCGCGGACGACGCGGCCGACGCCGTGGCGGCGGCCGGCGACTGGATCGGCGTGGCGCACGAGCGCGCCTTTGGCAATGCGGCGGCGGCGCAGCGGCGGCGCACGTACTACGAGCACGAGGCGGTGCACGTGGACACGTGGGCGCGCCAGCACGTGGCGGCCGCTGCCGGCGACGGCGCCCGCGCGCCGCCGGCGACGCACGAGGTGGTGGCGGGCGCGTGCAAGGCGTACGTAGACGTGGACGTGTACCGCGCCACGAACGCGCACTTTGACGCGCCGCTGGCGCTGGCCGCGCTGCAGCGCGCCGTCGAGCGGCAGCTGGGCGCGGCGCGCACGCCGGCGGGCGGCGTGCGCTGGCTGTGCGCCGCGGCGCACGGCGCGCACAAGTGGTCCTACCACCTGGTGGCCGAAAACCTGCGCGCCGAGCACTGCCGCGTGTGGCACGCGTTGCTGCTGGCCGCGCTGCGCGCGTCGCCGGCGCTGGCGCAGCTGCTGTGCGTCCGCGGGCCCGCCGCCGGCGACGGCTACCGCTGCGCCGTGGACGTGGGCGTGTACGCGCACAAGCACCTGTTCCGCGTGTGCGGCTCCGCCAAACTGGACGACCCCGCGCGCGCGCTGCGCGTCGTGCGCAACGACACCGCGTCGTCGTCGTCGTCGTCGTCGCCGCTGGACGTGGACACGCTGCGCCGCAGCCTGGTCACGGCGTGCTTTGCGCCCGACACGGTCGACGTGCCGGCCACGCCCGAGGAACTGTCGCTGTTGCCGTCGCGCACGCGCTCGCCGGCAACGACCACCGCCGCCGGCGGCGGCGGCGCGGTGCCGCCCGAGATTGCGGCGCTGGCAGCGGCGCTGGACGTGCACGGCGCGCGCGTGACGGGCACGGACTTTCGCGCGGCCGACGCCTCGCTGCTGGTGCGCTGCGGCGACACGTGCGCGTGCGCCATCAAGGGCGGTGAGCACAAAACCAGCACCATTTACTACAAGGTGGACGTGCGCCGCGGCCGCTACCGCCAAATGTGCCACTCACCGCACTGCCTGGGGCGCGCCACCGCCTGGCGCGCGCTCAACGCGCGCGCCGACGCGCTGGCGCACGCCTATGTGCAGCGCACCGACCGGCAGCCGCTGGGGCGCGCGCTGGCGCGTCTGCTGTTGCCGCCGCCGTCGCGCAAGCGCGCGCGCGACGACGCGGTAATGGCGGCGCTATAAAGAAGCCGCGTCGTGCGCGACGTTGCACATGTACTATTCGTCCGCCGTCTGGGGCGTGCTGGGCGTGTCGTACGCGCTGTCCTTTGCCGCGCTGCTGCTGATTGTCACGGCGCTCGCGCGGCTGTCCTAGCGGCGCGTACGCGCGCACGCACACAAAGGCCGCCGCCCATGCGAGTGTCGGATCAGCACGCCGCCACGCCCGGCACGTTGGTGGACCGCGCCGTCATGGCCGGCCTGCTGCTCCTCAACGCGGCCACGGTGTTGCTGGCGGCCGTGCTGTTGGTGCGCGTGAATCGCCTGGCCGACGCGCTATAATGCGCGTGCGTGCGCGCAGCGCGCGCGTACCATGGCGGACGGCACCGTGTCGCCGTCCGAGTCGCCGCCGCCGCTGTACCTCTACGTACTGGAACGCGTGCCGCCCAAAGCGCGCGCAAGCGCGCCGTCCGCAGCGGTGGCGGACGTGCATTCGCCGCCGCCGCCGCCGGCACACTTCGCGGTGGGCGCCACACGTGATGTGGCGGGTCGCTTGAACGTGTACAACCGCGAGGCGGCCACGCGCGGCAAGCCGTGGCGTGTGCGCGCGCTGGTGCACGTGGCGCCGCAGCGGCGCATCGCGGTGCGCCGGTTGGTGCGCCACCTGCGCGACACGCCGTCGTCACTGCCGCTGCTGGAGCGCGTGTACCGCGCCGACGCCACACTGCGGCTCGCGCACACACGCGGCGCGCTGGACAGCGCGCCGCGCACGTTCGAGGGCGTGGACTTTACGCGCAGCGGCGCTAGCGCGCCGCCGCCAGCGGCGGGCACGGCGCGCGCCGAGCGACGACGCCAGCAGGTGGCGCGCGCGCTGCGCGTGGCGCTGGCGCCGTAAAACAGTCTGGTTGTATTGGTCCTACCTGTTCGAGGCGCCGTGGTGCCCGGCGTTGTGAAATACACGCACAGCAGCGTTTACACGTGCCACACACGCAGCGTGCGGTCGCCGCTCGCCAACGCCAGCCGCGCGCCGTCCGGTGACCACGCCACGCTCAGCAACAGGGCGGTGTGCCCCGTCAGCGTGCGCAGCAGTGCGTCCGACGCCGCGTCCCACACGCGCACCGTGCGGTCGTCGCCCGCCGACGCCAGCCGCGTGCCGTCCGGCGACCATGCCACGCTCAGCACCCGGTCGGTGTGCCCCGTCAGCGTGCGCAGCAGCGCGCCCGACGCCGCGTCCCACACGCGCACCGTGTGGTCGTCGCCCGCCGACGCCAGCCGCGCGCCGTCCGGCGACCACGCCCCGTTGGTGTGCCCCGTCAGCGTGTGCAGCAGCGCGCCCGACGCCGCATCCCACACGCGCACCGTGCGGTCGCTGCTCGCTGACGCCAACCGCGCGCCGTCTGGCGACCACGTCACGCTCCACACCACGGCGGTGTGCCCCGTCAGCGTGCGCAGCAGCGCGCCCGACGCCGCGTCCCACACGCGCACCGTGCCGTCGCCGCTCGCC
>Ga0326597_10006057_pt1 | contig 16631 bp, 19 predicted proteins | sample RVTome_12_FD_203789 | JGI IMG/M metagenome (GOLD analysis project Ga0326597, IMG submission 203789) | Soil microbial communities from uranium-contaminated site in the Upper Colorado River Basin, Wyoming, United States - RVT100D185 | ecosystem: Environmental > Terrestrial > Soil > Contaminated >...
CCAGTCCTTCCCCGATGGTATTGAGAGCGTTCTTGACATCTTCCGAGTCGGGAGTCTCGTCCTCTTCGTCAGTCTCCTTCTGGTCGTAGCGCGCCTTAAAAGCATCCTTGAGGCTGGCAAAGTCGTCGCCAACTGTCTTCCATCGTTCACTCATGAACTGTCCCTTCGTCCGTTACATAAAATGTACCGCACCAGCGGTTCTATTGGTTGGCCTACGATGATCGAGATGAAGTTGCATTTACTCGACGCCACCTATGAGTTGTTCCGGGCCCATTTCGGGCGCCCACCCCGAAACGCCCCGGATGGGTCCCCGATCGCGGCCGTACATGGACTGCTTGAGACGGTCCTCGGATTGCTTCGCGAGTCTGAGACCACCCATCTGGCCGCAGCCACGGATAAGGTGATTGTGTCGTTTCGCAACGACATGTACGACGGCTACAAAACAGGCGAAGGCGTCGACCCCGAGCTCCTGGCGCAGTTTCCGATCGCCGAGCGAGCGCTCAAGGCTATGGGAGTCGTCGTTTGGGAGATGGTCGAGTTCGAAGCAGATGATGCGCTAGCGACCGGGGCACTCAAATATGCCGACGAATTTGATCAGATCGTCATCGCCACGCCCGACAAGGACTGCGCCCAATGCGTGATTGACGATTTTGTCGTGATGTTGGATCGTCGCAGGCAGGTTGTCATGGACGAAGCGGGCGTATGGGAGAAGTTCGGCGTCGGCCCGATTTCGATCCCTGACTATCTGGCGCTGGTGGGAGATGCCGCAGATGGAATTCCCGGTGTCCCGGCCTGGGGGGCCAAGTCGGCATCGGCATTGCTCGCCGAGTACACCCGGTTGGATCAGATCCCGGCATACGAATCGGATTGGTCGATGTCCGTTCGGGGGGCGGCCCGCCTGGCCGCGTCATTGAGAGAGAACCTCCAGGAGGCGTTGTTGTTCAGAGAACTGACGACCCTCCGCCGGGATGTTCCCCTCATGGAGACGCCTGACGAACTGCAGTGGCGTGGGGCAAAACGGTCCGAATTCGAATCGTTATGTGACGAGTTTGGCTTCGGTGAACTGAAAACCCGCCCGCACCTATGGCAGGACTAGACAGACTCAGTCGATCGCTGGGACTGCCCCTGCGTCGCTGACTACCTTGATGAGCGCATCCTTCTTAATGAGCCCGGTACCCTTCCACCGCTGGTGAAGGCGCACTTCCTTGGCTTTTTTGGCAGAAGCCAACACGACGAACGTCGGCGTGGACATCACCTTGAAACGTTGTACGAGTTCGGGGGCGTGGGCGACATTTACCTTGGCGACAGCCAATCCGCCCGAGTACTCTTCGGCGATTTCAGTGACAATGCCGTCCATTGCCTGGCAGGGCGCGCAGCCTTTCTGAAAGAAGTCAACGAGGACGGGACCGTCAGCGGCGAGTTCGTTCATCTCTTCGAGAGTCGTGATCTGCGTTGGTTTGGTTTTCTTGCTTCGTTTGAACATATGTTCCTTCAACCCGGCTCGGCCTCAGAATCATCCCAAAAGACCAGATCGAAGCGATCCCAGCACTCGGCGCATCGATAGGCGATGATGTCTCCTGCCAAAAACGGGTCGTCTTCGGGACGTTGAGTAAGCAATGAGGCCACGCCACCACATTCGACGCAGTCGATCGTCTCGGGAGGGAGGTTCATGCCTCTGACGGTTCGTGAGTAGCGTGTTCGCCGATCGGTTGGAGCGGCTTGATTCGGCGTAGGACCAGGTATCCCAAGACGCCCGAGATCGCCGAACCGGCGAAGATCCCGACCTTGGCCCGATCAGCAAGCTCGGCGTGAGCGGGGAAGGCCAGTCCGGCCACAAACAAGGCCACCGTGAAGCCGATCCCGGCCAGCATGGCGACGCCGACAACATGGGACCACTGGGTGTTCGAGGGCAGCTTGCCGATGCCGGACTTCACAGCCAGCCAGGTCGCCGCAGTGATACCGATCGATTTGCCGAACACAAGGCCGAACGCCACTCCGAGCGCCACCGGGTGGGTGATCGCTTCACCGATGGACACGCCTCCGAACCGGATTCCGGCGTTGGCCAGGGCAAAGATCGGGACAATGGCGAACGAGCTCCACAGGTGGAGGGACTCTTCCAGGCGGTTGAGTGGTGATACCGATTCGGTGGCCACCCTGGCCAGGGCGAGGGCTTCTTCGTCTACCTTTTCCCGGGAGTATTCGGTCCCGTCGTCGATGGGATACGTGTCGAGGATTCGACGGGCGAGCTGATCGAACTGTTGCGAGCCAATCAGTGGCTTGGCGGGAGTGAGCAAGCCGATTGCAACGCCGGCCAAGGTGGCGTGCACGCCCGATTCCAAGAAGAAGAACCAGGTTACGACTGCCATCGTTACGTAGAACGAGACGGCTCTGATCCCTGCCCGGTTGGCGGCGTAGATCACCACCAAGCCAATCAGTCCTGCGGTGAGATACGAGAACGAAAGATCGTTCGTATAGAAGGTGGCGATAACGAGAATCGCTCCGATGTCATCGGCGATCGCAAGAGCGAGCAGGAAGAGCTTCGCTCCAACGGGTACCCGACTTCCCAAAAGCGCCACCACGCCGACTGAGAACGCGATGTCGGTTGCCATCGGAATACCCCAACCCTGCACCCCATCGCTTCCAGCAACGAACATGAGATAGATGCCTGCCGGAACCACCATGCCGCCGAGGGCGGCGATGGCGGGGAGTGCGGCGGCTCGACGGTCCTTGAGTTCGCCGCTGACCAGTTCGCGTTTGATCTCGAGGCCGACCACGAAGAAGAATATCGCCATGAACCCGTCGTTGATGATCTCGCGCAGGGTCTCCTCGAGGTGGATCGGCCCGATGGCGAATTCGAGGGGCGTCTCCCAAAAGGCCGCATAGCTCTCGCCGCCAGGCATGTTCGCCCAGATCAGGGCCACGATCGCCGCCACCATGAGGACGATGCCGGAGGCGGCTTCAGTGTCGGTAAAGGCCAGCGCAGGTCGTACAAATCGACGGGGTACAAACCGATCTGAGTCGACCCAGGTGGTCGGGGAGGGATCTTGGGCCATAGTTGCGTGTCAGGCTACCAATGTTGGTGAGTTGGCAAAGTCAGCACACTACTTCATGGACCCAAGGAATGTCTCGAAGGCCGATTCGTCGAAGTCGTCGACGGGACCGACCATTATGGCCACCGCCGCATTACCGCTGCTAGCCGGAAACACCACAATGTCCTGGCGCATATCTGTGCCGCGATCCCGTCCTTTGAGAGTGTCGACGGTCCGGGTTTCGCCTGCGACCAATACTTGCCTTGACCCGGAGTAGTCGTAATTGTTGCCGAACCCTGCCTGCTGCTGGAAGGCGTCCTGGGCTTCGGCTTCGGCTCCCTCAAAGTTGGCGTCCGGCGTCTCGACGAGCATGAGCACCTTGTTGTCATCGTTGGTATGTGCGGCCATCATCACCTTGAGTCCGAGGATGTCCATACCGAAGACCGGCTCGAATCCCTCCGGCAACGTGTGAAGGGTGATCTCCTGGCCGATATTGGCCGCGTTCTCAGGTCCGGCAATAAAGCGCCCCGAGAAGCGGGCGATGGCGAACACCGTCACCGCACCGAGCAGGATGAAGGCACCTATTACCGAGAGAACGATCTTGGTGGTTTTTGACATTGGAATCCTTTGATCTTCCCTGCGAGACGCAACCGACGGTGCCCGGCTTCCGCCGCGGGCCGAGAAATGGCCCGCCCGGTCGGGGGCCTAGCCGATGGAGTTTCCGACCGACTTGAGGTCCTGGCAGGCCCGAGTAACCCGGTCGGCCATCGACTGCTCTGCCTTTTTCATATAGGAACGTGGGTCATAGAGTTTCTTGTCACCGACGTCGCCGTCAACCTTGAGGACGCCGGCGTAGTTGGTCATCATGTGATCGACGATCGGTCGGGTTAGGGCGTATTGGGTGTCGGTGTCGACGTTCATCTTGATGACGCCGTAGCCGAGCGTCTCGTGGATCTCCTCGAGGGATGATCCTGAGCCTCCGTGAAATACCAGATCGTGTCGACCCTCGGGGCCATATTTGGCTTCCATAGCCGCCTGGCCGTCCCTGAGAATTGTCGGATCCAGTTTGACGGCGCCCGGTTTGTAGACCCCATGCACGTTGCCGAACACGGCGGCCAGTAAGTACCGACCGCGCTCTCCGGTGCCGAGTTTCTCTGCGACGGCCACCATGTCTTCGGGACTTGTATAGAGCTTCTCGCGGTCGATGTTTTCGTGATCCATCGCATCCTCGATGCCGCCGACGATGCCAATTTCGATCTCGAGGATGACGTCGACGTCGGCACACTCACCGAGGAGGGCATCGGCCAGCGCCAGGTTGTCAGCCAGGGGAAGGTTGGAGGCGTCCAACATGTGACTCTGGAAGATGGGACCGAGACCGGCCGCCTTACGTTGCCGGGAGACCTCCAGCAATGGCCGGATGTAGGTATCCACTTTGTCGGGTTGGCAGTGGTCGGTATGGAGGGCGACATTGATCGGATAGTGGGCGGCCACCACATGAGCGAATTCGCTCAAGGCTTCCGCCCCTCGCGGCATATCCTTGAGCGACAACCCGGACAAGAATTCGCCACCGCCAGTTGATACTTGAACGATCCCGTCGGATTCAGCCTCGGCGAACCCGCGCAGGGCAGCGTTGAGACTTTCCGACGAAGTGACATTGATGGCGGGGAGGGCGAAACCATTCTGTCGGGCGGTGTCGATCATCGCCCGGTACTTCTCGGGAGTTGCGATGGGCATGGCGTCCTTCTTCCGGTTTTCGACGTGCTGTCTGAATTGTCTGCCTCTACGGTAACAAATGTGAAACCGGCGAAAGATCAGTCCAGCTTCAAAAAGGGTCTCTTCACGGTTCTCGGCTTGCTCTTTTCTGGCCTGGCCATTGCCGGGGTGGTGCTGCCGCTGGTGCCAGTCACGATCAACGTCATCGTGGCCGGCTTTTTCTTTGCCATGGGCTCGGAGCGGTTCGATGCCTGGCTGACGAACCACAAAGTGTTCGGGCCGATCATCACAAACTATCGATCAGGGGTGGGGTTCACCAGCAAAGGTAAGACCATTGCGGTAGCTGCCATGAGTACCTCGATCCTCTTGTCGACTATCTATGCAGTCACCAACGGCGCTCCGGCGATGGTGGCTTATTTCATGACTGCCATCTGGGCGTATGCGGCCTGGTTCATCCTGAAGCAACCGACCAAGGTGATGCCAGATTTGGCTGCCAAGCCCTAACGAGGTTTAGGCACGCCCTGTCAAGCGAGCTTGCAGTCCATAGACTCTGGCGGGCGGCCTACGTGGGGCTGGCTGGACCTGGTCATAAATCCGATAGATCCTCGGGCGCGGCGACAGGGTCACATGTACCTCGTGGCACACCGAACAGGTGATTTGGGTGAGATGCTGTGAGGCGTGGCGCCGCTGGTGATCGTGACCGACCACCTGACATTTGAGGGAGCGCAATGCGTTCATTTGTCGGCCTCTCCATGCCCACGGACCCAGCCTCGCCCCCTGTGAGGTAATCATATGCGTCGCGCCGGTTGTCGCGCAAGCGATATGTGGTTTATGGTTTCGATGTGACCGATAGCCACGATTTTGCCTGGCGGAGTTTCTTGGAGGCCTACGCCCGTACCGTTCGCAAACTTGAGCGAGAGCTTGCTGATGAAAGCGACCTACCGTTGACCTGGTACGACGCCCTGGTTCAACTCCATGAAGCCGGGGGCACGATGCGGGTCGGGGACCTTGCCAATCACTTGCTCATCAGTCGCAGCGCCACGACCCGTTTTGTGGATCGATTGGAACGCAATGGTCTGATTGAACGCCAGGTCCTCGACTCGGATCGCCGTGGCACCCTCGTCGTGTTGACCCAGCACGGACGAGCCACACTCAGGCAGGCGGCACCGACGCACTTGCGTGGTATCCAGGAACACTTCTCCTCGAAGTTGACGGAATCCGAGGCAATTCGACTCGGGACCCTCCTGGAGAAGATCAAGGCCTCCTGACCGGGCGCTACTCATAGGCGATCGCCTCAAGGATGTTGAGATTCGCGGCCCGCCTGGCAGGCAGTATCGCCGCGAGTACCCCGGCCACGATCGAGGCGACCAGTCCCATCCCGATCCACGTCCAGGGGACGACAAAGGAGAACCCGGCACCGAAAATGCTCCCCGACAGGCCCCAGCCGATGAACGTCCCGACCACGACTCCCATGAGAGCGCCAAGTATGGAGACGAACACGGCTTCCCAGCGGATTATGGCCCGAATCTGGGCCCTGGTGGAGCCGATCGCTCGCAACAGTCCCAGCTCCCTGGTTCGCTCGAACACAGACAACAAGAGGATCAGGACGATGCCGAGCAGCGCTATGAAGATCGACATGGCCAGCAGCACGAAAACGAAGGCCAGCAAGCCGAGCAACTGCCCCTGGATGTCGGCTAGAAGCTCGTCTTGAGTGGTCACATTTGCGAACGGGTAGTCAGCTTGTATGAGCTCGGCAATTGTCGCTTTGGCTTGATCAGGATCGGTTCCGTCCGTCAACTTGACTGCGATTGAAACGACGTTTCCCTGCGGAAACCGGTCGGCCAATGTGCTGGTCGGGAGATAGAAGCCCTGATTGTCGTCAACCGAGGAGCTGTAATCCCAGACGACCGCAACCGTCCACTCTTCAGGCCCGGTGCCGAGATCGACGGTGATCGGATCTCCGGGAGATAGACCGAGCTCGTCGGCCTGGGCGCGTTGGACGGCGACCGTCTCACCAACAAGATCATTCCAATCGCCTTGCACCTCATCGAACGAGTAGGCCTGCTCTACGGTTTCGGGTTCAAATGACGCGAAGAACTCTGATTCTCCGTTGATCGACCCCTGGACGAATCGGCTCGACTGGGTGGCGGCCACGAAGTCCAGTTCGGCAACTATGGAGGCGATTTCGGGGCTCACCCCACCAGTCGGGTCGGCGCCGGCCGATTGGATGGTCAGCTCGGCCGATACCGCATCCTCCAGCACCGCCGTAGCCGTCTTCTGGGTTATCACGACGATGACCGACACAGCGACCACGAACGCAACCCCGAACATAAGCGCCCCGGCGGTTGCCCCGGTGCGACGAGGCGAACGTGCTGCATTGTCGGTGGCGATCTTTCTGACAGGAGTATTCCCAAGGAACCGGGCGACGGTTCGCACAAATGGCCGTCCGACGGTGGCTCCGAAGATATACGCTGCAATGAGGATTGCCAGAGCCCCTATCCCGCCCGTGAGCAGGTTGGCACGGTCGAGACCGGTCAGCGCGACGAGCACGACTCCAGGCACGCCAAGCACCGAACCGACCACAAGTTGCTTCGTGAGGCGGCGGGGCGGTTTGTCGATGGTGGCGAGGGCGGCCATCGGGCTTACCTGAGAGGCCCGGGCGGCCGGCAGCAGCGCCGAGACGAGGGTTACGGTCATCCCAACCGCAAAAGCAGTCACGAAGGTGTCTGGTGCGAGTACGAGACCGCCCCCGGCGAGTCCTGAGCCTCCGAAGATCGAGAAGGCGGACTTGGCTGCGGTGGCCAGCAGGATGCCGCCGACCAGCCCGGCGACTCCGGATATGAGACCAATCACGAGCGCTTCCACGATGACGGAGGTGACTACCTGTCGCCTGGTTGCCCCGAGGACGCGGAACAGGGCCAATTCCCTGGTCCGTTGACCCAGCACCGTTCGAAAAGCGTTGTAGACGACGAAAACCCCGACAACGACGGAGATTCCAGCAAATACCAGGAGCACTGTCTGGATGAAGCCGAGGGCTTGTTTCAGCTGGGCAGCTTGCTCTTCGGCTGCGGCCTGGGCGTCGACTGCGACCACCCCGTCGGGCAGACGACTCGTCAGGTCATCGATAACCTCTTGCAGGCGGGCCGGATCCTCGACGCTCAGATCAATGGTCGTATACAGACCATCCAGGCTGAGAACCGTGGTGGCGGTAGCCAGATCGAACGCGAACAAGGCTGGACCCGCTCCGATTCCTTCCAGAACGCCGACCACGGTGTAGTCCCTGATCGCACCCGTTGCCGCCAGGCCAATGGTATCGCCTATGACCAGGTCGTATCGCTCCCGAGCCGTCGTGTCGATGGCAACTTCCGTTGAGCCTTGTGGCCCGCGCCCCTCGGCGACCGTAAGGGTCGGGTCGCCCTCCCAGGAGAGAGCAAAATTAGGAGGTCCCTGGACGCGTTGCACCTCACCGCCAACGGACAGATTGACCAATCCGCCCACACCCGGCCAGGTGTCTTTGACACCCGGGGTGCTGTCGACAATGGTGAGTACGTCGGCGTCAAACGCCGGTTGAAGGTTCGTGAAACCCTGTTCGACATCCGGGTTGATCCTGATGTCGATCCCCTCGAAAGCGCTTTCGAAGAGCGCATCAAATGAGCTTCCGATGGTGTCGGTGAAGATGAGCGAACCGGCGACGAACGAAACGCCCGCAACAATCGACAGCACGAGAAGAATTGTTCTCAGCTTGTGTTCCCAGATTCCCCTGATGGCCGCTCGAACCACGGCTAGGCCTCCAGAGTCTTGATACGATCCAGGACCTTTTCGGCGGTTGGGTCGAGCATCTCGTCAACGATGTGTCCGTCGGCCAGAAAGACGATGCGATCGGCGTAGCTTGCCGACGTCGCGTCGTGGGTGACCATGACGATGGTCTGCCCGAACACGTCGACGGCCTGGCGCATAAACCCGAGCAGTTCGGCGCCCGACTTCGAGTCGAGGTTGCCAGATGGCTCGTCCCCGAAGATGATTTCCGGTCGGCTCGCCAGTGCTCTTGCGGCGGCGACTCGCTGTTGCTGGCCGCCCGACATCTCTGAGGGCCGATGGCTGAGGCGATCACCAATCCCGAGGATCTCGACGACCTGGTCAAACCACGCCGCATCCGTTGTGCGACCGGCGATGGCCGCGGGAAGGGTGATGTTCTCGCGAGCAGTCAACGTGGGGATCAAGTTGAACGACTGAAAAATGAAGCCAATCTTGTCGCGGCGTAGCTCTGTGAGTTGACGGTCGCCCATTCCGGTTAGCTCGGTGTCTCCGAGAAAGACGCTTCCACGGGTGAGGTCGTCGAGCGCCGCCAGGCAGTGCATAAGGGTCGACTTGCCAGAGCCAGAGGGTCCCATGATGGCCGTGAATTGGCCCGACGCGAACTCAACTGTGACGTTGTCAAGGGCCGTCACGGCCGTGTCGCCCTCTCCGTAGATCTTGGTTGCCCCGACGGCGCGGGCGGCAGGTGTGGTCACGAAAGGTTCTCCTCAGAGGGATGTCAGGGTGCAACGGTTCATGGTATCGGATCCGGGTACCACGAACCAAAAACAGAACGACCCGAGTGTCTGCTCGGGTCGTTCTGACGCCTCTATCCCCCACGGCAAGGCGGTGGCCTGGTCCCCCCTGGGCTTTTCCCTGACCTGGCGGGGCTCACTCTACGTGAGTCTCGCGCCGCTGGCATCGGTCATCGGTATGAATTCATCTCATCCTCAAGGATGAGATGCGGGTTGCTCTACTTCGTACCAGGAATCACGAGCCGGTTCTCATACGCAAAGACAACCGCCTGGACACGATCCCGGAGGCCCAGTTTGGCCAACACATGCGACACGTGCGTCTTGACGGTGGTTTCGGAGACAAACAACGCCTCGGCGATTTCGCCGTTGGCCAGGCCGCGGCCCATCAGCAACAACACCTCTCGTTCCCGGTCGGTCAAATGGTCTATGGACCTGGTGGGCCGGGTGACGGGACTCTGTTTGTTGAACTGCTCGATGAGCTGCCGGGTTACCCGGGGCGATAGCACCGAATCACCGCCGGCCACCGTCCGGATGGCAGAAACCAGGTCGTCGGCAGGAGTGTCTTTGAGCAAGAACCCGCTAGCGCCCGCGAGTAGTGCATCGTATAGGTATTCATCCGGATCGAACGTGGTCACCATGATGATCCTGGTGGCGATGTTGAGCCTGACTATTTCTGCGGTGGCGGCAATTCCATCCATGTCGGGCATGCGAATGTCCATCAGGATGATCTCCGGAGAAAGCCGGCGAGCCAGATCGACCGCTTCGCGCCCGTTGGCCGCTTCGCCAACCACCTCGACGTCGGTCTCGGCGTCGACGATCAGCCGGAGCCCGGTCCGGATGAGCTGTTGGTCGTCCGCCAGCAAGACCGAGATCATCTGGTCTTCGCCAATGGCAGGGTGACCTGAACCTGGAATCCGCCGTCCGGCTGAAAGCCGGACCTGAAGGAACCATCAAACATAGCCACCCTTTCGCTGATTCCGACCAGACCGTGGCCGGTGCTCGCCGAACCAGCCGCCCTGGATTGGCCGTCATCGGTGACTGTGATCACTAACGCGTCCCGCTTGTATTTGAGGTCAACCTGGGCCGACACCGCCGGGCCACCATGTTGCATCGTGTTCGTCAAACACTCCTGAATGATGCGGTAGGCGGAAAGTTCCAGAGCCACTGGCAGGGGAGTCGCCTCGCCGTCGATGGCAAGTTCTACGGGAACACCAGCCTCTTGAATCCTGCTGATGAGATTCCCGAGTTGATTCAGGGCCGGCTGCGGCTCAAGGCCCTGGCCCGGATCAGGGCGCAGGACTCCAACGACCAGGCGCATTTCGCCAAGCGCCTGGCGGCCGGACCCCTCAATGGTGTCGAGGGCTTCTAGGGCTAACTCCGGGTTGGTTCGGAGGACCCGTTTGGCAGCCCCGGCCTGGAGAACCATGACGGTGACGTTGTGGGCCATGATGTCGTGCAGTTCGCGGGCGATCGTGGCACGTTCGTCTTCTCGGGCAAGCCGGAGCAGGTCGCGCTGGGCGGTTTCAAGCTCTTGGGCTCGTTCCTCCAAGGCGGCCCGGGTGGCCAGTCGTGATTTGCTGAGTTCCGAGGCAGTGATGGTTATCGAGGTGAACAAGGCCAGCACCATGATGACCGTGACCTGGCTTTGGGAGTCGAGGATCATATTGGTGAGAACTGCCACCAGGAACGGGAGCACGGCCAACAACTGAAGGGTGATGGCCTTACGGCTCGGGTGGAGGGTTCCGAGGTTGTATAGCCCGAGCAGCGCACTCACCTGGGCTGCTGCCGGAACGCCGCCCTGGAGCTGCAGGATGGAAGCCGACGCATACATCGTGACGGTGGCGATAAACGGAATTCGCTGTCGGAGGATCATTGGCAACGTCGCCCCGGCAAGGGCCAGAAAGCGGGGGAGACTGTCAAGCGGTGCAAAGCTTTGTTCGACAATCCCCACGAACAACAACGTCACCGCGAACACGGCGTCGGCCATCATCGGGTGTCGCCTGATGAGACTTCGAAGCTTTTCGAGTAAACCCACGAGGCTTGATATTACGCCGGTCGGAATCGGCGGTCTTCTTCATCTGGGATCAGAAGAGGATCTCGTTCCCAGACGGGAGTGGACGTTCGGCCCACCGGGTAACGTGAACGTGTGATTCCTCCCGTGACACGAAAACAAATGGCCGAGGTCGACCGTCTGATGATCGACGAGGTGGGGATATCGTTGACCCAGATGATGGAGAATGCCGGACTCCAATTGGCTCGCCTGGCCATCGACCGGTACCAGCCGTCATCGGTTCTGGTTCTTGTCGGATCCGGTGGCAACGGCGGCGGAGGCCTGGTTGCCGCCCGTCGTCTGTCCGGGTGGGGCGTAGATGTGAGGGTCGCGTTGACTCGCCCGGATCTGGATGGGGTCCCGGGGTCGCAGCTCTCGATTGTGCGGGCATTGGGCATTCCGATCGGGGAACCGCATGGCGCTGATCTGATTCTCGACGCGGTCCTCGGGTACAGCCTTTCCGGCCCGGCGCGAGGGAGGGCTGAGAGCTTCATCTATTGGGCCAATGATGAGTCGATTCCGGTCTTGTCACTCGATACGCCGTCAGGGGTCGATGTCGACACCGGGGCGGCGCCTGGAGCGGGAGTGGTGGCGGACGCCACGCTCACGCTGGCCCTCCCCAAGGTCGGTCTTCTGAAGAGCCGCTATGTGGGGGAGCTATTCGTGGCGGATATCTCCGTCCCGGCGCAACTCTACGATCGCCTCGGGATCGATGTTCCCCTCGACCTGTTCCGGACCGGTCAGATCCAACCGGTTACAATGGGTCAAGGAAGATGACCGGGATCTGGCGATTGGTTCGGGTCTGATACTCGGCGTACCCCTCATAGGCTTTGACAGTGCGCGGCCACCAGATGGCCCGTTGCTCGTCGGTGGCCTCGGTGGCAGTCGCCATAAATCGGTCGCCTCCGATTTGGATTGACACTTCGGGATGAGCGATGAGGTTCAGATACCAGTGGGGCGGATAGTCACGACCGCCCCATGACGCAATGATCACGAATCGCGAGCCATCACGGAGGTAGAGCAGCGGCACCGTGTGGGGGCGGCCGGTCCGGCGGCCTCTGGTGGTCAATAGCAACATGTTGTTGTTGACCAGATGTCGGCCGACCCGGCCCCGGGTAGCCCGGTAGACGGCCGCATGGATTTTCGACAGCCATTTGGCACTCACGTCATGCATCAATGACAGGCTGGCCGATCCGTCCCCTTACGACAAGTCCGATTACTCTTGCGAATCGTGCGGCTGGTCATAGCGAGATGCAGTGTGGATTATGAGGGACGTCTGACGGCGTACCTCCCTCCGGCCATTCGCTTGCTCATGGTGAAGGCCGACGGTTGTGTCGCCATTCACGCTGATGGGGGCGCCTACAAACCGCTCAACTGGATGAATGCTCCCAATCACGTCGAGGAACTGGATGATCGCTGGATCGTCACCAATCCCAAAGGCGAGATGCTGACGATTCATCTTGAGGAAGTCATTGCTGACTCCCTGCACGATCTGGGAATCGACCCGGGGCTTCAGAAGGACGGCGTCGAAGCCCACCTTCAGGTTCTGCTGGCTGATCGCCCGCAGGTGATTGAGGAAGGGCTGGTGTTGATCCGTCGCGAATACCCGACCGACATCGGACCGGTCGATCTGTTGTGTCGTGATGTCGACGGCCGAACCGTGGCGGTCGAGATCAAGCGGCGGGGCGATATCGATGGCGTCGAGCAGCTGGCACGGTACCTCGAACGCCTCGACCTCGATGCCAGACTCATGCCTGTGCGGGGGGTGTTTGTGGCCCAGCTGATCGTTCCGCAAGCCAAAGTGCTGGCCGAGGCTAGGGGGATTCGCTGCGTTGAGGTTGATCTAGACGAACTGCGGGGAATCGAACCCAACGCATTGCGGCTGTTCTAGTCATGCCGTCGGTCGTTCTCTTCCACCCTGAGATACCGCAGAATACCGGGAACATCATGCGTCTTTGCGCCAACACCGCCACCCCACTCCATCTCATACGACCCATGGGTTTTGAGCTGGACTCCACGAAGCTGAAACGAGCCGGCATGGATTATCGAGAATATGCCACCGTCACGGTTCACGATTCGTTCGATGCCTACCTGCTGGCCGAATCGCTGGGAAGGCTTTACGCATTTGTACGCAATGGTGAACGGTCTTTCGCAGAGCTGTCTTATGGACCCGGTGACGCTTTTCTGTTCGGCCCTGAATCGACTGGTCTCCCGGACGAGATGCTTGAAACACCCGAGGTGACGACCTCGGTTCGGATTCCCATGACACCGCACACCCGCAGCCTCAACCTGGCGAACTCGGTGGCGATCGCCGTATACGAGGCAGCCCGTCAGGCCGGATACCCGTTTGCCCCCAGTTAGCTGCAGTCAACGAGGGTCGCATGGGTGGCCGTCGCTTGCGACGCCGACCACGAGATACTGAAGATCGATCCGCCCTCGTCAAAGGCCCTAAGGTCGTACCTGAGGTCGGTTAGGAGCGGCGAGTCGCATTCAACCGGGTGGCTCCGGACGCGCTTTTGGCAGTTCCCGATACTACGCTCGCCCCTATGTTTGACGAGCTCAAGAATCGCGTGAACGAACTGTTTCCCACCCTGGTGGACGAACTGAGGGAATTGGTCAGAATCCCCTCGGTAAGCGCCACCCGACCGGACGATGTTCGCCGCTCAGCCGACCACATCGTCGGACTCCTGGAAGCCTCGTTCTTTCAGAACGTTCAGCTGCTTGAAGTCGAGGGAGCTCATCCGGCGGTGTTTGGCGAGATTCCAGCGCCAATTGGCGCTCCAACGGTTCTTCTGTATGCCCACCATGATGTTCAGCCAGCCGGGTTCGGGTGGACCGATGACCCATGGGAGCCTCGTGAAATCGACGGCCGCTTGTTTGCCAGGGGTAGTAGCGATGACAAAGCCGGAGTCATCACCCATACTGCGGCGGTGCGAGCCCACGGCGGGAAGCCGCCCGTCGGGGTCAAGGTATTTATTGAGGGAGAAGAAGAGATCGGGTCGGCGAATCTGGTGGCCTTCCTGGAAACGTACGGAGAGATGTTGGCTGCCGACGCCATCGTGATCGCCGACGCCGGGAACTGGCGGGTAGGGGTGCCTTCATTCACGACCTCCTTGCGCGGGTTGGTCGATTGTGTCGTCGAAGTCCAGACGCTTGAGAATGCGGTACATTCGGGCATGTTTGGCGGAGTTTTTCCCGATGCTCTCATCGTGCTGGCCCGTCTTCTCGCCACCCTCCATGACGCGGTGGGCAATGTGGCGGTCGCCGGAGTTCACATCGGGTCTGAAGCGGGACTCGACCTGACCGAAGCCGAGGTCCGAAGCCAGGCTGGTGCCGTCGAAGGGGTGGAGATCATCGGCGACGGGAGCCTGGAAGCCAAGACCTGGTCTCGTCCATCGATTTCGGTTCTGGGTATCGATGCCCCGCCGGTCGAAGGAGCGGTGAACGCCCTGATCCCTTCGGCTCGGGCCAAGATAAGTATGCGGCTGGCTCCAGGCGACAACCCCAAAACGGCCATGGCGGCGCTTGTGAACCACCTTGAGTCGAATGTCGATTGGGGAGCTCGAGTGCGGGTAACGCCGGGTAGCTCTGGCGAAGCGTTCGAACTCGACACCACCGGGCCCGTCTACGACGCTTTCCGCACGGCCTTTGAGGAAGCCTGGGGCGCAGAGACCGTTGACATGGGAGTGGGGGGATCGATTCCGTTCGTGGCGGCGTTTTCTGAGGCGTACCCACAGGCAGCCATCCTCCTGACCGGGGTTGGAGACCCGACGTCAGCCATCCATGGTCCCAACGAAAGTGTCGACCTGGAGGACTTTCGGAAGGCGTGCCAAGCCGAAGCCATTGCCCTAACCCTCCTGGCCCGCCAGTAGCGAACCTCCGAACCGGGGGTCGGTCCCCCCGGTGAGCGGAGCGAACGTTCCGGGGGTAGGGGAGTTCGTTCCCCTCACGGCATGCGCGGCAATCCGGTTTTCACCAACTGCGCCGGCTGTGGCTCCGTCCCCCAAACGCACTCGCCGTAGCCGGGTCCTCACCACCCCGCTGGCTAACCTGGCCGGATGGATATCGTTACCGCCCTCTTTTCGGCGTTGGGGCTCTCGGCCAGCGCCGGTCTGAACGCCTATATCCCCCTGCTCGTGATGGGTCTGGCGAATCGCTTCACGGGACTTATCGAGTTGTCGGCCCCCTATGACATAGTGTCCAATTGGTGGGTTCTCGGCACGTTGGTTGTCCTGATCGTCATTGAAGTGTTCGCTGATAACGCCCCGGTCATCAACCACGTCAATGACCTCATCCAGACCTTAATTCGTCCGTCTGCCGGCGCGTTGGCGTTTGCCGCGTCGACGGATGGGATCCAGATGAGCCCGGTTCTGGCGGTTGTGATCGGCTTGTTCGTGGCGGGATCGGTCCACACCACCAAGGCGGTCCTCGTGCGGCCAGCCATTACTGCCACCACCGGAGGCCTGGCCAACCCGCCGGTCAGCATCGCGGAGGACGTTATTTCTGCTTCGGTTTCGTTCCTGGCCCTGGCGATTCCGATACTCATCGGTGTCTTGATTCTGGTGTTTGGCTATCCGATCGTCCGCTGGGTGATGCGCCTGGGGCGTCGCAAGGCGGCCGCCAGGACCCCCGGACCGACAAACCACTAGGCCGCGCTCCCGCCCTCCCCAGCCGACCGTTAGGTTGAAGCGCACGTATTCGAGGAGCTTCAAAATGGATTTTGCCTTAAGCCAGCGGGCCGGGGAGTTACAGGCCCGGCTGTTGGAGTTCATGGACTCACACATCTATCCGGCAGAGCCCGTCTATGCCGCTCAAATGGCCGCTTCCGGCGACCCGTCTTTCCACCCGCCAATCGTCGAACAACTCAAGGCCTCGGCGCGCCTACGTGGATTGTGGAATTTGTTCCTTCCCGACGAGGAGTGGGGGACTGGCGTTTGGGTGCTCGATTACGCGCCTATCGCCGAGATCACCGGGCGAAGTCCCAACCTGGCTCCCGAGGCCTTGAACTGTGCAGCTCCCGACACCGGAAACATGGAGATCCTGACGATGTTCGGGACGCCTGAGCAGAAGGAACAGTGGCTGCGACCGCTGCTTGATGCTGAGATCCGGTCGGCCTTCTCGATGACCGAGCCTGATGTTGGGTCCTCGGATGCCTCGAACATCCGCACCCAGATTCGCGATGACGGCGATCATTACATCGTGGCGGGGCGGAAGTGGTGGTCATCAGGTGCCTTCTCACCACGCTGCAAGTTCTCGATCGTGATGGGGGTGACGAACCCCGATGCTCCT
>Ga0326597_10006058_pt1 | contig 16628 bp, 11 predicted proteins | sample RVTome_12_FD_203789 | JGI IMG/M metagenome (GOLD analysis project Ga0326597, IMG submission 203789) | Soil microbial communities from uranium-contaminated site in the Upper Colorado River Basin, Wyoming, United States - RVT100D185 | ecosystem: Environmental > Terrestrial > Soil > Contaminated >...
TCATCTTCACGTTGTCGCCCGGCATCACCATCTCGATCCCCTCCGGCAGGTCGCACGCTCCGGTCACGTCCGTGGTGCGGAAGTAGAACTGCGGCCGGTAGCCGTTGAAGAACGGCGTGTGACGACCGCCCTCCTCCTTCGACAGGATGTACACCTCCGCCTCGAACTTGGTGTGCGGCGTGATCGACCCCGGCTTCGCCAGCACCTGGCCGCGCTCCACGTCCTCGCGCTTGGTGCCGCGCAGCAGCACCCCGACGTTGTCGCCCGCCTGACCCTGGTCGAGCAGCTTGCGGAACATCTCCACCCCGGTGCAGGTCGTCTTCACCGTGGTCTTGATGCCCACGATCTCGACCTCCTCGCCGGTCTTGACCACCCCGCGCTCCACCCGGCCCGTCACCACCGTGCCGCGTCCCGAAATCGAGAACACGTCCTCGATCGGCATCAGGAACGGCTTGTCCACCGGCCGGTCCGGCATCGGAATGTACGAATCCATCGCCGCCACCAGCTTGACCACCGACGGCTTGCCGTACTCGCCCTCGTCACCCTCCAGCGCCTTCAGCGCCGAACCGATGATGATCGGCGTGTCGTCGCCCGGAAACTCGTAGCTCGACAGCAGGTCGCGGACCTCCATCTCCACCAGCTCCAGCAACTCCGCGTCGTCGACCATGTCCGCCTTGTTCATGAACACCACGATGTACGGCACACCCACCTGGCGCGCCAGCAGAATGTGCTCCCGCGTCTGCGGCATCGGCCCATCGGCCGCGCTCACCACCAGGATCGCGCCGTCCATCTGCGCCGCGCCCGTGATCATGTTCTTCACGTAGTCCGCGTGCCCCGGGCAGTCCACGTGCGCGTAGTGCCGCGCATTCGACTCGTACTCGACGTGCGCGGTCGCGATCGTGATCCCCCGCGCCCGCTCTTCCGGCGCGTTGTCGATCTGGTCGAACGCCTTCACCTCGCCACCGTACGTCTCGGCCATCACCTTCGTGATCGCCGCCGTCAGCGTCGTCTTGCCATGGTCCACGTGACCAATCGTCCCCACGTTCACGTGGGGCTTCGTACGCTCAAACTTTGCCTTGGACACGATTCGTTACCTCTTCACTGACGATGGGGCCCGGCTCAGGAGGCCTTCTTGATGACGGCGTCGGCGACGTTGGTCGGCGCCTCGGAATACTTGGCGAATTCCATCGAGTAGGTCGCGCGCCCCTGGGTGGCGGAACGCAGGTCGGTAGCGTAGCCGAACATCTCGGCCAGCGGCACCTCGGCGCGGATGATCTTGCCCGACGGCGAGTCGTCCATGCCCTGGACGATGCCGCGGCGCCGGTTGAGGTCGCCCATGACGTCGCCCATGTAGTCCTCGGGGCTGACCACCTCGACCTTCATGATCGGCTCGAGCAGCACCGGGCCGGCCTTGAGGCAGCCCTCCTTGAAGGCCATCGAGCCGGCGATCTTGAACGCCATCTCGCTCGAGTCGACCTCGTGGTAGGAGCCGTCGAACAGGGTCACCTTGAGGTCGACCACCGGGTAGCCGGCGAGGACGCCGTCCTTCATCTGCTCCTGGATGCCCTTGTCGACCGCCGGGATGTAGTCCTTCGGGATGACACCGCCGACGATGCCGTTCTTGAACTCGTAGCCAACGCCCGGCGCCTGCGGCTCGAGACGGATCCAGACGTGGCCGAACTGGCCGCGACCGCCCGACTGGCGCACGAACTTGCCTTCCTGCTCGACGCCCTTGCGGATGGTCTCGCGGTAGGCGACCTGCGGCGCGCCGACGTTGGCCTCGACGCTGAACTCGCGGCGCATGCGGTCGACGATGATCTCGAGGTGCAGTTCGCCCATGCCGGAGATGATGGTCTGTCCCGACTCCTCGTCGGTGCGCACGCGGAAGGACGGATCCTCCTGCGCCAGCTTGGACAGGGCCATGCCCATCTTTTCCTGGTCCGACTTGGTCTTCGGCTCGACCGCGACCGAGATCACCGGCTCCGGGAACTCCATGCGTTCGAGGGTGATCGGCTTGTCGCGGCTGCACAGGGTGTCGCCGGTGGTGACGTCCTTGAGCCCGACCGCCGCGGCGATGTCGCCGGCGTGCACTTCCTTGATCTCCTCGCGGGAGTTGGCGTGCATCTGCAGGATGCGGCCGATGCGCTCGCGCTTGCCCTTGACCGGGTTGTAGACGGTGTCGCCCGAGGCGAGCACGCCGGAGTAGACGCGGAAGAAGGTCAGCGTGCCGACATAGGGGTCGGTGGCGATCTTGAAGGCGAGCGCGGCGAACGGCGCGGCGTCGTCCGACGGGCGTTCGGCCTCTTCGTCGTTGTCGAGCAGGCCGCGGATGGGCGGCACGTCGATCGGCGACGGCATGTACTCGACGATGGCGTCGAGCATCGCCTGGACACCCTTGTTCTTGAACGCGCTGCCACACAGCGCCGGCACCACTTGGTTGGCCAGGGTGCGCTGGCGCAGGCCGCGCTTGATCGCGGCGTTGTCGAGGTCGCCCTCCTCGAGGTAGCGCTCCATCAACTCATCGTTGGCCTCGGCGGCGGCCTCGACCAGCAGTTCGCGGTACTTGTTGGCCTCGGCGACCATCTCGGCGGGGATCTCCCTCTCATCGAAGGTGACGCCCATGTTGGTCTCGTCCCAGTAGATCGCCTTCATCTTGACCAGGTCGACCACGCCCTGGAACTTGTCCTCGGCGCCGATCGGCAGTTGCAGCGGCACCGGGTTGGCGCCGAGGCGGTCCTTGATCTGGCCGATGACGCGCAGGAAGTTGGCGCCCTGGCGATCCATCTTGTTGACGAAGGCCATGCGCGGCACGTGGTACTTGTTGCCCTGGCGCCACACCGTCTCCGACTGCGGCTCGACGCCGCCGACGGCGCAGAACACGGCGCAGGCACCGTCGAGCACGCGCAGGGAGCGCTCCACCTCGATGGTGAAGTCGACGTGCCCCGGGGTGTCGATGATGTTGATGCGGTGCTCGGGGAACTGCTGCTCCATGCCCTTCCAGTAGGTGGTCGTGGCCGCAGAGGTGATGGTGATCCCGCGCTCCTGCTCCTGCTCCATCCAGTCCATCACCGCCGCACCGTCGTGCACCTCGCCGATCTTGTGCGAGACGCCGGTGTAGAACAGGACGCGCTCGGTCGTCGTCGTCTTACCGGCATCGATGTGCGCCATGATGCCGATATTGCGATAGCGCTCGATCGGGGTCTTGCGTGCCACGGCTGCTGGATCCTCGGTCTGTAATAGAGCGCGCTGGGGTTACCAGCGGTAGTGGGCGAAGGCTTTGTTGGCCTCGGCCATGCGATGGGTGTCTTCGCGCTTCTTGACCGCACTGCCGCGGCTGTCGGCGGCATCGAGGATCTCGCCGGCGAGACGCTGCGCCATGCTCTTTTCGCTGCGCTTGCGCGCGGCGTCGATCAGCCAGCGCATGGCCAGGGTGTCACGCCGCTTGGGCCGCACCTCGACCGGAACCTGGTAGGTGGCGCCGCCGACGCGCCGCGACTTGACCTCGACCGCCGGGCTGATGTTCTCCAGCGCGGTGTCGAGCAGCTCCAGCGCCGCGGCCGACTTGTTGCGCTGGGCGACGGTGTCGAGGGCGCCGTAGACGATGCGCTCGGCGACCGACTTCTTGCCGCTTTCCATGATCATGTTGATGAACTTGGCCAGCATCTCGCTGCCGAACTTCGGGTCCGGCAGGCTCTCGCGCTTGGTGGCAGTGCTTCTTCTGGACATGGCGAATTAACCCTTCGGGCGCTTGGCGCCGTACTTCGAGCGCCCCTGGCGCCGCTTGTCGACGCCCGAGGTGTCGAGGCTGCCGCGCACGATGTGGTAGCGCACGCCGGGGAGGTCCTTGACGCGGCCGCCGCGGATCAGCGCGACCGAGTGTTCCTGCAGGTTGTGACCCTCGCCGCCGATGTAGCTGGAAACCTCGAAGCCGTTGGTCAGGCGCACGCGCGCCACCTTGCGCAGCGCCGAGTTCGGCTTCTTCGGCGTGGTCGTGTAGACCCGCGTGCAGACGCCGCGCTTCTGCGGACACGCCTCCAGCGCCGGCACCTTGCTTTTCTCGACCTTGCGCTTGCGCGGCTTGCGCACCAGCTGGTTGATCGTGGCCATGGATCGACTGCTCCTAAACCCTATAAAACAAACGACAGGTCGCTGCGCGGCGACCTGCCGAGTGAGACGCGGAATTGTAGGTGTGGCCCGTCTGACTGTCAAGCCGGAAACGGGCCCTTCGGGAGGTCCCGGCCGCCCCCTGGCGGCCGGGTCCACGCTCAACTCTCGGAGGCGTTCAGCTCCCGCTTCAGCGCCTCTTCCAGGCCCTCGGTCGAGGGCGTCTCCTCCGCGCCACGCTCGAGGTCGGCGAAGCTTTCCGGATGGCGCTGCTTGCGCCGGGTCTCGTGGTAGGCGAGGCCGGTACCGGCCGGGATCAGGCGCCCGACGATGACGTTCTCCTTGAGCCCGCGCAGGTCGTCCCGGATGCCGCGTACCGAGGCCTCGGTGAGCACCCGGGTGGTCTCCTGGAACGAGGCCGCCGAGATGAACGACTCGGTCGCCAGCGACGCCTTGGTGATGCCGAGCAGCAACGGCGTGCACCGGGCCTCGTCCTGGTCCGTCTCGCGCAGCTTGTCGTTCTCCGCCAACAGCCGCGCCCGCTCGACCTGCTCGCCCTTGATGAAGCGGCTGTCGCCCGGATCGGTGACCTCGACCTTGCGCAGCATCTGGCGAATGATCACCTCGATGTGCTTGTCGTTGATGCGCACCCCCTGCAGCCGGTAGACGTCCTGGATCTCCTTGACCAGGTACTCGGCCAGGGCCTCGACCCCGAGCAGGCGCAGGATGTCGTGCGGCGTCGGTTCGCCGTCGGCGATGGTCTCGCCCCGCTCCACGTGCTCGCCGTCGAACACGTTGACGTGGCGCCACTTCGGAATCAGTTCCTCGTGCTGCTCGCCGTCGACCTCGGTGATGATCAACCGCTGCTTGCCCTTGGTGTCCTTGCCGAAGCTGATGGTGCCGGAGCGCTCGGCGAGGATCGCCGGCTCCTTCGGCTTGCGCGCCTCGAACAGGTCGGCCACGCGCGGCAGACCGCCGGTGATGTCGCGGGTCTTGGACGACTCCTGCGGGATCCGCGCCAGGGCGTCACCGATGCCCACCTGGGCCCCATCCTGGAAGGTGACGATGGCCCCCGCTGGCAGGTAGTACTGCGCCGGGATCTGGGTGCCGGCGATGTTCAGGTCGTTGCCCTGGTCGTCGACCAGCTTGACCATCGGCCGCAGGTCCTTGCCGGCGCTGCCGCGCTGCTTGGGCTCGGTCACCACCAGCGAGGTCAGGCCGGTGATCTCGTCGGTGTGCTGGGAGACACTGATGCCGTCGACGAAGTCGTGGTAGGTCAGGCGGCCGGCCACCTCGGTGATGACCGGGTGGGTGTGCGGATCCCAGGTGGCGACGATGGCGCCCGGATCGACGGCGTCCTCGTCGGCGACGTTGAGCACCGCGCCGTAGGGCAGCTTGTAGCGCTCGCGCTCGCGGCCGAGATCGTCGATCACGCTCAGCTCGCCGGAGCGCGACACCGCGACCAGCTTGCCGGTCCCGGCATGGACCACCGTCTTGATGTTGTGCAGGCGGATGCGGCCCTTGGACTTGACCTGGACGTTGTTCGCCGCGGCGGCCCGCGACGCGGCGCCGCCGATGTGGAACGTACGCATGGTCAGCTGGGTGCCGGGCTCGCCGATCGACTGGGCCGCGATCACCCCGACCGCCTCGCCCATGTTGACCTTCAGGCCGCGCGCCAGGTCACGCCCGTAGCAGGTGGCGCAGACGCCGAAGCGGCTGTCGCAAGTCAGCGGCGAGCGCACCTTGATGTAGTCGACGCCGAGTTCCTCGATGCGCAGCACCAGGGCCTCGTCGATCAGGGTGCCGGCCTCGATCAGGGTGTCGTTGCTGGCCGGCACCAGCAGGTCCTCGGCCACCACCCGGCCGAGCACCCGCTCGCCGAGCCGCTCGACCACCTCGCCGCCCTCGACGATCGGCACCATCGGCAGGCCGTTGCGCGTGCCGCAGTCGTCCTGGAGCACGACCATGTCCTGGGCGACGTCGACCAGGCGCCGGGTCAGGTAGCCCGAGTTGGCGGTCTTGAGCGCGGTGTCGGCGAGGCCCTTGCGCGCGCCGTGGGTGGAGATGAAGTACTGCAGGACGTCGAGGCCCTCGCGGAAGTTGGCGGTGATCGGGGTCTCGATGATCGAGCCGTCCGGCTTGGCCATCAGGCCACGCATGCCGGCCAGCTGGCGGATCTGCGCGGCCGAGCCACGGGCGCCGGAGTCGGCCATCATGAAGATGGAGTTGAACGACTTCTGCTTGACCGTCTGGCCCTCGGCATCGGTCACCTCGTCGGTGCCGAGCTTGTCCATCATCGCCTTGGCCACGCTGTCGTTGGTGCGCGACCAGATGTCGACCACCTTGTTGTAGCGCTCGCCGTTGGTGACCAGGCCCGAGGCGTACTGGTCCTCGATCTCCTTGACCTCGTGTTCGGCCTTGGCCAGGATGCCGCCCTTCTCCAGCGGCACCACCATGTCGTCGATGCCGATCGAGATGCCGGCCTGGGTCGCCCGCTGGAACCCGGTGTACATCAGCTGGTCGGCGAAGATGACGGTCGCCTTGAGGCCGAGCCGGCGGTAGCAGAGGTTGACCAGGCTGGAGACCGCCTTCTTGGTCAGGTCGCGGTTGACCAGGTCGAACTCGATGCCGTCCGGCAGGATCTCGCCGAGCAGCGCGCGGCCGGTGGTGGTCTCGACCAGCGCGGTGTTGGCGACCAGGTCACCGTCGTCGTTGAACACCCGTTCGGTGATGCGCACCTTGACCCTCGCCTGCAGGTGGACGTGGCCACCCTGATAGGCGCGGTGCACCTCGCGCAGGTCGCTGAAGACCATGCCCTCACCCTTGGCGTTCACCTGCTCGCGGGTGGTGTAGTAGAGCCCGAGCACCACGTCCTGGGTCGGCACGATGATCGGCTCGCCGTTGGCCGGCGACAGGATGTTGTTCGACGACAGCATCAGGGTGCGCGCCTCGAGCTGCGCCTCCAGCGACAGCGGCACGTGCACCGCCATCTGGTCGCCGTCGAAGTCGGCGTTGAACGCGGTGCAGACCAGCGGATGCAGCTGGATCGCCTTGCCCTCGATCAGCACCGGCTCGAACGCCTGGATGCCGAGGCGGTGCAGGGTCGGGGCGCGGTTGAGCATGATCGGGTGTTCGCGGATCACCTCCTCGAGGATGTCCCATACCTCGGGTCCCTCGCGCTCGACCATCTTCTTCGCCGCCTTGATCGTGGTGGCCAGCGCGCGCAGCTGCAGCTTGCTGAAGATGAACGGCTTGAACAGCTCCAGCGCCATGCGCTTGGGCAGGCCGCACTGGTGCAGCTTGAGGGTCGGGCCGACGACGATGACCGAGCGGCCGGAGTAGTCGACGCGCTTGCCGAGCAGGTTCTGGCGGAAGCGCCCCTGCTTGCCCTTGATCATGTCGGCCAGCGACTTCAGCGGCCGCTTGTTGGTGCCGGTGATGGCGCGGCCGCGGCGACCGTTGTCGAGCAGGGCGTCGACCGACTCCTGCAGCATGCGCTTTTCGTTGCGCACGATGATGTCCGGGGCGTTGAGTTCGAGCAGCCGCTTGAGCCGGTTGTTGCGGTTGATCACCCGGCGGTAGAGGTCGTTCAGGTCGGAGGTGGCGAAGCGGCCGCCGTCCAGCGGCACCAGCGGGCGCAGCTCCGGCGGCAGCACCGGCAGCACGGTGAAGATCATCCACTCGGGCCGGTTGCCGGACTCGAGGAACGCCTCGACCAGCTTCAGCCGCTTGGTGAACTTCTTCAGCTTGGCCTCGGAATTGGTCGAACCGATCTCCTCGCGCAGCTTCAGCGCCTCGGCGTTGAGGTCGATGGTCTTGAGCAGCTCGCGCACCGCCTCGGCGCCCATGCGCGCGTCGAACTCGTCGCCGTGCTCCTCGATCGCCTCGAGGTAGGCCTCGTCGTTGAGCAGCTGGCCGCGCTCGAGCGGAGTCAGGCCCGGGTCGATGACCACGAAGGCCTCGAAGTAGAGCACCCGTTCGATGTCGCGCAGGGTCATGTCGAGCATCAGGCCGATGCGCGACGGCAGCGATTTCAGGTACCAGATGTGCGCCACCGGGCTGGCCAGCTCGATGTGGCCCATGCGCTCGCGGCGCACCTTGGCCAGGGTCACCTCGACGCCGCACTTCTCGCACACCACGCCGCGGTGCTTGAGCCGCTTGTACTTGCCGCACAGGCACTCGTAGTCGGTGGTCGGGCCGAAGATCTTGGCGCAGAACAGGCCGTCGCGTTCCGGCTTGAAGGTGCGGTAGTTGATCGTCTCCGGCTTCTTGACCTCGCCATAGGACCAGGAGTGGATCATCTCAGGGGAGGCGAGACCGATGCGGATGGCATCGAAGTCTTCCAGCTGCCCCTGGTTCTTGAGTAGGTTCAGTAGGTCTTTCAAGGTCGTATCTCCTGCTCGTTACCGGGTATCGTTTCGGCCGCCGGGCCGGACCTCAGTCCAGCTCCAGCTCGATGTTGATCCCCAGAGCGCGGATCTCTTTCAGCAACACGTTGAACGACTCCGGCATGCCGGCGTCCATGCGGTGGTCGCCATCGACGATGTTCTTGTACATGCGGGTGCGACCCTGCACGTCGTCCGATTTCACCGTCAGCATCTCCTGCAGCGTGTAGGAGGCGCCGTAGGCCTCCAGCGCCCACACCTCCATCTCGCCGAAGCGCTGGCCGCCGAACTGCGCCTTGCCGCCGAGCGGCTGCTGCGTGACCAGGCTGTACGGCCCGGTCGAGCGCGCATGCACCTTGTCATCCACCAGGTGGTTGAGCTTGAGCATGTGCATGTAGCCGACGGTGACCGGGCGGTCGAAGGAGTCGCCGGTGCGGCCGTCGCACAGTTGCGCCTGGCCGCTCTCGGGCAGGCCGGCCAGCTTCAGCAGGCCCTTGATCTCGGCCTCGGTGGCGCCGTCGAAGACCGGGGTGGCCATCGGCACGCCGCCGCGCAGGTTGCGGCCGAGCTCGAACACCTCGTCGTCGGTCAGGCTGGCGAGATCGACCGAGCGGCCGCCGCTCTTGTTGTAGACGGCGTCGAGGAACTTGCGCAGCTCGGCCACTTTGGCCTGGGCGTCGAGCAGGGCGCCAATGCGCTGGCCGAGGCCCTTGGCCGCCCAGCCGAGGTGCGTCTCCAGCACCTGGCCGACGTTCATGCGCGAGGGCACGCCGAGCGGGTTGAGCACCACGTCGACCGGGGTGCCGTCGTCCATGTAGGGCATGTCCTCGACCGGGACGATGGTCGAGATGACGCCCTTGTTGCCGTGGCGGCCGGCCATCTTGTCACCCGGCTGCAGGCGGCGCTTCACCGCCAGGTAGACCTTGACCATCTTCAGCACGCCCGGGGCAAGGTCGTCACCGCTGGTGATCTTCTGCTTCTTCTCGTCGTAGCGGTGGTCGAACTCCTCGCGCATGGCGCTCAGCTGCCCGGCCGTGGCCTCGAGCTGGTCGTTGGCCTCGTCGTTGCGCAGGCGGATTTCGAACCAGCGCTCGCGCTCGAGCTCGGCCAGGTAGGCCTTGGTGAGGCGGTCGCCGTCCTTGAGCTTGTTCGGGCCGCCGGCCGCGGTCTTGCCGATCAGCAGGCGCTCGATGCGCTGGTAGATGTCCTCTTCCATGATCCGCCGCTGGTCGTTCAGGTCCTTCTTGACCCGGGCCAGTTCGTCGGACTCGATGGCCAGCGCGCGCGGATCCTTCTCGATGCCGTCGCGGGTCAGCACCTGGACGTCGATCACCGTGCCGTCCATGCCCGAGGGCACGCGCAGCGAGGTGTCCTTCACGTCCGAGGCCTTTTCGCCGAAGATCGCCCGCAGCAGCTTCTCCTCCGGGGTCAGCGGCGTCTCGCCCTTGGGCGTGACCTTGCCGACCAGGATGTCGCCCGGCTTCATCTCGGCGCCGATGTAGGCGATGCCGGCCTCGTCGAGCTTGCCCAGCGCGGACTCGCCGACGTTGGGGATGTCGGCCGTGACCTCTTCCGCACCGAGCTTGGTGTCGCGCGCGACGCAGGTCAGCTCCTCGATGTGGATGGTGGTGTAGCGGTCCTCCTCGACCACCCGCTCCGAGATCAGGATCGAATCCTCGAAGTTGTAGCCGTTCCACGGCATGAACGCGACCAGCATGTTCTGGCCCAGCGCCAGCTCGCCCATGTCGGTCGACGGGCCGTCGGCGAGGACGTCGCCGCGGGCGATCTGGTCACCGATGTTGACCAGCGGCCGCTGGTTGATGCAGGTGTTCTGGTTCGAGCGCGTGTACTTGGTCAGGTTGTAGATGTCCACGCCCGGCTCGCCGGCCACGGTCTCCTCGTCGTTGACCCGGACCACGATGCGCCCGGCATCGACCGAGTCGACCAGGCCGCCACGGTCGGCGACCACGGTGACGCCGGAATCGGTCGCGACCACGCGCTCCATGCCGGTGCCGACCAGCGGCTTCTCGGCGCGCAGCGTCGGCACCGCCTGGCGCTGCATGTTGGAGCCCATCAGCGCGCGGTTGGCGTCGTCGTGCTCGAGGAACGGCACCAGCGCCGCCGCCACCGAGACGATCTGCTTGGGCGAGACATCCATGTATTGGATGCGCTCGGGGCCCGACATGGTGAACTCGTTCTGATGCCGGCACGAGACCAGCTCGTCGACCAGGCGGCCGTCGGCGTCGAGGGTCGCGTTGGCCTGGGCGATCACGTACTCGGCCTCGTCGATGGCCGACAGGAAGTCGATCGAGACCTGGCCGTGCTTGTCGCGCACGATCTTGCCGTTGTCGATCTTCATGTACGGGGTCTCGAGGAAGCCGTACTTGTTGGTCCGCGCGTAGACCGCTAGCGAGTTGATCAGGCCGATGTTCGGACCTTCCGGGGTCTCGATCGGGCAGACCCGGCCGTAATGGGTCGGGTGCACGTCGCGCACCTCGAAGCCGGCCCGCTCGCGGGTCAGGCCGCCCTGGCCCAGGGCCGAGATGCGCCGCTTGTGGGTCACCTCGGACAGCGGGTTGTTCTGGTCCATGAACTGCGACAGCTGGTTGGAGCCGAAGAACTCCTTGACCGCGGCCGAGACCGGCTTGGCGTTGATCAGCTCCTGCGGCATCAAGCCCTCGGACTCGGCCAGGTTGAGCCGTTCCTTGACCGCGCGCTCGACCCGCACCAGGCCGACGCGGAAGGCGTTCTCGGCCATCTCGCCGACGCAGCGCACGCGGCGGTTGCCGAGGTGGTCGATGTCGTCGACCGTGCCGTTGCCGTTGCGGATGTCGATCAGGGTCCGGATCACGGCGATGATGTCGTCGCTGTCGAGGATGCCCGGACCCTCGATCTCCTTGCGCCCGACGCGGCGGTTGAACTTCATCCGGCCGACCGCCGACAGGTCGTAGCGGTCGCTCTCGAAGAACAGGTTCTTGAACAGCGTCTCGGCCGCATCCTTGGTCGGCGGCTCGCCGGGACGCATCATGCGATAGATCTCGACCAGCGCCTCGAGCTGCGAGGTCGACGGATCGAGCTTCAGCGTATCGGCGATGTACGGCCCCCGGTCGAGGTCATTGATGTACAGGGTGTGCAGATCGGACACCCCGGCGGCGAGCAGGGCGGCCAGCAACTCTTCGGTGATCTCGTCGTTGGCGGCGGCGACCAGTTCGCCGGTCTCGGTGTCGACCACGTTCCGGGCCAGGATCTTGCCGACCAGGAATTCGCCCGGGACCTCGATGGTCTTGACCCCGGCCTCGACCAGCTCACGCACGCTGCGCGCGGTGATGCGCGATCCGGACTCGAGCAGCACCTTGCCGCGCGGTCCCTTGAGATCGAAGTTGATGGTCTGCCCGCGCAGACGCTCCGGCACCAGGGCCAGCTTGATCTGCTCGCCCTTGAGCGTGAAGTGGTCGAATTCAAAGAACAGGTCGAGCATCTGCTCGGTGTCGAAGCCGAGCGCGCGCAGCAGCACCGTGGCCGGCAGCTTGCGCCGGCGGTCGATGCGCGTGAACAGCGCGTCCTTGTGGTCGAACTCGAAGTCGAGCCAGGAGCCGCGGTAGGGGATCACCCGCGCCGAAAAGAGCAGCTTGCCCGAGGAGTGGGTCTTGCCCTTGTCGTGCTCGAAGATCACGCCCGGCGAGCGGTGCAGCTGGGAGACGATGACGCGCTCGGTGCCGTTGATGATGAACGTGCCGTTCTCGGTCATCAGCGGCAGTTCGCCCATGTAGACGTCCTGCTCGCGGATGTCCTTGACCGGCTTCGGCGTGCCCGGGGCGTCCTTGTCGAAGATGATCAGGCGCACCTTGACCCGCATCGGGGCGGCGTAGGTCATGCCGCGCAGGCCGCACTCCTTGACGTCGAAGATCGGCTTGCCGAGACGGTAGTTGACGTATTCGAGCTGGGCGTTGCCCGAGTAGCTGACGATCGGGAACACCGACTTGAACGCCGCGTGCAGCCCCTGCTCCAGGCGTTGGTCGATCGCGGCGTCGGCCTGCAGGAACTCGCGGTAGGAGCCGAGCTGGATGTCCAGCAATGGCGGCACTTCGAGCACGCTGAGGCGCTTGCCGAAATCCTTGCGAATACGTTTCTTTTCGGTGAATGAATAGGCCATCGATCTTCCTCGGCTTGGGTTCGTCAACCTGCGCCAGCCCGGCGAATACGCCAGATCCGGTCAGTCCGCCCGGGCGGATGCCGACCGGAAACGGGAAAAGGCCGGCGGCACGTGGCCGCCAGCCGATCCGTACTGCGGGTCCTGTCGTCGTGACAAGACCGGCTTACTTGAGTTCGACGCTGCCGCCGGCTTCCTCAAGTTCTTTCTTCAGCTTCTCAGCCTCATCCTTGCTAACGCCTTCCTTGACCGCGTTCGGGGCGCCCTCGACCAGGTCCTTGGCCTCTTTCAGGCCCAGGCCGGTGATGCTGCGCACCGCCTTGATCACGCCCACCTTCTTGTCGCCGAAGGCGGTGAGGATGACGTCGAACTCGGTCTGCTCCTCGGCCGCGGCCGCGGCCTCGCCGGCGGCGGCGGCCGGTGCGGCGGCGACCGCAGCAGCGGCGGAGACGCCGAACTTCTCTTCCATCATGGAGATCAGGTCGACGACCTCCATCACGCTCATGTTGCTGATTGACTCAAGAATCTCTTCTTTGGACACGGCCATCTCGATCTACTCCTGATTGGGACGTCGCGGCACTGCCGCGGACTCCGGGTTGCAAACGACTGTCAGGCAGCCTGCTTCTGGTCACGTATCGCGGCCACCGTGCGCACCATCTTGGCGTGCGGTTCGGCCAGCGTACGTACGAACTTCTGAATCGGCGCCTTCATCACGCCAAGCAGCATGCTCAGGGCCTGCTCACGGGTCGGCAGCGAAGCCAGCCGCGCGAGCTCGGATGCGGGCAGCACCTGACCACCGATGGACACCAGCTTCACGACCAGTTTGTCGTTCTTCTTGCTGTAGTCCTTGATGACACGTGCCGCCGCCCCCGGGTCGGCCTGAGAGAAGGCGAGGATCAGCGGACCCACCAGCTGGTCGCTGACGCAGGCAAACTCGGTCCCGTCAAACGCCCGCCGGGCCAGCGTATTCTTCACCACGCGCAGGTAGACGCCGGCAGAGCGGCCCTCCTGGCGCAGGTCGGTCAGCTGGCCGACGGTGAGGCCGCTGTACTCGGCCGCGACGAGGGAGTAGGCCCCCGCAGCGACTTCGGCGACTTCGGCGACGACGGCCTTTTTCTGCTCGAATGTCAGACTCACCTGGTTACACCTCTCAACGACAGCCACGGCACGCCGCGGCTGCACCTTTGACGACGGTCCCGGCCCGCAGGCCGGTACCACGATTTACGGTGTCCATCACCAGGATCGTTCCTGAATCCGGTTGCACCGTCTGCGCAGGCCGGGTGACCCCGATTAAGCACCCTGCTGGGTGCGCCTGCGGTCTTTGACGGTCGCCGACCGAAGTCGACGCCCCAAAGCCCGATCCGGCAGCCAGCGGCCGCCGGACGAAAATCAACTCTCCAGGGTCGCCTGGTCGACCGCCAGCCCCGGTCCCATGGTGCTGGAGACGGTCACCTTGCGTACGTACTGGCCCTTCGATGCCGCCGGCTTGGCGCGCTTGAGGTCGCCCAGCAGCGCCTCGAGATTCTGGCGCAGGGCGGCGACCTCGAAGCTGGCCTTGCCGATGGTGCAGTGGATGATGCCGGCCTTGTCGGTGCGATAACGCACCTGTCCGGCCTTGGCGTTGCGCACCGCGCCGGCGACGTCCGCCGTCACCGTGCCGACCTTCGGGTTGGGCATCAGGCCGCGCGGGCCGAGGATCTGGCCCAGCTTGCCGACCACGCGCATGGCGTCGGGCGCGGCGATGACCACGTCGAAATCCATCTGCCCGGCCTGCACCTTCTCGGCGAGGTCCTCGAAACCGACGATCTCGGCCCCGGCCTCCTCGGCGGCGGTGGCCAGCGCGCCCTGGGCGAACACCGCCACCCGCACCGACTTGCCGGTGCCGTTGGGCAGCACGGTGGAGCCACGCACCACCTGGTCGGATTTGCGCGGATCGACGCCGAGGTTGACGCTGACGTCGACCGACTCGTTGAACTTGACCGTCGACAGCTCCTTGACCAGCGCCAGGGCGTCGTCGATGCCGTACTGCCTGGTCGCCGCGGTCTTTTCGCGGATCGCACGGATGCGCTTGCTACGTTGTGCCATGGCTCAGCCCTCCACCACGTCGATGCCCATGCTGCGGGCGGTGCCGGCGACGATGCGCACGGCGGCGTCGAGGTCGGTGGCGTTGAGGTCGGGCAGTTTGACCTGGGCGATCTCCTCGAGCTGGGCGCGGGTCACCTGGCCGACCTTGTCGCGATTCGGCACCGCGCTGCCGCTCTTCAGGCCGAGGGCCTTTTTCAGCAGCACCGCGGCCGGCGGGGTCTTGGTGATGAAGGTGAAGCTGCGGTCGCTGTAGACCGTGATCACCACCGGCAGCGGCAGGCCCGCCTCGACCGACTGGGTCTGGGCGTTGAACGCCTTGCAGAACTCCATGATGTTGACGCCGTGCTGGCCCAGCGCGGGGCCGACCGGCGGACTCGGGTTCGCCTGCCCGGCTGCAACCTGCAGCTTGATGAATGCGGTGACTTTCTTGGCCATGGGTTACTCCTGAATGATGGGTACGAACGCCTTGCGGCTCCCCGTTGACCCGGCGGCGGCCATGGCGGACCGCCCCCCGATCGTCAAGCCTTCTCGACCTGGCCGAACTCCAGCTCCACCGGGGTGGAACGGCCGAAGATCAGCACCGCCACGCGCAGGCGGCTCTTTTCGTAGTTGACCTCTTCGACCACGCCGTTGAAGTCGGTGAACGGGCCGTCGTTGACGCGCACCACCTCGCCCGGCTCGAACAGCACCTTCGGCTTCGGCTTCTCGACCCCCTCCTGGATGCGCTGCAGGATGGCGTCCGCCTCGCGTTGAGAGAGTGGCGCCGGCTTGTCGCCGGTGCCGCCGATGAAGCCCATGACCCGTGGCACGTCTTTGACCAGGTGCCAGGTGGCCTCGTTCATTTCCATCTGCACCAGCACGTAGCCGGGGAAGAACTTGCGCTCGCTCTTGCGCTGCTGGCCGCCGCGCATCTCGACCACCTCCTCGGTCGGCACCAGGATCTCGCCGAACTGCTCCTGGAGACCGCTCAGCGCGATCCGGTCCAGGAGCGAGCGCTTGACCTGGTTCTCGTAGCCGGAGAAGGCGTGCACCACATACCACCGCATCGCCATCGTCACGCTCCCTGTCCGGTCAACAAGCGGATCAGCCAACCCAGCAGGCTGTCGTAGAGCCACAGCAGCAGGGCGACGACGAACACCATGGCGACCACCAGCAGGGTGGTCTGGGTGGTCTCGCTGCGGCCCGGCCAGACCACCTTGCGCACTTCCATGCGCGTGTCCTGCATGAACTGCCACAGGCTGCGGCCGCGTGCCGTGGTCATGGCCAGGGCGATGGCGATGGCGAACACCACCAGCAGGCCGAGGACCCGCACCAGCAGATGCTGGTCGGGAAAGAAATAGAAGCCCGCGAGGCCGGCGCCAGCGATCACCGCGGCGGCGGTGAGCTTGAGCCCGTCCAGCTTCGAGTCCTGCGTGTCGACCTTCGCGTTCATCCTGCAACTTGTCGGCCGGGCGCCCAGCGGGCGACCCGGCCGTTCTGTATGGCAGGCCAGGAGGGAATCGAACCCCCAACCTGCGGTTTTGGAGACCGCCGCTCTGCCAATTGAGCTACTGGCCTAGAAAATCGGGGCCAGAGAGAACATCCCCGGCCCACACCATCCTGCGTTTTGGCTTACTCCAGGATCTTGGCGACGACACCGGCGCCGACGGTCCGGCCGCCCTCGCGTATCGCGAAGCGCAGCCCGTCTTCCATCGCGATCGGCGCGATCAGCGACACCGTCATCTTCACGTTGTCGCCCGGCATCACCATCTCGATCCCCTCCGGCAGGTCGCACGCCCCGGTCACGTCCGTGGTGCGGAAGTAGAACTGCGGCCGGTAGCCGTTGAAGAACGGCGTGTGACGACCGCCCTCCTCCTTCGACAGGATGTACACCTCCGCCTCGAACTTGGTGTGCGGCGTGATCG
>Ga0326597_10006059_pt1 | contig 16628 bp, 16 predicted proteins | sample RVTome_12_FD_203789 | JGI IMG/M metagenome (GOLD analysis project Ga0326597, IMG submission 203789) | Soil microbial communities from uranium-contaminated site in the Upper Colorado River Basin, Wyoming, United States - RVT100D185 | ecosystem: Environmental > Terrestrial > Soil > Contaminated >...
GTGGGCGATGCTCGAGTACGCCAGCATCCGCTTCACGTTGCTCTGTGCCACACCCACGACCGTGCCCAGGATCATCGTCGCCGCGGCAAGCACCCAGACCACAGGCGCCCAGTCGACGCTGAACGGCTCGAGCGCGGACAGGAAGATGCGGGCAAATGCCGCGAACGCGGCCGCCTTGACGCCGGTGGACATGAAGCCGGTCACGACCGCCGGCGCGCCCTCATACGCATCCGGCGTCCACATGTGAAACGGGACCGCCGAGATCTTGAAGGCAAACCCTACGAGGAGAAGGCCGACCGCAACGAGGACCAGCGGGTTGTCGCTCATGGACTGCGCCGCGAGGTACGCGCCAATCCGATCGAGGCGCGTGCTGCCGCTCAGTCCGTACGTGAAGGCAATGCCGTAGAGGAAGAAGGCGCTCGAGAACGCGCCAAGAAGAAAGTACTTGAGCGCGGCCTCTGTCCCGCGCGGATCATCGCGTCGGATTCCGGTCAGCACGTAGACGGCCAGCGACAGGATCTCGAGCGCGACGAATATCACCAGCAGATCGCTCGCGGTCGCCATCATGATCATGCCGACCAGCGCGAAGAGCACCAACGCGTAGTACTCGCCCTCGGGCAATCCGTCGCGGCGGACCACGACCAACGAAAACATGATCGTCAGGATGCCCACGAGCACGAGCACCATGGTCACGAACAGCCCGAAGTTGTCGGCGACGATGACGCCAAAGCTCGTGGCGTTCCGGTTCCAGAGCAGCACCGCTGAGACCGCCGCGCCGACCAGGCCGACGATGCCGAGGCCGCCCAGCGGCATGCGCTCGCCGGGGGCGCGGAAAGCCTCCGCGGCCATGACGGCAAGGGCTGCCAGCACCACGCACAGGATCGGGACGACGGCGTCGAGATTCGAGCTAAGCATTGCTATTCCGAGACACGTGCAATCTCGATCTGACCGTTGGTCTCTGACCTTTGACCCACGCGATTCTCCACCTGCAGCGTCTGCGTGGCCTGCACCCGCAACACGAGCGCGTCAACCGAGGCTTCCATGGGCTTAAGGAACAGCGTCGGGAAAATGCCCATCACGAGTGCCATCGCGCACAGCGGCAGCACACCGGCCCATTCGCGGGGCTGGAGGTCCGGCAGCGCCGCGTTGGCCTCGTGCGTCACCGGACCGTAGAACACCCGCTGGAACATCCACAGCATGTACACGGCCGAAAGGATGACCCCCAGGCCCGCGACGACCACGAAGCCGGGAGCCCAGCGGAACGCCCCAAGCAAGATCAAGAACTCACCGACGAACCCGTTCAAGCCAGGAAGTCCGATCGAGGCGAGCGTGATGATCATGAACGCCGCGGTGAAATGCGGCATCACCGCCTTCAAACCGCCGAACTCAGCGATGAGGCGCGTATGGCGCCGGTCCGACAGCATCCCGACCATGAGGAACAGGCCGCCCGTGCTCACGCCGTGCGCGACCATCTGGTAGACCGCCCCCTGCACGCCCTGCGTGTTCATCGCGCAGATCCCCAGGACCACGAAGCCAAGGTGGCTGACAGACGAGTACGCCACCAGCTTTTTCATGTCCGGCTGCACCATCGCGACCAGCGCCCCGTAGATGATCCCGATCACCGCCAGCAGCGCGAGCCACGGCGCGAAGTACGCCGCCGCCTGGGGAAACAGCGGAAACGAGAAACGGAGCAAGCCGTAGGTTCCCATCTTCAGCAGCACCCCTGCCAGAATCACGGAGCCTGCGGTGGGCGCCTGCACGTGCGCATCTGGCAGCCAGGTGTGAAAGGGGAACAGCGGCACCTTGATCGCGAACGCCACCGTGAACGCGAGGAAGAACCACGTCTGGGTCTGTGGCGCGATGTCGAGGCTGTACAGCTTGAGGAGATCGAACGTGTAGCTCCCGGTGGCCGCACTGTGAAGGTAGGCCAGGCCAAGGATGGCGATGAGCATCAGCACGCTCCCCGCCATCGTGTAGAGCATGAACTTGATGGCGGCGTACACGCGCCGGTCGTAGCCCCAGATCCCGATGAGAAAGTACATCGGAATGAGCATCGCATCCCAGAACACGTAGAACAGGAACAGGTCGAGCGAGATGAAGACCCCGATCATCGCCGCCTCGAGGGCGAGCATGAAGATGGAGAACTCCTTCACCTTTCGATCGATCGAGCCCCAGGACGAGAGCAGCGCGATCGGCGTCAGAAATCCGGTGAGCACCACGAGCAGGAGGCTGATGCCGTCAATGCCCACGAAATAGTCGATGCCGAACTGAGGAATCCACGGATACCGCTCGACGAATTGAAAATCAGCTGAAGCGGCGTCGAAACCCGCCCACAGCCCGAGCGTCACCGCGAAGGTCGCCAGGGCCACGCCGAGCGAGAGCCAGCGGATGACGCCGTCGCGGCGCCCGTCGGCGTTGCCGATGAGCAGCATGACGAGCGCCCCGGCAAGCGGCACCAGCCAGGAAAGGGTCAGCAACACGTCAACTCCCCACGCTCATGGCCCATAGCCTGACCCCCATGACCCAGAGCCCAACGCCTGCTTATCACCACAGGTAGTAGCCCAGAATGACGACGACCCCGATGAGCATTGAACCGGCGTATGTACGCACGAACCCGGTCTGCAGGAGGCGCAGCACTCCCGCGCTTGCCGCCACGATGGCGCCGGTCCCGTTGACCGCGCCGTCGATCACCCGCACGTCGAATCCACGCCACAGCCCTTCCTGCGATCCGACCCGGATCGGCTGGACGACCACAGCGTTATAGACCTCGTCGACGTAGTACTTGTTCAGCAGCAACCGGTGCAGGCCCGGATAACGTCTTGCCATCGAGGCGGCGATCTCCGGACGTCGAAGCCAGACGAGCACCGCGATAGCAATCCCACCCAGTGCGATCGCACTCGACACGCCCATCAACGTGAATTCAAGCGCCACCTCTTCCGCGCCGACAGCGGCCAGCTCTCCACCGACTGCACCAGATGCCGCAAAGGAGGGCGCGAGCCACTCCGCAAGCTGGTTGTGCCCCCCGAGCGCGTGCGGCACGCCGATGTAACCGGCCAGCACGGCACCAATCGCCAACACAATGAGCGCGAACGCCATCGCGGGCGGGGCGTCGTGCAGAGGTGAGGGTGCGAGGTGCGAGGGTGCGAGGTGCGAGGGTTCGGGGTGCGAGGGTTCGGGGTGCGCCGGCGCGTCATGGCGGCGCTCGCCATGAAACGTGAGGAAGACGAGGCGGAACATGTACGCGGCGGTCATCAGCGACGCAACCGCCCCGATGAACCAGAGCACCGTGTGCCCTTCGCGAAACGCCTCGTAGAGAATCTCGTCCTTGCTGAAAAACCCTGACAGCAGCGGTACGCCAGAGATCGCCAGCGCGCCGACCAGAAACGTCCAGTAGGTGACCGGCAGGTGCCGCTTCAGTCCCCCCATGTTTCGGATGTCCTGTTCGCCGTGCAGCGCGTGGATCACCGCGCCCGAGCCGAGAAAGAGCAGTGCCTTGAAAAACGCGTGGGTGTACAGGTGGAAGATGCCGGCGCCAAACGCCCCGACGCCCATCGCCAGACACATCAGGCCGAGCTGCGAGACGGTGGAGTACGCCAGCACGCGCTTCATGTCGTTCTGCACGAGGCCAATCGTCGCCGCCAGCAGCGCCGTCAACGCCCCAATCACCGCTACGATCATCAGCGTCCCCGGCGCGTGGCTGAAAAGCACCGCGTTCCGGCCGATCATGTACACGCCGGCGGTCACCATCGTCGCGGCGTGGATGAGCGCGGACACCGGCGTCGGACCTTCCATCGCGTCCGGCAGCCAGACGTACAGCGGAATCTGCGCGGACTTGCCTGTGGCACCGATAAAGAGAAGCAACGAAGCGATCGACAGCACGCCGAAGACGCCGACTTCCGGCGGAATCGTCGCAACCGTCGCGGCGAGCTGCTGGAAGTCAAGCGTGCCGAAGTGCGCGAACAGGAGCAGCATCCCGAGGATGAAGGCGTAGTCACCGATCCTGTTGACCACGAAGGCCTTCTTGCCCGCGTCGATGGCCGACTGCTTCTTGAACCAGAAGCCGATCAGCAGGTAGGAGCACAACCCGACGCCTTCCCAGCCGACAAACATCACCAGGAAGTTGGCGCCGAGCACGAGCACCAGCATGAAGGCAGCAAAGAGATTCAGGTACGCAAAGTAGCGCGCGTACTCGCTGTCCGCCTCCTCGTGCATGTAGGCCGTCGAGTAGATGTGGATGAGCGATCCGATACCGGTGATCACGAGAATCATCACCGCGGAGAGCGGATCGACCCGCAGCGTCAGATCGAGGACGAAGTCGCCCGACGCGATCCACGTGTAGATCGTCTGCTCGATCGCCCGCTGCTCCACCGGCAAGCCGGCGAGTTCCCACACCGTCATCGCCGACACGGTGAACGACGCCACCATGACGGCCGACGCCACGCCGCCCGAGATCGTTTTCGGCAGGCGGCGCCCGAACGACGCGTTGGCCAGGAACCCGAGCAGCGGAAACAGGAGAATCAGCGCGAGCACGGGAAGTCCATCACCATTTCAGGGACGCGAAGGCGTCAGGGTTCAACGACTCGCGGTGCCGGTAGAGACCGATCACGATCGCCAGGCCCACGGCAGCCTCCGCCGCCGCCACCGCCATCACAAAGAACACGATGATCTGTCCGTCGACGCCGCCCTGCTGGCGACCGAACGCGACAAACGTCAGGTTGACCGCGTTCAGCATGATCTCGATCGACAACAAGATCGTGATGAAATTTCGCCGCAGGAAGACGCCGGCCGTGCCAATGGTAAAGAGCACCGCCGACACGATCAGGTAATGACTCAGCGGGATCATGACCCTTCGCCTTCCCGCCGCGCCAGCACGACAGCGCCCACCATGGCCACCAGAATCAGGATCGAGGTCGCTTCAAACGCGAAGACATAGTCGGTGAAGAGGACCCGCCCGAGCACGCGCACCGAGCTGACCGTCTCCGCACCCCCCCTCGCTCCCACCGGCCCGGCAAGTCCACGTGCGCTCAAGAGCGCCCATGCGAGCTGTACGACGAGCAGCAGCGCCAGCAACCCGCCAAACCTGACGACGGCCGGCTGCCGGAGCGGGTGCGACCGATCCCACTCGGCGGCATTCTCCCTGGACGCGTTCAGGAGCATGACGACGAAGAGGAAGAGCACCATGATGGCGCCGGCGTAAATGATGATCTGCGCCACGGCGACGAAGGGAGCATCGAGTTGCACGTACAGCCCGGCGAGCGCGCCGAACGATGCGATGAGCATCATGACGCTGTACATCGGGTTGCGCTGGCCGATGACGATGGCCGAGGCGCCGATCGCGAGCCCGGAGAGCAGATAGAAGACCAGCGTCTCAGGCATCGAAATACAGCACCAGCGCCGCGGTCAGGATCAGGTTGATCACCGCCGCAGGGAACAGCCACTTCCACCCGAAGTGCATCAACTGGTCGTACCGGTAGCGCGGCACCGTCCAGCGTACCCAGATGTACGCAAACAGGATGGCGCCGACCTTCAGCAGGAACCAGATCCACCCGTACTCCGGCGGCAGGAACGGGCCGTGCCATCCGCCCAGGTACAGGTCGGTCGCCACCGCCGCCATCGTCGTCATGTTGATGTATTCCGCCTGGGGAAACAGGGCGAACCGCACCGAGCTGTACTCGGTGTTGTAGCCGGCAACGAGCTCTTGTTCCGCCTCTGGAAAATCAAACGGCGCGCGGTTGGTTTCGGCGACGCCGGCAATCATGTAGATGACGAAACCGACGGGCTGCAGGAAGACATACCAACTCGGGATGAATCCGAGCCAGGCGCCACTCTGTCCGTCGACGACTTCACGAAGCGACAACGACCCGGCGAGCAGAATCACGGCCGCCAGCGCCGTCGCGTACGACAGCTCGTAGCTGATCATCTGCGCCGACGCGCGCAGCCCGCCGAACAGCGAGTACTTGCTGTTGGACGACCACCCGGCCAGGACGATGCCGTAGACGCCCATCGAGGTGATCGCGAAGATCACGAGAATGCCGACGTTGATATCGGCCACCCCCAGCGTCACCGGCTCCTCCAGCAGGCCGAACAACGTCGTCTGTGCGCCCCACGGGACGGCCGCGAACGCCGCGAACGCTGCGGTGATCGACAGGACGGGAGCGAGTGTGAAGAGCCACTTGTCGGCCCCCTTGGGCCGAAGCTCTTCCTTCATCAACAGTTTGATGATGTCGGCAAACGGCTGCAGCATTCCGTGCGGCCCGACGAGGTACGGACCGTACCGCTGCTGCATGAACCCCATGATTTTCCGCTCGGCGAGCACCAGGATCGCCGACGCGTTGATCAGCATGAAGAACGTCAGCCCTATGACGCCGAGTTGGACGAGGAGTGTCAGATCCATCCGTGTTTAACCACGAAGGGCACGCACATCACAACCACGCGGGTCACAACCACGAAGGGCACAACCACGAAGGGCACAACCACGAAGGGCACAAAGATCACAGCCTCGAAAATCACGAAGGTTGAATATTCCGAACACTCCTCTTCGCGTTCGTCCAGACCTGCATGTGCTTCGTGTCCTTCGCGTCCTTCGTGGTTTCGACATCAATGCACCCCCGCGAAGAGCGGATGTGTCGCGCGCCAGTCGGCGGGCAGCGTGCACCGGCCTTCGCGCACGTGGGCCTCATACTCCGGGCGGAACAGCTTCATCGTCGACAGCACGGGCGTGGCCGCCGCATCGCCGAAGGCGCACAGCGTCTTGCCCACGATGTTGCTCGACACCCCGAATAGCAGATCCAGATCCTTGGACTGCCCTTCCCCGGCTTCGAGCCGCGCGAGCAGCTTGAAGAGCCAGTCACACCCCTCGCGGCACGGCGTGCACTTGCCGCACGATTCGTGACGGTAGAAGTGAAGGAGGTTCATCGCGAGCCAGACCATGCAGACCGAGTCGTTGAGGACGATCAGTCCGGCCGAACCCAGCAGGGACCCCGCCTTCTGGACGGCGTCGAAACTAGCCGGCGTGTCGAGCTGATCGGGCAGTAGCAGCGGCACGGACGAGCCCCCTGGGATGATCGCCTTGAGCGGGCGGTCGTCGAGCATCCCGCCCGCGTGGTCGTAAATCAGCTCGCGCAGGGTTGTCTGCATCGACGCCTCGTAGACGCCGGGCTTCTTCACGTGCCCACTGATACAGAACAGCTTCGGGCCGCCGTTCTTCTCGGGCCCGATACCCGAAAACCACTCGGGGCCATTCAATACGATGAGCGGCACGTTGCACAGCGTCTCGACGTTGTTGACCGCCGTCGGGCACTGATAGAGACCGGCCACAGCCGGAAACGGCGGTTTGATCCTGGGCTGCGCGCGCTTGCCTTCGAGCGATTCGATGAGCGCCGTCTCTTCCCCCGCTTCATAGGCGCCCGCGCCACGGTGCAGGTAGACGTCGCAATCGAATCCGCTCCCGAGGATGTTCTTGCCGAGATAGCCGGCCGCGTACGCCTTCTCGATCTCGGCTTCCAGGACTTCCTGGACGTGGTAGAACTCGCCCCGAATGTAGATATAAGCGACCTTGGCGCCGATGGCGTAGGCGGCGATCGCGCATCCCTCGATGAGCAGGTGCGGATTCCGCTCCATCAGCAGATGATCCTTGAACGTGCCGGGCTCGCTCTCGTCAGCGTTGCAGCAGATGTACTTCGGCTTCGGCGTGTCCTTGAGAACGAACTGCCATTTCAGGCCGGTCGGAAACCCGGCGCCGCCGCGGCCGCGCAACCCGGACGCCTTGACCTGATCGATGACGTCACCCGGCTGGAGGGTCAGCGCCTTGCGCAGCCCCTCGTAGCCGCGCTGATTCTTCAGATAGAAATCGAGCGTGTACGAGCGTGGCTCGCCGACGTGCTGCGTCAGGATCGGTTCGTATGCCATATCGTCCTAGGCCCCGCCACGATCCGTCTCCTTGTGCAAGTGGCAGCCCGTAAATGCGGTCCGCCCTCGTGCACGGATGTCGTCCACGAACCGCCGGACCTCCTCTGGCGCGAGGCACTCATGCCAGTCGTCGTTGACCATCACGACCGGCGCGCGGTCGCAGGCGCCCAGACATTCGACCTCGATCAGCGTGAACGTTCCAGTGGGATCCGTTTCTCCAGGCTTGATCCCGAGGGCGGCGCTCAGCTCCTCGGTCACGCGCTCGGCGCCGCGCAGCGCGCACGGCAGCGTGCGGCAGACGTTCAGCACGTACGTGCCGACCGGCCTGGTGACAAACATCGTGTAGTACGACACGACATCTTCCACTTCCGAGGCCGTGCAGCCAATCTGCTGCGCCACATGGCGCATCGCCGCCGCCGTGAGATACCCCTGCTGGCGCTGCGCGAGATACAGCGCGTAGAGAATGGCGGACTTCCGCTGATCGACCGGATAGCGCTTCACAACGGCATCGAACTTCGCCTGATGCTCCGGTGTGTACGTGAAATCGTCGCCCGGCTCCGCCAGCTGGCGTTCCGATTTGTGGAACTTCGCCGGCGCGTATTCCATCAGTGGGTGGAAACTCACCGGTCGCAGTCCCCCATCACGACATCGTTGGAACCAATAACGGCCACCACGTCGGCAATGAGGCCGCCCTGCACCAACGAAGGCAGCGCCTGAATCGCCATGAACGAGGGCGCCCGCATCTTCACCCGCCACGGGCGGTTCGTGCCGTCAGAGACGACATACGTCCCGTGCTCGCCACGCGGCCCCTCCACCGGCACGTAGGCGTCGCCGGCCGGAACCGTGAACCCCTGCGAGTAGATCAGGAAGTGCTGAATCAGCGCTTCCATTTCGGTGTAGACCTTGTCTTTCGGTGGCGGCACCACCCGCGTGTCGTTGCACGCAAACGCGCCAGACGGCGCGATCCGATCGATCGCTTGCCGGCAGATCTTGACGCTCTCGCGCATTTCCCGCATCCGCACGCGATATCGCGCGAACACGTCTCCTTCAGTGGCCGTCGGCACCTCGAACTCGTATGCCTCGTAACCGGTATACGGGAAGTATCTGCGCACGTCGTAATCCGAGCCGGCGGCTCGCGCGATCGGCCCCACCAGGCCCCAGGCCAGCGCGTCCTCCTGAGACACCACGCCGACACCTTCCGTGCGCCGGAGAAAAATGTCGTTCTTCGTCAGCAGACCCTCGTACTCGTCGAGCTTGCCGGGAAACCGGTCCAGGAACGCACTTACGGCCTCATGGAACCCGCGCGGCAAGTCCTCGCGCAGGCCCCCGATACGGATGTAGCTCGGGAAGAAACGGAAGCCGGCGAGGAGTTCGTTGATGTTGAGCAGCAGCTCGCGCTCGCGGATCGCGTAGAAGAGCATCGATACCGCGCCGATTTCCATCGAATGGGTGCCGAGCCAGATCAGATGGCTGGACAGACGCTGCAGCTCGGCAATGAGGACCCGGATGTCCTTGACCCGCTGCGGCATCTCGAGTCCGAGCAACTTCTCGACGCTCAACGCGTATGCCAGGCTGTTTGACTGCGCGCCCAGGTAGTCCATGCGCTCCACGAGCGGGATGACCTGCTGCCACTTCTTCTGCTCAGCCGTCTTCTCGATGCCGGTGTGCAGGTAGCCGATGGTGGGACTCGCCGACTGGACGACCTCGCCATCGAGCTCCAGCACCAGACGCAGCACGCCATGCGTGCTGGGGTGCTGCGGCCCCATGTTCACCGTCATCGTTTCCGTGCGAAGTTCGGCCATTGGTGTTTGGGCTTTGGGCTCTAGGCTTTAGGCTCTGGGCCCTCAGCTTTGGGCTCCGTCCTCGTCACGCGATCCCGCACAATGTTCGCCTTGAATTCGGCTTCGCTGATTTCCAGCGGCTCGTACGTCTGCACGGCCTTCTGAATCTGCACCGGGTAGTCCTTCCGCTGCGGATGGCCTTCCCAGTCCTCTGGCATCAACAGACGACGGAGGTCTGGATGACCGTCGAAGATGATGCCGAACATGTCCCATACTTCCCGCTCGAGCCACCCCGCAGACAGCCACACACCCTGCACGGTGGGCACGAAGCCCGTCTCGGCGACACGCACCTTCAGGCGCAGCCGTTGGCGGCGTGACACCGACAGCAGGTGATACACCACCTCGAATCGGGGATCCCTGGGCAGGTAGTCGGCGGCGGTCACCTCGAGGAGCACGTTGAAACTGAGGGACGGGGTGTCGCGGAGCGCCGTGCACGTTTCCACAAGACGATCCGCGGGGACGTAGATCGTCGCGAAGTCGACACTCGCGCCGGCCTCGTAGGCCGCGCCGGATACGAGCGGACTCAGCGCATCAATGACTGCCGGAGCATCCATTCGTAGAAATTCCGCTACGCGCGCGACCGCAAAATCTTCTGCTGAAGCTGCACGATGCCGTAAATGAGCGACTCGGGACGAGGCGGACAGCCGGGGACGTAGACATCCACCGGAACCACCTGATCCACACCCTGGACGATGGCATAGTTGTCGAACACGCCGCCGACCGACGCGCAGGCGCCCATGGAAATCACCCACTTCGGCTCGGGCATCTGATCGTAGACGCGGCGCATCGCCGGCGCCATCTTCCGAGAGAGTCGTCCCGCCACGATCATCAGGTCCGACTGGCGCGGGGAGCCACGAAACACTTCGGCGCCGAAGCGAGCGATATCGTAGCGACTCGCCGCCATCGCCATCATTTCAATGGCGCAGCACGCCAGCCCGAACTGCGCGGGCCAGATCGCCGACGTTCGCGCCCACTGGACGATCCGCTCGACCGTGGTGGTGAGGATGGGAAGGTCAGGGTCAAGCCCATGATCGTGCTCGTCTTGGTGGGTCACGTGTTACGCCGCCTTGCGTTCCGCGGGGTGCCGCACACGTGCCGCCGGGCCCCAATCAAGCACGCCCTTTCGCCAGACATAGACGTAGCCGACCGAGAGGATCAGAAAAAAGGTGACCAGCTGCACGAAGCCGGCCCAGCCCAGGTCGCGCAGCGCGACCGCCCATGGATAGAGAAAGGCGATCTCGATGTCGAACAGCAGAAAGATCATCGCGACGAGATAGAACTTGACCGAGTGGCGCTCACGCGCGTCCCCCACCGCGGGCATGCCGCATTCGTAGGGCGCGAGTTTCTCGGGAGTCGGATTCTTCGGGCCAAGGAGGAGTGACAGGCCGATCATGACGCCGGCATACCCGACGGCCAGTGCGATCATGATGACCAGGCCGAGCCAGCCGTCCATACTAGTGAACCGTCCTAATCCGCAGCGCTTGTGAAGAGTTTCTCAAACCAGTTCATGCTATAGAACCCCCGTGGAAACGTCAATTCACCACGCAGTCCGATACGCCGCATGAAACTCGCCTGGTTTCGGGCCGACATGCCACAGTCCACAGGCCTGCTTGACGACACAGGGGCGCTCATCGCCCAGCTGCGGTCCACGCACGACATCGAGCTGTTCACCTCCGCCAACGCGCACGATTTCGTCTGGAAGCACGCGCGCGCGCCGTACGATCTCTCGGTGTATGAGCTGGACGACACGCCCGCCCACGCGTTCATCTGGCCGTACGTGTTGCACTACGCTGGGGTCCTGCAGCTTCGCACCCTAACCCTGCACGACAGTCGGGCGGCGGCACTCATCCACGCGCAGCGCACACAGGACTACGTCGCCGAATTCGCCTTCAACCATGGGCCCTGGCCACGCCGGCCACCGGCGGTACCGCCCGCCTACCCCGGCGACTGGCCGATGCTCCGCCTGCCGCTGCTGGCGTCACGCGTCGTCGTCGTGTCGTATCCTTCCGCCGCTGCGGCGCTCCAGCGGGCGTATCCGGAGGCCCGTGTCCGCGTTGCGGCCACAGGTGTTCAAGACGGGCGACAGGTTCCGGAAGAAGCTCGGGGAACCTCCGTGACGTTTGGAGCGATCCCGGCCGATCGTCTCGACATGGTCCGCCGCGCGATGGCTCGTGCGCGCCAGGCTGGCGCCGCGGCGGAGCTCGTCACCGATGCGTCTCCCGAACGCCTCTTGCAGGACGCCGATGTGATCGTGTCGATGCCCTGGCCGCCGCTCGGTGAGCCCCGGACGCAGGCCGTGGCCGCGATGGCGTCGGGGAAACCGGTGATCGTGCTCGAAACGGCCGCCACCGCCGATTGGCCCGCCCTCGATCCACAGACATGGCGACCGCGCGGCCTCCTCTCGGCCGCTCCGATCGCGGTATCGATCGATCCACGAGACGAAGAACACTCGCTGGTGCTGGCGATCCGGAGACTCTCCACGGACGCGACGTTGCGGGCACAGCTGAGCGAGGCGGCGCGCGACTGGTGGCGAACGCATGCCACACCCGAGCACGCGGCCAACGACTGGGAACGTCTTCTCGGCGAGGCGGCGTTACTGCCGCCACCAACGTGCCCCACCGACTGGCCGGGTCATCTCACCGCCGACGGCACCGAGCGCGCGCGCGAGATTCTCAGCGAGTTTGGAGTCACGGTGGACTTCTTGTGACCATGACCCTCGATCCTTCCGGGAATCCTGTGTGGTTGTACGTCGAGGAGGCGCATTCACTCCGAAAAGCCGCTCCGCACGCCGGAAAGACGTTGCTCCGGCCTGTCGTCTGGGGATGTGGCGTGGGGACCCCCAACCCCACGCCCTGTCGCTGGCCTGCGCAACGTCTTTCGTGCGATCGGACGACCTGCTCCGAAGGCTTTTCTCCGTGAACGCGCCTCCTCGACTGAGGTCTGCTGTTCCGATGGAACACTCAGTTGCTTCTATCGTCTCGTGTCGGCGCGAAACCTTTAACGACGCCTGCCGGGCTGGAGCGCGCGGTCGCCGGATCACGATCCCGCGCGCTTGTGGAGGATGTCGAGGGGGCTTCTCGCGGGTGTTCGCAGCTCCTTGACTACATGCGTATAGATCATCGTTGTTTCGACATTCGCGTGTCCGAGGTATTCCTGGATCTGAGGTACAACGCGCATCGGTGTGACATCGCACCGCTGGTGGGAGACATTCGCCTAGTTGTCCAAGAGTTGATCTATCTGGCGGCCGTAAAATGAACTGGCTAACACACGGTTTGCCACCGACGGCGGCGCCCTACTAAGCGAAAGCCCATCCGGTCGCCGCCGCGGCTGAAACGCAATCGTTGGGCAGACTAATTAACGTCCGGCGAGATCGCGAGGGCGGCAGGCAATATCCGGAAACGCTTTAAGCACGGCTTTGTCGAAGGTCACCATGGGGCACGCAGAGCGTGCGGCCAATTCGACAAAGAGCGTGTCGTATACGGATACCCCGGATTCGACGGCACGCAACAGCGCTCCCTGACTGAGCGTCGAGGTCGCGATTGACTCGATACCAAGTCGTCGCGCGAGTCCCAGGCGCGCCGGCCCGTCAGCGGCCGACAGAACGCCTGTCTTCACGGCCATCCATACCACGTTGGCCAGTTCTGCTTCCCAATGCGCTGGAGCGAGGGGAGTCGCCAGTCGTTCGAAGCACCTACGCGACTCCTCTACGAATGCCTCGGTGCCCAACAGCAGGTAGGCGACGACGTTGATGTCAACGACGGCCTTCACGGCCGTCCGACGGCCATCCAGGTATCGACCTCGGCGGCCGTGGGACGTCGGGTCTGCGACTGCCAGCCGGCTTCAATCTGGTCGAGGATCGCCCGCCGCTCCACCACGTATCCTTCCAGGAGATCGCGCACTTCTTGTTCCATGGACCGGTTGTGACGTTTGGCGAGCACCTTCAGAGATTGCACGACCTTCGGCGGGACATTGCGCACGGTAATCGTTGGCATAGGGGCCTCCATCTGCTAGCACTATGCTAGCATGCAATCGGCTGCCCAACTTCGCGTTGCACCGGCGTGCTTGCCTCGGGCCGTCAGTCGACGAAATCGTTTACAGAGGCGGACCTGCGCCTTCCACCCGATGTCTTGCAGCGGCTTCGGCAGCGTGTCGATCCGCTGCTGAATGTGGGCGGAGACCTTCGCGGGAAACCGGTAGGCCCAGGCCGCTTCGATCAGCGCGCGGCGGGCGCGCCCGTTGCCCGCTTTGGGTGATGCCACCCTGGCGACGCGTGCGACCGCTTGAGTATTCGGACGGGATGAGGCCGACAAACGCGGCGAGCTGACGGGGGTTGTCGAACCGGGTGAGGTCGCCCAGTTCCGCCACCACCGTGATCGCGACGAGCCACTGCACACCGCGCAGCGCCTGGAGGCCTTGCACCACGGGGAACAGGCGCCAGTGCGGCGCCAGTTCCTTCAGCTCGGCCTCCAGGCGCTGGAGCCGGTCGACCTGCTCATCGACGGCTCGCAGCAACTCCTGAAACACGATCTGCTGCGCCGGGGTCGGGCACACCACCTTGGCGAGAGAGCGCTTGTGCGCGGCGGTCCAGTCGGCGCGGCCGACGTAGTGCCGCCCGAGGCGCAAGAGGAAGGCTTTCAGTCTGAGTTTCGCGTCCTTCATCGTGACCCGGGCGGCGTCACGGGCGCGACAGTCGCCCGAGCGCAGCAGCCGGGCGAGCTCGACGGCGTCGCGTCGATCGGTCTTCACCTTGTCGCCCGGTTTCTTCGGAATGAGTGAGGGCGCGACCACCTCGCAGGCCAGGCCTTTCCCCGTCAGATAGCGGTGCAGGCCGTACCCGCAGGGCCCCGCTTCGTACGCGAACCGCAGCGTCGAGGCTTTTCCCTGTAGTCGCCGAATCAGCGAATCCAGGTCGGCCTGGCGGGTCCCGATCGCCCCGACGAACACGGGCGGGTCGGCCCGGCCGCCCTTCGCGTGTGCCACCGCGATCGAATCTTTGTGAACGTCCAGACCGACAAACAGCGGAGTAGACTTGCCCATGGCTGACCTCCGGGAACACAGCGCTGCGGACCATGCAGCGGTGCGGCTCTGGCCGGTGCAGGCTAACCCGCGAGACACCCAGAGGTCAGCCTGTTCCCGAAGTCATTCTGTCTAGGCGGACTGCATGAGCGCTCGAATGGAGTGGGAATACGAGGCGATGACGAAGCGGGGCTGCGCATGTTGGTTCGCGGCTGTCGATCCGTGAACGCCGCGCTTCTTCTTGCCATCGTCGCCGCGGTCGGCTCACCAGCCGACCTGTATCAGTCGTACACCCGGCACGGAGCCCAGGCGTTACTGAGCAGCGGTCAGGTCGCGCGCGGCGGCGCTTCCGGTTCGCCGTCGATAGGCGACGCTTCGCAAGCCGCAACCCTCGACTCGCAACCTGTAGCACCGGCGCCGGAAGCTGTCCCGCCGGCGGGGCCGACGTTTCAGCTGGACGGGGGATTCGAACGGCGGCTCGACCGGTTCCTCTACCGGTTCGAGAACCCGTCGACCTTCAGTACGCCCGAGATGGTGGAGCACTTTTTTCAGCAGCGCTACGAGGCCGACAATCACTGGTTCGTCGTACGCGCGGGATACCGATCGTCGCCCACGCGGCGCTGGTCGGCGGAGGTGGGCCTCACGCCACAAATCGCGACGTTCGGAGAAGACCTCGACACCTTTTTCAACCCTGGCGACAACGTGATCGTGGCGGGCACATCGGGCGAGGTCTACATGCGGTCCACCCGCACGGCGGGCTGGTTTGAGCGGCCGCGGCGCAGCGGGCTCATCGAGAGAATCGGCTACTCCTACCGGCGCGACCGGTCGAACTTCCGCACGCCGGAGCGGAAGATTGTCACGATGTCGAACCCGCCGTCGGTGCAGGAGACGATCACTCTTGATCACGAGACGACCATCTCGCAGGTGCACCAGGTGTGGGTGGGCTGGACGAAGCGGCGCGCACTCTCGCCGCGATGGCGGATCAGTGGGGATGTCGACGCGGCGCCCGGCACCTTCGCCAGGCTGAACACCATCCTGCCGGAAAAGTACCCCGGCCAGAACATCGTGTTCTGGGCCAGCGGGTTTGAGCTGGCCGGCCGCGTCACAATCAGCCGCGACGGGCGCTGGCCAATCGAAGCGTCGGCTGACCTCGGGCGCACATTCACCTACCTCCCATCGGCGCGATTCATCCGTAATTCGCTCGGCATGTCGATCAGGGTCGGCTTCGCGCAATAGGGACGACTGAGGAGAGGTTCTACGCCGGCGGCACTGTCCGCCTGTGTTCCATCGACCGGTTGTGCCGACGGGCAAGGGCCTTGAGGAACTGTCAGGACGCCAGTTTGATCACGACGACGCTGATGTCGTCGGTCGGCTCAGCGAACCCCATGAGATCCTCCTGAATCGCCTCGAAGATCTCCAGCGCGCTCTCATTCTTGATCTCACGCAGCTTTCGCTCCAGATGATCCGGAAAATAACGCTCGTCGCCGCGTCCATGCTCGGTCAACCCGTCGGTGTGCAGCAAAAGGATGTCGCCTGCGCCCATCAGCCACCATTCGTTCATGGAATAGCGATCCTTGAAGCCCAGCACACTCTCCGCCGTGGTCGTGCGGTCGATCGCCTCCAGCGAGGGAAGCATGCCGAGTGGCGGAAACGACACGCAGAGGTGCGGACTGACTTCCATGAACCGGTCGTGCCGACGCGAGAACACCGCAGGAAAGGGATGCCCGGCGGACAGAAACCGGAATCGGGCGTCCTCCGAGATTTCGCCGTAGATCAGCGACACATACTTGTGCGTCCCGGACGACTGGTAGAACCGCGTGTTGAGATTCTCGAAGAGCCGCCGCGTGATCCGTCCGGACCTGT
>Ga0326597_10006061_pt1 | contig 16625 bp, 10 predicted proteins | sample RVTome_12_FD_203789 | JGI IMG/M metagenome (GOLD analysis project Ga0326597, IMG submission 203789) | Soil microbial communities from uranium-contaminated site in the Upper Colorado River Basin, Wyoming, United States - RVT100D185 | ecosystem: Environmental > Terrestrial > Soil > Contaminated >...
GTTACCACTTCATGCGAACGGCGAGCCGCATCAGGCGCCCCTGCAAGATCTCCGAGGCGATCGCATACGCGGACGTCCCGAAGTTGGCCGACCGCTCGGACACGATCGTGTCGGCATTCAGCGCGTTGTAGATGTTGACCTCCGGGGAAAACTCGTACCGGCCGGCCCGGAAGTTCTTCTTGACCGCGAAGTTGAGCTGGTTCTGGCGCTCCAGGAACCGCACGCTTCCCCCGGGGACCAACGGGAGAATCAGCCCGGTCTGCACCATGCCCGGGATCACCAGCGCTCCCGCGGTGCAGTTCCCCGCCGCGCAGTTGGCCGCGGTATACCGCGTGGTGCGCGTGAGGTTCCAGTTGATCGGCAATTGTTCGTCAACCGCCACCACGTTTCCCTGCTGCCGCCCAGGCGAGCTCGTGAAGTTCGCGCTCACCATCATGTCGTAGGGCAGCGGGTAGCTGGCCGCCAGCTTGAAGTCACTCCGGAAGCCGATGCTGTACGGATCCGCCAGGTTGAACCGATCGCAGAAACGCAGCATGTTCGGGTCGTCGCGGATATCGCAGGTATTGGTGAGCGCCCGTTGCGTGGTCGTGTTCGCCAAAACCGTCCCGCCGCCGGGCAAACGCGCTTCGACGCCGAACTCGAACCCGTGGTAGACCTGTGTGTTCGTTGAACTGTTCGTGATCAGGTTGGTCACCTGGGACAGTGACGAAGCGCTCTTCAGGTCGTACGCGGTGAAGACCTCCCCGTTCAACGGACTGACGACCTCCACCGCCCGGTAGTCGTCGAAGCTCAGGGCGGTATTCGGATACCTGCAAGCCGTCGAGCCGGCCGCAAAGGTGCACAGGAACATGTTGTGGAACGTCCGGTGATACCAGCCGGCGCTCACCGAGACGTTCCGCATGAGCTCGTGCTGGACGCTGAGCGCGGTCTCCACGTTGTACTCCCGCTTGAAATCGGGGTCGAGCCGCGCGAGGTTGCGCGCCCCGAAGTTGGTCGGCAGCCGCGTCAGGTCGAGCTCGTTGTCCTGCGCGATCGTGTCGCCGTTGGTCGGCAGGACGCCGCCCCCGAGGTCCCGGTCGTTCCACGGCAGGCTCGCCGTCACGAGCGCCATCGGGTTCAATTGCGACGCGTAGCTCGTCATCACGCGCGTGAAGTACTTGCCCACGCTGAACTTGACCGCCGTCTTCGCGTTGCCGAACAGATCGTAGGCGAGCCCCAGGCGCGGCGACAGATCGGGGCCCCAGTGCGGCAGGTCCGGCACTTCGGCGAAGCTGCGCGCCCCGATGAAGCGGCCGGCCGGCGCCGTCTGCGCCCGCACGCCGGAGTCGAGCCACTGGACGCGCAGCCCGTAGGTCGCCGTCAGGCGCTGGATCGCCCACCGGTCCTGCGCGTACAGCCCGATGTCGTAGTTCAAGCGCGGATCGAGATGCACCGGATAGTTCCCGACGATCACCGAGTCGGGCACGCCCGAGCGATACTGCAGCTGGTTGACGTCGCCGAGCGCATCCGTATCGCGCAGCTCCTGCGCGTCCTTGTGCTGGAACCCCACCTTGATGTTGTGCGTGCCGGTGACATACGAGAGCGCGGCGCTGTTCTCGTGGTTGATCACCACCCGCATCGTCCAGCCCACCGAGTTCCACTGGGTGCCCCGGTCGAGGTCGACCGAGCGCGAGTGGGCATACCAGTCGGGCGTGAACCGCGGCGCCTCGACGCCCTCCTGATTCGGGTAGCCGTCCAGGATGAAGCTCGTCGAGCGGCCAGCTTCCAGCAGCAGCCGGGAGGTGACCGGCGACGACCACTTCACGTACCAGGCCCCGTACGGCCGCTCCCCTTCTTTGTGCGACGTCGCCGTCTCCGGATCGGCGCCCAGCTGCCCGGGCACGAACACGGCCGGATATTTCGCACAACAGGGGAGTCTGGGCCCGGTGTACTTGCCGAGCCGCTCCACGTGCAAGGTGACCTTGTTCCGCGCGGTGGCCTGCCACGTCAGGCGTGGGACCAGCCCGATGAGGTCGCCCCAGATCGCGTACTGGCTGCCATCGTCGTAGTAGCGGTCCGCTTCCGGTAGGGTGTTGCCCCACTTGCGCGCCGTGAAATGGAACCACAGCCGGTCCCGCACGAGCGGGCCGCCGAACGTCCCGTTGTAGTCCCAGATCTTGTCGACGGCCGTGATGGACCTGAGGCCCTGATCCTTCAGCCGCTGCGTGAAGTTGTCGCTCTGCCACGCCCCGGTCGACCCGCCGAGATAGGCCGACCCGAAGAACTGGTTGCCGCCGTCCCGGGGGATCATGTTCAGGCGCACGCCTCCCGTATAGGCCTCCGCCGTGCCGCCGCTCGTCTCGATGACCGTCTCCGCGTTCGACACCGCCGTGTAGTAGTTGATGTTGTCGGATCCGTCTCCGCTGGCGTTGTCGACCGAGAGGCCCTCGACCGTGTAGGAGTTATGGAGCGAGCTCGCGCCGTGCGCCTCGACCTGCAGATCGCGCGAGTACTGCGACCCGCCCACGTCGGTCCCGCTCATCCGCACGCCCGCGACGAAGTTCACCTGCGTCCACAGACTGCCGGTGTTCACAATCGACTCGAGCAGCTCGCTGCTCAGCACCTGGCTGCGCGAGGCCTGCTGCACGTCGACGATCGGCGACGCGCCGGTCACCGTGACGGTTTCCTGGAGCGAGCCGACGCCCATGGTCGCGTCCACCGTGGCGGTGAAGTTGGACGGCAACTGGATGCCCTCGCGCACCGTGCGCGTGAAGCCCTCCAGGGAAAACGCCACAGTGTAGGCGCCGGGGCGCAGGTCGACGATGGTGAACCGCCCTTCCCCGTCGGTGACGACGGTGCGCGTGCCCTCGATCAGCGCCGGGCTCGCCGCTTCCACGGTCACGCCCGGCAGCACGCCGCCCGTGTTGTCGCGCACCTGACCCGCAATGGCGCTCTGCGCAGCCGCCGCCTGCGGGAGCAACGCCAGCACCATGAACAGCGCCGCCGCTCTTGCCACGTTCATGTGACTCATGACTCTTGCCCCTTTCGTGTACTCCGGAGAACGCCTTGGGAGCGCCCCCGACGATGACTCTCCCGATCGCACCGTCTTCGACGCCGCGAATATAGGAACCAAACAATGACGCTAGAAAGCGATTTTAGCCCGTCAATCATGTCCACGAAGCAGGCAGGCGCCAACAGCTAACTTCGCGTGATCCGCACGTTTTTAAAACGTTCTCCAATTCGTTGGTTTATCTACGGCGGGTTGGATCAGGCGCGGAACGCCGGGGCAGGAGCGGAAGCCTACTGATAACTCTTTTATCTATCGAAACGCTCATAAGCGCACTCGATGGTCGCGAATGTGCAGCGTTATCGACCTCTCGGGCCTGCCACCACGCCGCTTCAGGCTTCCGGCTTCAGGCTCCGGCCCTCGATGGCCGGGATCACGAAGTGTTCAATCAGATCGAAGACCGTCTGGCGATGACCGCGACGCTCGTCGCCAACAGCAGTCGACGACGTCGTCACCATGACCAGGTCGAGATCAGGAACGACGAACACGTACTGGCCGCCATACCCCCACGCGTAGTACACGCGGTGGCCCGCCAACTCGCGGATCCACCAGCCGTAGCCGTAGAGCTGCTCGCTGAATCGGGATCGCGCGCGCGGGACGAACGAGCGTTCCACCCACGGCGCCGGGACGACCTGCAGGCCGTTGACACGACCTCGATTCAGGTAGAGCTCGCCGAACGCGACCATCTGTCGCGGCGTGAGCAGCATGTCGTTGCCGCCGAAGTACACGCCCTGCGGGTCGCGCGGCCACTGAGCGAGGCTGAATCCCAGCGGCTCGGCCAGCGCCCGCTGCGCGAACTGCCACGTGCTGGTACCGGCCACCTTGGTCAGGATCGCCGACAGCAGGTGCGTGTTGCCGGTGCTGTACTCCATGCGCGTGCCCGGTTCGGCCACGAGCGGACGGCTCAGCGCGTGGCCCACCCAGTTGCGGCTCAGCACCCAGGCGCCGTAATTGCGGTTGCTCGTCGACTCGAGCCCCGACCGCATCGTCAACAGGTCTTCGATCGTGATCTGTCGCTTGGGGGCCTCTCGTTCGCCCTTCAGAAGATCCGGAAAGAACGACGAGATGGGCTCGGTGACGTCGGCGATGAGGCCGCGGTCGATGGCAATGCCCACGAGCGCCGAGATCAGGCTCTTCGACGCCGACTTGATGTTGGCCGGACGCCCGGCCCGGGCGCCGTTGTAGTAGCGCTCGACGATCAGGGCGCTGCGCCGGCTCACGAGGAAGCTGCGCAGCCGAGGAAGCTCGGCGGCCGCCGCCACCGCGTCGTCGAGCAAAACCGGCGGCGGGTCGGCGCTCTGCGCGCGGGCCGTGGACGGCGACGCGCCCGCCATCCCCAGCGCCAGGAAGGCGGCCACCCCGCCGCGCACGATCGGGATGCGCATGATCACGAAATAATAGTAGCCCTCCTGGTATACCCTATCGACAAGAAACGTCTCGTGGCGCCACGACTTGTGCTGACGCTGATCCTCGTTCTGACCGCGGGCGCGGCCGGCGCCGAAGACTGGCCGCAATTCCGCGGCCCCACCGGCCAGGGGCACTCGGCCGAACGCGGCCTGCCGCTCGAGTGGAGCGAAACGCGGAACGTGCTGTGGAAGGCGCGGGTGCCGGGAGCGGGGTGGTCCTCGCCGGTCGTCGCCGGCGGCCGTGTCTGGGTGACGGCATCGAGCGAAGTGCCGGGCGCGTCGCCACGCGCGCCGGACGCTTCTCTGCGGGCGCTCGCCTTCGACGTCGAGACCGGACGCGCGGTGGTCGACGTCGAAGTGTTCCGTATCAAGCACCCTGGCTACATCAACATCAAGAACAGCCGCGCGTCTCCGACGCCCATCGTCGACGGCGACCGCGTGTACGTTCACTACGGCGCCGACGGGACCGCGGCGCTCACGACGTCGGGCGAGATCGTCTGGAAGGCGCAGTTCCCCTACGAGTCGCAGCACGGCAACGGGGGGTCGCCGATCCTGTACGGCGACCTGTTGATCATGAGCTGCGATGGCGCCGACCTGGCGTTCGTCGTGGCGCTGGACAAGCAGACCGGAAAGGTCCGGTGGAAGACATCGCGCCGCCGGCCGTGGGATCAGGCGTATTCCACGCCGCTCGTCATTCGGGTCGGCGGCCGGGATCAGGTCGTGAGCGTCGGCGCGTATCGCGCGGCCGCGTACGATCCGCGGTCGGGCGAGGAGATCTGGCGCGTCAGCTACCCGGACGGCTTCTCGAACGTTCCCCGTCCCGTGCACGGCGACGGCCTCGTCTACATCGCCACCGGCTTCAACGAACCCACGCTGCTGGCCGTGCGCACCGACGGCGAGGGGGATGTGACCCGAACGCATGTGGCCTGGACGCTCGAGCGCAGCGCCCCGCTGACGCCGTCGCCGCTGCTCGTCGGCGACAGGCTCTACGTCGTCAGCGACATCGGCATCCTCACCTGCCTCGACGCGAAGACAGGGGCCACGCTCTGGCGGCAGCGACTGGAGGGCGGCGACTACTCCGCCTCGCCAATTTTCGCCGACGGGCGCATCTACTTCCTCAGCGAGGGGGGGGTGGCCACGGTGATCGCGCCAGGAGCGGAGTTCCGCAAGCTGGCGACGAACGAGCTCGACGGCGCAACGCTCGCTTCGATGGCGGTTTCGGACGGATCGATCTTCATTCGCACGACCTCCCATCTGTACCGAATCGGCAACGAAGCGCCCGGACGGCAGCAGGGGGAATCTCCGCAGGCCGTGTTCCAGCGGGCGGTCGCCGATTTCCTGGACGGCCGCATCGCCGAGTCGGCGACCGGCTTCGATACTCTGGCCCGGCTCGAGCCCTCGTCGGCGCCGCAGCTCTGGCAGCGAGGCATCGCGCTCTATTACGCCGGGCGCTATGCCGACTGCCGGGCGCAGTTCGAATCGCATCGGCTCGTCAACCCCAACGACGTGGAAAACGCCGCGTGGCATTACCTCTGCGTCGCCCGCGCCGAATCGCCGGAGCGCGCGAAGGCCGCCCTGCTGCCGGTGGGCCCCGATTCCCGGGTGCCCATGCGTCAGGTCTACGACATGTTCCGCGGCACGCTGAGTCCCGAACGCGTGCTGGCCGCCGCAGGAACGCGCCCGGAAGCCTTGTTCTACGCCCACCTGTATCTCGGCTTGTATTTCGAAGCGCTCGGGAACCAGGCGCGGGCCCTCGAGCACGTCACGATCGCGGCCGCGGACCGCTACGGCGCAGTCGGAGGCTACATGCACGCGGTTGCGCGCGTTCATCTCGGGATTCTTCAGCGCGCGAAGTAGCGGCAAATCGGCGTAAAATCTCTTAACGTCATGCGCCGAGCGCCGCTCGCCTTCTTCGCCGCGGCCGCCCTCGCGGCCGCCGTGGTCGTCGACCAGCGGGCCCTGAACGGGGCCGCGCCCGACTGGCCCCAATTCCTCGGACCGACACGCGATGGCGTGTACACCGGACCGCCGCTGGCGAGCAGCTGGCCCTCCGACGGTCCGCTCAAGGTGTGGCAGAAGCCGGTCGGGCAAGGCCTCGCGGGTCCGGTCGTCTCCGGCGAGCGCGTGATCCTGTTCCACCGGGTGGCCAACGAGGAAGTCGTCGAAGCGCTCGACCGGCAGACGGGCGCGACGCGCTGGCGCTACAAGTATCCAACCGCCTACCGCGACGACTTCGGGTTCGACGAGGGACCACGCGCTGTCCCGGTGGTCGCGAACGGCCGGGTCTACACGTTCGGCGCGGAGGGGCAGCTGCACGCCGTCGATCTCGCGACCGGGCAGCGCGTCTGGAGCGTCGACACGATGCGGCGGTTCGGCGTGCGCAAGGGATTCTTCGGCGCCGCCGGTTCGCCGCTGGTCGAGGACGGCCGGGTGATCGCCAACGTCGGCGGAATGGATGGGACGAAGGGCGCCGGCATCGTGGCGTTCAACGCCGACACCGGCGCCGTACTCTGGACGGCGACCGATCACCAGGCCAGCTACTCGTCGGCCGTAGGCGCCACGCTCGGCGGGCGGCGCCACGCGGTGTTCTTCACGAGGGGCGGCCTCGTGGGCCTCGACCCGGCGACCGGCGCGATCCTGTTTCAGCGGCCGTGGCGGTCGCGCTCCGCCGCGTCGGTCAACGCCGCCACGCCGCTCGTGCTCGGCGACCTGATCTTCGTGTCGGCCACCTACGAGACCGGCGCCGCCGTGCTGCGGCTGACGGGGAGCCAGCTCACCGAGCTCTGGTCGTCGGACGACGTGCTGTCGAATCACTACGCGACGAGCGTGTACCTCGACGGCTTGCTGTACGGATTCCACGGGCGCCAGGAATTCAACCCCAGCTTCCGCGCCGTCGACCTGAAGACAGGCAGCGTCAAATGGAGCGTGGATCGGTTCCACGCCGGCTCGGTGACGCTGGTCGGCGACCGGCTGCTCATCGCGCGGGAGACCGGCGAGCTCGTCCTCGCGGCCGCATCGCCGCAGGCGTACCGCCCGCTGGCTCAGGCGAAAGTCCTGCCGCCAACGGTCCGCGCCCTGCCGGCCCTGTCGGACGGGTTCGTCTACCTTCGCAACGAGGACACGCTCGTGTGCCTGGACCTTCGGAGGTAGCGTGCTGCCCCGCCTTCTCGCACTGATCCTCCTCCTCCTGTGTTCCGTCTGGGCCATGCATCGTCATGGACTCGCCGCCGAGCGAAACGCCCCTGACCCGGTCACGCTGTCCATCGTCGGCACCACCGATCTCCACGGAGCGGTCTTCCCGCGAGACGGGCGCGGCGGGCTGGCCCTGCTGGGCGGATACATGAAGAACCTGCGCGCGGCGCGCGCGGCCGATGGCGGAGCGGTCCTGCTCCTCGACGCCGGCGACACGTTTCAAGGCACGGTCGAGTCCAACCTGAGCCAGGGTGCCCTCGTGGTCGACGCGTACAACGCGCTTGGCTATACCGCGGCAGCCATCGGCAACCACGAGTTCGACTTCGGGCCGATCGATCTGGGCATCCCACGGCCAGCGCCGAGCGGCGATCCCAGGGGGGCCATCAAGGCGCGCGCCGCGCAGGCGAAGTACCCGTTTCTGGCGGCGAACCTGTTGGACGAATCGACGGGACGGCCCGTCGAATGGCCCAACGTGCAGCCGTCGGTGATGGTCGAGGCGGCGGGCGTCACGGTCGGTATCGTCGGCGTCATGACGATCGACGCGTTGAGGGCCACGCTGGTGGCCAACACGCGCGGGCTCCGCATGGCGCCGCTGGCGCCGACAATCGCCGCGGAGGCGGCCAGCCTCCGATCCCAGGGCGCCCAGGTCGTGATCGTCGCCGCGCACGCGGGAGGATACTGTTCGCGGTTCGATCAGCCCACCGATCTATCGTCGTGCGACCCCTCGTCGGAAATCTTCGAGGTGGCGGAGCGGCTGCCCACCGGCCTCGTGGACGTCATCGTCGCCGGCCATACGCACTCCGGCCTGGCGCACCAGGTCGCAGGCATTGCCATTACGGAAGCCTTCTCCGGCGGACGGGCTTTTGGCCGCGTCGACGTCGTGGTCGATCGGAGGACGCATCGCGTCGTCGACGTTCGTTTCTTCCCGCCGCAGGACCTTTGCGCGGAAGAGAATCCGACGACACAGACCTGTGACGCCGCAGCGGAACGGGCGGGACCGCTCGTTCCGACACGATACGAGGGAAGGGTGGTCAGCCCCGATCCCGCCACGATCGAGGCGATGGCGCCGGCGCTGGCGCGCGTGCGCGCCCTTCAGGCGACCCACCTGGGAGTCGTCCTCGACACCCCGGTCCGCCGGGTCAGCGATCGGCCCGATGATCTGGAGTCGCCGCTCGGCAACCTGTTTGCCGACGCGATCCGCGAATCGGTCCCGGGGGCCGACGTGTCGATCAACAACAATTCGCGAGGCGGTCTGCGGGCGGACCTGCCGACCGGTCCGTTGACCTTCGGAGGGCTGTACGACGTGTTTCCGTTCGACAACCGGCTCGTGCCGCTGATCCTCACCGGCGCCGAGCTGGTGCAGGTGTTCGCGGAGGAGATCCGCCGGGGCCGGCGAGGCGCGCTTGGGATTTCCGGCATCCGCGTCCGTGCGGGCTGCTCGGCGCAGGGCCTGCGGGTCGACCTCCTCCGCACCACGGGGCGGCTGATTGATGCGGCGGAACGACTGCTCGTCGTGACGACCGACATGCTCGCGACCGGCGCCGTCTTCGCGTCGGTCGCCCCGCCGAACGGGTTTCAGCTGCCCGACGTCGCGCCCATCGCGAGAGAGGTGGTGGCCGCCTGGCTGCTGCGGCGAGGCGGGCGGCTGCGGGATGACGAGTTCATGAATCCGGCGCACCGCCGCTGGGAATATCCCGACACGCTCCCGGCCGGCTGCGCGGCGCGCTGAGCGCTGCCTCGCGCGTCCCGAGCCCGGGGAGAATCAGGTCAGAGCCGGAACGATCGCGTGATCTTCACGATGAACGCGCGGTTGCGGATGTCGGGGAACCCGCGCGTCAGGCTGTCGCGCTGCTCGTTGAGCACCACGAACAGCTCGCTGCCCGGCTGGTACTCCCACCGCAGGCGAACGTTGGCGGCGACCGAGTGACTGCTGGAGTTGTACTGCACGAGGGCGCCGACGAACATCATCGGCGTGGCGGTGTAGGTGACCCGCGACCCGACGAGGCTCGTCGTGAACGATCCCTCGGCCAGCCGCACGCGATTGACCGAGATGGTGGGCTCGATCGACATCTGCGGCGCCACCTGCACGCGGCCGCGCGTGACCTCCACAACCGTCTTGCGCCCGCTGTAGAACGTGCCGTGCTCGGCCGACACGGTCCCCGACAGCCGGCGCTGCTGGCCGAACGTGAAGCCGGTCCGCGTGCTCGCGAAGCTGTAGCCCCCGACGGGAACGGTCACGCCCGGCGCGATGCCGAACGGCTTCGGCAGATACTCGTACGTGGCGGTATGTGAGGCGAAGAGCCGATCGCTGTTTTCGAATTCGGTGGCGAACTCCCCGTCGAGCTCGCGCGTCTCGAGCCGGCCGCCGCCGTCTTCGATGTGGGTCACCGATCCGATCGCCGAAAACTTGCGCACGGCATCGATCGACTGCGGCCGCGGGCTGAAGCGGAACTGGCCGAAGCTTCGCCGCATGTCGCCGCGCCGCACGAAGCCGACCTCCGGATTGAAATTGTCGCCGACCACGAGCCGCTCGATCTGCAGGCCGTAGCGGTCGGCCGCGTAGTCGAGCTGAGCCCGGTAGCTCGCATCGTCGCCCGCGCGCCCTTCGGAGCGCGTACGCGCCCAGAAGGCATTGATGAACAGGTTGGCGAAGAACGCGAAGCTGCCGTCGACGCCGTACGCCTCGTTCGATCCCGTCCCCTCGACCCCGACGGACCGCCCGGTGAAGAGCGCGCCGACGCTGCTGCGGCGAAACAGGTCCCGCTTGACGCGCACGACCGAGAAGTCGGCCGCGTGCGCCTGCGAGACCGGCTCCTCGTCGACCCGGATGTTCACCAGGCCCAGACTGTACCGCCCGACGCGGCCGGTCAGCCGCGCCCCCGCCTGAATCGGCACGGCGCGTCCCTGCTGTAGCCCGATGTTGCGGCTGTAGAACAGGACCGGCGTGTCGCCGGCCGAGTTCGCCGACGCGATGCCGCCGAACGCGAACGTGCCTTGATTCTCGAGAAAGAAGTCGCGCTTCTCCGGCAGGAAGAGGCTGAAGCGCGTGAGGTTCACCTGCTGCTCGTCCGCTTCGACCTGCGCGAAGTCGGTGTTGTAGGTGAAGTCGGCGGTGAGGTTCTGGGTGATGCCGTACTTGACGTCGAGCCCCACGTCGCCCGTCATGTCGTTCGAGAGACGCTTCGTGCCGTCCAGATCGCCGGCCAGCTCGGAGACGGCGTACGGCTTGATTTCCAGGTTCTTCGAGCCGGGCGGCGCTTCGACGCCCACCAGCGGCGCCGCCAGCGAGGACTGGATGATGCCCTGAGCCCCACGCGAGGCGGGCACGCGCGACAGGTACGACGCCTCGTTCTTCCAACGAACATTGCGGCGCGCGTTGAACCCCCACACCTGCTCGGGGCCGGGCCGGTAGCGCAGCGACTTGAACGGGACGGCGCCTTCGAACGTCCAGCCGCCCTCGAACCGGCCCACGGCGTACTGCCAGACCGGGTTCCAGTCGAGGTTGGCCTGCCGCTCGTTCACGAACTGGATGTCCATCCGGCCGCCGAGCGGGTTGATGGTGAAGAGGACACCGTTTCGGTGGTCGAAGAACGGGTCGAACATGAACGAGAAATGATCGTTCTGCACGATGGCCGTGTTGTCGCGGCGCGTCTCGTTGGCGACCCGCCGCTCCTCGTGGCTCTCCCAGCACCGGGCGACGATGTACATGTTCGAACGATCGAAGAAGATCCAGACCTCGGTCTTCTCGCTCGCCGCCGCGCCCTCCTCGGGCTCCTGCTGGATGAAATCGGAGATGGACGGGACGCTGGCGTAGACGGCCTCGTCGAGGCGGCCGTCGATGCGGATCGGCCCCGTCAGACGCTCGGCGCGAAGCGTGAGCCGTCCCTGGACGTCCCGCGACACCACCGACGGGGGCGCGGGCGCGGGGGGCCGTCGAAGGGCTCCAGCGTCTGGCCAGCCGCGCACGGCGCCCCCATGAGCATGCCGATCACGAGAACGGCACGCGCTCCCGGACTCGGGTTGCCCGCGAGCCGGGCGCCGGCAACAGCGCTGCTGGAGGCCACCGGACAGGACGCTACGCGAACACGCCGATCGGCTCGACGCGGCTCTTCAACACCGTCCGGGTGTCGGATCCGAGCCACTCCTCGATCATCGTCGCGTAGACGCTTCGCCAGTCGGTCGTCATCTTGGCCGTGTCACGCCGGCCCGGTGGAGCGTCCAGCGTCACGCTGATCGCTCCACCGGTCCACTTGCATCGACTAACGGGTTACTTGGCGAGCGGGTCGGGACGCAGCTGGAAGTGCACCACCTTGCTCGTCGTCCCCTTCCCGGTTTCGAGGTGGAACGGCGCGCGCGTGGAGACCGTCGACCAGAGGCCCTTGCCCTTCCATCCCGTCTTCGGATCGTCGATTCGACCGTCGAGCCACTTCGTGTAGAAGCCCGTCGGATAGGGCACCCGCAGCACGATCCACTTCCCGTCCTTCAAGGCCAGCAGCCCTTCGGCCCCGTTCCCGGTGTTGATCGGCACGTTCGTGCCCAGCCCGAACGTATCGAACTGATCCACCCAGGTGTAGTAGCTGGATTCGGCGCTCCCCGAGTCGGTGACGCCCTTGAACTGTGGGAGCGGTTCTGTATAGAAGGTCCAGCCCTCCGCACAGTGCTGCCCCGTGGCCTTGGGTCCGCTCAGCGGGCCCTTGCATTTGCGCCGGTCGAAGCTGGCGAGGTGGCCGCTCGCGAGCGCGGTCCACGCGACGCCATTGCGGTCGACGTCCATCCCCCGCGGCGAGTACCCCTGAACCGGCTCGGCCTCGCTCTTCATGGGCAGCTCGTACACTTCCGCCAATGCGGTCTCCGGAGGATTCGCGCCGGGGTTGAGCCTGATCACCGCGCCGGGGAACCCGAGCGACGTGCCCCAGACCGAGCCATCGGCGGCCGGCGACACCGCATAGAAGGCGCCGCCCAACCGCTTGTCCTTCGTCGGATCGAGCGGTTCGTTCGGCTCCGCGTACGCGTCCCGCCTGCCGTTGCCGTTCGTGTCCAGGATCAGCGCAGTCCAGCCTTGCGATTTCATTTCGTCGCCGGTCTCATCGAACATCTTCCGGTTCAGCCATCCGACCACCTGGCCGCCGCCGCTCGTCCAGAGCGTGTGGTTCGCATCCTCGGCGAACATCAGGTGATGCGTGCCGAAGCAGGTGCTGATGTGGGTGAGCTTCCGGGTCTGCGGATCGTACATGGCCAGATGGCGGCCGGCGGTGGCGATTGGGAACAGCTTCGCCGACGGGTGGCTCGATCCCTCTTTGCAGTAGTCGGGGTTCGCGGGCGGCCGCACCGTCGACGTAATCCAGACCCGGCCCTTCTCGTCGAGCATCGGATTGTGCACGTTGGCCTTGCTGTTCCAGATCGCCTCCTCGCCCCAGAACACCGACGGCGCCGGCATCGTCCGGCTGCCCACCGGCTCCGTCTTCGGATCGCGCACCGTCAGCTCCACAGCGCTTGCGATGTGGCGCACGGGATCCAGGACAGGAAGGTAGTCCGCGCTGTTCTCCAACGCGCCGTACAGATTGCCTCTCGCGTTCACGGTGGGATTCCGCCTGTCCGTCGAGGCGACATCGTGGAGGTACGCCTTCGGATCGGCCCAGTCCCACTGCGTGACGACGACATTGCGCTCGGCCCCCTGGGGACGCGGGGGTTGCGGCGGCACTTCGCCGGCGGCAATGCGATCGGTCCAATCGGCGAACATCGCCAGCACCCGCTGCCGGCCGAAATTATTGAGCGCGCTGCTCATGCCGGCGCCGGCCTGTCCGGACTGGACGCGACGGTCCCAGGCGGCCACCGACGTGGGAAAGGTACCCAGCGCCTTGGGAATCTCGCGGGTCGCCTTGGTCCCCAGCTGATGGCATGCCAGACAGCCGCCGCTCTTCACGTTCCTGACCCACTCGGCCTGGCTCCTCATGCCCGGCGCGATGCCGTTGCCCGAGGGCCCCGTGCCAGGAAACTCGCTCTTGTTGGGCACCTTGATGAGCGAAAGCCAGTAGCCCGCCGGATAGTACTCGGCCGCGGCCCGGGCGTTGGGCGCGGCGACGGCCTTGAGGTTCAGGCTCTTGCCCGGCACCGCTTGAACCTTCGGTGAATCGACCAGCCCGTAACCCCGCACCCACACGCTGTAGTTCGCCTTCGGCAGGTCCGGCACGAGAAAGCGTCCCTGGTCGTCGGTGACCACGGTCTTGTTGAACTTGGTCGGCAGGTCGGTGGTCTCGGCGATGACCCAGACGCCTGCTTCGGGCCCCTTGGCGCCGGTGACGACGCCGCCGATGTCGTCATTGTCGATAGCGACAGCCCCGCCGCTGGGCTGCTGAGCGCTCGGAACGAGACCCGAGCCAGCCAGGAACATCACCACGCCGAAGCCGACCGTCGCGGCAAACAGCTTTTGCCTCATCGCATCCCTCCGGGCACACTCGCCCCATGAAACTCTGCACTGGAAGCTACACCTCGGGGTTTTCGAAGTCAACCGGCATCAGCGGCCGCTGATGGCGGTTGACGACGGGCGGAGCGGTCCCATCCGGACTGCGGCGGACCACCCGGACGGGTGGTGCGTTCGAAGGGATTCAGTCCGTAAAATCGGTTCATGGCCCCCCAACACGAACGCTCACAAGTGGATGACGATGAGCTCCTCGACGCGTACTCGCGGGCGGTCATTCTCGCGGTCGAGACGGTCGGCCCGGCCGTCGTGAAGATCGACGCGGCGGGCGGGGGCGGCTCCGGCATCGTCTTCACCCCCGACGGCCTCATCCTCACCAACAGCCACGTCGTCGATCGCGGCGGGCGTCTGAATGTGGTCCTGCCGGACGGACGCTCGATGCGCGCCGACGTGGTCGGACAGGACGCGGACACCGATCTCGCGGTGATCCGCGCGACGTCGTCCAGCGGCGCGTCGCTCCCCTGGGCGACGCTCGGCGATTCGCGCGGCGTGCGGGTCGGGCAGGTCGCGATCGCGATAGGCAATCCGTACGGCTTCCACCACTCCGTCGCCGCCGGCGTCGTGAGCGCGCTCGGACGCTCGCTGCGCGCGCGGTCGGGCCGGCTGATGGACGACATCCTCCAGACCGACGCCGCCCTCAACCCGGGCAACTCGGGTGGGCCGCTCGTGACGACGCGCGGCGACGTGATTGGGGTCAACACGGCGATGATCCTGCCGGCGCAGGGCCTGTGCTTCGCGATCGGGAGCAACACGGCGCGTTTCGTCGCGGCGCGGCTGATTCGCGATGGCCGCATCCGCCGCAGCTACATCGGCGTGGCGGGACAGAACGTGCCGATCCCGCGCGCGGTCGCGCGGGCGAATCAGATCGTCGCCTCGTCGGGCGTGTTCGTGGTGTCGGTGGAGGGCGACAGCCCGGCGGCGGCCGCCGGCCTTCGCGACGGCGACGTCGTGCTGGCGTTCGCCGGCCAGGCGGTGGCCGGCGTCGACGACCTCCATCGGCAGCTCACCGAGGATCGCATCGGCGTGCCGGCGGTGCTGACGATCCTGCGCGCGGCGGAGCGGCGGCGGCTGACGGTCGTGCCGCGCGAGTCGAAGCCGCCCACGTAGGCCACTCGCACAGCTTTGTCAGAGCGCAGTGCGAACACCGGCCGGGAGCTGCCCCGTGAGCGAACCGTTCGGAGGCGCGCGATGCAGGACGGCCGGAAACCGTGTCGAAGGCGCCGAAATCCGCGTGGGGTGACGCAGTGGGGCCCCGCGCCGCCGCCGACCAGCCGCCGCAGACACGGTTTCCCGCGCGCCGAAGCCGGTTTGCGACGGGGCAGTTCCTGGCCGAGGCGAGGCCACTGACAACGTCGTGCCTGTCAGCGGCACTGGTCGCCGAGGTTCGTGCTGCGATATGGACGGATCGCCAGGTTTCAGCGGGGCGCGTCAGAGCGCGATCAGCCCCCGGCGTGCCGCGCGGCGAACGGCGTCGGTGCGGTTGGCGGCGCCGAGCTTGCCCGAGATCGACGCCACGTGGAATTTGACCGTCTGGTCGCTGATGCGAAGCCGCTCGGCAATCGCCTTGTTCGGCAGCCCTTCCGCGAGCAGCTCCAGCACTTGAATCTCCCGCGGCGTGAGCGGCTCGCCGAAGCCGCCGTCGTCGTCGTCCCCGCCGGCCGGCCAGCGCCGCTCCGCGCGGTCGTCGGTCGCGAGGACGATGGCGTCGGCCTCGACGCGCGAGGCGCGCGCGGCCCCGACCGACGCGAACTCGCCCGCAATCTCGATCGGCCCGTCGAGCCGCGACCGGAGGCGCGCGCGGTCCGCCGGTGAGCCGACGAGCAGCACGCGCATTCAGTGAACGGCCCGCTCGCCGACGGCGACCTGCAGATCGACGGCTGCCCCGCCGCGCAGGATCTTGAGCGTCACCTTACGCCCCACGCGGTCGCCGAGCAGCAGATCGAGCAGCTCCTCGGGCGATTCGATGGGGTGCCCGTCGAACTCGACCAGCACGTCGCCCACGAGGACGCCCGCCGCCGCCGCCGGACTATCGCTGGTCACGCCGACGACCAGCAGCGCCTGCTCGCGTCCGTCGGCCCCCTGCTGCCGTTCCGGGAGCGCCACGGGCTGTCCGGCCAGTCCGAGGTAGCCGCGCTTGAGGCGCCCGTGTTCGAGCACCGTGGCCGCCGTCTTCCAGGCGATCGATGCCGGAATCACGACGCCGAGCCCGCGGATCGCCGTCGCGGTGGCGACGCCGATGAGTCCGCCGGAGGCGTCGAGGAAGGCGCCGCCGGAGAAGCCGTCGTGCATCGGCGCGGACGTGCGGATCACCTGGTCGATCGCGCGGCGCCGCCCGGTCGGCAGCGGCCCGCCGATGACCGAGACAATGCCGGCGCTGGCGGTCGCGACGTTGCTCCACGACCGCGCCACGGCCAGCGCCAGATGGCCCACGCGCGGGGCCGCCGCCGCCGGAGCGAGGGGGCGCGTGTCGAGGCCCGCCACCCGCAGCACCGCCAGGCTCGTC
>Ga0326597_10006062_pt1 | contig 16621 bp, 14 predicted proteins | sample RVTome_12_FD_203789 | JGI IMG/M metagenome (GOLD analysis project Ga0326597, IMG submission 203789) | Soil microbial communities from uranium-contaminated site in the Upper Colorado River Basin, Wyoming, United States - RVT100D185 | ecosystem: Environmental > Terrestrial > Soil > Contaminated >...
TCCAATCCCCGGCTTACGCGATAGTGAAACGAGCCTTCCGCGAAAGTCCCATGATCGACTGCCGCATCTTCCCAAAACGCACGGGCCTCATAGACCAGAGGTGTTTTAAGGCGCCTGGCCACCCACAGCGCGGGCAATCCATTGAGCAAGGGTGAATGACTGTGGATTAGCTCGACATTCTCCTGCCGCGCCACCGATTCGATGCGCCGTGCCATCCGCAGCATTAGCTTCAATTCACCAATGAAGGGAATTACACCGACCCCGTCCTGGGCTAGTGCCCCCGTGCGATGATAGCGAATCCCTTCGATTTCCTCCATGGTATCGCCAGGAGAACGATGCTTTGGTGAAGTCAGCACGACGGGCTGCAACCCCAGCGCGCGCTGAGCATGAATAATGCTCCGGCTGCGAAAGCTATAACCACTAAATAATGGAACCGAATGGTCGAGAACGTGAAGAATATTCATGAATGGCAGGAACCGCTAGGACTGCCAGGTGGCTAGCCTTAAACCGATGGAGAACGCTTGCTCTCACCCTTGCTTTTTCTCAAGTCCAAGCTTCGATGGACCAGTTCCGTTGCACTGCAATCTTTCTCAATTTCCCATCAGGATTGACCGCGACAACATTTCCTAACAGCTCTAAAAATGAAACATCTTCGACAGAGTTTCCGTAACCGTACGACTGATCCCACGCAATATCAGCCGCCGGGTACGCCTCCAACAACCGCCGTCGTTTTTCATCGCCCTTACAATTCGCACTGTATAAATCGCCGGTGAATTGTCCGTCTTGGCTGAGAAACTCGGTACAGATCGAACGATCAACACAAAATAGAGCCCCTAGGACATTCAAATATAAATCCGGGGAAGCCGACAAAAACACGATGGTATGATTTTGTTGTTTGTGCCATCGTAGCCGATCAACCGCTGCTGAATGCACTCTTTTGACGAGTACACCGTCAACAAACTTCTTCGCTAAGGTCGTTATCACCGCTTTGTCATGGTTTACGAGACATATTCTCAGGCAAGACTTCTTTAATAGTCCCGCATCGAGTAGGCCTGTCGGATGAGCCAATACGTCAAGAGCAAAGCGCCAGAGCCAACGCAGCCCTATTCCATTTGTCCTCATGGCAAACCAACAAAACCATTTAAAACTATCACCGCGAACGAGTGTTTTATCACAATCAAAGATCGCTAATTTGACGACTGTCTGTAAAGTCATTCTAGGGTCATGAGGTTGCATCGTCACACTGACGCGACCGGCGCGATTGATGGGGCGCCGGCCAGAAACCCGCCTGCTTCTCTAGCTTCCACTCTCTGCCGCAACACACGTCGGAACGAGACACCCAGCAGTCAACCCCGACGGGCTCCTTTCGACAAATCACTATGTAACGGCCATTTTTGGCAGCAACGACTATCGCCGGCGAGACACGGCAAGAATAGTCAATCCTGTGAACTGTCAATCCGCTCGATGCCATCGTCTCTGCATTCCAGATTAAGCGTAGCCAAACATTCCAATTACGACTCGTGTTGGGCCACATTTAGGCATTGCTTACGAAGTCCAAAACCGTAAAAAGTAGCACCAGCGAGCAAATATGTTATCTATTTTGTGGCGCGCTTGATACAACCTGGCCGAGAATTCTTGACCAATCGCAAATGCGACAGTCCTAAGCGATATCGATGGGGCACACAACTAACGCTCAAGAAATCTAATCGTATAGCCATTCCGGATATTCTTCTAGCACCGATTCTTGTTTCGACGCGACGGCAAGGATGTATTCACCACGGTGCTGTAGCATATCGCTGTGTCCCCGCAAGGTCCAAGGGAGAAAGGTCCAATAGGAAATCATCTTGATCTTAGGAGGAATTGGCTCCAGAGAAAAAGTCTGAATGTCGACATCCCCGAATCCGGCCCATTGTAAAAGCCGACGGATCTCGCCCGGCGTATATTCTCGATTGTGCCGATCGCCGTCCGGTCCGGTATACGCCGACCATACTTGCGGGTGAAGCCCGCTAAGCAGCCGATATAACGCGGTAGCACTGGTGATATTCGGCGTGGTTAGAATAAATCTGCCACCCGGTTTCAAAACGCGATTGATCTCGCGAAGCATATGGGCCGGATCGTACTTGAGATGTTCGATAACTTCAGAGCACACTACGGTATCGAAGCTCGCGTCTGCGTAAGGACAAGGCTCTGCTTCAGCATCGAAATAATCACAGCGAAAGCGGTCAGACGAAATGAATCGAGCGAGAAATTCAGGATCAAGACTGATCGAGCGCCACTTGTTAGCCATAGCGACGAATCGGTAGCCTAGATCGTCAACGTACATCGGCAACAGGTTGCCCGTACCACCGACATCCAGCAAAGCGCTGCGCGCCGCAGCCCTGCCCACAGAATCGAAGAGCTGTCGAAATCGAACCAAATGTTCGTGCACATGACTGCCAATCTCAGCCGCTCTGTCAGGGTGCGCAGCACTCAAAAGCTTCGCTTCCAGCTCTGCATCAGAAAAATTTTGAAGAAACCGAGATCCTATTCCCGCCAACGTTATGCTCCTCTGTTGCCGTGCATTACACCAAACTCAAGGATACAGGCCGGGTAGAAACCGGTTGCGTGCCTGCTTCGCTCATCACCTAGCATGCAATTTTCACTTTATTGCCGAGTTCTCTTACTGTCCCAATTTACGCCGCCCATACCGACATCCCTTGCGTGTTGACCTAACCCTATGCGATCTAGAAAGCGAGTATATTTTTCACGAGAACCCGCTGATCGGAAAAACCAATAACACTTGACAGCGAGAAGATTGCAGCGAAGAACTCCAAAACCAAACGCTGCCCGCCAGCCAGGGTCACTAGGAGTCGGGATACTGTCGCCAGATACTCGGGCACCGCCATCTTTTTCACCAGGAATTAGGACCACTGCATAACGGCGAACTCTGGCTGATGTAGCAAGCAGGCGGACGGCAAGCGTCGCCGTATGATCCACGGCCCATCCATCACTTAGCCAAGACCGTGATTCTGCAAGATTTCGATGATTGCGTGGACCCATTAATACGATCGCAGTTTCACGATTCGTCGGCGAGGAACTGGTTCCACGGAAAACTACAGAGGGATTATGCCCATTCTTCTCATCGAGAAACTGCGCACCCCGGCCGAGCCGGCGCTCAAGGTAATTCCCTACCGCACCATCCTGGTCAAATCGACTGCCGCGGAACAGCCACGCGCGATGGCGCCATGACGTCCGTTGCCGAATCATATCCACGCAATGATTTCCCTTGGCCGATCCAAAACAGCGTCCGATGAGCTGTTCAGCTGTCCGCGCAATCGACACAAACATCGGAACATCAATATTTTTTACATATCGTAACTGACTTGGATCAGCTATGCGCAGTGGAGAACGTGTAATGCTGCCATCGTCCGTCTGGCCGGAATAACGCCTGGCGAGTCTCTCAATTTCCTCGCTGGTCGGCGCTCCATTCCGCACAAACTGGGCGTACATCTCACGCCAATGAAAACCCCGGCTCGGCCGTCCAGATCCCTCCGCACAGATCGAGAGCCACCCGCAAATCACCTTACTCACCAGCTGATCAGGGCTACGCACGGGAAAATGATCTAGAGCCACGTCTTTCAACGGCACCATTGGCACCTGCTTGAATGCAATGGCTCTGCGCACCGTATGGTTACCCGATGCGATCACAATCGGAGACAATTTTACTCGCTCCTTAGGAATGGCAACTTTATAAAATTGTGGCGTTTCTTGCGCTTTTCGATTGACGATTCGTCGGAATGGATTCCTTTGGGCCCGATCGTCTGCGGCGGTGAGAACGTAGCTACGCCAAGGCAAAATACCGACACACCCCTCAGCGACTTGCTGAAGCGCTTTTTCGAGAGCCGCGCGACTCTCGCAATCAATCGCCTCGTCAGCATCCAAAGGGAAGACCCAGTCGAACTTCATTCTGGAAACCAGCACAAGCAAAAGCTCGGATAGTTTCATCGACTGCTCTTGCCCCGGTGGGCCATCCCACTCCAGAGTGACGAGATTCAAACCCTCGGCCTCCAGTGAAAGAAGAATTTCCCTCGTGCCATCGACACTGCCGTCATCAATCAGGACAAGCGCATCTAGCCGCCCAAGGTTGTGACGGACAAAGCTTTCAATGATATCCGCCTCGTTCTTGACTGTGCCGATACCTACAAGTTTCATTTTAGTTGGATTGAACCTGCCTTGGGCTTCCGCAATCACCCCAGCTTGATCCGAACCGCCAGCTTACTCACGGTCGCGTTTCAAACTAGTGATGCATGATCCCAGAATCTAAACCCACACAAATGGAACCGTTTTGCGAATACCCGCACGAACAGCGGTTTTCACTCTTTGCATTCCGCTATGATAGCTTCGATCGTGGCGGCCGCTGACTCCAGATATCACCGGCTGCTCAGGAAACCGCGGCAAGATATTCATGTGACTTCTAGCTTCCATGACGACGTCGTATAAGGCAACTTGGTTTATACGGGCACCAAGCTCTTCGTATTTACCGGCAAACAATTTCTTGTAGGCGCTTTGGGTGCAAGAGAACACTCGCAAGTCCATCCAACGATTGTCGAAGGCCTTCCCTGTACCTACGAACGGGAAATTGTGGAGGTCACATAAAACGTCATAATTGGTTGTGACGGCTGCTGCCATATCCGCAAGATTAAGCAGTCGTAGGCGGCCGGTAACTTTCCAAAAGTGGTCGTTTTTAGACAACAGGGAAGTATGCTTCAAACCGAAATCCAACAACTTGAACTCACCGTAGGCCTTGCCGCAACTCACCGGATGATCGTTGCCCTGGAAACTAATTAGCTCGACGATTTTATCAGCGACTCGATCGCGTAGGAACTCTTCAATGGGCGCGATGTCGCTGCCTGAGTTATCGACGAAAAGAATCCGATCGATAACGTCAGTAGGCAAAGAAAGATAAAATTCGAGAGATGCCAGATAATCCCGCAGCCGCACCTGCGGATCATTGCGCGCAACCGCGGCCTGCGGAGGCCTAATCGTTGCCGTAAGAAAGATACATGACCGAGCCAATCCGTTGTTAGGCGGTTTTGACGCGCCACGATATTTTCCGATTGTTTTAAAAACAGGCTGCATGCGTTATATTATCGATTGACACAGATAGACCGATCAATCAGCCAATATGCGGACCCACTCAACGCTTCACGTTATGGAATGTTTTGTCCCGCTATTTTAGTGGGGGCATAAAACTGCATCGCGTGGTCAACTACCCGAGCCCAGTTGAATTGATTGGCGAAAGCTTGACAATCAGCGCTTTCAAAATGGATCTCACCCGTAAAAAAACGCTCCAGTGCAGCGGTGATTGCAGGAACCGTCGGCTCATCGACGAAGTATCCGGTTTTTCCTTCATCGACTGCTTCCACTGCGCCAGCGGCCCTGGCGGCCAATACCGGCGTACCGCAAGCATTCGCCTCCAAGTAAGCGATGCCAAACCCTTCAAAGCTATTCGGCAGAACGGCGGAAGCGAGAATGAACAAATCACTCTCCGCGAGGATTCTTTGAATCTCGGCTTTAGGGATGAATCCGGTGTAGACTATGCGATCCTCCATATTTAACTGACGGCTAAGCGATTGTAATTCCGGTCGCAAATCTCCATCGCCAATCACGGTATACTGAAACGAGTATTGTTTGATCCTAGCCAGCGCTCGAATAATCTTGTCCACGTTCTTGCGCGCTTCCGAGAGACGGCAGACCGTCACCAACCGTTTGGTTTCACCCGAATCACAGCGCTGATGCCGCATCCGCAGGAAGTCGTTACCAACACCGACGTAACCGACCGAAGTTTTTTCCTTACAGGCTGGAAAGCGTTCGATGAATAACTTTTGGGTGTATTCACTGTTGGCAATGATCTGTGTAGCCTGCGAAAAACCTCGCCGCATCAGTCGCAATGCTATTTTGCGCCAGAGCCGTGATCGGAATGATTGAAACGGCAAAGAAAACCGCCATAAACCGGGAACCTGCGTTAAACCTGGCTGCTTCGGCAGGAAATAGGGTTTGATAAAATCGTTTCCATGGACCGATATGACTAGAGGTCGTACCTCTAAGGCCATCCAAGCGTACGCTGCGTTCATAACGTGCCAAACATCCATGGGATGTTTTTTGAGCAGCTCCCGATCGGCGGCATATTGAACTTTCAAAACCGGCAGCACCTTGAAGCCCTGGCCGGAAATTTCGCCTTTTGGGTGAGGGCAAGTAAAAACAAAAACCTCGTGACCGCGTCTCGCCAATTCCGCGGAAAATTCATACCCGTAGGTTTCGACTCCGCCGATATCCGGAGGAAACTCCGGCGCCACGATACCGATACGCATTATTTGAGAAACTGATCGTTCGAAAAAAGAAATGGTTTGGCAAATTTTATGCTACCCGATCGATTTAATCTGCGGTAGCTAATACGTCAACGTTTCTTTGTGTTCCATTTAAGCATGTCCATTTGAAACTTGATGCGTTCCAAATTCATCTTAGCTGGCAGGCGAACAGAACACTCCGGGTACTTCTCCGTCCCATTAAGAGTATACTCCATATCTTGTTTCGCGTGCCGTAAGCGCCCCAATTGTGCTCCGGGGGTCTTCTCCCTCTCGGCTAGTTTCATATGGACAAGTCCGGGGCAATAGTGGTTCGAATTAGCGCCGCAGTCGAGTATATTGAACTCGGAGGTGTTTGGAACATTGTCCATGTACAACCACCAGCAAATTTTTGGTAAGGCCGCGACAATCTCCGGCGGGGCCTTATATTGCGGCCCACCGTCGTCACGCGCGAATACCGCCCAAGGCCACACGCACGAAACGGCTACAACGAGGGCAAGGCAGCGACTTTTCATAATGATAGGACTCCTTGATCTACGTATTCTTTTCCCCTAAGCAAAGTTTGCGCCGTTTTGTTTTCCGCCCATCCAACGATCCATCCCTCTGCTGGAATTTGAATAGTGTCGCCATGGTTCATTTGAGATCCGCTGCTACTTTGCCAACTTAACGAAAAGGGAAAGGTGTTTTCCCATGTTAAGGCGCGTGCAACCGCCGTCGGATTGACGACTAAGAACTCCGCCCGGTTTTTTCTGCTCAAGTTGGCGACTAGGAGATGAAAGTCAGTAGGAGATGGACAGCCGATTTGATCTTTTCGCGATACTGCCTCGGCATTGGCACCCAGCAGCGAAGGCGGGACACCGACATGGAACTGTTTCAGCATGATCATGATGTCGGCCAGATCGGCAAGCTTTTCACTATCCGGCGCCAATAAGTAGCGATGATACAGCGCCTCAGCCCAAAAACCGAGCGCGTATTTTTTCGCCTCAATCTCACCCCAATGGCTATCCACTTGATTTTTCTGGGTAAACTCTACAGCGTCACAAATAAGCGACTCGAGGTTTTCTTCAGGAAAACGCCGCCAGTAACGCAAAAGATCCATCACATTGATGCTATGATAGTCGTCGACCACGCCACGCAACGCAATCGCGCGCTCGATATATCCACCCGGCATCACGAATCGCGGATACCGACCCGTTAATTTGAAAACGTTGGGCTTCAGCCATTTCCAAGCCGCACGCTTTAACGCCCGCAGCGGTAGCGAGAGATTCCTTTGTTTGTCGGTGGGCAAGAGACTCAATCGAATAAGTGAAAAAATAACTTTGTAAATAAACTCCATGGGCCGCAAAACTAAAACAGCGCGCGTCGCCCCTCTTGCCGAGTCAACCAAGTCACTGTAACGGGCGTCGCCCGTTACTTGCCGATAACGATCGAGCAGAACCAAAGAATCCAGATGGGTGTTCAACACCATCATGTTCGATGGAGACTTCCCCAAGACGCGGCTTGGCAACCACTTGTAGGGAGACTTCTTCATCCCCTCTTCATTCAACTCTAGTGAATCGTGTAGAAACCAAGCACCAAACTCTGTTTCATCCTTATGACGTGAGATAAAACGTACCGCACGCTCCAACGCCTGTTTCACCGCAGGATCATCTCGTTCCTCGAGCGAATCCAGGAGCAAGTGAATAGCACTGCCGTTTAGACGTGTGTGCGCTTCCATGTCTTCGGACCACTCGCCGTGATGCCAACCGCCGTCGCTCGATTGCCGAGCCAGAACAGAAATCAGCAGTTGGCTTTTTAACAGCGCGTACAGTCTCTTACCGGTTGCTCTCTGAAGTCCGCACAAAGTCACATATAACGCATGCGCATCGTTTTCCGAACAGCTTTTGCGCTGGGAGGGCCATTGATAACGATTTTCATAGACGTGGCCGAAAATGAGATGTCGATAGATGTCCGCGGGTCTTTGATAGACGGTATGAGAACCCCACAGAAATATCGGTTGAGTTTCAAGTGTGGTATGCCTCTTGAGCCCGGCAAGAATTTCTTCTTCTTGAGGAGGAATCTCCCAAGCGACCAGATCCAAAACATATTCAGGGGTTATTTCGAACTCAAACCCCGCTGACCTTACGGAAAAGTTAAACCCTCTCGCATTGCCGACAATTTCTTTGGCAATGTGGCCATTCGCCGTAACTAACCGGGGCACCGGGGCCTGCGGAAACCAGTAGGAAGAATTGTTTTTGCTTTCGGGTTTGACTAACCAACCACCACTGAGACATGACGAGATTCGGTGATTACCCGGGATCGTCAACCGAATCAGCCCTTTATGATCTCCCGGAATTCGAAGAAATCCGCAACGGACCCCAAACTTCGTAAACTCATCGAGCACTTTCTGCTCACCGCCGCTACTAATAAGTTCATTACGCTGCGCGCTTCCGGCACGAATCGAGCGACGCACGCTCCACGTCTCTCCGCTCTGAAACAGAACGACTGGTAGGTCTATTTCTCTACGGCACGCCGTCATCTATCCCTCGTCTGCCACGCCACGAATCCAACGATTGACCTGACGCGCAGATCGGTAGATCGGGCTCTGTCTCACCCAACGCGTCAGGTGTTCCACCTGTCGCACACGCTGATTTAACTCCTCAACTTTCAACCCGAGGCTGCCAATCTCGTGCACGGCACGCAAAAACAGATCGACACCTACCGAACTCGCCAATGGCCGCGCCGACGCCAAGATATCGTCGTAAACGACCATGAGTGACTCGACGCACGTCTGCGCTTCGAAACGCGACCGGATATCCTGGCGGGCTGCCCGCGCCATGTCGGCGCGCAGCTTTTGATCTTTCGCCAATCTCATGATCGCATTTGCCATAGCGCGCGCATCCCCGATATCGACAAGCATGGCAGTCCTTCCATCGACCACGGTGTCTTCTACTCCCGCGCAACGCGTCGCGACCGAAGCGCAGCCACTTGCCATGGCCTCTAAGAGAGCGTAGGGATGTCCCTCGCGCCTCGACGATAAAACGAAGACATCGGTCTGAACTAAGATGCTTGGCACGTCGTCGCAAAAGCCGAGAAAATGGACGTGCGGGTCGATTCCCATACCCTTCGCCTGTACGCGCAGCTGGGCTGCATACTCTCGATCATCTTCAGCGCCGGCGATCACAAAATGCGCATCGATCAATTCCTTCTGAATCACTTGTCCCGCAGCTCTTAACAGACAATCAAAGCCTTTATCCGCATGGATTCGACCCACAGCGGTCACAAGCAAAGAATGATTGCTGATACCAATCTCTTCGCGGAGATTTCGAGAACCTTTGGCGGCGGCCTGATCTAGCAGATCCAACTCAAGCCCGTTGTGTATCACTTGGATTCGCTCACGCGGGAGGGGCGGGCAAAGGGATCGAGCCACACCTTCGGAAACAGCAACGATCCCGCTCGAAACGCCGCCCATGAGCTCGGCAAAGGTAGCCGATTGCAATGGAACCCGTTCAAAGATCGGCATGTTCGGTTGATACTCGATATGTGCGACATAAAGGTGCGGGACATCCGCGAGTCGGGCCGCAAACGCACCGTCAAGTATCTTATTTGAATTCGTATGGACCAAGCGGACGTCATTCGCGCGAATGATCTCAATGATCCGCTTGATGCGCCGGTCCGTACCTTCTAAGAGCTTGTACCAAGGTATTGGCTGTATGATACCGTTGTAATCAACTTCGACGATCTCGGTGGCGACAGATAGGCTCTGCAAGGCGGTATGGAACTTTCCCGTGCCGGGAAGGAGAACGAGCGGCTCAAAGCGCCGTCGGTCCAAATGGCGCATCACTGAGAGCAGGTAATTCTCTCCCCCAGCGATGTCGCTGCGGCTAGAAATGAAGAGTATGGTTTTACAGTCGTTCATGCCATAAAGTTTGATGGATTGCGCACGGTAAACTTCATTGTAGGCTCATCATTGGTCACAAGTCCGGCGAGAAGACAATTTTATCCACGCCAACCGTTAGCGCAAAACAGCAAATGGCTTAGTCGTGGTGCCATTGCTTGAGCGTAGATGTGACTCTGCTGCCGACGAAGTCTCGCCGACCGCAGGGTTGCTTGACCATTCAGCGCGAAACTTTACAAGACCCCAACGGTGCTCGGCGCCCGTGCCAACCATAAATTTATAACGCCCGAAGTGACGGTCGTAAATTTCACCGTCCTCGGAATTATCCAATTCGACGTTTACGGAATAGATACCGTCGTTCAAAGTCAAATTCGGCACACGACAAAAGATTGACGATTTGCCCTCGATAGAATCAATTACGATCCCTTCAGTACGGGTACTCATAGCCGTCACATGCGCGCTTTTTCGCCCATCAATGTCAACGATAAAAACAGGCTTCTCTATACGGCGATGCGCCCAATACCTCACCTCGATTAGCAGATCGTCACCGGTTTGAAACTCCGAACATTCCCGGCCGTCCTTACAGCGGAAAATGACATCCAAGATTTCTGCGTGTTGACCCAATTCGGCTTGCAATTTCGGACCGTCAGACTGTCCACTTCCGACATCGAAACGGTATTGTCTGATGACGTTAGCGGGTACCCCATCTTGTTGAATCTCCCCCTGACTGACGTAGATACACCGGTCACAAACCTCCTGGACTTTCGCAAGATCATGCGACACGAGAATGATCGTTTTGCCCGCGGCTTTATGCGCCGCCAAGGTATCTAGACATTTCTTTTGGAATGCCTCATCCCCAACCGCTAGAACTTCATCGATGAGAAAAATATCCGGATTCGTGTGTACCGCAATGCCGAACCCAAGCCTGACGTACATGCCGGACGAATAATGCTTGACCGGTGTATCGATAAACTTTTCTAATTCAGAAAACCTGACAATACCATCGAACGACTTTTCGATTTCAGCCTTACGCATGCCAAGGATCGAACCATTGAGAAAAACATTCTCTCTACCGGTAAGTTCAGGGTGAAACCCCGCGCCCACTTCAATCAGCGCGGCGACGCGACCATTAACTTCTACATTTCCGGAACTTGGCTTGGTAACCGATGCGAGCAACTTAAGAATCGTGCTCTTGCCCGCGCCATTACGGCCGATAAAGCCAACGGACTCACCCCGCTTAACCTCAAAGGACATATCTTTGAGGGCCCAGAACTCGCGTTCGAGTGGAGGCGGACCGCTAACGATCTCCGGGAACGAATCATTGACCGTCGAGGTTGAATCCTTACCAGACGGCGCGCTAATTTTCGGAATGCTAATTCGCCGGGAGCCATTAAATGGATTAACGCGCTGAAACGCGTGCGTAACTCGGTCACGCAGATAAAGGCCGCCTTTACTATAGAGCTTGTATTTCTTAGACACGTTATCGAATTTGATTGTAGACATTGGTACTAGTGTTCGCATTTTGGAAAGGTAGAGTTAGAGGAATTATAATGAATCACGAGCTTTGACCTACGACCAAGCTAGCGTAATGCGCCGGAACGCGCATTCTTGAGTCTGGTAAACCCGCGAAGATAATAGACACAGAGCGGTCATTGACCCGCCAACATAATCGAATCGCAATTACGCTGTACTGTTCAGGAAATGCGCATGGATTTCTGCGCCGAATATCGCCTTGGCGCTCCGCCATGACTACAAGACATCAGCAAGCTTGAACTCGACACGTTTGAAGTACACGAGCCCGGCGACAAATGTCACGCATGACAGCGCCGCGGCGATCGACAACGAGGTGAGATCTGGTGTCGATTGATGCAGCAAGATCTTGCGATACGCATCGATAATCCCAGCCATCGGATTAAGCGCATAAAGGGATCTAAATCGCTCCGGTACCAAACTCATCGGATAAATGATCGGGGTCGCATACATCCACACCTGAATAACGAGGGGAAGCACCAAACCAATGTCACGAAAAAAGACATTTAGTGGAGATAGAACTAAAATAATACCAACAACAAAACATACTTGAATGGCGAACACAGGCAAGATGTAAATACTTTGCATCGTCCAGGGCATTCCGTAATACCATAGGAGACCCCAAAAGATAATCCCACCGATGGCAAAATCGACGATCGCCGAACCCACCACGGCGAAGACTATTATCTCACGGGGAAAGTACACCTTTCGGACAAGTCCTTGATGGCTAAGTAGGCTCCCGGTTCCGCGACCTAAAACGGTGGCAAAAAATTGCCACGGCAAGAGAGCACAGTACGCAAAGACCGCGTACGGAGTCCCATCGCTCGGCAGCCGCGCAAAATAAGAAAAGACCACGGTAAATACGCCTATGAGCACGAGAGGTTGGAGAAACGCCCACGCGACGCCGAGCACCGCTTGCTTATACTTCCCCTTTATTTCTCGCAAAACGAAGAAATAGAGCAGTTCACGATACTGGAGTAGATTACGAACGTAGGTTATCATAATATTAGCTGAGCGAGCATTGAATTGACCATAAGCGCGGCGCCCAGATGCGGGCCGACGACTAACCACGAGTTACTAAAGGAGTATTTTACGGCAAAGAGATTTCGTGGTTTGATAAGATGAGCGAAGACAATTGCACTGTGTAAACCCATCAGATGGGTGCTTCTGAAGTCAAGCTATCAAATATTCTTTCAAACCCTTTCCGCAGCCACATTTGGGCTAAAGGTTGGTGTGCATAACGCCCCAACACCTCCAACGCGACCGATACCAAACCCGAGACTCGAAGGAACCAAAGAGCGGAATTGTTATACTTACAATCGCCAAGATATCCGTGAAGGAAAGCATCGCTGCAGAGACGAAGGACCGATTCGCGCATCGGCCGTCCGAGACCTACAAGAGCTATGGAATTCAAGAAAGAGGCCATATCGTGATAGATCAGGTTTTGATAACGGCCCTCTGCGTCCAGAACTGTAATAATGTCACCGTCCAATAGCGCGTTGTCGACTGTAAAGTCGCCATGAACTAACGACCGCTGATCATTCTGTTCCGAGAGCATCATCACAAGAAGCCCACTTTTCGCTTCTAAGTCCTTGCAAGTCTTCCCTGCGAAACCGTACTTTTCTAGCTGCGCCACTCCGATCTGCAAACTTTTGTGCTTCTCGCCAGCGTCGAGCTGGCCTTGTGCAACGCGTGTCACGGCGTGAAAGAGGTGCAGCCATTCCCCACAATAATGACATGCCGTCGCGGCTTTCTCCCGAGTCCAACAACGCCAGCTCACCCATTTAACTAGCTCTTGAACGCTACGACCCCTAACCTCTTCCATGACAATGGCGGGTAGATCGGGCAAGAAATCCAGTGGCCTTGGAACCTTGAGACGTTGCGATTTGCTAAAATCATCCCACAGCAAGTGTAGCGTATCGAATTGCTGCCGAGCGAAAACCAACTGATCCGCGCTATTATATACTTTGACCGCTAGCCTAATACTTAGCTCACCGTCTTCACTCGATCCGTGAAACACAAACAGCCGAGAATAAGCTGCTGTCCGAACACGCACCAATCGCAATTGACACTTCCCAGCGCCGTGGTCTTGGGAATAATCTTCGAGTCTCTCCCGCAATCGAGCCGTTAGGTCGACGATCTCCGCTTCGGTACTAACAGATAACTTCATGCATTCGATAGACCTAGCGCGACTAACCCCGTGCCGTACCGATCCGAGGCTGGTATGCCAATTTTAAGCCAACTTTGGCGGGCTTGGTCGCAAACGGCATCGATGAATTCACGGCGACAGGGGCAACCAATCTGTTCAATATCACCATTGCTCCTACCAACTGATAAAACATATCGAAGTAAGCGCGACCGAGAAAAGCTCCCCCGATTACATAGGCAAATATACTTACCTGCAACATATCGGGATAGTGTTGGGCCCATTGAAGTTCAGGATTTCCCCGGATTCGGCTTTTAAGGAATCGAAGCCGAATGATGCACGATGCGATCAGTAGCGAATAAATCCCTAGACCAATGAATCCTTGCTCTCCCAACATTTCAAAATAATTACTGTGCGCGTCATGAACATTGTTCGGCTCTGGGGCGTATTTTCTAAACGTCTGTCGCGTGAAGGTTTCAAAACCACCACCGGTCAGAGGCCGATCTAGTGCCAAATTCCAAGCCATCTTCCAAGCATTGATGCGTCCCATCGCGGAGCCGTCTTCTTCGTAAGTCTGAATCGTGTTCATTCGATCGCCCCACTTGGCAGGAACGATCCACATAGCCACCAGAAAGCCTATTCCTAGCGCTATTACGGCGAGCGACTTATATTTCGCCTTTATCAACAAAAGAAATGCGACCAACCCCAATGCCAGAAATCCGCCACGGGAGTAGGTAAAAATAATGGCGACAATGCTCATCACAAACGTAACTTTGAGAAGTAATTTCAACCACCGGCGCGACTCATCCTTACTCAGATAAAGCAATAAAGGGAGCGCCATATTCAGCGCCAGCGCTAAGTCGTTATTGTCTCCAACGAAGGTTCCCGCCGGCCCGTAAACCCTGTGAGCACCACCGGACAGCATCGCCCAGATACCACCCTTGAGTCCGATAAGGCCCAACGACAGCGCCATAACCAACAGAAGATAACGCAACTTTGTGGGATCGTTTATCAGGATCACGCTCACATAGATCATCAAAAATATTTTCGAGACTTGATTCAAGTGGGACCAAGCGGCATCCTGGTTGATCGCGAAATAGGTAGTAAAAACAAACAGCAGCCAAAGCATCCCCATCAAAATGAGAGCGTTGTCCTTCGGCAGAGAGCTTTTGTCTTTCGTAGCGACTAGACCGACCAGCGTAGCCAGCGCCACGATCAACGCGATCGGAAAACTACGGACAAAGCCCCAGGCGTAACGGTGGGGGTTCATATAACTGATCCACGAGAACACCAATACACCGACCCAAGGCCGGCTCAGACAATAGGGTAAACTACCGAAGATTATTAGTAGAACAACAGTTGCGCGCATGGTTAAGACTCTTGCAGTAAGCTTTGATAGAGGTTGAGATAGCGCTCGGCTGAAATTTCTGATGAAAAACGGGTTCGCATTTCGTTTGCTGCCGAGAATCCCATCGACCTACGCAGTTCTTCACTTAAGACTAACGGAGTAATTGCGTCGATAAACGACTGTTCGTCATTAACATCAAACAACATTCCAGAATCACCATGGTCGATTAAATCATCAGTCCCGCTAATCCGGCTAACGACGCAAGAAAGACCGCATGACATTGCTTCTAGGACTACGTTTGGTAGGCCCTCATTTTGTGACGGTAAAATAAATAGATCAGCGGCACGATAATAATCCTCCACTTGAGGTGAAAACTCGGCAAAAAGAATATCCCGTTCCATGCGTTCGCGTTGTACCACGGCATACAATTTTTTCCGCAACTCCCTGTCGCGCTCGTCTCGGCTGGTTGGCCCCACTAATAACAAACACCAGTCGGCAAAGAGTGTGCGATGTTTCAGCCAAGTGTGGACAAGCCACTCTACGTTCTTTCGCGAGTCGAACACCCCCGCGTACAACGCGATGGGGCGTTCCGGCAAATTCAATTGACCACGCAACTTAGCTGCCTCGCGGCCATCGGCAGGCCGGAATCGTTCAGTATTCACGCCCTGAGGGATTTCTACTGCCTTTGCTGTATCAAGGGGTAAAGATCTAATTTCCTCGGTAATTTGGCGGCTCAGGGAAACATACCGGTCAACATGGTTCAGGAGAAACGATTGAACTTTGCCAATCCGGCTTCTGCCGATGTAGTAAAGATCGTTATGCGCCATGCTGACGATGGTAAGACTTTTTTTGCCGAGCGCTTTACCGACGATGCCAACACCGCTATTGCGGTAGGTCGCGCCGGAGGCATGGATAATATCAAACTGATTCTTCAGTGGCTGCAAAGTCCGATATAGATTCCACCACAAAGCCAATTCACCGTGCTTCTTCGGCCCATCCGAAATTCGATAAATATCGAAACCCTGATAATTATCTTTCCTCGGCAAGCCGGTGTTATCCACCGTCACAAAAAAATAACGAATGCCTCTTTTTGACAACTCTTTCGCCAGCGTGAGAGTTTGTAGACCCGCACCGCTGAAATGCGGCGGAAAGTAGTAGGAAAAAGCGCAGATTTTTATGTTATGCGGCGAAATCATTTGCTCTTTAATTGCTAACTTCTTGAGCCCAGCCAAGCGTGCAAGACTAACACCGCCCAGACCTTAAACCGTAAACTTTCGTCGCCAGCGACAAATCGCTCGATCCATGGCGTCGCTCGCGACGAGTCCACCAGGCCTACACGATTGATCCAATCGGCTGATAGGTAATGCTTGACCATC
>Ga0326597_10006063_pt1 | contig 16619 bp, 14 predicted proteins | sample RVTome_12_FD_203789 | JGI IMG/M metagenome (GOLD analysis project Ga0326597, IMG submission 203789) | Soil microbial communities from uranium-contaminated site in the Upper Colorado River Basin, Wyoming, United States - RVT100D185 | ecosystem: Environmental > Terrestrial > Soil > Contaminated >...
GTTGTCGGCTGCGTGGGTATTCTTGAAGAACGCAAAGGGTATCGTTTCTTGTTGGAAGCGGCGGCCAGATTGAAAGCGAAAGGTCTGCTGCTGGGTTACCGTATTGCTGGCGCGGGATCTCTGAGGCAACCGTTGGAGCGGCAGGCCGCAAGGTTGGGCTTGAACGACGACGTTGAGTTCTTGGGGTTCGTCGACGATGCAGCGGCTTTTCTCGCCGGAATCGATGTGTTCGTCATGCCATCATTGTTCGAAGGCTTGGGCGTGGCGGCACTCGAGGCGATGGCGGCCAGTAAGCCGGTGATCGCGAGCCGTGTTGGGGGTCTTGCGGAATCGGTCGTCGACGAGGTCACCGGACTGCTGGTCGCGCCGGGTGACGATGCTCAACTCGCGGAGGCAATCGAAAAAATGCATCGTGATCCGGCTTTGGCCATCGCCCTGGGCCAGCGCGGGCGCGAGCGCGTGCAAGAACACTTTAGCCTGGAGCAAATGGCGTCCCAGAATGAAGCGTACTACTACGATTTGCTTGATGCGGTCAATTGACTTGCGGATTCCGGCTCATGGAAAATCTTCTAGCTCTCGTTGAAAACTTTTCTCGCGCGAATATTTTGGTAATCGGCGATTTGATGCTGGATCGGTTTATCCTCGGCCAGGTGGAACGCATTTCCCCGGAAGCGCCGGTTCCCGTGCTCCGGGTGAACTCGGAAAAGTCGACCCTTGGCGGCGCCGCCAACGTGATCCACAATGTGCAATCTCTCGGCGGTCGAGCCACCGCGTGTGGTATTGTCGGCAGGGACATTGCCGGCAAGAAAATCGTCTCAGCGTTGCATCAGGCAGGGGCATCAGCGGCGGGCGTGTTTGTCGACACGGGTTATCAGACCATTCAAAAGACCCGCGTCATTGCCAGCCCGCGGCACCAGCAGATCGTTCGGCTCGATCGCGAAAATCGCCAGCCGATGGCGCCTGCGGCGTTGCAAAAATTGCGCGGCTATATAGCCCGTCGAATGGATCGTTTCGATGGCATCGTGTTATCGGATTATGGCAAAGGGGTGATTCACCAGGAATTGCTGGATGTCGTCGCTGCCCGCAGCCGCGAGAAAAACCTTATCTGCGTTGTCGACCCGAAAAAAGAGAATTACCAACGATATCGATTTCCCACGCTGATCACGCCCAATCAGAGCGAAGCCGGCGACGCTTCAGGGATCATGATTGACGACGATGCGTCTTTACTCGCTGCCGGAGCCAAATTAGTTCGCAAGTGGCATGCGAAGGCGGTACTCATCACCCGCGGTCCCGACGGCATGAGTCTGTTTCGTAGGCACGCTGCGGTGCGCCATTTTCCGACTGAGCCACGCGATGTCTTTGAAGTCACGGGAGCGGGGGATACTGTGGTGGCCGTTTGTGCTTTAGCCTTGGCCAGCGGCGCCAGTTATGAAGCGGCGGCGGTACTGGCGAACCTGGCGGCCGGTTTTGTCGGCGACGCAGTCGGCACGGTCGCGGTTTCCCGAGAAAAACTTAAACGGCGCATCGAGGATAGTTTATGAAGAGCATGACCGGCTACGGTGAGGCAACCCAGCATATCAAAAATGGCAAAGTCTCCGTGCAGATTCGCAGCGTCAACCATCGCCATCTCGATTTGCAGGTGCGCGCGCCGCGGGAATATTTGTCATTAGAAGAAGATATCCGCAAGTTGGTGCGGCAGAAGATATCACGCGGCCGTATCGACCTTTTCGTTAATCGGTACGTTGCCAAGGGACAGAGCCGAAAGCTTGAAATGGACGAAGCGCTGGTGGGGCAGTATATCGCCGGAGTTAGCCAACTTAAAAAGAAATTCAAATTATCCGGCGAGATCGGCGTGTCGTTGCTGTCGACGATTCCCGATGTATTTCATGTGCGGGAAGTGGAGATCGATGCCGCCAGCGAGCGCCAAACGGTGATTAAAGCGTTAACCGCTGCCTTGAAAAAACTGGAGCAATCACGGCAGCGTGAAGGGGCGCACCTGTGCGCAGACATGCAGTCGCAAGTCCGCCACTTGCGGGAGATCGCGAGCGGACTGGACGCGCGCGCGACGGAGAATGGCCTTCGACTGCAAAAGAGCCCCGCCCCGGAAGGTGCCAGCGCCGAACGTTCCGATAAGGAGTCGCCGGAGATCGCTAATGTCATGTTCAAAGGCGATATCAATGAAGAGCTGGTGCGTCTTAAGACTCACGTGGTCGCATTAGCTAAAACCTTGGGCGAGCGGGAGCCGGTCGGCAAGCGCATCGATTTCATGCTCCAGGAAGTGAATCGCGAACTCAATACGATCAGTTCGAAGGTTCCTTATCTGCCAGTCACTCAACTGGTGTTGCAAGGTAAAGAGCGGGTCGAAAAGATTCGTGAGCAAACCCAGAATATAGAATAAACGGTTTTCGCTGCGGATAAAGTTCCGGCCATGGGCTTGTTTGCCTTTGGCTGGCGCAAAAGTCTAATTGTCGTCCTCGCTGGCGACACGGGTACTATGAAACGGCACAATCGGTCGCTGGCAACGCGGCCAGGGATCATCTTCATTCTCTCGGCGCCCTCCGGTGCCGGCAAAACGACGCTCTATAACGGATTGCGACAAGTCTATCCGGATATCGAACTCTCGGTATCGTGTACCACCCGGGCGCCGCGCCGGGGCGAACTCGCCGGTCGGGATTACCGCTTTATCACCCGGCGTAAGTTCGCTATTCTCAAGTGCCGCGGTCGGTTCGCCGAATGGGCGAAGGTGCACGATTACGACTACGGTACGCTGAAAATGCCGCTCGATCGGGCGATCAAGGCGGGCCGGGATATTTTGTTGGATATCGACGTACAGGGAGCGAGAGAGATTAAAAGGAACTATCCCGATGCCGTAGCGGTATTCGTTGTGCCGCCGTCCCTTGCTGAATTGAAGCGCCGCTTGTCCGGGCGCGGCACGGATGACCCAAAAATCATTCAGCGCCGGCTTGCCAATGCCCGGGGTGAAATGCGCCAGATAATCCATTATGATTACTATGTCGTCAACCGACAGATTGACCAGGCGGTCGGTGTACTCGCTGGCATCGTCGAAGCGGAACGCGCGCGGATATCCCGGGTCCGCCGATGGCGCATGGAGACGCTGCGCCAGAGAACTCGGTCGAAAAAATTATGAAGGACAGCAAAATTAACGATCTGGTCGAGAAAGTCCAATCTTACTATCCCGCAGCCGACGGTGAGGTGATTCGCAAGGCTTACAATTTCACCGCCAAAGTGCATCAAGGTCAGACTCGGTTATCCGGGGAACCGTATCTGATTCACCCCATGGCGGTGGCCGATATCATTGCCGAGCTCAAGCTGGATGTGCCAAGCATCGTCGGCGCGCTGCTGCATGACACGGTGGAAGACACGCTCGCGACCTTGGACGAGATAAAAAGCTTATTCGGCAAGGAAATCGCGGCGCTGGTTGACGGCGTGACCAAATTGGGAAAGCCAAATTTCAGCACTCACGAAGAAAAACAGGCGGAGAACTTTCGTAAGATGTTGCTCGCGATGGGTAAGGACGTCCGGGTGATTTTGATCAAGCTCGCCGACCGCGTCCATAACATGCGGACGCTGGATTACTTGCCGCGCCAAAAACAGATAGTCACGGCGCAAGAAACCGTCGATATTTATGCGCCGCTATCGCATCGGCTGGGCATCGCCTGGATCAAGACCGAGCTCGAAGATCTGGCGCTCAAGCATCTCCATCCGGAGATCTACTACCAATTGAAGCGCAACGTTGCCAAGAAAAAGTCGGATCGGGAAAAGTACATCGAAGAAGTCAGCTCGATCATCACAAAAAAACTCGAAGCGGAGGGCATCGAGGCCGAAGTGAGCGGGCGTCCCAAGCATTTCTACAGTATTTATCAAAAAATGGAGAGCCAAAACCTGCATTACGATCAGATTTACGATCTGGTCGGATTTCGTATTTTGGTTGATACGGCCCGAGAGTGTTACGAGACACTTGGCGTCGTCCACGAGCAATGGCGCCCGGTGACGGGACGCTTTAAGGATTACATCGCACTGCCGAAACCTAATATGTATCAGTCCTTGCACACCAGCGTCATCGGTCCCTATGGCGAACGGATCGAAATCCAGATCCGGACCCATGACATGCACAGGGTCGCCGAAGAAGGAATTGCCGCCCATTGGCGCTACAAAGATGGTGAAGACTTTCAGGTCAGCGATTTTCGCCGATTTGCCTGGCTGCGCCAGCTACTCGAGTGGCAAGAGAATCTGCAAGATCCGCAAGAGTTTTTGCACAGCCTTAAGGAAGACTTGTTCTCGACCTCGATGTACGTGTTTACGCCGAAGGGGGACCTGTTGAATTTCCCCAAAGGTTCTACGGTGATCGACTTTGCCTACCGAATCCACAGCGAGGTCGGTCAGCACTGCTCCGGCGCGCGGGTTAACGGCCAGCTCGTTTCGCTCCGGTACATCTTGCGCGGCGGTGATACCGTCGAGATCATCACGACGCAGCAACAAGCACCGACCCGCGATTGGCTCAAATGGGTAAAAACCCCGCGGGCGAAATCGAAAATTCGTAATTGGCTGAAAGCGCAGCAGCGGGAACGTAGCGTGATGCTGGGCCGGGAAATTCTCGACGGCGACCTGCACCGCTATCAGCTTGACTTCTCGACCTTGCGCAGCGAGGGAAAATTTAACGATGTGATGCAAGAGTTGGGCGTGAAGGATGAGGAGGCTCTGTTAGCAGCCATCGGTTACGGCCGTCTGACTACGCGCCATGTACTGGCAAAATTGGTGCCGCCCGAAAAATTGGAAAGCAGCACGAAAAAGGCCGACGGGGCGCTGCAGTCGCTGTTTCGCATGGTCTCCAAGCAGAAACGCGGCTTGGGCATTCGAGTCAAAGGCGTGGACGATGTCATGGTTCGCTTTGCCCTGTGCTGCCATCCGCTGCCCGGCGAACATATTATCGGTTTTATAACCCGCGGCCGTGGCGTGACCGTGCACACGGTTGGGTGCCCGACGATCCTAGAAAGCGATCCCCATCGCAAAACCGAGGTCAGTTGGGAAGAAAGCGGTCAAGCGCCAAGGCCGGTAAAAATCGAAGTGACCTGCGTCGATCAGCCCGGTCTATTGGCGGCAATTAGTTCTGCAATCACCAGCGCCGAGGCTAATATCGCACGTGCCCAAGTGCGCACTTTCTCAAGCCACCGGGCGGTCAATACATTCGAGGTAATGATCAAAAGCTCGGAACACCTAAAAGTGGTATTGCAGAATATCTTGAAAGTTAACGGAGTCTATAAAGCGGTACGCGCCCGCGGGCGCGCCGGCGGCAAACTAGAATCTGATGAGGCAGCGAAAGAAGATCTCAATTGAGTTGGGTCGGGTGAGCTGAAGCGCCGAGGCAAAATCAGCGCTAGATGAAGCGTCCGAAGCTCTTTAAGCCTGCGCTACCCTAGAGCGACCGGGTCTTTGGGTCTTTCGCCGTCAAAAGCCGGCGATTCCATGGGTACCGCTGGACGGGTCGTTAATCTCGGAAATAGCCGGCGTCAGGCGACTTTTTGCACGCGACCCGAGTGAATGCAGTCGGTGCAAACCAAGGCCCGCTTGACCTGCCCTTCAAACTTGCCTCGCACCCGCTTCAGGTTGGGTAGCCAAGCTCGTTTTGTCTTGTTGTTGGCGTGGCTGACTTTGTTACCGACTGAACGCCCTCTTCCACAAATCCGACAAACTCTAGCCATTTTCTTTGGTTATCCTTTCGATGATTTCGCTGGTTGAAAAACCCTTCAAGTAGGGAATCACCGCGACCCGGCCGCCGGCCCGGCGCACCACATCCGCGCCGACTATATTCTCCACGCCCCAGTCGCCCCCTTTGGCCAAGACATTCGGCTTGATTGCCACTATCAGCTTATAGGGATCGGGGTCGTCGAAGACGATCTCGTAGTCTACCATCTCCATAGCGCCGATCAACTCTACGCGATCGGTTTCTGGCAACACCGGGCGTTTCTCGCCCTTGATCTGCCGAACCGATCGGTCGCTATTCAGTGCTACGATCAGCAAATCACCGGTAGCTTTCGCCTGTCGCAAGAAATGCACATGACCGCGGTGCAAGATATCGAAGCAGCCGTTGGTGAACACGACTAATTTGCCGTTTTGGCGCATTTGGGCCGCGATGGAGACAAGCTCATCAAGGGTTTTTAACTTGCCCGACACAGATCTCTGGGTACCATGATAAATTGTTGTTTTCAATTAATAATCGTCGGCAATTAGGAAAATCTCATTGTCTTGATTAGCATAGTGAATTTCGCTAAGGTCTTGAACATTAGTTCATGACGCCTTCGGTTATGGTTTTCAAATCAATCAGGAGGAAATAATGGAATATCAGGATCTCAGAGAATGGATCCAAATCGCGGATGAAATGGGCGAGCTCAAGAGCCTTAAAGGCTGCGATTGGAACCTTGAAATCGGTGCGATCACCGAAATGGTCGCCCATAAAGAAGATGGGCCCGCAGTGCTTTTCGAGGACATTAAGGATTACCCCAAAGGATTTCGGGTGTTGTCGAATTCATTGTCTTCACGCAAGCGTCTGGCGTTGACCCTGGGTCTTCCCTGCGGCGAAACCAAGATGGATTTCGTCAAGATTTGGAAAGACAACTATAAAAAGATCAAACCAATCCCTCCCAAGTTCGTCAAGAAAAGTCCTCTGTTCGATAACGTTTATAAGGACGGGGACATCGATATGTTCATGTTCCCAACGCCGAAGTGGCACGACAAGGACGGTGGCCGATATATCGGCACCGGCAGTGTCGATATCACGCGCGACCCGGACGAAGGATGGGTCAATTACGGTACCTACCGGGTTATGATCCATGACAAGGACAAGCTCGGTTTTTACATTTCTCCTGGCAAGCATGGCCGGATTCAACGAGAGAAATATGCCGCCAGCGGCGAGCCGTTCAAGATGGCGATGTCGTTCGGCCACGATCCGTTGACCTTCTTGGCTGGCAGCATCGAAGTGCCGTACGGCGTTCCTGAATACGAGTTCATCGGCGGTCTGCGCGGCGAGCCGTTCGAGATGATCGAGGGCGAGTATTCCGGCTTGCCGATTCCCGCCAACGCCGAGATTGTCATCGAAGGGGACGTCCATTTCGACCAGCCAAAGGTTGAGGGTCCCTTCGGTGAATGGACCGGCTACTATGCCAGCGCGGAACGCGCCGAGCCCTGGGTCCATGTGAAACGGCTCTATCACCGTAACGATCCGATCATTCTTGGGTCGCCTCCGGGACGCCCGCCGGCGGAGCTCGGCTGGTACCGCTCATATCTCCGGTCTGCGCTGATCTGGGACGAGATGGAAAAAGCCGGCGTGCCAGATGTCAAAGGCGTTTGGCTGACGGTCTCGGGCGGCAGCCGCCTGATGATGTGCGTGTCAATTAAGCAACGTTATCCGGGTCATGCCAAGCAGGCCGCGATCATCGCGTCGCAGTGTCACGCCGGAGCCTATCTCGGTCGCTTTGTCATCGTGGTCGACGACGACATCGATCCATCAAATACTGACGACATGATCTGGGCCATGTCGAGCCGATGCGAGCCCGAGGCGGACATCGATATTCTGCGGCGCTGCTGGAGCGGTCCCCTCGACCCCGTGATCCATCCGACCAAGAAGGGCTTTAACTCGCGCGCGATCATCGACGCCACCCGGCCCTACGAGTGGATGAAGGACTTCCCGCCGGTTGCCGAGTCATCCAAAGAAGTATTGGACGCCACGGCGAAAAAGTGGGGCGCGGAGTTGTTCGGCACGAACGGCAAGAAGTAAACCGTTCCACATAGTTTCTCATTCATAGGGCAAGGCGGTCACATGATCGGCTTGCCCTATTTTGTTTTCAGTTTGACAGCGGTGCCGCTGCCGTGGGACGGTTGACTTTGACAAACTGACAGGCATGGAAGATCACAACGCCTAGGAGGATCAAAGAGCATGGAACACGATTTATCCCTACCAAAGAAAAGTGATCCGATCATTTTCGAGGCGGACGGAATGCGCATTTGGGTCGATTATCGGCGTGGCGTCGGTGGTGACGAGGGGTTGACTTTTGATGTCACCGAGGCCGGCGATGGAGCTGGAGCGAGGATTCTCCGGTTCGACTGTTTCAGTAAGACGCCGCACTACCACGTCGGTCCATCCGGCAAGGATTCCGTCCATGATATGAACGCCGAAGGCATTGCGGATCCGGTTCGCTGGACTTTAGATCAGCTCAAGACTCGACTTCCCTCGTTGGTCAAAGCAGCGGGCTATGAAGAAATTGCCCAGCGGATTGACCAAGATGCGATTGCGGGTCGACTGTCACAGTTTGAGAAGGATATACTCGCGAAAGTGTAGCCCCTGCCGGGTGCCTTGCCAGCGTTCTCATCCGTTACGATATGCTCAGGGCAAGTCGATCAGGAGTGTCGTCGGCTTGCCCTTTTTCATAAGTTCGATTTTGACCGGGGTCGGTGTGCTCATGGTTTTGATAAGTGTTTCCAGCGCCGCAGCATTCCGAACCGAACGATCGTTTATCTTGGTGATAATGTCGCCGCGTTGAATATTTGCCTTCATCGCCGCGCTGCCGTTATGAACGTCCGTGACGATCAGGCCGCGGCTGGACTGGCTGTCCATTAACTTTGCCAATTCAGAACTTAGCTCCTGCACCTGGATACCCAAGCGGCTCTGGGTTTGCTCCGCGTGGATCGTCGATCCTGGCGGTGGCTTGGATTTTTCTACGACCTGCAAGGAAACAAAAATCGGCGCATTCATCCGTAGCGCAATGGCGATGGCATCGCTGGGGCGGGAGTCGATCTCAGCCTTCTGGCCTTTGATCGCCAGGGAGATGGTCGCGAAGTAGGTGTTGTTGCGCAGGTTGGTGATGGTAACCCGGTTGACCTTCGCGCCGAGCTCTTTGAGAATATTGCGGACCAGATCGTGAGTCAGAGGCCGTGCCGTTTTGACCTGCTCGATTTCTATCGCGATCGCCTGCGCCTCGGGCATATCGATCCAAATGGGTAGAAACTCCTTCGCAGCGACGCCTTCCAGAATGACCACCGGCGACTGAGCGTTGGGATCGATCACGACCGTCTTGACCTTCATCTCAACCTCGCCGCCAAGTTTCGTCGCGGCGAGTGACTCGATCCCAAGGTGGCAGGACAGCAAAATTCCGAGAACCCATATGTGCAAGGATTTCATGCAGATCTCCTGTGCTTTCATTTAAAATTCGCTCATCGGTTGACGCAGCAGTGGAACCGTGTGGCCAGCCTCGTGCCGCCGCCGGTGTGCCAGCGGCGGGACAATTGGTGTGGTGCCGTTGGGGCTTATGGATCGTATTGTGTCGCTCACGTTAGTCCCCCAGGGGCCAGTTTCTCCCGGTTGGTTCTCGGCAAATCCGTTGACCAGTTTCGCCACGCGTCATATCGCCTGGACCAGCGGATTTCAAGAGGGAGCCTGAACCCGTTGGTTGCCGCTCCCGGCACCGTGAGTTATGGTGTCAACGGGAGTATTTGCGCATGAGGATACGAGTCTTATCCGATGAGATGGCCAGCCGAATTGCCGCTGGTGAGGTGGTCGAGCGACCGGCATCGGTGGTCAAGGAGTTGATCGAGAATTCCATCGATGCGCGGGCCAGAGAAATCTTCGTCTGGATCGAGAAAAGTGGTACCGCCGTGATTCGCGTCACTGACAACGGCGAAGGCATGGCCCCGGAAGATCTTGTCCTTGCAGTTGAACGGCATGCAACTAGCAAGTTAATCGGGTACGAAGATTTGTTCCGGATCTCGACTCTAGGATTTCGCGGTGAGGCGCTACCGAGCATCGGGTCCATCGCCAAGATGACCATCGTTTCGCGCCCGGCCGTGGCGGCGACAGGTCATAGGCTGCATGTCGCTGGGGGCAAGCAAGACGAAGTGCAGGCTGCCCCGGCGGCGCCTGGCACCACTATCGAGATCAGGGACATTTTTTTTAACACCCCGGCGCGACGCAAATTTCTAAAAGCGCCGGCCACCGAACTGAGTCATATCTGTGACGTGGTAAATCGACTCGCGCTGGCCCACGCGGATGTTCATTTTAGGTTACAACATGATGGGCGCACGATTGCCGATTACGTCGCGGTCGATGATTGCAAAGCGCGGTTGCAGCAAGTGCTTGGCCGGGACGTGGCGAAAGCGATGGGCTCATTCGCTTGGTGTCTGGATGAGTTAAGCGTTTCAGGATATCTAAGCGTAGCGCCGACCGCATTTCCCAGTCCGCGCCATCTTTATACCTTCGTCAACCGGCGCTACGTGCGTGACAAAGTTCTCACCCACGCGGTCCTGCAGGGTTACGATACCTTGCTGATGAAGGGGCAGTATCCGGCGGTGGTTCTGTTTTTGGAGATCCCGTTCGGTGAAGTCGATGTCAATGTCCATCCGGCGAAATACGAAGTCCGCTTTCGTAGGCAGTCGGATATCCATGAAGCAGTTTCGCGAGGTTTGCGGCAGGCGCTGAGGCAAGAAGCCAAAAAGCCCTCGGCGCGCCCGGAATGGCATCTCCCCACGCCATTTGCTGGCGTACGTGAAGCACCTTTGCCTTACGCGATTTCGCCCACTTCCCGCTTCGACGGGCCGGCTGCAGCTGAAGCGCTCTTCGTCGTACCGGTACGCCCCGACGATCATTCCGAGCGCGGCTATTTTTCTTCCTTGACAGTGCTCGGGCAAATACTGGGGTGCTATTTGATCTGCGCTTCGCCACAAGGGTTGATGTTAATCGATCAGCACGCTGCCCATGAGCGGGTGGCCTTCGAGAAGCTGCGCAGTCAATTGGATGCGGGAAATGTAGCCCGGCAAAGTTTGTTGATCCCTCAGTCGGTGGAACTCACGGCAGGCGAGATGATGTTGGTGGAACAGAAACTCTCGGTGCTGGAACATTTCGGTTTTACGCTGGAACCTTTCGGACCAGGCGCTTATGCCATCACGTCTGCGCCAGCGCTTTTACCTGAGGGTGACTACCGCCCTGTGGTTCGGCAGATGGTTGCCGAGCTAGCCGACGTCAACACTTCGGCGAAATTGCGTCAGCATCTCGAGGAGCGGCTGGCGACGATGGCTTGTCATAGCGTTATCCGCGCCAATCGCAAGTTGGAGTTCGACGAGATGCGCGCCTTGTTGCGTGAGCTTGATCAGGTCGAGTTCGCCACCCAATGTCCCCATGGCCGTCCGGTGTTGATCGAATTTAGCCGCGATGACCTTGAGCGCATGTTCAAGCGGGTCGTGTAATAAATTCTTTCAAGAGTTCCAGGTTTAAGGGTTCAATCGAAACATCTCTCTTTCTTGCCCGGCCTTGAACTTTTGAACTCTTGAACCTTGAACGATACACTTTCGTCGATGCTTCCGAAAATCGTTGTCATCCTCGGCCCGACCGCGGTGGGCAAAAGCGATCTCGCACTCGATGTTGCCGCAGCCATCGACGGCGCGATTGTCAACGCGGACTCCCAGCAAGTCTATCGCTATCTCGACATTGGTACGGGCAAGCCAACCCCGGCCGAACGCCAGCGGGCGGCGCACTTTCTCATCGACATTGTCGATCCGGATGAAGAGTTCAATGCGGCGACGTATAGCCGCCTGGCGAGGCAAACGATCGAGCAGATTCGCGCAGGCCAAAAGAATGCGATCGTCTGCGGCGGCACGGGACTGTATCTCAAAGCGCTGACCCAGGGATTGTTCGAGGGACCGGGGCAGGATAGCGAGCTTCGTCGCGCTCTGGAACAACGAATTCTAATCGAGGGGATCGAGCCGTTGTATCAATGGTTAACCGAGATCGATCCATCGGTCACGGCAACGATTCACCCCAACGATCGTCAGCGGACGATCCGCGCCTTGGAAGTTTATCAATTGACTGGCAAGCGGCTGAGCGACTGGCAGAAGGAGCATGGCTTTAATGAACGGCGTTTTGAGGTTTTAAAGATCGGTTTGAATCGCCCCCGGGGCGAACTGTATGATCTGATCAACCGGCGTTGTGAGCGTATGGTCGAGGACGGTCTTCTGGAAGAAGTCCGTGGCCTGGTCGCAAGGGGCTATGGGTTGGCGCTTAAATCGCTTCGTAGTGTCGGCTACCGACAAATGGGGCGGGTGCTTGAGGGGCACCAAGCGTTGCTCGATGGGCTTAATGAGATGCAACAGGAGACCCGCCGTTTGGCCAAACGTCAACTCACCTGGTTTCGCCGCGATCCGGACATTACCTGGTTTCATCCTGAACAGAAATCTGCAGTCATTGAGTCGGTGAAAACGTTTCTGGCAAGCTAGAGGTTTCAATGAACTTATTCCGATTACTTACCTATTCAGTCAAATTGCTGGCCTTCCTCGCCGCGGTGAACGGCGCTTGGGCAGCCGAAGGGAAGATCGATTGGCAGGTGCTCGATGCCGAAGCCGTTGAGCTTCTCAGCCGCTACATTCAGATCGATACCACGAATCCGCCGGGTAACGAAATTAAGGCCGCGCAGTTTCTCAAAGCGATCTTCGATCGGGAGGGGATCGAGGCGCGGATCATTGAATCTGCTCCCGGTCGCGGCAATATTTATGCTCGGCTTAAGGGCAATGGCTCAAAGCCGCCAATCGTCTTGATGCATCATATGGACGTGGTGCCGGCCGAACCGAAACTCTGGAAAGTGCCGCCTTTGAGCGGTGCGGTTAAAGACGGAGTAGTATGGGGGCGTGGCTCTTTGGACAATAAAGGGGCCGGGATTTTCCAACTGCTTACTCTCTTGGCGCTGAAGCGGCAAAATATCCAGCTGAAGGGTGACGTCATTTTCCTCGGCACGGCCGACGAGGAGGCAGGGGGCGAGTTGGGCGCGGAGTTTCTGCTCGACAAGCATCTCGATCTGTTCAAGAATGTTAGTGTGGTGTTCAACGAAGGTGGCGGCATTCGCGTCGGCGACGATGGCCGGGCGCGCCGGTACAGCGTTCGTGTCGCCGAGAAAGTACCGCTTTGGTTGAGGCTCACGGCTGCTGGCGCGGCTGGTCACGCCGCCTCTCCAGGACGTGATCAGGCAGTGCCTAAAATGATCGCCGCGCTTAACCGGATCGCGGCCTATCAGAGCCCGATCAAGGTGGTTCCGGAGGTGCAGAAGTTTTTTCTCGATAGCGCCACCGCGGCACCCGCCGGAAGACGCGAGCAGTACTCGGATTTACGCACGGCACTACGAGATCCGAGTTTCGCCGCCGAATTCACTAAAGACCGAGGAAATAATGCTCGTGTGCGTAACACGATTTCGATCACCGGGTTGAAAGGTTCGGAAAAAATTAACGTAATTCCCGCCGAAGCGATTGCGGAAATTGATGTTCGACTGCTCCCTGGTGAAGCGCCAGCGGCGTTTATCGCTGAGCTGCGCCGTTTAATCGGCGATGAGTCGATCAAGATCGATGTCATCCTATCGCGCGCCGCTGCGATCGCGACGCCTAGTCCTGATGCCATGAATGCCATAATCGAATTTGCCAACACTCACGACCCTGGCGTGCAAATTCTGTTTCCCCTTGGAAACGGTTTTACGGACTGCCATTTTTTCCACGTCAAAGGCATTGCTTGCCTGGGCTTCCTGCCGCAGCGCAGCCCAGCCAGCGCTGAGGGGCTGGCGCATGGCGTGGATGAGCGAGTAACGGTCGAGCGTCTGACTTCGGCCCTGCGTGGCATGTATGAAATTGTCAGCAAGTTGGTGGTGGAATAGTCCGTGCTCCTTCACACCGACTTGGCGTCGGCGCCATGGTTGCGGGAGCTGGCATTGGGTTTTTCGCATGTTTAGGAAAACAGCTTTGCCCAAACTGGCAAAATTGGGGAGGATCTACCGCTTAATTAGTCAGTCACCGAGCCTGCTACACCTTGACACTGAAGACCATCGTTCTTAGCTTTTGTGGGGCGGGATTTGATCCTCCCTGATTCGCTAACCCATTGATATCATAACAAAATCTAATTTGGCGGGGTCTTTTTCGGTGACTTCGCGGTGGCGCGCTTCAGGCGAGCTTAAAAGGTGGCCGAGGATTTGAATCTGATTGTGAACAGAGACTGTGTCTCACCCGTCTAACTAGCGTACCCAGAGTCAGTTGGAAGGACCCGCTTTAGGGTGCCGCGCGCGCTGCGTGGTGTCAACTTTTAGCTAAGGAGTGTGTCATGTTACCTGAATTGCACCTCGATAATGGCATGGACGAGAAAGATGAAGATAGTGATTCGGTAGCGCTGGAGCTGCAGGATCAAGACGGCGAATTAGGCGCGGAAAAGACCGACGTTGAGCCCGAAATCAAAGAAGCGGATTTTACCCTCAGCTCGGTACAACAGTACCTGCGCGACATCGGCGCAATTTCACTGCTCAATCGCCAACGCGAGATCGAACTCGCCATGGCCATCGAGACGGGCCAAGCGCAAATCCTGAGAGCGCTTTCCTCGACGCCATTGGCGGCGCAGTACGTTATCGGCCTCGGTCAATCGATTGCTGCAGGTGAATTAGAGCTAAAGGAGGTGTTGGAAAAAACCGAGGGTGACGAAGACGCCGGCCATCACGCCATCGATGCCAGGCCTTTCTTGCAGCGGGTCGCCAAGCTACGCCGGCTCAGTCAAAATTACCAAAAGCTAAGCCTCCAGCTCAGCCGCAAACGCATCGCTAAGCCGCGCCATGCGTTACTAATTCAAAAACAGTATGCTCTCACCAGCAAGATTTGCGATTTGATCAAAGAACTTCACCTCGCTCACTCCCATGTCGAGGAGTTGGCGCACCGCATCAAAAAAGCGGCAACGCGCATCGAAGCCCTAGAGTCCCAGGCCCGCGCAGTCCGTCGAAGCAGGCAGGCCGAACTTGTCTGCGCGCGGCAAAAAATCGAAAATTCGATCGGTCTGCGGGCGCCAGAAATCATTGCGCTCGCGCGCGCCATCGAATCGGGCGAAAAGGCGGTGGGCGCCGCCAAAAAGGAATTCACCGAGGCCAATCTCCGCCTTGTCGTCAGCATCGCCAAGAAGTACATCAACCGAGGTTTAGGCTTTCTCGATCTCATTCAAGAAGGAAACTTGGGTCTCATGCGTGCCGTCGACAAATTCGACTACCGGCTCGGTTTTCGGTTTTCCACCTACGCGACCTGGTGGATTCGCCAAGCGGTCACCCGTGGACTCATCGACACCGGCCGCACCATCCGGGTGCCGGTGCACCGGGTCGAATCGCGCAACAAAGTTCTCCAGAGCGCGCGCGAGCTGCAGACCAAGCTAGGTCGCGATCCGGAGCCCGAGGAGCTTGCCAAGGAGTTGCGCATCACCGTATCCGAGCTGCTCAAATTGGTTCAAACTCACAGCGAACCAGTCTCGCTGCAAACGCCGGTGTGGGAAGACGGCGACGAACTGGGGGATTTCATCGAGGATCGCATCAAGCCCGAACCGGAAAGTCAAGCGATGGATGGAATCGTTTGCGCCGAAGTTAGAAAGGCCTTGGCAGTCTTAACGCCGCGTCAAGAGACCGTTCTGCGTATGCGCTTCGGCATTGAGCAGAAACGTGAGTATACCCTCGAAGAACTCGGTGAAAAGTTCGCTGTCACCCGCGAACGCATTCGCCAGATCGAGCAGAAATCGCTGCAAATCCTGCGTAACCCGACTCGGCGCAAACCCCCGCTCTCGACAGCGACAGTACTGGATCAGACTTCCGAGTTGAACTAACGGCGCGTGCGGTCAGGGGCAACGGGCAGCGCTGCGCCGGTTAGCCGGCTTCCCGTTAGGACGGGGGGAGATGGCGCGCCGCGTCGAGGGTCTTTTAAGATGCTGAAAAATGCTCACAAGATTGGCGGGACCCTAGCCTAGGTATCCCCATGGAGGCTTGGTTTGGCGGGCTAACTGTTGCGCAGAAAGGGCGCAATTGATAGCGTTCTTCGGGTGAGCGAAATTCTTAAAAGGCAACAGGGGGTGAATCTTATGAACGGACAATCGATAGAACGGTTGATGGATGTTGTGCTGCAGATGAAAATTAATCTGTCCCATATCAATGATACGCTCCATCAGCAAAGTTTTGAGATTCGCCAGCAGGTCGACGCGGTCTTTGAAGAGGAGCGCCAGTCCTTGGAACGCTGCCTTGGCGTTATCGATGAAAAGCTCAAGGAGTGCGCCGGCTACGTCAACGATTATCAACATTTGCACACGACGCTGACGGGCATGCGGGCAAAGCTCATCCAGCTCGGCGCCGAGCCCAGCGCGATTCCCGCCGCCTTACCTGGGGAGAGCATCGAAGACGTAATCCTGTGGCGAGTCCGAGAATTGAAGTCAGCGGGCAAGCTGGCTGCATAGTCTCGTGCCCTCAGGTGCGGGTTAACAGCGGACACCCCGGCAACAGGTTCTTGACCATGCGAATCGCTATCTACTTTGGCGATTGTAGAAAACCTTCCTATTTCTGTGGTACATTCAGCCCCGGTGTGGTCGTGCGCAATCATTGAGTGCGCGTGTCGTAGGGGCGGCCCTTATCACTTTTAGGCGCGATTCGAAGCGTCTTGAGGACTATCGCTGCTCGCTATTGCTCAAGCAAAGTGAAACTCCCGGAATTTAGTTCCCATGATTTTGCCTGGGCCAGAGAGCGGATGGTTCAGGAGCAGATTATTGCCCGCGGTATCAACGATCCGCGTGTGATCGC
>Ga0326597_10006064_pt1 | contig 16619 bp, 14 predicted proteins | sample RVTome_12_FD_203789 | JGI IMG/M metagenome (GOLD analysis project Ga0326597, IMG submission 203789) | Soil microbial communities from uranium-contaminated site in the Upper Colorado River Basin, Wyoming, United States - RVT100D185 | ecosystem: Environmental > Terrestrial > Soil > Contaminated >...
CCGGGTGAGATGTTGGGCGAAAAAACCATGTTCGACAACGAGATCTACACCGCGCACGCCAAGACGCTGGAGAAGACGACCCTGCACTTCATCGAGCGCAACGCGTTCGTCGGCTTTCTCAGGGAGCACATGGACGTTGCGCTGCGCCTGATCGAGAAACTCTGTCGCGAAATCAAGGGTTTTCAGGACAAGCTGGTCGAGATCGCGTACGAGGACAGCAACGAACGGTTGGCCCGCCTGTTGCTGTTGATTGCCAAGGAATACGGGGTGGAGACGTCCAAGGGCACGGACACCGGGATCGAGCTGTCCCGCGCGGACCTTGCGGAACTGGCCGGCATCTCCACGGAAACGGCCATCCGCACGCTGAGCCGCTTCAAGGACCAGGGCATGATCGCCCTGGACGGGTCGAAAATTTTCTTGGTGGACAAGGAGCGGCTGACCAAGCTGGCAGAACCCTTTTTGGTGGCGCTGAAGGAAAACCTGCTCTAGCGCTTACATGCGAAACGTGCCGTAGCCGCCCTGGGGCCAAGGCGCGTTCAGGGAAGCGGAAATGGCCAGCCCCAGCGCCGTTCGCGTCTGGGTCGGGTCGAGGATGCCGTCGTCCCACAGGCGGGCGGTGGCATAATACGGGCCGCTCTCTCTCTCATATTTCTCCAGCGTCGGCTTCTTGAACTCAGCTTCTTCGGCTGCGGTGGGTGCACGGTCCACGTTGGCCGCGCGCACGGTCCACAGCACGTTGGCCGCCTGCTCGCCTCCCATCACCGAGATCCGGGCATTGGGCCACGTGAACAAGAAGCGCGGATCGTACCCCCGCCCGCACATGGCATAGTTCCCGGCGCCGTGGGAAGCGCCGATGATGACGGTGAAGCGCGGCACCGGCACGTTGCTCACGGCCATCACCAGTTTCGCCCCGTCCTTGGCGATGCCGCCGTTTTCATAGGCTTTGCCCACCATGAAGCCCGTGATGTTCTGCAGGAACACCAAGGGAATGGTGCGCTGGCCGCACAGCTCGATGAAGTGCGCGGCCTTGAGGGCGGATTCGGAGAACAGCAAGCCGTTGTTGGCCACGATGCCCACCGGGAAGCCCAGCCAATGCGCGAAGCCGCAGACCACGGTGGGCCCGTAGCGGGCCTTGAACTCGGCGAAGCGCGAGCCGTCCACCAGCCGCGCGATCACCTCGCGCACGTCGTAGCTCTGGCGCGGGTCCTTGGGCAACACGCCGTAGAGCTCCTGCGGGTCGTAGCGCGGTTCCTCGGGGGGCTCCAATCGGAGGGGATGGGACTTCTTGCGGTTGAGATGGAACACCATCTCGCGCACCCACTCCAGCGCCTGCGCTTCGTCCTCGGCGAAGTGGTCGGTCACGCCGGACAAGCGCGTGTGCACGTCCGCCCCGCCCAGCTCCTCGGCGCTGACTGAGGCGCCGGTGGCCGCTTTCACCAGCGGAGGTCCGCCCAGGAAAATCGTGCCGTTGCCTTTGACGATGACGGCCTCATCGGCCATGGCCGGGATGTAGGCGCCTCCCGCAGTGCACGATCCCAGCACGGCGGCCAGTTGCGGAACCTTGAGGGCCGACATGCGGGCGATGTTGTAAAAAATCCTTCCGAAATGATCGCGGTCCGGGAATACTTCATCCTGCAAAGGCAGAAAGGCTCCGCCTGAATCCACCAGGTAGATGCAGGGCAAACGGTTCTCCAGGGCGATTGTCTGCGCCCTGAGGTGCTTCTTGACGGTGAGCGGGAAGTAGGTGCCCCCCTTCACCGTGGGATCGTTGGCGATGAAGGCGACCTCGCAGCCGTGCACGCGGCCGACCCCGGTCACGATGCCGGCTCCGGGCGCATCGTCTTCGTACAGACCCAACGCCGCCAGAGGGGATAACTCGAGGAACGGGGAGTCGGGGTCGAGGATGGCTTCGATGCGCTGGCGCACCGGACGCTTGCCGCGCTCGCTCAGCCGTGCAAGCACTTTGCCAGGGCGCTCCTCTGCGGCCCGGCGCTGTCGCTCCTGGAGTTGGCGGGCCAGTTGCCTGTGGTGGCTTGCATTCTCCTTGAACTCCGAGCTGTGAGGATTCAACCGGCTGGTCAGCGTGCGCACGCGGCCTCCTTGGCGCTCAAGACTGGAAAGGCAAGGTGATGCCTGCCTCGATGCGCAGCAGAGGGGCGCCTGGCAGGAAGCCGCCGTTGACGCGAAACACTTGGAGCGCTTGGAGGGTGACCTTCACGATCAGGTTGCGCAATAGGTCGTTCTCCAGCCCCACCAGCGCTTGAAAGGACAAGTGGAGCGATGGGGACAGCTCCACGGGCATGCCGAACAGGCCGGTTCCTGCGCCGACGAAGCCGCGCAGACGACCCAGCGGGAAGTTCCACAGCGCGTTGGTTTCAAGAAAACTGAACACCGCATCCTGCGCTCGGGCGAAGTTGGCCCCCAGGCGGACGGCAATCCCCGTGCCCACGTCAAAGTCCACGAACAGGGTGCTCGACAACGCCGAGGGCGCGTTGACCCCGAGCGCCTGCTGCAACCCACCCAGGTAGGTGATGCCCGCCGACGCACCCGCAGAAATGGTCTGGGCACTCAAAGGGAAGCTTGGCAGTAAGACGGCAAGCAACAGCAACAGCACCACGCGACGCACTTGGTTCCTCCCGCGGTTGACGGTATCCTGCTAGCGCGCCTTGGCTGTGCGCCAGCAAACAGGCATGCATTCTAGCGAGGTTGGACCATGAAAGTCAAAGTGCTGGATTCCCACCTGATCAACGTGATCGCCGCGGGTGAAGTCATCGACCGCCCCGCCTCGGTGGTCAAGGAGCTGGTGGAAAACAGCCTGGATGCCGGCGCAGCCCGGATTGACGTCCAGATCGAGCAGGGCGGCTTGAGCGTCATTCGCGTCAGCGACGACGGGGAAGGCATGGACAGGCAGGATCTGGAGCTGTCCATCCTGCGCCATACCACCAGCAAGATCGCCACGCAGCAGGATCTGGAGCGCATTCGCACGCTGGGCTTTCGCGGCGAGGCGCTTGCCTCGATCTGCGAGGTGGCCCGCGTGCGCATCAGCAGTCGCACCGCGCACTCGCACGAGGGCTTTGGTCTGGAGGTGGAGGGAGGGAAGGCAGGACCGCCACAGGCTTTGGGCCGGGCGACCGGGACGACCGTGGAGGTGCGGGAGCTGTTTTTCAACGTGCCCGCGCGGCGCAAGTTTCAGAAGAGCGAACGGGCCGAGACGTTTCACGTCACCCGGCTGATGAAGCGCTTCCTGTTCTCCCACCCTCGGGTTCATCTGCTGCTGACGCAGGGCAATCGCCCCTTGCTGGACTCCCCGCCGAGCGAGGACCTGATGGAGATCGCCGCGCACCTGTACGGTCACCCCGTGGCCAGCGGCCTGGTGCCGGTGTCCTTTCAAGGGGAGATCCTGAAGGTAGAGGGTTGGGTGAGCACGTCGCAGCGGACGCGCGCCGATCGCAACGAACAATACACCTACGTCAACGCGCGCGCCGTCAGCGATCCCGTCCTTCACTATGCCATCGTGCGCGCCTATGAGGGGCAATTGGAGGGCGGACGGCACCCTTACGTTTGTCTGCACCTGACGCTGGAGCCAAGCCAGGTGGACGTCAACGTGCACCCTCAGAAACACGAGGTGCGCTTTCTCGATGCGCAAGCGGTCAAGCGGGATCTGCTGCACGCGATGACCCAGGCCTTGGTCTCACGTCACGCAGCGCCGCAACTCCCCTGGAAGGCGGCAGAAGAGGCGTTGCGCTTTCGACCACAACGCACGGCAGTGGATCTGCATGACGAGCTGCTTCAGCGTCGAGAGCGAACCGACATCGCACCTGGAAGTTTTTCTCCCACTCCCGGCGTGCCGGTGCCTCCCGAACTGGGATCCCCTGCCCCGGCGCCGGCGGGCCAGGCACAGCCGCAAACGCAGAGCCCCCAAACCCACTGGACGCCCGTGGAGGAAGAGCGCGTGGTGGGTCAAATTCACGGCACCTACATCGTGGTGCAGACGCCCAACGGTTTTGAGTTGGTTGACCAACACGTGGCGCACGAGCGGGTGCTCTACGAAAGATTGCTGCGCCAGTTGGCGCAGGGAGGTGTGCACGCGCAGAAGCTGCTGGTGCCCGAGGTGTTCCGTCTGCCCCCTGACCAACTACAATTGCTTGAGGCGCACACAGGGGCGCTGGCTGGATTGGGCATCGAACTAGAACCTTTTGGAGCCGATGCCTTCCTGATCCGGGCATGGCCGCAGTCGCTTGCAGCGTTTCACGCCGAGGCGGGATATCAGGATGCGCTGGAGGCGTTGCTGGAGTTGCTGTCTCACGAGGGTGAAACCCGATTGGAGGCGTTGGCAAAGGTGTTGGCAGCATCCCTGGCCTGTGAGGCGGCGGTGGTCAAGCACACGCTCCTGCCGCTGGATGCGATGCGCCACCTGGTTCACGAACTTAAGCGCTTGCAGGATCCCTATCATTGTCCGCATGGTCGGCCCATCATCCTGCAATACGACCTTGCCGTGCTCGAGCGCGCCTTCAAACGGCGATGAGGCGCTCACGGCGCACTTCATCGCCGTGCGGTGGCTGTGCCGAAGGCTTTGCCTCAACTGCGGAGCAAGGCCTGGTTGCCATCCTAAAAGTAATAATAGAGGCCGATGCCCGCGGTGATCGGAATGGCGGCGGAGGTCCCAAGGATGCCGCCGATCTCGGCGCTGAAGGCCAGGTTGGCCCCAATGTCGATGTCGATGCCCGTGGTGGCTTGCAGGGTGGAATCGAAGACCAACCCATTGGAGAAGAAGGCGACGCCCCCCCCCGCATACAGGGAGACAATGCCTGCGTCGAAGGGTTTGTAGAAGGCGCGCAACGTGAGCGTAGGGTTGCCTTCGCGCGTGAACACGTCCACTTCAAGTCCGAATTGATCCAGCAGCCACAGGCGCACGCTGGCGCCCGTAGGAAACTCGAAGTTCTGGGAGACCGTGAAGTGCATGCCCGCGCCGAAGTGCAACAAGGGCGCTTCGGGAACTTCCTGGGCATCTTGCGCCAAAGCCACCGATACCTGAAGCAGTGCATACGATACCAGGATGGATGCCAAACGCACCATGAGTGTTCCTCCCTCTCAACCCAGCGTGTGGGACCCGCACATTATAGTGGAAAGCGAGGTTGACTGAAAACCCAACTTGAAAGTTGAAGCTGCACCGGTATACTTCAGGGTTTACGGTTGTTTGAGTGGAAGGGACTGCGCGTCCCTCAGGGGGGGGGTGTTCCTGTTTTTCTCGACCAGCCGGTTGCGTCAGGACTGAATACCAAAGGGAGGCTCATGCCGATATACCGTTATCGCTGCACCCGATGCGATGAGATCTTCCATGCCTTGCAGTTGCTGAACGATCCTTCTCCCCCCACATGCGAGCGATGTCATTCCGCCAAGGTTGAACGCCTGTTGGGCGTGCCCAGCCTCCAGTTCAAGGGTAAAGGGTTCTATGTCACCGACGCCGGGAAAGCGGCGGCCGATGGCGTGAAAGGCAAAGCGAAAGAACAGGAGGCTACCCCCCAAGGCAATAAAGACGACAAGAACGGGTCCGCCGCAAAATCCGCACAAGCTACATCGTCATCTTAAGAGGGACACTACGCCGTATCTTCGAGAAACCGCACACATCCATGATGAGGGTCTTCCATACTAACGAGGTGATTCATGTTCGTCAGCGGCGATGACATCAGCAGACTGAGGATAGGCCTTGCCTCTCCCGACGAAATGCGCAAGTGGTCCAAAGGTGAAGTGACCGAGTCGGAAACGATCAACTATCGCACGCACCGGCCGGAGAGGGGCGGTCTGTTTGCAGAAGAGATCTTCGGGCCCGAGAACGACTTTGAATGCGGCTGCGGCAAATACCGGGGGCGCAAGTACGAGGGCATCAAGTGCGAGAAGTGCGGCGTATTCGTCACCGACAAGTCGGTGCGCCGCGTCAACATGGGGCACATCAATTTGGCCAGCCCCGTGGTGCATTTCTGGTATCTGAAGGGCGTTTCCAGCCCCTTGAGCACGCTGCTGGGCGTCAAGCGGGTTACGCTCAAACGCATCGCGTACTATGAAACGGAGAGCCGACAGGAAGAATTGTTCATCGTCACCGAGTCCGCCGACGACGATACGATGCTGGGCGAAATCCTGTCCAAGACCCAATTGGGCATCCTGCAGCTGAAGAAGAAATTCAAAGCCGAGCCTGCGTTTTTGATCGAATCCAGCCCAGCCGTGGTGGCCGAGGTGGCGGGCAAGGTGGCCGTCGTGCCCATGCGGCTTGAGAACGGCGAAGAAATCGCCATGGTGCGCGTGGACGACAAGGAATACCCCTTGTCGCCGCAGGCCGACGTGCTGGTGCGCTCGGGCGAAGTCGTCAAGGCGGGCGCGGTGCTGGCAGAGTCGCCCTTTGGCCGATCAGAAGAGCTGATCAGCGAGTTCAAGTTCAACGCGCTGCGCCAATTCCACCCGCAGATCAAGGGCGCCAAGGCGGTGGACACGGTGGACAACCTGCTCTACCTGGTCACTGTCGTGCGCGGCGCGGATTTTCCCAAGCAGGTGGGCGACCTGCTGCTGGAAGATGAGCGTTACGCATACGAGCGGGTCTATCGAGGCCAATTCGAAGCGCACACCGGGGCGCTGGGCATCCAGGGCGTGTTGGCTAATTACGATCTGAACCGCTTGTCCAAGCAGCTCAAGTTCGAGATCAACGCCGAGCCCAGCGAGGGCAAGCGCAAGCGTCTGCTCAAACGCCTGGAGATCGTCGAGCACCTGCGCAATTCCGGAAACCGGCCTCAGGACATGGTGCTGGAAGTGATCCCCGTCATGCCGCCCAACCTGCGCCCGATTGTGCAGCTGGAGGGCGGCAAGTTCGCCACCACGGACCTCAACGACCTGTATCGGCGCATCATCAACCGCAACAACCGCCTGAAGAAACTCAAGGAGATGGGGGCTCCCGAGGTGATCCTGCGCAACGAGCGGCGCATGCTGCAAGAGGCGGTGGATGCGCTGATCTACAACGAGAAAAAGGAAAACCCCATCCTCGGCCGCGACAACCGTCCGTTGAAATCGCTGAGCGAGCGCATCTCCGGCAAGCAGGGGCGGCTCCGGCGAAACTTGCTCGGCAAGCGCGTGGATTACTCGGGCCGAGCCGTGATCGTGGTCAACCCCAAACTCAAGCTGCACCAATGTGGCCTGCCCAAGAAAATGGCCCTGGAGCTGTTTAGGCCCTTCATCCACCAACAGCTCCAACTGCTTGAGAAACAGGTGCCCATCACCAATTATGACGAGCTGAAGAACAAGGCGTTGTCCGGAGAGATGCCCGAGGTTTGGGACGTGCTGGACCGGGTCATCAAGGATCATCCGGTCCTGTTGAACCGCGCGCCCACGCTGCACCGGCTGGGCATCCAGGCCTTCGAGCCGATCCTCGTGGACGGGGAGGCCATTCAAATCCACCCCTTCGTCTGTACGCCGTACAATGCGGACTTCGACGGCGATACGATGTCGGTTCACGTTCCCCTGTACCCGGCCGCCATCCGCGAGGCGCGAGAGCTGATGCTGTCGGCCAAGAACATCCTGTCGCCGGCCAGCGGCGAACCCCTGTCGATGCCCACGCAGGACTTCATCTTCGTGGTCTATTACCTGACCGCGCCGCCGCAGCAGGGTAAGGGCTCCAGCAAGCGCTTGCTCGCCTTCGCCGACGAAATCGAAGCGCAGCGCGCCTACGAAGAGGGTTACATCACCTTGCAGTCGCTCATCCAGATCCGCTTTGGGGACAATCTGTTGAAGACCACGCTTGGCCGCGTGTTGTTCAACCGCATCCTGCCCCCGGACCTGCGCGACTTCGAACGCGTGTTTGACTCGGGGGCGGTGCGCAGCGTGATCATGACCTGTTACCACACTTACGGCAACGATCGAGTGGTGCAGCTCTTGGAAGATCTCAAGGAGCTGGGGCTTGAGTACGGGGCTCGATCGGGGTTGACCATCTCGGTGAGGGACTGCCTGATTCCCGAGCAAAAGCCCACCATTCTGGCCGCCGCCCGCAGCCGCGTGCTCGACATCAACGGGAAGTTCGACGAGGGCTTGTCCACCGATGCGGAGCGCAAGGAAGCCGTCATCAAGGTATGGCGGGAGACGGTGGACAAGATGGAAGACCACACGATGGAGAACTTCGCCGGCCGCCGCTACAACCCGATCTACGCCATCGTCGAGTCGGGCGCGCGCGGCAGCTCCAACCAGGTCAAGCAGCTGGCCGGCATGCGCGGCCCCATGACCGATCCTTCCGGCGAGACGTTGGAAATGCCCGTGATCTCGAATTTCCGCGAAGGGCTGACCACGATGGAGTTCTTCATCTCCACCCACGGGGGGCGCAAGGGAACTGCCGACACCGCGCTCAAAACCGCGGATTCAGGCTACCTGACGCGTCGCTTGGTGGACGCCTGCGAGGAACTGGTCATCGCGCAGGAGGATTGTGGCACCAACAACGGGATCGAGTTGGATCCGCTGTACTTTGCAAAAGGGCAGGTGATGGAGGATCTGGAGACGCGGCTGTACGGTCGGCACCTGGCGGCCGACGTGCGTTTCGACGGGCGCGTCATCGCCCAGCGCAATGCCCTGATGGACGGTGTTGCGTCCAAGCAGTTGGGCGCGTTGATGCTCGAGTTGAAGGTCAAGGACCCGAAGTTCAGCCAGCGGGCACTGGGCACCAAGTGCGCGGAGGACGTCAGGGCCAGCGTCGGCAAGGGCAAAGTCGACAAAGTGATCGTGGCGCACGATGAGATCATCACTGCGCACTTGGTCGAACAACTCAAGAAGCATAAGGTGGAAACGATCACGGTGCGTCCGGTGCTGACGGTGCGCTCGGCGCTGACCTGTGAAGCGGAGCAGGGAACTTGCCAGCGCTGCTATGGCATTGATTTGTCCTGCCACCGCCCCGTCGCGCTGGGTACGGCGGTGGGCGTGATCGCCGCCGAATCCATCGGCGAGCCGGGAACGCAGTTGACCATGAGGACGTTTCACACGGGTGGCGTAGCAGGCGAAGACATCACGCAAGGCCTGCCGCGCGCTGAGGAGCTGTTTGAAGCGCGCAAGGCGCTGCGCAGCGCGCAGGGCGACATCGCGCCGATCAGCGGGCACGTCGTCAGCATCGAGAACCTGCCGGACGGCAGAGAACAAGTCTACCTGGAAGGCGAAGCGCAGATGCTGGTCCTGCCGCGGCAACTTTGCCAAGTTCAACCTGGCGATCAATTGCATGTGGAGCAGTTCATCTCCGCCAAGAGCACCCGCAGCGGCAGGTTGGATTTGATTGAGCGGGGGGGCCGAAGCTTCGTGGTCGTGGTGGAGGAGGAGGACGCCGTGGTGCTGTTGCCGGCGGGGGCGGAGCCCGCCGTGAAAAACGGCCAGGCGATCAAAGCCAAAGCGCGGCTCACCAGTTCCTATCAAATACCGCCCGTAGTGGCCCGTCGCGCCGGCAAGGTGAAGGAAGTGAGCCAGGACAAGAAATCGGGCGCCCATGTCGTGGTCGTAGTGGATGAGGATGATCAAGCGCAACGCTATACCCTGCCCAGCGGCGCCGAACCCGAGGTCAGTGCGAAGGAGAAAGTGGAGGCGGGCACGTTGCTGTCCAACGCGGTGGAATGCGAGCCCCTGGTGGCGCCTCGCGGCGGCAAGGTGTTCATTGACGCCCAGCGCATGTTGATCATCGATCCTGCCGCCGAAGCGAAGCTGTTGCCGCTGACCGAAGGGGTGGCCCCCGTGAAGCAGGTCGGGGAACGCGTGAACGTTGGGGAGCTGCTGTTGACCGTCTTGTCCCCCGAATCGGGGGCGCTGGCGACCGTAGACAACGTGGAGGCGCTTGACGAGGAAACCGTGGCTGTCAGTTACCGGTTTGAAACGGCGCTCACCTTGATCAACACCCCCCTGGTTCGCGCAGGCGACAAAGTTCGCCAAGGCGATTTGATCTCCAAGGGCGTGATTTCGCCCCATGTATTGCTCAAAGAGGCGGGCGTCAGGGCGACCCGCGAGTACTTGCTGGTGGAGATCCACAAGGTCTACAAGAGCCAGGGCGTGGACATCAACGACAAGCACATTGAGCTGGTCATTCGACAGATGCTCAACAACGTGAGCATCGAAGATGCGGGCGATTCGCCCTTCACGCCCAACCAAATCGTCCCGCTGGGCGAGTTTCGCAAAGCGACACAGCAGCTGGTGGAAGAAAACCAGCAGATCAGGGTGCAGAAGGTGACGGTCTTGGGCACCACATTGGCCGAGAACCTGGTTGATTTGCAGGACAATGCCATCGGGCACAAGGGACAGATGGTCGATCAGGAGGCGCTTGAGGGATGGATCGGGCAGGGGGTGGAGGAAGTGGTCGTACAACGGGTGGAGGGCCCCGCGGCGGTGCGCGTGGTAGAGAAGAAGCTGCCCAAGGGCGAGCGCATCTTGTTGCGCATCTCCAAAGCCGCCTTGGAGAGCAAGAGCTGGTTGAGCGCCGCCTCCTTCCAACGCACGACCATGGTGCTTGACCAAGCGGCGATGAAGGGCGCCTATGACAATCTGGAGAGCTTGAAGGCCAACGTGATCATCAGCAGCCTGATCCCTGCGGGCACGGGTTTTGCCTCGCGTCGCGCGCAGCGGCAGCAGACGCCGGACGCGCCACCGCCGCAGCCGGAAGCGGCGCTTGTCTGAAGGCATGGGGAGGCTCGCTTGACAGGGGGGCAACGGGTTTCTATAATACCGTGCTCAGCGAGTTGCCCATCAGTCGCGGTTTCCCCAGCTTTATGTGTTGATTCAAACGAAACATACTGAGGAGCGATATGCCCACGGTGAATCAGTTGATACGAAAAGGTCGTAGGAGCGCGAGCAAGAAGAGCAAGGCCCCCGCGCTCGGCAACAGCCCGCAACGACGCGGGGTGTGCACGCGCGTGTTTACGCGCACGCCCAAGAAACCGAATTCCGCGCTGCGCAAGGTGGCGCGCGTGCGCCTGAGCAACGGGTACACGGTCACGGCCTACATCGGAGGAGAAGGGCACAATCTGCAGGAACACTCCATGGTGCTCGTGCGCGGAGGGCGCGTGCCCGACCTACCGGGCGTGCGCTACCACATTGTGCGCGGCTCCCTGGATTCGGCCGGGGTCGACGGCCGCAAGCGGGGGCGCAGCAAGTACGGAGCCAAACGGGCTTCATAAGGAGCATGGATGCAGGTAGGGAAGATGATCCCCGGCCGGGACGTGCCGGTTGACGCGCTTTACAGCGACAAGCTGATCGAGAAGCTGGTCAACTACGTGATGCACAAGGGCAAGAAGTCCGTGGCGCGCCGGGTGGTGTATGAAGCGTTCGAGCTGGTGAAGCAGAAAACCGGAGAAAACCCGGCCGAGGTGTTTCACAAGGCCATGAAGAAGCTGGCGCCGGCGCTGGAGACGCGCAGTCGTCGCGTGGGCGGTTCCAGCTATCAGGTGCCTTATGAGGTTCCCGACGACCGCCAGAGGACCTTGGCGCTGCGCTGGTTGTTGATGGGGGCTCGGGGACGCTCAGAGCGGTCCATGAGCCAGCGGCTTGCGGCCGAGATCCTGGACGCTTGCAACGAACAGGGCAAGGCGTTCGAGAAGCGGCAGGATACTCATCGCATGGCGGAAGCCAACCGCCCGTTTGCGCATTATCGCTGGTAGCAGGTCGCATCCCGGCTCGTAGCTCGCAGATGCCCGCGGCGTAGCGGGCAGTCGTTGTTTTGAAGAAACACCGCAAGCGCACAGGAGTCATTGATGTCCACGACCGTTTCAAAAAAATCGGCCTCCAAGCTCGAACGTCTGCGCAATATGGGTTTTGTCGCCCACATTGACGCGGGCAAGACCACGACCACCGAGCGCGTGCTGTTTTACGCAGGCCGCACCCACCGGCTGGGGGACGTCGATGCCGGCACCACCGAAATGGACTGGATGGAAGAAGAGAAGCAGCGCGGCATCACCATCACCTCCGCCGCAACCACCTGCCTGTGGCGCAACCACCAGATCAACATCATCGATACGCCGGGACACGTCGATTTCACCGCCGAGGTCGAGCGCTCGTTGCGCGTGCTGGATGGCGTGGTCACCATCTTCTCCGCCGTGGAAGGCGTGGAGCCGCAGTCGGAGAAGGTGTGGCGACAAGCCGATCGATACCACATCCCACGGGTGGCCTTTATCAACAAGCTGGATCGCACGGGCGCCAACGTCGAGCGCGCGATGCAGTCCATCAAGGAGCGCCTTGGCGCCGTCACCTTGCCCATCCAGTTCCCCTACGGCGAAGGGGAAGATTTCAAAGGCATTATCGACTTGCTGACGATGCAGTTGATGGTTTGGAACGAAGCGGACAAGGGCATGACCTTTCAGACCACGGAGCTGCCCAAGGACGCCGTCGAACTGGCCCAAGTGCAGCGAGAGGGTCTGATGGAGCATTTGGCCGAGGTGGACGACGAGTTGATGTTGAAGTTTCTCAACGGCGACGGCATCCCCGTAGAGCAGATCAAGCGCGCTCTGCGACTTGCCTGCATCAAGAAGCGGTACGTGCCCATGGTGATGGGCTCCTCGCTCAAGAACATCGGGGTGCAGCTTCTGCTCGATGCCATCGTGGACTACCTGCCTTCGCCGCTGGACGTTCCCCCCATCGAGGGCACGTGGGTGGATGACTTGTCCGACGGCAAGGGCGTGGAACACGCTGATGAACGGCGCGTGCGCCGGGCGGACGTCGCAGAGCCTCTGTCAGCGCTGGCCTTCAAGGTGGTCAACGACGAGTTCATGGGGCGGCTGGTCTACACCCGCGTTTACTCGGGGTTCCTGGAAAAGGGCTCGTACGTGTTCAACTCCTCCAAGGCCAAGCAAGAGCGCGTGGCCCGCATCTTTCAGATGCACGCCAATACCCGCGAGGAGGTCGAGCGGGCCGAAGCCGGGGACATCGTGGCCCTGGTCGGCCCCAAGGAGTCGTCCACCGGCGACACCCTGTGCGACTCCAAGCACCCCATCCTGCTGGAGAGCATCGACTTCCCCGAGCCGGTGGTCACGCTTGCCGTGGAGCCCCGATCGCAAGCCGAAGAGGACAAGCTCATCGATTCCTTGTACAAGCTCGGTCAAGAAGACCCCACCTTCAAGTACCGCACCGACCCCGAGACCAACCAGACCGTGATCTCAGGAATGGGAGAGCTGCACCTGGAGATCATCATGAGCCGCCTGAAACGCGAGCACAAGGTGGAGCCCAGCGTCGGCGCGCCGCAGGTGGCGTACAAAGAAACCATATCCGCACCGACCGAGGTCGAGGAGAAGTTCGTTAAACAGACCGGAGGGCGCGGCCAATTCGCCCACATCCTCGTCCGCTTTGAGCCCCTGGGTCGCGGCCAGGGGTTTGTCTTTGAGGACAACGTGGTGGGCGGCGTGATCCCCAGGCAGTACATCCCGGCGGTGCGCAAGGGGCTCGAGGAGAGCTTGGGCAGCGGGCCGCTTGCGGGATTTCCCATCGTGGACCTCAAGTGCACGCTGTTCGACGGAGCGTACCACGAGGTGGATTCTTCGGAAATCGCCTTCAAGACCGCCGCTGCCAACGCGCTGCGCAAGGCGTTTCAACAGGTTCAGGTGGCGCTGCTGGAGCCGATCATGGAGGGCCTCATCGTCACGCCCAGCGAGTACGTGGGGCAATTGATGGAGGACATCGTTTCGCGACGAGGCGTGGTCAAGGGTTTTGAGCTTGAGGGGACGACCCAGACCATTCAGGTGCGCATCCCCTTGGCGGCCACCTTTGGGTACACCACGCGCTTGCGCACGTTGAGCCAGGGGCGGGCGACGGCGGATTTGCATTTTTCGCACTACGAGGTCGTTCCGGCGCGCATTCGGGAAGAAATCCTGGAAGGGAGAAAGTAAGCACTTATGGCTCGCGAGAAGATCCGCATCCGTGTGCGCGGTTACGACCATCAATTGGTCGATGAAGCCATCCGCCTTATCGTCAAGACCGCCGAGAGCACGCGGGCGAAGCTGGCAGGACCGATCCCCCTGCCCACCGATCGACGCTTGTACACGGTGTTGCGCAGTCCGCACGTGAACAAGAAGTCCATGGAACACTTTGAGCGCTGCATTCACAAGCGCCTGCTGGACATCAAAGAGCCCAGCTCGGAGACGATCAACGCCCTGATGGACATCGAACTGCCCAGCGGCGTTGACATTGAGCTCAAGCTCTGAAGGGCGTTAGAAAGGAATCGGTATGGCCTTAGGGCTATTAGGCGAGAAGCTGGGGATGACGCAGTGGTTCGACGCCCAGGGGGGGACCCAGGCGGCCACCGTGATCCGCATCCAGCCGAACCGGGTGGTACAAGTGAAAACGCAGCAGAAGGACGGATACAACGCCCTGCAGTTGGGCTATGCGCCCACCAAGGACCAGCGCGTGAGCAAGCCGGTGCTGGGGCACTTCAAGCGCGCCGGCCTGTCGGCCATGAAGACGCTGCGGGAATTCCATTTGAATGAGGTGTCCACCTATCAGCCAGGCCAGAAGTTGACGGCCGCGATCTTTGAGGTGGGCGAGAAGATCAACGTGCGCGGCCGCAGCAAGGGCAAGGGCATGACCGGCGCGATGAAGCGCTACGGCTTCGCCGGCGGCCAGCACGCCCACGGCCACAGCGAGGCGTTTCGCAAGCTGCTGTCCGTAGGCAACATGCGGGCCACCGGCAAAGTCTTCAAGGGCAAGAAGATGCACGGCCACATGGGCGATGAGTGGGTCATGGTCAAGGCCTTGGAAGTCCTCAAGGTGGACGTCGAGAACCAGGTGCTGGTGGTGGGCGGGGCGGTGCCCGGCGCCAAGTTCGGCGTATTGGAGTTGATCAAGCGTGGCTGAGATCCAACTGCATCGGTTTGACGGCGGTCAGGACACGGTCCAGATCGATGACCGATTGGTGGGGGAACCGCTGAACCGCGACCTGCTGTTTCGCGCGGTGCATCGCGAGCTGGCCAACCTGCGGCAGGGAAACGCCTCGACCAAGACGCGGGGCGAGGTGGCCGGCAGCGGACGCAAACCCTGGAAGCAGAAAGGGACGGGCCGCGCGCGCGCCGGGTCCTTTCAGAGCCCGCTGTGGCGGGGAGGCGGCATCATTTTCGGCCCCAAGCCGCGGGATTACCACCAGGACATGCCCCGCAAGATGCGACGAAAAGCGTTGCGCGTGGCCCTCAGCGAGAAATTCCGACGCGGCCAGCTCACCTTGGTGGACCGGCTTGCCTTCGAGGTGCCCAAGACCAAGGAAGGCCGCAAGCTGCTCGAGCGCTTGGAACAGACGGGCAATACGTTGATCGTCTGCGCCGCGGAGGAGAACAAGACCGCGGTGCGCCGCTCGTTCAGCAACTTGCCGGGGGTCAGCCTGGTGCCCACGGCGCTGGTGAAGGTGCACACCGTGCTCAATCACGAGCGGGTGCTGTTCACGCAGGGCGCCATGAGCGAGCTGGCGGAAAGGATTTGAGATGAAACTGCAAGCCGAGGATGTGCTGATCGCCCCGCTGGTCAGTGAGCGCAGTTGGGCCATGCAGGACGAGGGAAAGTACACCTTTCGCGTGCATGCGCAGGTCAACAAGCTGCAGATCCGCCAGGCCGTCGAGCAATTATTCCGGGTCAACGTGGTCAAGGTATGGACCCAGCAGTACCCGGGCAAGCCGCGCCAGCGCAAGCTGGGCCAGGCAGGCCGCACGCGCAGCTGGAAGAAGGCGATCGTGCAGCTACAGGTCGGCCAGCGCATAGAGATCTATCAATAGGGCGAGGCTGCGGAAAGGATACCACCATGCCAATGAAGCGAGCAAGAACGCTGACGCCGGGCCTGCGCAACGCGGTGATGCCGGACTTCAGCGAATTGACCACGGACCAGCCCTACGAGCCCTTGTTGCGGCCGCTGAAGAAGACCGGGGGGCGCAACCACTCCGGCCGCATCACCGTGCGCCATCGCGGCGGGGGGCACAAGCGCCGCTATCGCCTGCTCGATTTCGCCCGCAACAAACCCGGCATTGCGGCCAAGGTGCTCACGCGCGAATACGACCCCAACCGCTCCAGTTGGATCATGTTGATCCAATACGCCGACGGCGAGCGGCGCTACATCGTGTGCCCGGTGGAGTTGCAGATCGGCGCGCAGATCGCGTCGGGACCGGACGTGGAGGCAAAGCCCGGCAACGCGATGCCCCTGTCCAAGATCCCGTCGGGGCAGCTGGTGCATTGCGTGGAGTTCTTTCCGGGCAGCAAGGCTAAACTGGCCCGCTCAGCGGGGACGTACGCCCAGGTCATGGGGGCCGAAGAGAACCAGGTGCGCCTGCGCCTGCCCTCGGGCGAGATCCGCCTGTTCCGCGGGGACTGCATGGCGACCATTGGGCAAGTGAGCAACCCGGATCACAAGCACATCAAGTCGGGAAAAGCGGGGCGAACCCGACACCTGGGGATTCGGCCCACCGTGCGCGGCACGGCCATGAACCCGTGCGATCACCCGCACGGCGGCGGCGAGGGCCGCGGCTATGTGGGCGGCCCGCCGCGGACGTTCGCCGGCAAGTTGGCCAGGGGCGTGCGCACCCGCAAGCCCAGCAAGCCCAGCGATGCGCTCATCGTTACGCGCGCGCGCCAGGCGCGCGCCAGGAGGGGGTAAGATTTCATGG
>Ga0326597_10006065_pt1 | contig 16618 bp, 21 predicted proteins | sample RVTome_12_FD_203789 | JGI IMG/M metagenome (GOLD analysis project Ga0326597, IMG submission 203789) | Soil microbial communities from uranium-contaminated site in the Upper Colorado River Basin, Wyoming, United States - RVT100D185 | ecosystem: Environmental > Terrestrial > Soil > Contaminated >...
CTACTCCCGCAGACGGGGCTTCGAGGGCGGGCAGATGCCCCTCATCCGCCGCCTTCCCAAGCGAGGCTTCGCCAACATCTTCTCTCAGGAAGTGGCGACGGTGAACGTCTCCGATCTCGACCGCTTTGCCGAGGGTACGGTGGTGACCCCGGCGCTGCTGGTCCAACACCGGGTGCTCCGCAAGAAGCACCAGACGGTGAAGATTCTCGGAAACGGCGAGCTCAAGAAAAAGCTGGTGGTCGAGGCCCATGCTTTCAGCGCCGGCGCCAAGGCGAAGATCGAAGCGGCCGGCGGTAAAGCCGAGGAGCTCAAAGGGTGATCGAGAGCCTCAAGAACATCTTTCGCGTTCCCGATCTCAGGAATCGACTCCTGTTCACTCTGGGGATGCTCGCCGTCTATCGGCTGGGAAACCACATTCCCACGCCCGGTGTCGACGCCCGAGCTCTCACCGAGTTCTTCGAGCAGAATCGCGGGACCTGGTTCGGGTTCGTGGACATGTTCTCCGGAGGGAACCTCTCGCGGGTAACGGTGTTCGCGCTCGGGATCATGCCGTATATCTCCGCCTCCATCATCCTGCAGCTCCTCACGGTGGTTTGGCCTTATCTGGAAAAGCTCTCGAAAGAGGGCGAGCTCGGGCGGAAGAAGATCACTCAGTACACCCGCTATGGAACGGTGCTCCTGAGCCTGGTCCAGTCTGCGGGGATCGCGGCATTCCTGCAGAAGACGGAGCTCACCGGGGGCTTGACGCTGGTCGCGAACCCCGGGTTCGGCTTTACCTTGATGACGGTTTTGACCCTCACCGCGGGCACGGTCTTCATCATGTGGCTCGGCGAGCAGATCACCGAGCGCGGCATCGGAAACGGAATGTCGCTTCTCATCTTCGCCGGCATCGTGGTGGGATTCCCCAGGGGGCTGGTGGCGACCGTCAGGAACATCTCGACCGGCGAGCAGACGGTCTTCGGAGTGTTGCTGCTCCTGTCGTTCATGGTCGTGGTCGTAGGCGTTATCGTCTACGTCGAGCGGGCGCAGCGGCGGATTCCCGTCCAGTACGCCAAGCGCGTCGTCGGGCGGCGCACCTACCAGGGGCAGCAGACACACTTGCCGCTGAAGGTCAACACCAGCGGTGTCATCCCGGTGATCTTCGCGAGCTCCATCATCGCTCTGCCCCAGACGTTCGCCTCCATGTTTCCCGCAAGCCCGTGGATGGCCAACGTGGCCCAGCAGCTCGCCTGGGGGATGCCGCTCTACACCCTGCTCTACGTCATCGGGATCATCTTCTTCTGCTATTTCTATACGGCCATCATCTTCAATCCCGACGACGTCGCGGACAACATGCGAAAGTACGGGGGCTACGTCCCGGGCATCCGCCCGGGAAAGCGCACCGCGGAGTACATCGACAGCATCCTGACGCGGCTCACGTTCCTCGGCGCCCTCTACCTTGCCGCGGTGTCGGTGCTCCCGGAGTTCATGATCGCGGGTTTTCGAGTGGCGCCGATTCCCCTCATCGGTCCCTTCCTCGATTCGATCCTCCCGAGCTGGATCACCAGTGGGCTGGGAGTGACGTTCTACTTCGGCGGGACCTCGCTGCTGATCGTGGTCGGGGTCGCAATGGACACCGTCCAGCAGATCGAAAGCCAGCTCATCATGCGGCATTACGACGGCTTCATGAAACGCGGCCGCATCCGGGGAAGGCGCGGATAGAGGCGAGCTCGATGGTGAGACTCATTCTCTTGGGACCGCCGGGCGCGGGAAAGGGCACGCAGGCCCAGAAGCTCGCCGCCGAGCTCAAAGTGCCGCACATCTCGACCGGAGTCATTCTGCGGCAAGCCGCGGAGAAGAAAACGGTGCTGGGCAAGAGGGCCAAGGCGATCATGGATGCCGGACAACTGGTGAGCGACGACATCATGCTCGGCATCATCCGGGACCGCCTCCAGGCGAAGGACTGCGAAAAGGGCTACATCCTCGACGGCTTTCCCCGCACCATTCCCCAGGCGGAGGCCCTCGACCAGCTCCTTTCGCAGAAAACCGAGCCTCCGGTGGTGATCGCCAATCTTTCGCTCGACGAGCAGGAGCTCCGGCGCCGCATCGCCGGACGGAGAAGCGAGGCGGCGCGCTCCGATGACGCCGAGGAGACGGTTTTGAGCCGCTTCCAGGTGTATCAGGAGAAGACCCGGCCGCTTCTGGTCTATTATGGGGGTCGCGTGCGCCCAATCGACGGCAAGGGCAGCGTCCCGGAAGTCTTTCAGCAGCTGACCGAGCTGCTGAAGGTGGCCGCGGTGCGAAGCCCGGAGGCGGCGTCGTGATCCGAAGACGGGACGATCGCGAGCTCGAAAAGATGCACCAGGCGAATGCCATCGTGCTTCGGACCCTGGAAGTGCTGAAGAACGCGCTCGAGCCCGGGATCACCACGGCGGAGCTCGACCGGATCGCCGCCGCCGAGATCGCGCGGGAGGGAGCGACGCCGGCCTTCATGGGTTATCGGGGTTTCCCCGCGAGCCTCTGTGTTTCGGTGAACGACGAGGTGGTGCACGGTATCCCGTCGGCGAAGCGGCGGCTGGAAGAGGGAGATATCGTCAGCCTGGACCTGGGAGCGGTGGTGGACGGGTACTTCGGAGACAACGCCATCACCGCCGGGGTCGGGGAGACATCGAAAGCGCTGACCAAGCTTCTCGAGGTCGCGGAGGCGGCGATGTACCGAGGGATCGACGCGGCGAAGCCCGGGAACCGGATTTCCAACATCGGCTTCGCGGTCTCGACCTACGTCGAGCGGCACGGTTTTTCCGTAGTGCGAGAGTTCGTCGGGCACGGCATCGGGAGGGCGCTCCACGAGGAGCCTCCGGTTCCGAATTTCGTTCAGCCGGGCCGCGACCCCAGGCTCTCCGCGGGGATGTGCCTCGCGATCGAGCCCATGGTCAATTCGGGCGAGCGGCACGTGAAGACCCTTTCCGACCGCTGGACGGTGGTGACGATGGACGGCAGCTCTTCCGCTCATTTCGAGCGGTCGGTGGCGATTATGGAGTCCGGCCCCTGGATCCTGGCGGAGCCACGGGCGGTATTCGAGGGTGTGAAGATTGTCTAAAGAAGACGCGATCGAGGTCACGGCGACGGTGGTCGAGCCGCTTCCGAACGCGATGTTCAAAGTGGAGCTCGACAACAAGCACAAGGTTCTCGCCCATGTTTCGGGAAAGATGCGCAAGCATTTCATCCGCATCCTGCCCGGCGACAAGGTCCTGGTGGAGCTTTCGCCCTACGATCTGACGCGGGGACGCATCGTCTATCGCTACAAGTGAGGAATCGAGAATGAAGGTTCGGGCATCGGTAAGGAAGATTTGCGCCAAGTGCAAGATCATCCGGCGCCAGGGCGTCGTTCGGGTGATTTGCGTGATCACCAAGCACAAACAGAGACAGGGATAGTCAGGAGAAGCCATGGCACGTATCGCCGGAGTGGATCTGCCGCGAGAGAAGAGGGTCGAGATCGGCCTCACCTACATCTACGGGATCGGGCGTAACCGCTCCAACTCGATCCTGCGAAAGGCCGGGGTCGGCGCCGACATCCGGGTCAAGGATTTGACCGAGGAGCAGGTCAGCCAGGTCAGCAAGGTCATCGATGCCGAGGGCGGCGTCGAGGGAGATCTCCGCAAAGAGATCTCGATGAACATCAAGCGGCTGATGGATATCGGCTGCTATCGGGGGCTTCGGCATCGCCGCGGCCTTCCGGTCCGAGGCCAGAGGACCCATACCAACTCCCGGACGCGAAAAGGCCCGCGCAAGGGAACGATGAAGAAGTCGAGGTAATCAGCGGATGGCGAAGAAAGCAGCCAAGGAAGAAAAGAAGGGCAAGCGCAAGACCTTCAAGAAGAAGGAAAAGCGCACGCTCCTCGCGGGGGTGGCCCACGTTCAGGCGACGTTCAACAACACTACCGTCACCATCACCGACCATGAAGGCAACGTGGTGAGCTGGGCGAGCGCCGGAGGCCAGGGCTTCAAGGGCTCGCGCAAGGGAACTCCGTTCGCCGCGCAGCAGGCGGCAACCCAGGCGGCCCAGGCGGCGAGAGCGCTCGGCTGCAAGAGCCTCGAAGTGAGAGTCAAGGGACCCGGCTCCGGGCGGGAGTCCGCCATACGGGCGCTCCAGGCGGCGGGAATTCAGGTGAAGTCCATCCGCGACGTGACCCCGATTCCGCACAACGGCTGCCGGCCGCCCAAGCGGCGTCGGGTCTAATGCGAGCGGAGCGCCTTCGCGAATGCTTCGGCGGGTCCGCCGAAGCCCTCAGGGCGTAGGCGGAAGCGAGCCCGAGCGAGTGAGGCGCAGTTCTTTAAGGAGATAGAGAAATTGGCAAGATATCGCGGTCCAGTTTGCCGGCTGTGCCGGCGCGAAGGGATGAAGCTCTTCCTCAAGGGGGAGAGGTGCTTCGGGCCCAAGTGTGCGATCGAGAAACGGAACTTCGCCCCGGGGGCTCACGGAAAAACCCGCCGGGCTCGCATCCAGGGGTACGGGCTGCAGCTCAGGGAAAAGCAGAAAGTGAAGAGGACCTACGGTCTTCTCGAGAAGCAGTTCCGACTCTACTTCGAGCGCGCGGAGCGCACTCGCGGAATCACCGGTGAGATTCTCCTCCAGTCCCTCGAAAGACGGTTGGACAACGCCGTCTACCGTCTGGGGTTCGCGACCTCGAGGGCCTCGGCGCGCCTTCTGGTGCGCCACGGGCACGTCCGGGTCGGCGACCACCGGGTCAACATCCCCTCCTACTCGGTTCGCGAGGGTGAGGTGTTAACCATCGGCCCAAAGTACGCCGCGAACCCAAAGTTCCAGCACTCGGGCGAGGTCGCGAAAAGTCGAGGGATTCCCAAATGGCTAGAGCTCGGGCCCGGGGGCACTTCGGGCCGTGTGGTCTCGCTCCCGGCCCGCGATGATCTGGAGCTCCAATTCCAGGAGCAGCTCATCGTCGAGCTTTATTCGAAGTAAGTTTCAGGAGGTTTTTCGAAAACATGCTCTGGACAGGATTTCAGAAGCCAAAGCGTCTCGAGGTCGAGCGTTCGACCTTGACCAGCCACTACGGAAGATTCCACGCCCAGCCCTTCGAGCGAGGTTTCGGAACCACCATCGGAAACTCGCTCCGTCGCGTGCTGCTGTCTTCGATCGAGGGCGCGGCCATTACCGCGGTCAAGATCGAAGGAGTGCTCCACGAGTTTTCTCCCATTCCCGGGGCGCTCGAGGACACCACCGAAATCATCCTCAACCTCAAGCGGATCCCCTTCAAGATCCACTCCGGAGGTCCCCAGACGGTCATGCTTCACGCGGAGCGCGAGGGCGCCGTGAAGTCCGGCGACATCGAGCTTCCCGCCGACGTGGAGATTCTCGACAATGACGTCCACATCGCCACCCTCTCGAGCTCGGGGAAGCTCGACATCGAGATGCGGCTGAAAGAGGCGCGCGGGTACATCTCGGCGGAGAAGAACTTCGACGAGGATCTCACCATCGGCTACATCCCGCTCGACTCGGTCCACTCGCCCATCAAGAAGGTCAACTACGTGGTGGAAGCCGCGCGCGTGGGGCAGGCGACGGACTACGACAAGCTGACGGTCGACGTCTGGACCAACGGCTGCGTGACCCCCCAGGACGCCGTGGGTACGGCGGCGAAGCTCCTCAAGGACCACCTCACGATCTTCGTGAACGTGGAGGATGAGGGGGCCGCCGACGAGGGCGGGGTCGAGATCCAGCGCGACGCGCTCGCGGAGCACTTGAACCGCAGCGTCGACGAGCTCGAGCTCTCCGTTCGTTCCTACAACTGTCTGAAGAACGCCGACATCAAGACCATCGGTGAGCTCATTCAGAAGACCGAAGCCGAGATGCTCAAGACCAAGAACTTCGGCCGGAAGTCCCTGAACGAGATCAAGGAGATCCTGGGCAACATGGGGCTTTCGCTGGGGATGAGAGTCGAGCAATGAGACACCGGTCCGCTCATCGCAAGCTGGGGCGGAAGACCGAGCACCGGATATCGCTGCTCCGGAATCTGGCCGCCTCGCTCATCTCCCATGAGCGGATCCGCACCACGGAAGCCAAGGCGAAGGAGCTCCGGCCGTTCGTGGAGAAGTTGGTGACGCTCGGAAAACGCGATTCGCTCCACGCGCGAAGGCGTGCCCTCTCGATCATCCCACGGAGGGAAGTGGTGACGAAGCTCTTCAGCGACGTGTCGCCGCGTTTCTCCGAGCGGCCGGGCGGCTACACCCGCATCCTGAAGCTCGCGAATCGCCAGGGTGACGGCGCCTCCATGGCCTTCATCGAGTTCGTGGACTACAAGTTCGAGGGCGCCGCCGGCGGCGGCACCCCCGGCAAGCCGGCGAAGGTCGAGAAGAAGCCGGAAAAAGAGGCCAAGGCTTCGGCGAAAGAGGGCGACGCCGAGGATGCGCCGAAAGCAAAAGCGTCCAAAGGCGGGAAGTCCTCGAAGGCCGCAAAGTCTCCTAAGGCCTCCAAGGAAGCCAAGCCGGCGAAGAAGAAAGCCTCGAAGAAGACGAAGTCGGAAGGTTAGCCCGCGCCTCCGGGAGTGTATGAGACACATGCTGGAAAGCCTTCACCGTCGGTAACGACACGTTCGTGCCGCCGCTGAACGCCGATGGTGAACGCCCATCGCCTCGCCGAAGAGCGCAGCCTCGCCCTCCACCGCGCGATCGCCGACAAACTGGCGATGGACGCGACGGCCCTCGAACGCGCCCGGGCGCGAGTTCGCCGCTGGCTCGAATCCTCTGAGGTCTCGCCCCACTGGGCGCGTCGGTGGGACGAAGTTCTGTCCCGGCCCCTGTCGGAGATCTGTGCGTTTCTGGTGGAGGAGAGCGAAGAGGCTCGCGCGCTTCGCCAGGTCACGCCGTTCGCGGGCGTCATCGACCCTCGTACCCGATGGCGCATCTGGCGGGAAGTCCGCGAGGCGATGGAGAAAGCCCGTTGAACCGCCTCGATCTGGAGCACATTATCCGCGCGGCAGCGGAGATCGCGGACGACGACGAGATAATCGTAATCGGAAGCCAGGCGATTCTCGGAAGCTTCCCGGACGCGCCGAAAGAGCTTCTCGTCTCGACTGAAGCGGACGTTTATCCGAAGAACCGACCGGACCGAGCCGATCTGATCGACGGTTCCATCGGGGAAGGATCTCCGTTTCACGCGACCTACGGGTACTATGCCCAGGGCGTCGACGAGACCACCGCAATCCTTCCGCCGGGCTGGCGCGATCGTCTCGTTCCCGTGCGGAACGAGAATACCCGTGGCAACACCGGCTGGTGCCTGGAGCCCCACGATCTCGTCGTCTCCAAGACGATTGCCGGGCGGGAGAAGGATCTTCTTTTCCTCGAGGGGGCGGCACGGCACCGACTCGTCGACCACAACCGCCTTCTCGCGCGGCTCGAGGAAACCGAGCTCGATGACCCTCGTCGGAATCTGGCGGCGGCGCGGATTGGGAGCGCCTTCCAACAGGCGAAGGACTAGGCTTTGGCTTCCTTCTCCGCTTTCCTCTCGGCGACGATCTTCTGGACGAGGTGGGGCGGGACCTCCTCGTAGTGGGAGTACTCCATGTGGAACGAGCCCCGTCCGCCGGTCATCGAGGTGAGAGTGGGCTCGTAGCTGAGCATTTCCGTCATCGGAACCTGAGCCTTGATCGACGTGAGGCTCCCCTTGGGCTCCATTCCCTGGGTGCGGCCGCGGCGGGAGTTGAGATCGCCCAGGACGTCGCCGGTGTTCTCCTCGGGGACGACGATCTCGACGTTCATGATCGGCTCGAGGAGCGTCGGCTTGCACTTCTCCATCGCTTCCTTGTAGGCGAGAGAGCCGGCGATCTTGAACGCCATTTCCGACGAGTCGACGGGATGGTACTTCCCGTCGTAGACCGTGGCCTTGAAGTCCACCATCGGGAAGCCGGCGAGAAAGCCCTTCACGCGCACTTCCTGGATACCCTTCTCGACCGCGGGAATGAAATTCTTCGGAATGGCTCCGCCGAAGACCTCGTTTGCGAACTCGAACTGCGAGCCTCGAGGAAGAGGCTCGAAGCGAACCCAGCAGTCCGCGAACTGGCCGTGGCCCCCCGTCTGCTTCTTGTGGCGGCCGTGAGCCTCGAAGGTCCCGGTGATGGTCTCGCGATAGGGCACCTTGGGCGGATGGAGCGTCACCTCGACTCCGAACTTGTGCTTGAGCCGGGAGACCGCGACCTCGATGTGGAGCTGGCCGGTTCCCGACAGCAGAAGCTCCGACTCGCGGTGGAACTTCAACATGGGGTCTTCCTCGGAGAGCCTCTGCATCGCCTGGCTGATCTTTTCCTCGTCGCCTCGGGACTTGGGCTCGATGGCGAAGCTGATGACCGGCTCCGGGAACTCGAACTTGGGATAGATGATGGGGGCGTTTTTTTCCGCGAGAGTGTCGCCCGTCTGGCTCTCCTTCAGCTTCGCGACCGAGGCGATGTCGCCCGCCTGCACTTCCGAGACCGGCACCGGCTCCTTCCCCTGGAGGAGGGACACGGAGCCCAGACGCTCGGCCACGTCCTTGGTGGTGTTGTGGTACGTGGAGTCGGACTTCATGACTCCGCTCATCACCCGGAACAGGCTGATCCGCCCGGCGAAGGGATCGGCGATGGTCTTGAAGATGAACGCGGAAGCGGGAGCGCTCGAGGAGATCTTCCGGCTCACGGGGTTTCCGTTCGGGTCCTTGCCTTCCACTTCCCCCCGGGCGTCGGGCGCGGGCGTCAGGTCCACCAGGGCGTCCAAAAGCGGCCTCACGGCCACGTTCCGGGCGCCCGAGACCGCGAGCACGGGAAACACCTTGCCCGAGACGACGGAGAGCTTGAGGCCGGAGAGGAACTCCTCGGGAGTGAGAGCCCCGGTCTCCAGGTACTTCTCCATGAGCGCGTCGTCCACCTCGGCGACCATCTCCACCAGGGCGCTTCGCGCCGCCTCGACCTCCTCCTTCATCTCCGCGGGAACTTCCTTCTCCTCGTGCGAGCCCTTTTCGTCGCCCTTGGAAAGATAGGCCCTCATCCGGATCAGGTCGATGACGCCGCGAAAGTCCTTCTCCTCGCCCACCGGAAGCTGGACCGGGACCGCGGTGCGGCCGAAGGCTTTCTGGATCGACTCCAGCGCCCGCGAGAAGCTGGACCGGTCGCGATCGAGGCGATTGACGACGAGGATCCGGGACTTCCCGCTCTCCTCGGCGAAGCTCCAGACCTTTTCCGTCTGGACTTCCACCCCGGCGACGCCGCAGACGTTGACCAGCGCGGCGTCGGCGACGTGGATGGCGACGCGGGCTTCCTGGATGAAGTTGCCGTACCCGGGCGTGTCCAGGATGTTCAGCTTCGTCTTGTTCCACTCGCAGTGGGCGAGGGACGTGGCGAGGCTGATCTGACGGGCGATCTCATCGGCGTCGAAATCGGTGACGGTATTGCCCTCTTCGACCCTCCCCAGCCGGTTCACGGCGCCGGCGTCGAACAGCATCGCGGACGTGAGCGAGGTCTTGCCCGAGCCCCCGTGGCCCACGATGGCCACGTTTCGGATGCTGGCAGTATCGTAGATCTTCATCCTGCCTCCGTCGGATTTCGAGGTCGCGAGGAAACGAGAACGTTGGCCTAGCGCGCCGCTGAGAGAGGTCGTCCTCTCGAAGCCGGAAAACGCGCGGATTATAACATTCAGCGGATCGCGAAATCAAAATTCCGAGAGCGAGGCGGAAGAGCCGGGGATCGAGACTATAATCGTTCGAAGAGAGCGATGAGCGCCCTTTCCGCGAGGCTCGCCTGGCCGTGGCGCCGTCCACGGATCGCGCTCGGCTTCTCCTCCCGCATGCTCCTCGCTCTCCGAGCGGGAACCGGGGCTCGGGCCATCCGGAGGGACGTTCCGCCAGGACTTCTCGTTCCGAACGCCGTCGCCCTCAACATCCACTCGGTGCGGGAGGTCGCCCGGCTGGCGTCGGGGATGGTGGACGAGCTCTCCGGCCGCGGCGCGACGGCGGCGGTGATCCTCCCCGACCTCGCCGTGGTGAGTGCTTTGATCCCGGCCTCGAGGGGAGGCGCCGAGCGCGATCTCGGATCGGTTCTAGCGCCCCGGCTCGGGTTTCCCGCATCGGAAGCGCGGTCCGACTTCTGGAAGGGCGGGAAGGGAGAGGTGCTCGGAGCCGCGGTTCGCGAATCCGTGGTTCGACAGTACGAGCAGGTGGTCGAGGCGGCGGAGTGCCGCATCGGATGGGTCGACGGCGCGAGTCTCGTTCGAGTCCCTTCCTGGGCGGAAGCCTCTAAGGCGGACCCGGGAGTGACCGTGGTGCGGGCACTGCTCTATGGCGATCACTACATGCTCGCGCTCTTCCGCGAAGGTGAGCTCAGAGACGTCCGCACGCGGCTGCGCTCGGGAGACGATGTCGACGCGGTCGCGGTGGAGATCCGGCGGCTCCCCGCGATTTACGGCGTCCCCGCGCTCGGAGCGGTGACGCTTTCCGGCGAGGGCGCGTCCGCCTGCGCGCGTCTCCTGTCGGAGTCTCCCATCGAAGCCCGATTGTCCCTGGAGGACGACGGGGAAGAGAGGCAGCTCGAAGCGGCGCTCGCGGCGCTTCTCCAGAGAAGCTGAAGCCTGAAGGCGATGAAGCAAGGCATAAACCTCGGCCGGCCTCCCGCGCGATCGAATCTCCTCCTGACGGTAATGCTCGTTGCCGCCGGGGCGGGGGCTCTGGTGCTTGCGGTTCTCTACCAGCGAGCCCGAACGCAGGTCGAAGCGCTCGGGAACGAAGTCGCGAGCCTTTCGGAGTCGCTCACGCAATCACCGTCCACCCCTTCCCCGGACCGGGCGCGATTCGTCGCCGCCCGCCTGCGGCTCGCCCTCGACTCGGGGGCTCCGGAATCCGTTCCTCCGACGACCCTCCTCCGTCTCGTGGAATCGGCGCTTCCCGAGGGTGTCCTCCTCGAAAGCCTGTCGTTCAACAGAAGCCCGCGACAGAGCCTCACCCTCGATGCCGTAGCTCTCGGAGGCGATCGGGTGACCGAGCTCCAGAGGCGTATTTCGACATCGCCCTCGGTCGCGACGACGAGCCTCCTCGAAGAGCGTCGCCGTTCCGACGGGCGGCTCTCGGTCAGGATCCAGGTGGATCTGGAGCGGTAATGAAGCTCGCGCTCCTCGCGCTCGCGCTCCTGCTCGCCCTCGACGGCGCGCTCTACTGGGGTCTCCGCCGGCTTTCGAGCGAGAAAACGGAACTCGCGCTCCGCGGCGAAGAGCTCACCCTTCAGGTCGAAGCCCTCCGCGAAACCGGAGAGCGCGGCCGAACGATCCAGGCTCTGCTCCGCGAGGGGTCTCAATCGATGGGGAGAGTCGACCGAGGGCTCGACATCGCCGAGCTTCGCGATCTCTTGTTGGGGGCGGAGCGGGCTCTCGATATCGACCGCTTCTCCCTCGAATTCCGCCCGGCGCAGGACGCGCCCAAGGGCCAGGAGAGCGGGCGCATCAGCGCGAATCTCGGGGGATCGTTCGATGCCGTGTACGACTACCTCGGCCGCGTCGAGGATCTGCGTCTGCCTCTCGCCCCGCAGTCCCTCTCCCTGAGGGCGGATGACTCCGGACGCATTCTGCTCGCCGTCGAATGGAACGGGCTCTGGAGCGGGGAGAATCGCACTCTCGAAGAGCTATCGCCTTCGGACGTCGCGCGTCTCGAACGCTTCCTCGCGAGCGAGCCGGCTCCGCGCCCCGCCCGCGACCTGTTTTCCGGGGGCGCGATCTCGACCGAGCCGGCGGATTCGCCGCGACTTGCTCAACAGGGGCCCGCTCCCCCGGAGCCATCGACACCACCGTCCTCGGGCACGAACGAGCCCTCATCGCCGCGGCCACGACTCACCGGTTTCATCATCGCGCGGTCCGAGCTCGAGACGGACGTCAAGCGTCGAGTGCTCGCGGCGCTGCGCTTCGAGGGGGAGCTCCGCCTGGTGGGCGTGGGAGACGTGGTCGGAAGCTATCGGGTCGAGGAGATCGACGCCCGTGAGAGCGTCCTACTGGTCCACCAGGAATCGGGCGAGCGGCTGAAGCTGTTTCTGGAATGAGGTCAGAAACGAAGGTAGCCCGCGGGAATGCCGGCGGAACGGCCCTTCGCCTGAAGGTTCGTCTTGAGCTCTTCCTTGCGGGCCCGGAGCTGCACGTTCGCCCCCTGGAGGCGGTTCTGTTCGCCCACGAGGCTCGCGGACTCCTGCCCGGTCATCGGTCGGGTGGCGGCTCCGGTTCCGGCCTGGGGAGCGACGGGTAGGCCGGCTCCGCCGAGGGCGGAAGCAGCCCCGATCTCGGCCTCCAGCTCTTTGAGGCGCGCGTCGTTCTTGGCGATCGCCTCGTCGATCTCCTGCACCTGTCTCTGGTACTGGCGTCTCATCCGCTCGAACATCTCGAGCTTCTCCGGCAGGGGCGCGTCCGGGGGAATGAACGCCGGAACGCTTCCGTCCTCCTCCGGTTCCCCCTCGGAAGCGCTCTCCTCGGAGCCCGAGGAGGAGGAATCGCCGGACGACGGGCTCGTCGCGGCCGTGCCCTCTTCCGTGCCGGGTTCCGCCGGAATTTCCTGCGATCCGGAGCCCAGCTCGCTCTCGGAGATGACCTGGGCCTCCCTCCCCTCCTGCTTGTTCTTCTCGCGGCGACTTTTTTCCTTCTTCGCCACCTCGGCCAGGCTCTGGCCGAGCACCAGGGTCGGAGCGAGGAAGAAAAGCGCCAGAAGCGTCATTCTCATGAGGGATCTCCCGGATTGCTTGGGGACGGGCTAATTATAGATCGGGGACCTTCCCGTTCCCAAACCGGCTTTCCACAAATTTTGTGGAAAACCTGTCGAGGAGTAGCGCCGCTCCCGCCCCCAGACTGTCCGAGTTCCGGTTTGCACAGGGATTGGGCAAAGCGCCCATCCGGCGCGTTCCTCTCGGGAGAACGTCAGCACGACACACATTTGTTGTTGTTCTTCGCGCCCAGCTTCACCAGTAAAGCGACGGTCTCGGGGAACGGAGCGACCCTTTCGATCGGTCCGTTGGCCATGTCGGCGGTCGTCTGTCCCTTGCGGCTCCTGGCCTTCACATCGGCGCCCTTTTCCACGAGGTAGACGACGAGTTCGTTGTCTCCCCGGGAAGCGGCGTGGTGAAGCGCGGTATAGCCGTTGGCGTCGCGGATATCGACTTCGGCGCCGCACTCCTCGACCAGAAATTTCACCGCCGGCACCCAGTTACCGGGAACGTACCGATGGGCGTTTCCGGCGAAGGACTGTCCATAGCCGACGCCCGCGGCGGCGTGTATCGGATAGATGTGGGGACCGCCTACCGGAACTTCCGGATTGCCCATGCTGAAAAGATGAGCGACCTTCTTGAGCGTCCCGGAGAAGTTCTCCGTGAATCCAGAGTCGTCACCCCGGCGGCGCCTCGCGGGCGTCTTGAGGGTGGGAATATTGGGGTCGGCTCCATGGGCCTTCAAAAGGCGCATCGCGTCCACGTCGAGCGCGTAGGCGGCGCGCCAAAACGGCGTCGCCCCGGTGTAGTCGATCCCCGCCGCGCGCAAGACCCCGAACGTGTACTCCATGTACCAGAGGTGTTTCCCGAGACGCACGTTCGGATCGGCCCCGGCCGAGAGCAGAGCTTCCAGGAGCTCGAGGTGGGTGGCTTTTTGCTGCTGGTGCTCGATGGGGTGAGCGTACGAAGCTCGAGGCGCCCAGGTCCGCTCGAGCGTGGCAAACAAAGGGGTCGCTCCCGCGGCGCTGGCCAGATTGGGATTCGCCCCCCGGTCGAGCAATTTCAGAGCCAGATCGAACTGCCCGTTGACGGCCGCCATCAGGAGCGGCGTCGTCCGATCGGAGGCGGACGGCTGGTTGATGTCGGCGCCCGCATCCAGAAGGGCCAGGACAGCCTCGACGTGGCCCTGCCGCGCCGCATGAAGAAGCGGCGTGAGCCCTCCCCAGCTCGCAACGAGCTGCCCGTACGAAGCGGGGTTCTCGTCTCGAGCCTTGGAGTCCTTCGCCTTTTTGGCCGATGCGGGCTCGGACGGCCGTCCGGCGTCTGCCACGGATTTTTCTGCCGCCTCGTCCTTAGCGGGCTCAGCGGGCGTGCCGTCGCGCTCGGGCCAGTTTCGCTGCAGGTGACGGGAAGCCTCGATCGCAACCTGAACCTGGCTCGGCGTCGGCGTCCAGTCGCCGCCGCCTTTCTCCTGCTTCTTGAACCCTTCCAGGATCTCCGCGATCCTTTTGTTGGCGGCCTCGTCCGCCTTCTCCATCTCGACCACGTTCACCGAGCGAGACGCGAGGGCGGGGTCGGCTCCGGCATCGAGCAGCACCCGAATCGCTTCCACCTGGCCGCGGGACGCGGCGAACATCAAGGGGGTCTGCCCCCAGGACGATTCTTTCGCGTTCGCGTCGGCGCCGGATTTCAAGAGCGCGGCTACGACGTCTGCCTTACCCGCCACGGCGGCGAGATGAAGAGCCGTTACCCCGGAGTTGGTGGTCGTAGCGTTGGGATTCGCTTTCGCCCGAAGGAGCGCCAGAACGACTTCACCGTGGCCTCCGCGGCTCGCGAGATGAAGCGGCGTGTAGCGTCCGATTCGGGTTCCCGCGTTCACGTTCGCCCCAGAGTAGATCAGAACCTCGGCGAGCTTCGCGTCGCCTCGCTCCGCCGCCCAATGAAGGGCGGTCATGCCGTCTCCCTGCGCGGTGTTGACGTCGGCGCCGTTCCTGAGCAGATCTTCGACCGTCTCGATGTCGCCGCGAGCGGCAGCGTCCGCCACCGGCCGTTCGATGGCCATCGATCCGGCGACATACGGGGAGAAGGCGAGAGCGACGACGAGACCGAACGCGTGGATCTTTCCGGTCATAACGACATCTCTCCGGAGCTGTCGCCGAAGCTTTCCATGTCGTGTCCAAGCTTGTGAAGAAGCGTGAGCAGGACGTTCGCCATGGGGGTGCCATCCGGAGCCTGGATGTGGGAGCCGCCGGCGAGCCGGCCACTCCCGCCGCCGAAGACGACCAGGGGACAGCGGCGGTGGTTGTGGAGGTTCGCGTCGCCCATCGGGGAGCCCCAGAGGACGATCGACTGGTCCAGGAGGCTGGACTCACCGTCCGTGGTTTCCGAAAGCCGCTTCAAGAAGTAAGCCAGCTGGCCTACCCGGTACTGGCAGATCTTGTTGAACTCCAGAATGGCGTCTTCGTTGTCGCCGTGATGGGACGCCGGATGGAAGGACCGATCCGACCCGCTTTCGGGGAAGGTTCGATTCGAAGCGTCCCGTCCGGTCTTGAAGGACACCACCCGGGTCATGTCCGTTTCAAAAGCGAGCACCTGAAGGTCGAACATCAGCTTCATGTGCTCGGAGTAGGAATCGGGAACACCCGGAGGAGCGTCCGGAAGATCCCTTTCAACGCCTTCTGCATTGCGAGCTTCGACTCCCTGGATGCGGCGTTCGAGCTCACGCACGTTCTCCAGGTACTGGTCGACCCGCCTTCGATCGGCGGCCGAAAGCTCCTTGCTCATGCTGGCCACCTCCTGCGCTACCCAGTCGAGAATGCTGCCGTGGGTCCGCCGCCGCCGGGCGCGCTCTTCGGGAGTGCCGCCGGCTCCGAACAGCAAGTCGAAAGCCGTCCGCGGGCTGCGAATCATCGGCAGAGGCTCCGTCGGAGACGCCCAGCTGATGCAATCGGTATAGGAGCACGAATAGTTGTAGTCGCAGCCACCGCCCTTGTTGGTGCTCTCGATGGCGAGCTGCAAGGAGGGTATTGCGGCCTCGTGACCGATGCGCTGCGCATGGAGCTGGTCCATGGAGGTTCCGCAGAGCAGGTCCGAGCCCTTCGTTTGCTTGGGGTGGGTGTGCGTCAGGAAGACCGCGGACGAGCGAAAGTGGTCCCCGCCGACCTCCGGCGGATCGAAAGCCTCGGCCATGCGCACATCGGTATTGCTGATGATGGTGAAATGCTCGCGCCAGGGCTCCAGCGATTTCAGCGGGTTCGCGGCAACGAGCTCGTAGCCGTGCCCGACCGCCGCCGGGGCGAAGAGATGCTTCGTGGCGCCCCACTTGTTGCAGCCCGGAAGCCCGTGCACTTCCTCGATTGCCACCAGGCGGGTCCGCTCGCTCCTCGAGGCGCCGAAGGCGGGCACCATGGCATCGAGCAGGGGGAGCGCGACACTCGCCCCCGCGGCGCGCAGGAACGTCCGGCGCGGGAGTTTCTTTCCGGTTACGAAATGCATTATTCCTCCAATATTAGTGTTCGCCTCGCTCTTCGATCAATGCGGTGGGGCCCCACCCCCACCGCTCTGGGCTGAGGGCTCCGCTCGGCTCACTCCCCACGGTCTTCAATCAGTGCCGCGGGGCCCCACCCCCGCGGCTCGTCGCTTCGGGACTCGTTACGCTCGCCCTCCGCTCCGGCTCACGGCTGCCCTCGGGGAGGATGGGGCCCTCCGGGCCCCGCTGTTTTGCCGGCCGGGCTCGCTCCGCTCGCTAGTGTTGTTCGCTCATCGGCCTGTCTGTTTCGACGGCGTCTTTCTGCTTCTGCTTCATTCGGAACTCATCGCTCAAAACGACGCTCAGGATGAAGGAAGACATGCGGTAGCCGTTTTGCTCGGCGTTCGCCGCGATCGCCCGTACCGTGGGCTGGTCGCGATACGCAACCGTCCGGCCCAGCGCG
>Ga0326597_10006066_pt1 | contig 16615 bp, 17 predicted proteins | sample RVTome_12_FD_203789 | JGI IMG/M metagenome (GOLD analysis project Ga0326597, IMG submission 203789) | Soil microbial communities from uranium-contaminated site in the Upper Colorado River Basin, Wyoming, United States - RVT100D185 | ecosystem: Environmental > Terrestrial > Soil > Contaminated >...
GCCTCAACGTGCGCTTGAACAGATCGAACCCCGCGGTGATCGGGAGGTCCATGAAGTAGGGGTCGGTGATGGCGATCTGGAAGTTACGGGTCCGGCTTCCGGTCTGAAGGGCGAAGGAGGCGGTCTCGCCTCGTCCGAGGAAATTCGTGGTGGAGAACGCGAGGTTGATGAACGCGCCCTCGAGCCCGGAGACGCCTCCACCGAAAGTAAACTGGTTGCGGTTCTGCTCCGCCAGCCTCAGTGTGATGTCGAGCTTGTTGTCGGTGTTCGCGACCGGCTGGATTTCCGGCTCCTCGATGGGCTGGAAGTAGCCGAGCTGGTTGATGCGGCGGATGGACATCTTGAGCAGTTCCATGTTCATCACGTCCTGCTCGTTCAGCCACATCTCGCGCCTTATGACCTTGTCCCGGGTCGTGGTGTTTCCCTTGAAGTCGATCCGATTGACGAAGTACTGCTTGTCCTCGTTGAGGTTGATGGTCACGTCGACCACGTCGGACTCCGAGACCGGCTTCTTGATGGGAAACCCCGTGAACTGCACGTAGCCCCGCGAGCCGTATAGCTCCCTCAGGCTCTCGATCCCCTTGGTGATCTTCGACTCGTTGTAGACCGCTCCCGTCTGGAGCTTGAAGAACGTCTCGATGAAATCAGCGGGAAAGACGGTCGCCCCCTCCACCTGGATTTCGCCCACCCGGTACTGCTTTCCTTCTTCGACCGGAATCTTCAGATCGAGCCACCGTTTCGGGCGCTTCCAGAACATGAAGCGCGAGTAGCCGTCCTCGTACGCCATCTCCGGCGGGCCGAACGAAACGTCCACGTAGCCGTTGTTGAGATAGACCTCGCGGACCTTCTCCACGTCCTGAGCGTACTGCTCCTCGGTGTAGGTGCTCCCGCCCATGAGCGCGCCGAGGACGTGGCTTTCCCGGGTCTTCTTCATCGCCCAGCGGAGCTCCCAGTCGTCGAACTTCTCGATCCCATCGAAATCCACGGTGCGGATACGGATCTTCTGCTCGTCCTTGATATCGAAGACCACCTTCACTCCGCCGGAGTCGAGGGGCTCGACACGGCTCGAAACGCTTCCTTCGGTTCGGCCCTTGTCCACGAGCATGGTGCGGATGATCTTCTCCGCCTTGACCACCATCGCCGGGTCGTAGAAAGAGTCGATAGGGATCTCCGCCTTCTCCTCCTTCAATTTGTCGGTGACCTCCGTCGCCGAAAGCTCCTTGCTTCCCACGAAGTCCAGCGCCTGCACCCGCGGCCGCTCGTCGACGACGTAGGCCACGATCTTGCCCCGCTCGCCGTCCGTGACCTCCAGGGTCAAGTCGTCCAGGAACCCCGTGGCCCAGAGCCGATGAAAATCGGCGATTGCCTGCTTGGAATCATAGGGGTCGCCGGGCTTCTGCGTGAGGTGGAACAGGTAGGTTTCGCTGTCGACGACGGTGTTGCCGCGAATCTCGACCCTCTCGATGCTCGACTGCTGAGCCATCGAGGAGGCCGACGAAACCAGAAGTAAGAGCGCGGACGAAAAGAGAATGCCGAAGAAACGTAGGTTGGGCATTACAGATTCCCTCAGACCGAAAGCGGCTCTTCCACCGCATCCGTTTGTCTCAATCCGAGCTTGTCTCCGTCGGCGAAGATGGTCACCGGCTGTCCGGGCTTTACCGTACCGCGAATGAAGGCCTCCGAGAGCGGGTCCTCGACGTACTTCTGCAGCGCCCGCCGCAAGGGCCGGGCGCCGTAGGAGCGGTCCTGGCAAGTGCTCTCGATGATCCAGTCGACCGCGTCCTGGGTGAGCGTCACCTGGAGCTTCTTGTCGCGGAGCACCGCGTTCATCTGGTTAGCGAGGAGCAGCACGATCTGGCGGAGGTCGTCGTCGTTGAGGGCGTCGAAGACGATGATCTCGTCGACGCGGTTGATGAACTCGGGGTTGAACGTCTTCTTGACCTCGCCCATCACCATGTCCTGGATGCGCGCGGAAGTCGCGGCCTCGTCGCTCGACTGGAACCCCACCCTCCCCTTCCTCTCGATGTAGCGGGCGCCGATGTTGGAGGTCATGATGAGGATGGCGTTCTTGAAATCGATGGTGTTGCCTAGCCCGTCGGTCAGCTGCCCGTCCTCGAAGACCTGGAGCAGGATATTGAACACGTCGGGGTGGGCCTTCTCGATCTCGTCGAGCAGGATGACGCAGTAGGGGTTCCTCTTCACCTTCTCGGTGAGCTGTCCGCCCTCCTCGTGCCCGACGTAGCCCGGGGGCGAGCCGATGAGCTTCGAGACCGAGTGCTTCTCCATGTACTCGCTCATGTCGAAGCGGATGAGGGCCTTCTCCGTGCCGAAGAGGAAATCCGCGAGAGAGCGCGCGACCTCGGTCTTCCCCACTCCCGTCGGGCCGAGGAAGATGAACGAGCCCACGGGACGGTTCGGGTTCTTCAAGCCGGCGCGCGAGCGTCGGATGGCCCGCGAGATGCCCGAAACCGCCTGCTTCTGGCTCACGATGCGGCGGTGGAGCTCCTCCTCCATTCGCAGGAGCTTCTCGCTCTCCTCTTCCTTGATGCTGACGAGCGGGATTCCCGTCCACCGCGAGACCACCTCGTCGATGTCCCGCCGGTCGACGACCGGCCGATCGAAGTTCTTGAGCTCCCAGCGCTCGCGGATGAACTGCAGGTTCTCCCGCTGGGCGATCTCCTCGTCGCGGTACATCGCCGCGCGCTCGAAGTCCTTGTTGGCGATGGCGTGATCCATCCGGTCGGCGATGACCCGGATGCGCTTCCGGAGGTCCGCGAAGTCGGTGGAGAACGTGGATTCCCGGAGCTTCACCCGGGAGCCCGCCTCGTCCAGGAGATCGATCGACTTGTCGGGGAGGAAACGGTCGGTGATGTAGCGGTGCGCCTGGAAGACGGCGGCGTCGATGGCTTCCGCGGAATAGGAGACGTGATGGAACGCCTCGTAGCGCTCCTTGATGCCCCGGAGGATCTCGACGGTCTCGAGCTCCGTGGGGCTCGAGACCTTGACTCCCTGGAAGCGCCGCTCGAGGCTCCGGTCGCGCTCGATGTATTTCCGGTACTCCGCGGGAGTGGTGGCCCCGATGCACTGGATCTCCCCGCGGGAGAGCGCCGGCTTCAGGATGTTGGCGGCGTCGAGAGACCCCTCGGCCGAGCCCGCCCCCACCAGCGTGTGGAGCTCATCTATAAAGATGATGACGTTCGGGTTCTCGGTGAGCTCCTTCATGATGGTCTTGAGGCGCTCCTCGAACTGCCCGCGATACTTGGTGCCGGCGACGATGAGGGAGATGTCGAGGGCGAGGATGCGCTTGTCGGCGAGGAACAGCGGCACGTCGCCGTGCACGATCTTGTTCGCGAGGCCTTCGACGATCGCGGTCTTGCCCACACCCGGCTCGCCGATGAGCACCGGGTTGTTCTTGGTTCGCCGGCACAGCACCTGGATCGTGCGCTCGAGCTCGCTCTCCCTGCCGATGAGCGGGTCGAGCTGCCCTCGACTCGCCGCCTCGGTCAGATCGCGGCTGAACTCCGTGAGAAGCGGGGTCTCTTTGGCCTTGGACATCGTCGCCTTCTGGTTCAGTTCCTGGACAATGTCTTCGCGAACGGTGTTGATGCGGAGTCCGCGCTCGTGGAGGATGGTGGCGGCCACGGACTTCTCCTCGCGGAGAATTCCCAGGAGGACGTGCTCCGTCCCGATGTAGTTGTGAACGAGCCGTTCCGCCTCCTCGGCGGCGAACGTCAGGACCCGCTTCGATTCCGGAGAAAGAGGGATCTCGACGGAGGTCGAGACCTGATCGCGGATCACGATGCGGCCCTCGATCTCCTTGCGAATGCTCTCCATCGAAAGATGGGACTTCACGAAGATGCGGCTGGTGAGACCTTTGCCCTCGCGGATCAGGCCGAGCAGCAGGTGCTCGGTTTCGATCGAATTACTACCCAGTTGCGCGGCTTCGTAACGGGCGAAGAAGATGACTCGCTTGGCCCGCTCGGTGTATCGCTCGAACATGTCCTCCACCCGAACTGCTGGTTGGAATTATAACACACGCACCTAAACCATTGCGTCAGCTTGAGTTCAAGCATGGGCTCGACCTCGATCGCGCGGGGAAGGATAACACGAACGAAAGGCTCCATGAAAGCCCGTAAAAGCGTCAGGAACGGAGCTCTCGATCAAGTGCCTCGGCCGCCGCCGGTCGGTGAAGCCACGACGCGAGAACGCCGAGCGCGAGGATCGAGAGAACCACGATCAGTAGATAGAGATTGAAGCCGGGCCCGAGGATCCCCTTGAGCCACGTGTGAGTCAACATCTTGGCGCCCACGATCGCGAGCACGACCGAGAGCGACACCTTCAGATAGCGGAATGCCTGGATGGCCCCGGCGAGAGCGAAGTAGAGCGACCGGAGTCCGAGGATCGCGAACACGTTGCTGGTGAACACCAGGAACGGATCGGCGGTGATGGCGAAGATGGCGGGGATGGAATCGACCGCGAACACGAGGTCGGTGGCTTCGACGAGGATGAGAGCCAGGGCCAGCGGCGTGAGAAGCAATGTCCCCGGCCGCGCCGCGTCGACCACCCTGTCCTCGAGGACGATCGCCCCCGGGGTCTCGGCTTCCTTCGAGGCGGCCGAAGCTGCCCGGACCAGGAAGTGCGAGCCGTGCAAACGCTCGGTAACCGGCAAGAAGCGCCGCGTGAGCTTGAGGACCCACGTGTCGTTGGGGTCCGAGGATTCCTCGAGCCACAACATCTTCACCGCGGTAAAAATCAGGAACGCGCCGAAGACGTACAGGATCCAGGAGAACTCCGCGATCAAACGGGCGCCTACGACGATCATCGTCCCGCGGAGCACCAGAGCCCCCAGGATGCCCCAGAAGAGCACCCGGTGCTGGTACAGGGGAGGCACCGCCAGGAAGCCGAAAATCATCGCAATCACGAAGACGTTGTCGACGGAGAGCGACTTCTCCACCACGTAGCCCGTCAGGTACTTTAGGACCGCGCTTCGGCCGTCGTTGATTCTGCCCTCGGGATACTCGGTGCTCCGTTCGACGGCGTCGAGAGTGTTGCCCAGGCCGAGCCAGTGGTTCTCGTAGCCGTGGTAGACGCCCACGGAAAAGGCGAGGCCGAGGGCTACCCAGACCGCCGTCCAAACGAGAGCCTCCCGAATGGATACGACGTGAGCCTGGCGGTGGAACACCCCCAGATCGAGGGCGAGCATCAGGAGGACGAAGGTGATGAAACCGAGCCAGATGAGCAGCAACGGGCTAAACCCTTTCAGGTAGTCTCGCCGCTGCATTCTCTGCAGCCAGGGGGCCGGGGACCGGGAGGTCCCGTGTTGACGACCTACCTCCCCGCAAAATCGCGGGTTGGCTACTCCCTACGGCATCACTATAACGCAATCTCCACGCTTACGCCCGGTCCGCCGCGCGCTCGACGAGCTTCCCATCCTCCATATAGAGAACGCGGTCGCAGACCGAAGCGATGGCCCCGCTGTGGGTGACGATGACCGAGGTGAGACCGCGGTCATGGTGGAGTTTCCTCAGGAGTGCTACGAGATCGCGGCTGGTTCGCGTATCGAGGTTACCCGTAGGCTCGTCGGCGAGGACCAGGGACGGCGACGTCACCAGGGCGCGCGCGACGGCCACCCGCTGCTGCTCGCCCCCGGAGAGCTGCGCCGGACGATGCTCGATCCTCTCCGCGAGACCGAGCTCCGAAAGAAGCTTCCGGGCCCGCTCCATCGCTTCGGCCTCGGGCTTGCGCGCGATGAGAAGCGGCATCGCCACGTTCTCGAGAGCGCTGAACTCGGGGAGGAGATGGTGGAACTGGAAGATGAAACCAATCGTCTGGTTCCGGATCCTCATCCTCTCGGTCTCGTCGAGGGCGAAGAGATTCCGCCCTTCGAGGAAGACCGTGCCGCAGTCGGGAACATCCAGGGTCCCGAGAAGATGCATCAGAGTGCTCTTGCCGACGCCGGAGGATCCCACGATCGCAACCATCTCGCCCCGGTTGACGGCGATGTCGAGGTTACGGAGCACTTCAACCTCGTGGCCGTCGGACCGGTAGCTCTTCGCGAGGCCCAGCCCTTCCAGAAGAGCCGTCATTCGAACCGCAGGGCCTCGGTAATCACCAGGCGCGCGGCGCGCCGCGCGGGGTAGAGCGTCGCCAGGAAACAAACGAGCGGCGCCGCCACAACCACCATGGTGAAATCCGAGAGCAACAGCTTGAAGGGCACGTACGCCACCTGATAGACGTCTTCGGGGATGTTGATTACGCGGTAACGATCGAGGAACCAGGAGATCGTGACCCCGAGCGCGGCTCCGACCGAAGTTCCCACGACGCCGATGATCGCCCCCTGGAGCATGAAGATCGACATGATGCTCCCGGGCGAGGCCCCCATGGAGCGCAGGATGGCGATGTCGCGGGTCTTGTTCATCACGATCATGATCTCGCTCGCGACGATGTTGAGGGCCGCGACCCCGACGATGAAGCTGATGAAGATCGTCGTCACCATTTTCTCCAGCCAGAAGGCGGAGAACATGCTGCGGTTCGTTTCCTTCCAGTTCACCGAGCCATAGTCCGGCCCGAGAGCGGTCCTGGCCGCGATCTCCGTCTCCTCGACGCGATAGAGATCGCGAACCTTGGTCTCGACGTACATTACCTCGTCTCCAACACCGAGCAGGCGCTGCGAGTCGGGAAGATCGAGAAGGGCCCAGGAGTTGTCGAAGTTGTAGAGACCCAGGCGGAAGACGCCGACGACGCGGAAGTTTTTCGTTCGCGGGAGCATTCCGAACGGGCTCAAGTGCCCCTCGGGCGAGGTGACTTTGACCGTGTCCCCGGCGAAGACCCCGAGCTGGATCGCGAGCTCGTCTCCGAGGACGACTCCAGGAAGAACGTCCGAAGCGCGGTCGCCACCCTTCGTAGACAGGTCGGCGAGGTCTCCCGAGAGCATCTTCCCTCCGAACTCGGTCACGTTCTTTTCGAGCGCTGGATCGATGCCCTTGAGCGTTACCAGGCCCGAGCCCGTCCCGCTCGAGACCAGCGCCTTCCCGTAGAGAACGGGGGCCGCCCCCTCGATGCCGTCGACGTTGTCGAGGACGTTGAGGACGTGCCGGTAGTCCCCGAACGACTGCCCCCCCTCGCGATAGATGCTGAGGTGCGAGGCGGCGCCGAGGATCCGGGAGCGAAGCTCGCCCTGCATGCCGGTCATGATCGCGAGGGCGATCAAGAGAATCATCACCCCCACCACCACTCCCAGAGTCGAGATGGTGGAAATCACGGAGATGAAGAGTTGGCGGCGCTGCGCCAGGAGATAGCGGAGGGCGACCTTGAGCTCGAAGGGCACTCTCACTCCCCTTCGGGGCCGGGTGCGTCTTCCGGCCGGAGATGGGGGAAGAGAATCACGTCGCGTATGGAGGGAGAGTCGGTGAAGAGCATCGCCAAGCGATCGATTCCGATTCCTTCACCTCCCGTGGGAGGAAGGCCGTGCGCGAGGGCGCGCACGTAGTCGAGATCCATCACGTGGGCCTCGGCGTCACCCCGGGCCCTCTCCTTCTGCTGGCCCTCGAACCGCGCCCGCTGATCGTCGGGATCGTTCAACTCGGAGAACCCGTTCGCGCACTCGAGTCCCGCGATGAAGAGCTCGAATCGGTCCACGAGCGCCGGGTCGTCCTTCTTTTTCTTCGAGAGCGGCGACACCTCGAGCGGGTAGTCGATGATGAACGTCGGCTGGATGAGCTTCGGCTCGGCCACTTCCTCGAAGAGCTTGGTCAGGAGCTTCCCCCAGGGAGCGTCGCGATCGAGGTCGAGCTTCAACGACCGTCCCGCTTCCAGGAGCCGATCCTTGCTCCTTAGATCCTTCTCCTCGACTTCGATAGCCCGCTCTTTCAACCCCTCACCGACCGCGTCGAGCATGCGAAGCCGCCGGTACGGAGGAGTGAGGTCGATCGGGTGCTCCCCGTAGACCAGGGGCTTTCCCTCTCGAATTCTCGTCTGGAGGCGGTGCAACAGATCCTCGGTGAGCGACATCATGTCCTCGACGTCGCTGTAGGCCTCGTAGAACTCGAGCATCGTGAACTCGGGGTTGTGCCGGGTGGAGATGCCTTCGTTCCGGAAGTTGCGGTTGATCTCGTAGACCTTCTCCATTCCTCCGACCGTGAGCCGCTTCAGGTAGAGCTCCGGGGCAATGCGCAGATAGAGATCCATCTTCAGCGCGTTGTGGTACGTCTTGAACGGGCGCGCGACCGCCCCTCCGGCGATCGGCTGGAGCATCGGAGTTTCGACCTCGATATACCCTCGCTCGTCGAAGAAGGTCCGGATCACCTGGATGAGCCGGCTCCTCGTCACGAACGCCGCGCGGGAGTCCGGATTCGAGATGAGGTCGAGGTAGCGCTGCCGGTACCGGACCTCGACGTCGGTCAAGCCGTGCCACTTCTCCGGGAGCGGCTTCATCGCCTTTGCGAGAAAGGTGAGCGCCTCGACTCTGACCGTGAGCTCTCCGGTCTTCGTCCGGAAGAGGGGGCCTTCGACCCCGATGAAGTCCCCGAGGTCGAGGTTCTCGTAGACCGCGAAGTCCCTTTCGGAGACGGTGTCCTTCCTTATATATACCTGGAGCTTTCCCGCGCCGTCGCTCAGGTGAGCGAATCCCGCCTTGCCGAACGGCCGGAGAGCGAGGATGCGCCCCGCGGTCCGAACCCGGACCGGCTCTTTCGCCAACTCCTCGGCGGTTCGGTCCTGAAACCGGGTGAACGCTTCCGAAACCGTGTGGGACCTCTCGAAACGGGTCGGGTAGACATCGACGCCAAGGGCTTCGATGGCGTCCCGCTTCCGGCGCCGCTCCTCCTCCATCTTCTCTTCTACGCTCATTTCCCCGTTTCCTGCTGCGCCTTTGCGTTGATCTCCTGATTCACCGCGTCCAGCACACCGTTCACGAACCCGGCCGACTCCGGGCTCGAGAAGCGCTTCGCGACCTCGAGCGCTTCGTTGATCACCACACCCGGTGGGGTCGACTTCGTAAGGAGCTCGTAGACCGCGAGCCGCAGGACGTTGCGGTCCACCATCGACATGCGCCCGAGGCGCCAGTGCTCGGAGGTTTCGATGAGGATCTTGTCGATCTCCTCGACCCGATCGACGGTCCCCTCGACCAGTTGGCTCGCGAACTCCCGGGCGGCATCCCCAGCCTTTTGGAGCTCGCTCGAGCTCTCGATAACGGTTTCGACGGGCTCGCGGCTCACGTCCCATTGGTAGAGCATCTGGAGCGCGAGCTCTCGGCCCTTCCTCCTCGCGCCCACCGTCAGTTCTTGCCGTTTCTTCCGCCGCCCGCGAGAGCGCGGTGCAGTACCGCCGTCTCCACCGCGGCGAGGGCGGCGTCGTAGCCTTTGTTGTCGCTCCCCCGACCCGTCGACCGCGCGACCGCCTGCTCGAGCGTCTCGGTCGTGAGGACCGCGTTCGTCACGGGAACGCCGGTGTCGAGCGCCACCCGGGCCACGGCGTCGGTCACGGAGCGGCTCAGGTAGTCCCAATGAGGGGTTCCCCCCTTGACGATGGCGGCGACGCAGACCACTCCGGAGAAACGCCCCGAAGCGGCGAGAACTTTCGCCGCGAGCGGAATCTCGAAGGCGCCCGGCACCCGCACCACTTCGATGTCCTCGGCCGCGACCTGGGCGCGCTTCAAGGCCTCGAGCGCTCCCTCGAGAAGTTTGTCGGTGACGCCGCTGTTGAAGCGGCTCATCACCACGGCGAAGCGCATGCCCGGCGCGCTCGGCTTCCCTTCCCAGATCTTGGCCATGCGAACGGGCTCACCTTCCCCGGAACGCGGCCTTCCGCTTCTCGAGAAAAGCGTTCATTCCTTCTCTCAGATCCTCGGTGCCGCAGAGAATCCCGAATAGAGTGGCCTCGAGGAGCAGGCCCTTTTCGAGATCGATCTCGAGTCCCTGGTCGATCGCGAGGAGTGCGTGCCGGAGAGCGAGAGGGGCGTTTCGTACCATCCTCCGGGCTAGGGTGTCCGCGGTCTCGAGGAGCGATTCCTTCGGGACCACGCGGTTCACGAGCCCGATGCGAAGCGCCTCCGCCGCGTCGACGGGATCGCCCGTGAGGATCATCTCGTAGGCCCGCCCGCGGCCCACAAGGCGAGAGAGCCTCTGCGTTCCGCCGTAGCCCGGGATCGCCCCCAGGGTCACCTCGGGAAGGCCGAGCTTCACCCCTTCAGCCGCCACCCGCACGTGACAGGAGAGGGCGAGCTCGAGACCGCCCCCGAGGGCAAAGCCGTTGATGGCGGCGATGACGGGTTTTCCCAGGGTCTCGATGCGGCGGAAGATTGACTGTCCGCGCAGGGCGGTCACGTGTCCCGTGGTCGCCGTCTCGCGCGCGAGCTCCTGAATGTCGGCGCCGGCGATGAAGGCCTTTTCCCCCGCGCCAGTGATGACGACCGCCCGCACCGCCTCGTCGGAGCCGAGGTGCGAAAACGCCCGATCGAGCTCCGCCATGGTCTCGTGGTTCATGGCGTTCAGCTTCTGCGGTCGATTGACGGTGAGGAGCGCGACCTCGTCGCGCGTTTCCAGCTTCAGATTTTGGAGATCCATGCTTCCCTCACGCCGCGCCCGAGTAGTCGTAGAAACCCCTTCCCGACTTGCGGCCCAGATGCCCCGCGAGGACCATCCGACGCAGGAGCGGAGGTGGGGCGAAACGCTTCTCGCGGAACTCGTCGAACATGATGTTCGCGATGTAGTACGTGGTATCGAGACCCACGAAGTCCAGAAGCTCGAACGGCCCCATGGGGTATCCGCAGCCGAGCTTCATTCCGGCGTCGATATCTTCCTTGGTGCCGACTCCTTCCTCGAGCGCGCGGATGGCGTCGAGCATATAGGGAACCAGGAGGCGGTTCACGATGAACCCCGGGCGATCGGGAGCGATCACCGGGGTCTTTCCCAGCCTCCGCGCGAGCCCCTGGACCGCTTCCGTGACCTTGGGATCCGTGGTGAGCGCGGGAATGATCTCGACCACTTTCATCAAGGGGACCGGATTGAAGAAGTGGAGGCCCACGAACCGCTGGGGGTGCCTCGTAGCCGCGGCCATCTCGGTGATGCACAGAGACGAGGTATTGCTGCAGCGGATGGCCTCGCGCTTCAGGATCGCATCGAGCTTCCCGAACAGCTCCTTTTTCACCGCCACGTCTTCGAGCACCGCCTCGATGACCACGTCGACGTCCGAGAGCTTCTCGAGGCGTGTCGTGGGCTCGATGCGCGACAGGATCTCCTTTTTCTGGTCAGGCGTAAGCTTTCCCCGCTCCACTCCCTTCTCCAGAAACGAGTCGATTCTGGCGACACCGTCCTTGAGCCGTTCCTCGTCGACCTCGATCACCACCGTCGCGAGGCCCGCGCCCGCGGCCACCTGAGCGATTCCCGACCCCATGAGGCCGCAGCCCACCACTCCCACTCTCTCGATTTTCATCGGGTTTCTCCCTCGGTTCTGTTCAGCGCCGAGACCGCCGCCAGCAACGCTCCGCCGAGCGACGCGCCCACGAAGTCGGCGAGAACGTCGGCCAGGCTTCCGTAGCGCCCCGTCACGTGGAGCTGATGCCATTCATCGCTCATCCCGTAAACGACCGCGATCGCAGTGCCTCCCGCGATGTGTGCCACCTTCAGACCGGAGAAGAGCCGTTTCGCGATCGCCCGCACCGAAACGACCGCGAGCCCCGCGTACTCCGTTCCGTGAAGCAAGTAGTCCGCCGTCGCCGAGAGGACGTCGGGGCGCCCCCGCGACGAAAACCAGAAGATGAGGCCCATGTAGAGAACGACCGGCCCCCAGAACCGGATGAATCCGGCCGCCTCCGCCGAGCTACGGCGGGCCGCGCCGAAGCCCGAAGGGCGAAGGCGGGCCATCAAGAGGGAAAAGGATACATCAGCCACCCAATCAGGAAGGCGGATCCCAGAAAACACACAAAGGCCAGTATCCCGAACCGGAGCTGCTCCTTCGGGTCTTGCCGCATCAAGAGAGCGAACGCCGTCGACACCAGGAGCGCGAAGATCGTCAGGATGAGGAAGTGGCTGGTCATGACTTCCTCCCGACGGCGATGTCGTAGGCGTCGAGCATGATCAGCATGTTGAGGAGGCCCGCCACGATACAGAAGGTGTAGCCGTACTCGTAGGTGAGGGCCGTGACTTCCCCCGAGCCCATGCTGAGGAGCCTGGCCGCGAAGAACGGGAGGCCGACTCCGATCTCGGCGAGGCCCGCGAGGAAGGTCAGGGGCTCCGAGGTATCGAGAGGGAAGAGCTCGCCGCGAAGGTAAAGCCCGAGAGCGAACATCCCGGTGACGACGAGGAAAAACGTGAGCGCCCGCCGCGTCCGGCCGAGCATGAGGTGCCCGAGCCCGGGCACGAGCCAGGCCGAGACCGCGACCGGGATTCCCGCCGTCGCTGACCGTTCTTGAGTTTCTTCTTTGGCGCGCATATCCCTCCGATTCTAGCCGATCACAGCGTCCCGTAAAGGCGATCTCCGAAGTCGCCCAATCCTGGCAGGATGTACTTTCGGGAGTCGAGGCCCCGGTCGAGAGCCGCCGTATAGACGTCTACCCCGGGATGGTCCTGGGCGAGCTTTTCGACTCCCTCGGGCGCGGCCACGATGGAAAGGAGCCGAATGAGAGACGCACCTTGATCCTTCAAGAGGGCGATGGCCGACGAAGCAGAGCCGCCGGTCGCGAGCATCGGGTCGAGGACCAGCACGTGGCGGCCCGAGAGCGGCGGAAGCTTCTTGTAGTACTGGCGCGCCTCGGCGGTCATCTCGTCCCGCTCGAGCCCCACGTAACCGACCGCGGCCCGGGGGAAGATGGTGAGCATCACATCCAGCATTCCCATCCCGGCGCGCAGCACGGGCACGAGCACGATGTCGGCGTCGAGCCGCTGCACCCGGGTCGTTTCGAGCGGCGTCTCGGTTTCCTCGGAACGAACGGGAAGATCGCGCGAGGCGTCGAACGCCAGAAGCCAGGTCAACTGCCTCGCGAGGCGGCGGAACTCCTCGGGCCCTGTCCGTCGGTCGCGAAGCTGCGCCAGGACGTCCTCGATCAGCGGATGCTCGATGCGATGAAGGGTCACTCTTTCTGGTCTCGTGCAAAACTATTAGTGCTCGCTCGTCTCTTCGACTCGCTCGCTCCCCTCGCTCTTCGCTCGGGGAGGACGGCCCGATTCCCGCGCTTCGCGCGAAGGCGGACGCTCCGCTCGCATCTCTCTCGGCACCTATCCTCGTGCTTCCCTTCTGAACTGCTATCAATATACCCTTTCGCCATGAGAGCGGTCGATATCCTCAAGCGCAAGCGCGCCGGCGCCGAGCTCTCCCGCGAGGAGATCGCGTTCCTGGTGAATGGGTTCACCGCCGGAGAGATCCCCGACTACCAGGTCTCCGCTTTCCTCATGGCCGTTTGCCTGCGGGGCATGAGCGCGGAGGAGACCGTGGCGCTCACGGAAACGATGCTCCGGAGCGGCGCCATCCTCGATTTCAGCGACGTATCGGGGCCGAAGATCGACAAGCACTCGACCGGAGGGGTCGGCGACAAGACGTCGCTCATCATCGCCCCGCTCGCTGCCTCCGCGGGGGCGATCGTCCCCATGATCAGCGGCCGAGGGCTCGGCCATAGCGGCGGCACTCTCGACAAGCTCGAGTCCATCCCGGGATTCGACGTGCGCCTGGACGAGAAGCGCTTTCACCAGGTCGTCTCCGATATCGGCTTCGCCATGGTAGGCCAGACCGAGGCCATCGCTCCCGCGGACCGCAAGCTCTACGCTCTCCGGGACGTCACCGCCACCGTCGAGAGCTTCCCGCTCATCACCGGAAGCATCCTGTCGAAAAAGCTCGCCGAGGGGATCGAGGGCCTCGTCCTCGACGTGAAGGTGGGGAGCGGCGCCTTCATGAAGACCCGCGAGGACGCGGAGACGCTCGCGCGCTCCATGTTGTCGACGGCGGCCCGCATGGGGACAAGAGCAGTGGTTCTCCTCACCGACATGAGCCAGCCCCTCGGGACCCACGTGGGAAACGCCCTCGAGGTCGAAGAGTCGCTCGCGGTGCTGCGCGGGGAGGGTCCGTCCGACTTGAATCGTCTCTGTATTCGACTTACGGCGCACATGCTGGCTCTCGGCGGGATCGCTTCGAGCGTCGAGGACGGCGAGAGGCGGGCCCAGGACGCGCTTCGTTCGGGGCGCGGTCTTTCGAAGTTCCTCGCGATGGTTCGGGCCCAGGGAGGAGATCCTCGGATCGTCGACGGCGGCGTCCTCCCGCGCGCGCGCGCGCAAAAGGAGGTTGCCGCCGAGCGAGCCGGCTTCGTCGCTGCCATCGATACCGAAATGCTGGGAACGGCGGCGATGGTCCTGGGCGCGGGTCGAGAGAAGGTCGAAGACGTCATCGACCCGGGAGCGGGTCTCGTGGTCCACGGCAAACTGGGCGATGAGGTCGGCAAAGGCGAGCCCCTCGTTACCCTTCACTACAACGATCCCTCGCGTCTTCTGGAAGCCGAGGAGATGGTCAAGAAAGCGTATTTGGTTTCCGACGCCCGGCGCCCCTCGGTGCCGGAGCTCATCCTTGCGGTGCTGGAGCAATGAATACCGTAGAGAAGATTCGTGAAGCTTCGACCTACGTTGGATCGCGCGTCCGCGCCAAGCCTCAGGTAGCGGTGGTTCTGGGATCCGGCCTCGGCGGTTTCGCGGAGTCGCTTTCGGATCGCACCGCCATCCCCTTTTCCGCGATACCGCACTTCCCGCGCTCGAGCGTCCAGGGGCACTCGGGAAGCCTCATCGCCGGGACGTTCCAAGGTGTCCCCCTGTTCGTGATGGCGGGGCGAGTCCACGCCTACGAAGGGTACGGCGCCGAGGAGGTCGTCTTCCCCGCGCGCGTCCTTTCGACGCTCGGGGTCAAGATGCTGATCCTCACCAACGCCGCGGGTGCGGTGAACACCGCGTTCAAGCCGGGCGAGCTCATGATCCTGACGGATCACATCAACTGGACAGGCCTGAACCCGCTAGCGGGACCGGAGTACGCCGATCTCGGCCAACGGTTCACCGACATGACCGAAGGCTACCACCCAAAGCTCGTGGCTGCCTGCGAGCAGTCGGCCCGACGCATCGGTCTCAACATGAGAAAGGGCGTCTACCTGGGACTTCTCGGTCCGAGCTTCGAGACCCCCGCCGAGATCCGGATGTTCCGGACGCTCGGCGCGGACGCCGTGGGGATGTCGACCGTTCTCGAGTGCATCGCCGCGAACCAGATGGGGGTGAAGGTCCTCGGCATTTCCTGTATCACCAACATGGCCGCGGGAATCCTGCCGCGAAAGCTCGACCACAAAGAAGTGATGGAAGTTGGCGCAAAAGTGAAGTCGGTGATGGAGGAGCTTCTGGCCGAGGTCGTCCCCGCCCTGGCCAAGCTCGCGTAGCGAGCGGCCCGCCTTCGCAAGGCTTCGGCGGGTCCGCCCTAGCCCGAAGGGCGGAGGCGGAAGCGAGAGCGCTGGGGGTGGGGCCCCAGCGCACTAATCGAAGAGCGCGGCGAGCATAAGATATGTCGACAAAAACCGAGAAGATGGTCAAGGCCGCTCGCGACGCCCGAAGGCGCGCGCTCGCTCCCTACTCCGGATTCAAGGTCGGGGCCGCCATACGGACCGAGAGCGGCGTCATCTACTCCGGGTGCAACGTGGAGAACGCGACCTTGGGACTCACGGTTTGCGCCGAGCGAGTGGCGCTCTTCAAGGCTCTCTCCGAAGGAGCGCGGAGGTTCACGGACGTCGCGGTGGTCACCGCCGCCGAGCGGCCGACGCCTCCCTGCGGGGCATGCCGGCAGCTTCTCTGGGAATACTGCGGCGACGTTCCCGTTCACCTGGTGAGCACCCGGGGGCGCCGGAAGAGCTTTAGCCTCGGCGAGCTTCTTCCCTACGCGTTCGACAAGCGGGATCTCTGATCAGTTCTCAGTTCTCAGTTCTCAGTTCTCAGTTCTCGGTTCTCAGTTCTCAGTCCAGAGCAGCCACATAGCGCAGGTTCCGGTAGAGCTGATCGTGGTCCAGCCCGTAGCCGACGACGAAGCGATCCGGAATCTCGAACCCGATGTAATCGACGGTCACGTCGATCAGGCGGCGTGAGGGCTTCGAGAGAAGCGCGCAGACTCGGAGAGATGCGGGGCGCCGCGAGCGCAGCATGTTCAGAAGGTAGTTGAGAGTGAGGCCGGTATCGGCGATGTCCTCGACCACGATCACTTCCTTGCCTTCGAGCGACTGATCCAGGTCCTTCGTGAGCTGCACCTCGCCGCTGCTGCGGGTTCCCTTTCCATAGGACGAGACGGCGAGAAAGTCGAGGGTGAGGGGGACCTCGATGTTCCGCGCGAGGTCGGTGAGGAAGGTGTAGGCCCCCTTCAAAACACAGACGAGGTGGACCGTCTTTCCCCGGTAGTCGCCGCTGATACGGCGTCCGAGCTCCGCGACGCGCGCCTGCAGGCGATCTTCGGGAATGAGGATTTCGAGAGCCATCGACTGGGGAGACGGGCTCAGCTCCTCGCGTTGCCCTGGGCGAAGATGTCGAACGTCACGGTAATGATTCCGAGGGCCTCCACCGGCTTTCCGTTCTTGAGCGCCGGCTTCCAGCGCCAGAGCTGGGCGTTCTCCTTCGCC
>Ga0326597_10006067_pt1 | contig 16615 bp, 13 predicted proteins | sample RVTome_12_FD_203789 | JGI IMG/M metagenome (GOLD analysis project Ga0326597, IMG submission 203789) | Soil microbial communities from uranium-contaminated site in the Upper Colorado River Basin, Wyoming, United States - RVT100D185 | ecosystem: Environmental > Terrestrial > Soil > Contaminated >...
CGCGATGCGGGGCGCGCGCCCCGCATCGCGAATTCACCGAACTGAACATCCGAAGTCAGCATAGCCGTGATCCATTGGAGTGATCGAATAAGGACACAAAGACACCAAGGTTTCACCAAGCGAGGCCCGAGGGCAAAGGGCGGGGTGAGGCTCAGTTCGCCATGCCAGGCCGGAGAGTCCATAGTGCTCTTTGTGCCTCCTTTGTGATTTCGTGCCCTTTGTGGTGAGCATTGGATTTCGGTCTGATCCGGAAGAACACCACTTCTAGAGGGATCAGACGTTCACTCTAATCGCGACGATTACCCGCCGCGCCCGTCTACCATTGCCTCGCATGTTCATCGACGAGGCGGTCATCGAGGTGCGGTCGGGCAAGGGGGGCGACGGGTGCGTCAGTTTCCGGCGCGAAAAGTACATCCCCAGGGGCGGGCCGGACGGCGGACAGAGGACAACTTGACTTCAAGCGTCGGTTGCTGTAGCGTCTCCACTGGACGGTGGTGGATGGATTGACTCTGGCAGTCGGCGTGGTCGACTGCGCATCTTGGTCTGTCGTCCCTTCTGTAGGGGTCGGAAAGGAGAAGATCATGTCGCATTCCGAGACGATTCGGAGGTGGTGGTGCATTGGAGCGATCGCTTTGACGGCGTCCCTGTCGGCGAGCGACGCCCTGGCCCAAGGCCGATACGACGTGACCGACCTCGGCTCGCTCGGCGGACTGCGCGCTACCGCCCGCTCCGTGAACGAACTCGGCCAGGTCGCGGGCACCTTTCGGCGACCCGACGGCACGGTGGTGGCCTTCCTGTGGGATAAGGGCCAAGTCATTCTTCTCCCGCCGGCCGCCGGACTGCCTGAATCCGACGCCTACGGGCTTAACAACCGAAGCGAAGTGGTCGGGGTTTCTGAGGGATTCCCCAACCAGCCGACCCTGAGTGTCGCAACCGTCTGGCGCAGTGGGTCGCCCGTCGCCCTTCCGCACGAGATTGATCGCACGTGGGCAGGGGACATAAACGATTCGGGGATCATCGTCGGCTCCGCCAGGTCAGGACCGGGGCTCGTGTGGATCAACGACCGGGTCTACATCCTGCCCTCCGGGCGCGGCGTCGCCCGAGCGGCAAACGAAATGGGGCAGATCGTCGGCGATCAATTCCCGAGCCACTACAACTCATTCGCGGTGATGTGGGATCTGCGGACGCGCACCATCGGCCGCGTCGGAACCGACCTCGGCAGTTGCGACACCCATGCGATGGACATCAACGACTTCGGCGTGGCGGCTTTCGGCGACTACTGCTGGTCTCCGTATCAGGCGCACCTGTGGATCGACGGCCGGACTGAGCCGCTGCCCCCGCTGCCCAACACCAACCGGAGCGATGTGACGGCGGTGAACAATCGCAACGTGGCTGTCGGCGCCTGCGGGGACCACTCTGAGTTTCCGACAATCTGGGAGAACGGCGAACCGACCGCGCTGAACGACCTCATCGACCCCGGAACCGGTTGGTATCTTGTTTTCGCCTCGGACATCAACGAGATGGGGCAGATCGTCGGCGAAGGCGCCTTCAACGGACAGCGACACGCCTTCCTCCTGACACCGCGGGACATGATGGCGCTCTCGCCTCCCGAGCCGGGCCGAAGCGGTGAAGTGAACACCATCATCGTGCAGGGGGCCAGCCCCGGTGCGACCGTCTCTCTCTTCTATTCGCGCGCACCGGGCTTCACCGCGATCAAGGCCTGTGATCGCCTGGGGCTGAACCTGGACGACGCCCGATTCGTCGCGCAGGCGGTGGCGGACGGCGAAGGACGCGCGAGTCTTCGCGCCTTCATCCCGAACCGCGGCTCAGGACTCACAATCTACCTGCAAGCGGTGGAGACGACGGGGCTGCGCCACTGTCGTCAGACCAACCTCGTCCGCGCGTTGATTGACTGACCACGGGAACCGTTGACTTGGAACGCAGGTTTGCAACTGAAGACGACGCCGTTTGTGACCTTCCGCGCGATGGAAACCTCGCCCACGTGGTTCTCGCCGTCGTCCTGACCACCGCGAACTGATCTCGCAGCGTCCCGCGAATCGTGTGCGGCGCGATGGCATCGATTCTTCCAGTCAGATCGCGCGATGCTTCCCCGCGCCCGTCTACCATTGCCTCGCATGTTCATCGACGAGGCGGTCATCGAGGTGCGGTCGGGCAAGGGGGGCGACGGGTGCGTCAGTTTCCGGCGCGAGAAGTACATCCCCAAGGGCGGACCGGACGGCGGCAACGGCGGCGATGGCGGATCCGTCATCTTCCTCGGCGACTCCAACATCAACACCCTCCTCGACTACCGCAGCCGGTTCCACTGGCACGCGCAGAACGGCCGGCCCGGAGGCGGGCGCGACTGCTCCGGCGAGGCGGCGGACGACCTCATCCTCCCCGTCCCCCCCGGCACACTCCTCTACAACGACGAGACCAACGAACTCATCGTCGACGTCGATGCGCCGAGCAAACGAGTCGTCGTCGCGCGTGGCGGCCGGGGCGGGTTCGGCAACATCCACTTCAAGTCCTCCACCAACCAGGCCCCGCGCCAGGCCGAGCCGGGCGAGAGCGGCGAGCAGTTCCGCCTGCGCCTGGAACTGAAACTCATGGCCGACGTCGGCCTGCTGGGCATGCCCAACGCCGGCAAGTCCACGCTTCTGCGCGCGATTTCCAAGGCCCGGCCGATGGTCGCAGACTTTCCCTTCACAACGCTCAAGCCCCAACTGGGCATCGCCGAACTCGACGCCGAGCGCCGCCTCGTCTTCGCCGACATTCCGGGTCTGATCGAGGGGGCGGCCGAGGGCATCGGGCTGGGGCACGACTTCCTGCGTCACGTTGAGCGCACTCGCGTGCTCATTCACCTGCTCGACGTGTCGCCCCTGGACGGCTCCGACCCGGCGGACAACTACCAGACGATCCGCCGCGAACTGGCGCACTACTCGGCCGACCTCGCGGAGAAGGAAGAGATCATCGTCATCAACAAGATCGACCTCATCGCGCCCGGCGAGCGCGACGCCCTGCTCGACAAACTGGCGGGCCGGCTGGGCTTCCCCAAAGGGCAAAGGCCGCTGGCCGTCAGCGGGGCGACGCGCGAAGGCGTCCGCGCTCTGCTCGATCGCTGCTGGGAGATGTCTTCGCGCGTGCCTGAGCGCTGGACGTGAATCCACCTCGGTATGGCGAGGGACGCGGATCAAGAGCGAACTGCGGCGCCGCTCCCCTATGATCCGCCCCATGTTTCCCTGGGGCACGGCCGATGTTCCGCTGCTGATTCTCCTTCCCATCGCCGCGGCGCTCAGCGCGGTCTTCAGCGGGAGCGAGACGGCGTTTTTCGGCCTGCGGGCCCACGAGCGAAGGGACTTCCTTGCGCGCCAGGATCCCATCTCGCGCGCCGCGGCGGCGCTGCTCGCCAATCCGCGCATGCTCCTGATCACCCTCCTGCTGGGCAACATTGCGGTGAACATCATCTACTTTGTCGTCAGTTCGGTGCTTCTGCTGCGCATCGACCCGACGACGACGGGGCAGGCGGAGGCGATCCTCCTCTCGGCAGTCATGCTTGCGGCGATCATTCTGGTCGGAGAGGTGACGCCGAAACTCGTCGCGGCGCGCCACGGACGACTCTGGGTTCGCGCCGTTGCCGTGCCTCTGCTCGCCCTTCACGGGTTCCTCTCGCCCATCCGCCACCCGCTGAGCCGGTTCATCATTGAACCGCTCATCCGCCTCGGTCCGACGCCCGGCCGCCGACTGAGCATCAGCCACGATGAACTCGATTCGCTCCTCGAGCTCTCGCGCGATGGCGGGGTGATCGACGGCGACGAGTATGACCTGCTCAGCGACGTGGTGGGCCTGAGCCGGCAGAGAACGCGCGACATCATGACTCCGCGCGTCCGACTCGCGGCGCTCCCCGTCGAGGCCGATCGATCGCAGGTGCGCGAGCAGTTCCTCACGTGGTGCGCCGAGCGAGCCTCCGCTGCGTCGGCCGGCTCGTCCGCGCCGGCGAATCCCGTTCGGGCGCCGGTCTTCGAGGAGAGTCTCGACCACGTCGTGGGCGTCCTCGATCTGCGCCGTTTCTTTCTCGACGAATCGCTCACGGTGCGCCTCGCCATGGAGCCGCCGACGTTCATCCCCGAACTCGCCACGCTCGATCGACTCCTCGAGCACTTCCGAGGCACGCTCTCGCGCCTGGCGCTGGTCGTCGATGAGTTCGGCCAGACGACGGGCGCGGTCTCTTTTGACGACGTCATGGGCGAGTTGTACGGCTCCTCGGTCGATCTCGCCGCCGCGCGGCGATCGATCATGCTCGTCGGCCTGGGACGCTGGCGGGTAGACGGCGACGCCAACATTCACGACTTCGCCGATGCCTTCGACATCGACCTCGAGTCGCCTCGCGTGTCCACCGTCGCCGGGTTCATTTCCCAGGAACTGGAGCGCGTGCCGGCCGTCGGCGACACGTTCACGATCGGTTCGTACCGCCTGACGGTCCGCGCCGTCCGCCGCGCCCGCGCGGTCTCCGTCGAAATGGAGTTGACGGCGTGATGCTGCCGGCGATCACCGCGACCGCGCCCGGGCTGCCCGTCGAGACGCCGACGTGGTGGCTGTGGTGCGCCTACCTCGCGTTGTGCGCAGTGGGGATGATCGGGTCGGCGATCTTTTCCGGCCTCGAGACGGCCGTCTACTCCATCAGCCGCCTGCGCCTCATGGTGCGCCAGGGTCGCGGCGATCGGCTCGCCGCGATGCTGCGCGAGGAGACGTCCGACAGCCAGCGCATGATCTCCACGCTGCTCATCTCCAACAACATCTGCAACTTCGCCGTCTCCTTCGCCATCACCGCGATCCTGACGCAGATGCTCGGCTGGGGCGACGGGCGTTCGATCGTCGCGCAGGCGCTGCTGCTCACGCCCCTGCTCTTCATCTTCGGCGAGACGATCCCCAAGGAAGTCGGCCGCTCGCGCGCCGACGTCGTCGCGTATCAACTGGCCCCGCTCCTGCGGCTGGCGCGACGCATTTACCTTTTCACCGGCGTGTTGTGGTTCTTCCACGCCATCGGACACTGGCTCTCCAATCGCATCGGCGGCGGCATGACGGGCGCGGTCCTCTCGGCGCGGGCTCGAATCGCCTCCCTCATCGAAGAAGGCGTGGGGCACGGCACGCTCTCGCCGCGCCAGACCGACATCGTCGATCGCGCCCTCGCGCTGCGGCAGATGAAGGTCGAGGATCGGATGATCTCCTGGCGCGCCGTGCGGACCATTCGCGCCGATGAAGACCTCGCCGCGCTGCGCGGGCGGCGGAGCGAGTTGGCGTACTCGCGCTACCCCGTCGTGGATGAATCGGGGCTCGTGCTCGGCGTGATCGATCTGATCGACCTCATCGCCACCGGCCCGGACGTTGCCGCGTCACAGGGATGCCGACCGGCGCCGTTTGTGGAAGAGACGCTCGACGCCCGCTCCGCCCTCGCCGCGCTGCGCCGCGGCGGCGCGCTGATGGCGATCGTCGGCGGCCCCGACAAGCCGCAAGGCATCATCACTCTCCGCGGACTGCTCGAACCGCTCATCTCGACCGAAAGCCTCGTCAGCGCCGCCCCCGCACGGACGGGATGAAGCCCATGTTCACGGAACATGGGCTTCATCTGACCAGGCGCCTCAGGCCCCGACTCCCACCCCGGCATCGACGGGCAGCGTCTCAAGGATGTTTTCAATCACCGAGTCCGTCGACAACCCTTCCGCCTCACCCTCGAAGTTGAGGAGACAGCGGTGGCGCATCGCCGCCAGAGCGGCTCGCTTGATGTCATCGACGGCCACGTTGGCCCGGCTGTCGAGCAGGGCGAAGACCTTGCCGGCGAGAATCAGCGCCTGCGCCGCGCGCGGCGAAGCACCGAAACGAAGAAACTTGTTCACCATCGGCGTCGCGTACTGCTCATTGGGATGCGTCGAGAGGACCGCGCGCACCGCATAGTCCTGCACGTGCGGCGCCACGATCACCTGCCGCACCAGGCGCTGGTGCTCCAGGATCGACGCCCCGTCGAGCGCCGACGAAATCTCCGGCGACTCGCTCCGCGTCGTGCGATTGAGAATCTCCGAGAGTTCCTGGCGCTTCGAGTACCCGACGTTGAGTTTGAAAAAGAAGCGGTCGAGTTGGGCTTCGGGCAGCGGATAGGTTCCCTCCTGCTCGATGGGGTTCTGCGTGGCCATAACGAAGAAAGGCAGATCGAGCAGGTGCGTCTCCCCGCCCACCGTCACGCTCTTTTCCTGCATGGCTTCGAGCAGCGCCGACTGCGTCTTGGGGGTGGCGCGGTTGATTTCGTCTGCAAGCACCATCTGAGCGAAGATCGGCCCCTTCTGAAAGCGAAACTCGCGCCCATGTTCGCTCTCGACGACGATGGTCGTGCCCGTGACGTCGGCGGGCATGAGGTCGGGAGTGAACTGAATGCGCGAGAAGTCCAGTTGCAGCGCCTGGCTGAGCGACCGGATGAGCAGCGTCTTGCCCAGCCCCGGCACGCCTTCGAGCAGGCAGTGCCCGCCGACGAAGAGACACACGAGCACGCCGTCGATGATCTCCTCGTGCCCGACGATCATCTTCTGGACTTGCGTCTTGACCTTCTGGTAGTCCTCGCGGAATCGGGCGGCCTGGGCTTCAACGGCGGCGGGGCTGGCGCTGGACATGCAATTCCTCCTCGTGTGGGCGATGATAGGCGGACGCCATTCGCGGCGGGCGGCTGGGGTTGCATCGCCTGGCGCTTCGCATGGCCATGCCGAACGGGCAAGCAGATTCGCACACCCTTGCCCGCACGACGCGCTCCCCTGCGCCGAGCCTTCGGGTCGCGGCTTCTGACACCTGCAGAACTCATGTCCCCTCTGACCGGGGGGCAGTCCAACCCTCACCACAAAGTACACAAAGTCACAAAGGAGGCACAAAGAACAGCAGGGCCATTCCGACTTGGCACGGCAAATCGCGTCTCACTCGACCTTCACCTTCCGGGGTTTTCTTGGTGAAGTCTTTGTGCCTTTGTGCCCTTCGTGGTGAATGTTCAGCGTGTGGCACTCGACGGACGTTCGTTTTGCAGGAATCAGTAAACATCTACTCGATCGCATACTCCAGCGTCACCACCGCCTTGGTCACTTTGCGCAGGCTGCTCGTGTCGTTCATTCCCGAAGAACTCACCTCGGTCGAGTAGGCCGGCGTGATCTGGAAAACTCCCTGGCTGGCGTTGCGCAGCGAGCCGACGCGGTTGGGACTGGCCGTGACCAGGCGCTCGGCCCGCTGCCGGCCGTTCTCCGTCGCCTCGGCGAGCAGTTCGAGTTTGAGATCTTCGAGTTTCGTGTAGAGGTAGCGCGGCGACTCGGCCAGCAACTCGACCCCCGCGCCGATCAGACTGCTCACATCGCGCGCCGCAGCCCCCACCGACTCCACCTGCGTCGATTCGATCGAGACGCCCTGAACGAGCACGTAGGACTCGATCGCGTTGGTCTGATTGCCTCGCTCATCGCGGCGGCGGAGCGTCTCGATCCCGACCGGGTTGAGGGTGATGCGCGCGGCCTCAAAGCCCTTGCCCGCGAGGTACTCGATCAAGTGGGTGCGATCGCGTTCAAGCCGCTGGTAGGCGCTCATCAGGTCGGCGTCGCGGCTCACCAAGGTGGCCGACCACGTCGCCAGGTCCGAGGTGATGTCCCGCTCCGCATAGCCCTTCACGGTGATCGTCTGCCCACGGATCCGCACGCGCTCGAAACTCCGGCGGGCCAGTTGGGTGGAGATGACGACGCTGACGGGCAGCGTCAGCCCGAAGATGATGAGCCAGAACAGGTTGAGGCGCGACGATGACATGGCCATCTCCTCGATGGATCGCGGAAAAGAATGAGTTGTGCAAACATGCCTCTATCGACCCATCGCTCCGGCGGACGCGAATCGATAACCGGCGGACGTGGAGGCGCCGAGCGGCGACCGCGCCTTCAACGCTGCAGGAGGAGTCAGATGGGGCCGTGGAACCGCGATCCGGCCGCAATTCTCTGCGCCAGCGACTTCTGGGCGGACTTCTCGCGTGGCCAGCCGACGACGTGCGCGTGTTCGGGGTTGCCTTCGATCGCCGCCGGCTCAATGCTCAGGTCGGCCTCGACGATTCGACCGACCATAAGGTCGGCGCGGCCATGCAACGTCAGGCCGCGCTGCCGGGCCACGCGCTGCCCGCGCGACCACAACTCCTCCGTGGACAGTGAGGCGTGGCGCGTCACGGACAAATGCAGATCGGGTGGCGGAAGGAATGCATCCGGCTTGACTGTTCCATTCGCGCGAACCCATCGTGAAAACACGACGAAGCGGGCCACCAGTTCATCATCCGAAATAGGTGCTACGCCCGTTTGATTCACCGCTGCTCGATTCGCTGAATCAGGTTGGCGATCACCTCGGGGCACTCTCCAAGAAAGGGAACGGTGCCGAAGTGGCGGCTTGTGCCGATCAGCGCGGCATAGTGGAGATCGCCATCCGGCGTAACGCTGACCGACAGCGTGCGCTTCGGAGAGGCGTGCCACTCGACGCTGATCTGTCCGTCGGGCTCAGCGCTCAGCGTCGGTCGCGGGGAACCCTCGGGCAGAGAGCGCAGGAATCGATTTGCCTCCCGAATCGTTGTCGGGGCAACGGCGGCGGCGGCGTATCCGTCCCAACCCGCCGCAGCGCACTCGCGCGCGAGTTCTTCGAGATCGTGGTGTTGTTCTCCGTACGCCTGCGCCACCGGTTGCAGCCTCAGTAAGGTGCCTTGACAGGCTCGAAGGCCATGCCATTGAAGTCCTTGAGACGTGTGACGTTATCAAGGCCACATGAGCCGATCGAGCCGCACATCAGCCGGCCCTCCTCCGCCCAGGCCAGTCGGTCGCCATCGCGGTCTGCCCACTCCCACTTGGGAAACTTCTGTGCATTTGCGAGCCCGGGCGGAATCAGATCATGCTCATCCCAGTAGCAGCCCTTTCCGCGGGCGTGCTCGACTTCGGCATGAGCGATCTTGCGAAGCACCCAACCGTGCGGCAGCGCCTTCTCGAAGACATCCACTGCACTCCGGTCAGACGCTCGTGACCGGCTGACAAGCCGCCATCCATCGCGCAGCAATCTGGGGTAGTACACGCCGAGGCATTCGTTGTTGAATCGCTGCGCTGGCTCAAATGTACGATCGCGAGTGACCTCGTCGGTGTTGTGGAGCACCGTGTGCCACGCCGGAGGCGCGCCGGCTTCGTTCAGCCAGTAGGTTCGGTTGCCCGTCCAGAGGCCGTCGCCATTCCAGCAGTCGCCCTTCGGGAACATCGCAATCGCCTTGAGGTAGGGAGCGCGCGAGATCGCGCTCCATGCACCGCTCGATTCTGAGTGCCACTTCCCGTTCATCGCGAAGTAGAGCAGGTACGTCCCGTCCGGCGAGAGATCACAACGACGCTCGTAAATGCGCCCTTTCAACCACTGTCCGAGTTCAAACTCATCGGTGCGTCGATCCCAGAGCAGTGTCGCAACCTGCTTGCTTGGCCCACGGCGAATGACCACGCCGACCGGCGCCTCGCGCGCGAGCAGGACATGCAGACGACATGGAAAGTACGAACCCATGAGTGCGATGCTCGGCCATCAACAGGCGCTACCCCCGCTCCAAGGCCTTCGGCCCCAGGGTCACGATCGTGAAGGGGCCGGGGCGACAGCGCGCGAGGTACTTGTTGACATCATCGAGCGTCACCGCTTCGAGTTCCGCGCGCATCTCATCGAGCGTGCGCGCGGCGCCGCGGTTGTAGAGGTCGTGGGCGATCGAAGAAGCCCGGGCGCCCGTCGATTCGCCCTGCATCACGAGGCGCGACTTGAGGCCGATCACCGCGCGGTCGAACTCCGCCTCATCCACCCCCTCGTGCAATCGCTCCAACTCGGCGAGGAGCACGTCGAGCGTCTCCTGCGCCCGTTCGGCCGTGGTGCCGGAGTAGGCAAAGAGCACCCCGAAGTCGCGCCCGGCCGCGTAGGAGGCGCTCACGGAATAACAGAGCGAGCGTTTCTCGCGCACCTCGGTGAAGAGTCGCCCGCTCATGCCGCCGCTCAGGACGGCTGTGGCGAGGCGCTGCCTGAGGTTGTCGGGATCGCTCTCCGCCGGGGCGGGGGCGGCGAGGGCGATGTGAACCTGACCGATCTCTTCCTGCTCGTGGTGCATGCCCGGCGTCGGCCACGACTGCGCCTTCGCCTCAACGATCCCGCCGCTCCACCCGCTGAGCAGGGCGTCGAGTTGCTTGGCCGCCGCCGGGCCGTCCACGTTGCCCGCGAGCGCGAGGATCGACCCACCCGGCCGCGCCCACTGCCGCCACAGTTCCCGCGCCTGCTCGGGGGTGAGGGCTTGCACATCGCGCTCCTCGCCGTAGCCCGAGCGATTGAAAGGCTCGGGGAAGTGATGCTGCCGCGCCAGCAGCATCGCCCGCTGCTGATGCTCATCGCGCAGGCCTTCGATCGATTGCAACGTCAGGTCGCGCACCGCCTCGAACGAAGCGTCCTCGAGGCGCGGCCGCAACACGATCGAAGCGATGATCGGCAGGGCTTCGGCGAGGCGGTCGCCGATGAGCGTGGCGGTGATGGAGAGGTGGCGGGAGGCGACGTGGCTGGAGCGCTGCACGCCGCAGCGATCCAGGGCGTTGGACAGGCCGCGCGAATCGAGGTCGCCCGCGCCGCGCCAGAGCCACTCCGCCAGGCAGGTGCTCGCCCCGATCTGCTCCGGCGGGTCGCACGCCGAGCCGACCGGCAGCAGCCAGGTGAGCGCTGCCGAGCCGGCCGTGTCGTGTCGCTCGACGAGCAGCGGCAGGCCGCAGGCGAGGTCGTAACGTTGGATTCGCAGCATGTCGTCGCGGGCCTCTGTGGTGGTCAGCGGCCATTCTAGCCGAATGGTTTGGTAGGACGGTCCGCGGGCGGTTATTGCCGGTGGATGCTATGATGTACCCTCGGTCGCTCGACCGGTCCGGCCCTTTGGGAATCGTGGAATCACGCGGTGGTATGGCGATGAATCAACCCCGACCATCAAGGTGGGCAGCCTTCGGCGCCACGATCGTCCTCAGCGCCGCGCTGCTCGGCGCGGGGGCCGGCTGCGAGACGGCCGGGCAGGACTTCGGCGAGTTGATGAACTTCAACACCCCCACGCCCACCGAGGCCGCGTCGTGGATGTTTCACCGCGACGCCGAGAAGCGCCGCCTGGGCATCTCGCTCATCAGCAACTCCCACTTCGGCGGCGAAGAGCCTTACATGAAGGTCTACCGCGAGGCCATCACCGATGCCGACCCCATGGTCCGCGCCGCCTGCGCTCACGCGCTGGGTCTGCACGGCTCGCCGGAAGATGCGCTTCTGCTTGCCAGCGCGCTGACTGATGCATCGGACCTGGTGCGCTGGGAATCGGCCAAGGGATTGCAGCGCATCTACAACAACGGGGCGGTCGCCGCGCTCAACAACGCCGTCATCAACGACTCGAGCGTCGATGTCCGCATGGCCGCGGCCAACGCGCTCGGGCAGTACCGCGAGCGCCGCGTGATCGAAGCGCTCGTCCGGGCGCTGGATGATCGTTCGCTGGGCGTCAGTTTCCACGCGCAGCGCTCGCTGCGGATCCTCACGGGCGAGAACTTCGGCCCCGACACGGTGGCCTGGCTGGAATGGAGTCGCAACGTCGAACATCCGTTCGCCAAGGCGCGCCTCTACACCTACCCCGTCTACACGCGCGATCCGACCTTCATCGAGACGTTTACGCCCTTCGGCAAGCGAACCTACGAGGAGCCGGGAGTGCCCGTCGGGTTCCCCTACTCCGCCGCGGCGGATGACGCGGCCATGTCTCCTGCCGGGCCGGGGTCGTAACTCCTCATGCGCGCGCTCGTCTTCGACGGCACAACCCTCGCGCTCGATCCGCGCCGCGCTGAACCCACGGCCGCCGAGGGCGAAGCGCTCATTCGCCCCATCAAGGTCGGCATCTGCTCGACGGACCTGGAAATCTGCAAAGGCTACATGGGCTTCACCGGAGTGCTCGGCCACGAGTTCGTCGGCGTCGTCGAGTCGATCAACGGGCCGGACACGAGGCGGCTCGTGGGCAAGCGCGTGGTCGGGGGGATCAACGCGGTGTGCCTGAAGTGCGACATGTGCCGCGCCGGATTGACGACCCACTGCCGCAACCGCACGGTGCTGGGCATTTCGGGGCGCGACGGCTGCTTTGCCGATCGCTTCACGCTTCCGGCAATCAATCTCGTGCCCGTGCCCGAGTCGATTGACAACGACGCCGCGGTGTTTGCCGAGCCTCTTGCGGCGGCGCTGCACGCGGCGCGTCAACTGCACGTCGAAGGCAAGCCCTACATCACCGTCCTCGGCGACGGGCGACTCGGCCTGCTGTGCGTGCAGGTCATGGCCCAACTCAACGCCTCGGTGCGCCTCATCGGCAAGCATCCCGACAAGATGAACCTCTGCACCAAGTGGGGCATCAAGCATCGGCACGTGAGCGAGATCGGCCGCCGCGCCGATCAGGATGTCGTCGTCGATTGCACCGGCTCGGCGGATGGGCTTGACCTGGCGCTGCAACTCGTGCGCCCGCGCGGCAAGGTGCTCCTCAAAACCACCGTTGCCCCGGAAACGCGCCTGACCGATCTCTCCCCGATCGTCATCAACGAGATCGAAGTGATCGGCAGTCGATGCGGCTCGATCCCCGACGCCATCGATGCACTGCGGCGCAAGCAGGTCGATGTGGCGAGTCTGATCTCCCGCCGCTTCAGACTCGACGACGGCGTCAAGTCCATGCAGACGGCGAAGCAGCCGGGGGTGATCAAGGTGTTGATGGAGGTGTGAAGGCGGCTGTCCGCTTCGCCTCGAAGAGCCTGCGAAGCAACCGGCGGCACGTGTGGAGTCGCTTGGTGGCGGAGGCCGATGAACGGGATGCATACTCATCCGCCCAGATTCGTGCAACCGGTTCGTGACCAACGGGTCAGGGGAGATTCCCGTCTCGATGAGCAATGGCCCCTCGAGCATCGTGCGCGGCAGGTGTGGACCTTCGTCAGCAGACTCGACGTGAGCGAAATGGAGGAACGGATCAGGGCGCGCCACGGCCAGCGTCGCGCCGCGAGGAGGCCCATCACGTGGCGTCCGTCTCCGTCTCCGTCTCCGTCGTTCCCGCGCCCGCCGGCCGCATGAAGGGGAAGGGGATCACATCGCGGATGGAGCGGTTGCCGGTGAGGAGCATGACGATGCGGTCGATGCCCAGCCCCAGCCCGCCCGCGGGAGGCATCCCCACGCACAGCGCGTTGAGGAAGTCGTGATCGAGTGTGCGGAAGGTGGCGTCTTCCTCGCCGGCGCCGGCGATCTGCTCGGTGAAGCGGGCGCGCTGGATCTCGGGGTCGTTGAGTTCGGTGTACGCCGGGCCGATCTCCATCTCGCCGATGAACAGATCCCAGCGCTCGCAGAGATCGGGATTGTCCTCGCGTGGCCGCGTCAGAGGCGAAATGACGCTCGGGTAGTCGAGTACGAAGGTCGGCTGAATGAGGCCGTGCTCAGCCGTGCGCTCGAAGACCTCGTTGACCAGCAACCAGTGATCGAGTTTGTCGGCGTTGGCGATCTGGAGTTGCTTCGCCTTGGTGGCGACGGCGGCGGCGTCGGTCATGGCGAAGCCGTTGGCCTGCTCGAAGAGTTGGGCGTAGGTGACGACGCGGAAGGGCGACTTGTAATCGATCGCGTGGCCGGACCACTCGATGACGCCGTCGGGCGCGACCATCAGCGCGAGGCGGCGGATGAGCGACTCGGTGAGTTCGCGCATGGTCTCGTAGTTGCCGAACGCCTCGTAGACCTCCATCGAGGTGAACTCGGGGTTGTGGCTGCGATCGACGCCTTCGTTGCGGAAGTTGCGATTGACTTCGTAGACGCGCGGCAGGCCGCCGACAAGGAGGCGCTTGAGGTAGAGTTCGGGCGCGATGCGGAGAAACACATCCATGTCCATCGCGTTGAGGTGTGTGATGAAGGGGCGGGCCGCGGCGCCTCCGGCCTGGGCCTGGAGCATGGGCGTCTCGACCTCAAGGTAGCCGCGCTCATCCATGAAGCGGCGGATCGCCTGCATGAGGCGCGAGCGCAACTCGAAGGTCCGCGCGACTTCGGGGCGGACGTACATGTCGACGTAGCGCTGGCGATAGCGCATCTCTGGATCTTCAAGGCCGTGAAACTTGTCCGGCGGCAGGGCGATGCTCTTGCACGCCATCTCGACGCGGGCCGCCCAGATGGTGATCTCGCCGGTGCGGGTCTTCATGACCGGCCCCTGCACGACGATGATGTCTCCGAGATCTGTGAGTTCAATGACGGCGAAACTCTGCTCGTCCGCGTCTTTCTTGGAGACGGCGATCTGGAGATCGCCCGTGAGGTCGCGGAGGTTGAGCCAGTGGAGTTTGCCGCCGTCGCGGTGGAGCATGACGCGGCCGGCGACGCGGACGACGGGGCGGGCACCGCCTTCGGCGCCCTCCACGAATCGCGACTTCGCCTCGGCCAGCGAGATGAGGCCATCGACGCGCCGGCCGTAGGGATTGACGCCGATCTCTTCGCGCAGGCGTTTCACCTTGGCGCGGCGATCGGCGATGAGTTGCTCGGCGTAGGCGGTCTCATCGGCGCGGTTTCGCTGCGGCTCGGTCATGACGGGACAATCGTAGGGATTGACGGAAGCGGAACCACTCAGGCGCGTCTCAACTCATCGATCGACGATAGCCGTCGGCGGAAGCCGACCGGTTTCGACGCACGAAATCTCATCGCGCGCGCCACATCGAGCAACCTGCGGCTGCCGCCGCAGGCAATTGCGGCGCGCGACGACTCAATCCGCTCGGCAGAGCGACGCGAAGCGCGACGCCATGCCACACCGCCCTTCACGCCGCGTCAAGCCCGCCCAGTTGGGTGCGGCAGAGTTGCTGATAGAGCGGGCAGCGCTCAAGCAGGTCGCGGTGGTTGCCGATGTCCACGATGCGCCCGCGATCCATCACCACGATCCGATCCGCGTTGATGACCGTGCTCAGACGGTGCGCGATGACCAGGCTCGTGCGATCGTGGCAGAATCGATCGAGCACGGCGTTGATCTGCGCCTCGGAGTCGGCGTCGATCATGCTCGTCGCCTCGTCGAGGATGAGAATGCGCGGGTTGCGCAGGATGGCGCGGGCGATGGCGATGCGCTGGCGCTGTCCGCCCGAGAGCGTCACCCCCTGCTCGCCGACGACGGTTTCGTAGCCCTGGGGCTTGGCGCGGATGAACTCGTCCGCGAGGGCGGCGGCGGCGGCGGCCTCGATGCGATTCGAGTCGATCACCCCGCTGCCGTAGCCGATGTTGTTGTTGATCGAGTCGTTGAAGATGATCGTTTCCTGCGTCACGACGCCGATCTGCTGGCGCAGACTCTTGAGCGAAACTTCGGCGATGTCGGCGCCGTCCACAAGCACCTGGCCCGAATCAGGATCGAAGAGACGGGGGATGAGGCTCAGGAGCGTGGTCTTGCCGCAGCCGTTGGGCCCGACGAAGGCGACGACCTCGCCGTAGTTGATCTGGAGGGTCACGCCGTTGATCGCAGGATGGTTGGCGTTGGGATAGGTGAAGATAACGTTGCGGAACTCGATGGAGGCGGCATGCATGGGCAGTCGCCGGCGGGTGTCGCCGCGCGACTTCTCGACCTTGCCGCGAAGGAGTTGAAAGAGGCGGTCGGCGGCGGCGGCGGCTTCGTAAATCTCGTTGGTGAGTTGGCTCAGCGGCCGCACCGAAGCGCCGGCGGCGCCCAGGGCCGCGAGCGCGGCGATGGCGTGCGTGCGGTCGACCGCCCCCTCAAGAATGTACCACGCGCTGAAACCGCCGAGAACGATGATCCCGATCATCGTGATCCCTTCGACGACGGGTGAACTCAGCGCCTTGGCGCGACGCATGGAGAGTTCCGCGGCGAGGAGGCGCTTGTTCGCCTGGTTGAAGCGCCCGACCTCTTGCCGCTCGGCCGTATGCACCTTGACGACGCGAATGCCCTGCACCGACTGGGTGATGGTCGCGAGCATCAGCGCGCCCTGCTGCATCGCCGCCTTGCTGGCGATCTTGATGCGGTGGCTGAAGAACCGCACCACGGCGCCGAGCACCGGCGCGCCGATGAGCGCGATCAGGCTCATCTTCCAGTCGAGGGCGATCGCGACCACAAGGGCCGCGACACCCTTGAAGAGTTCATGCACCGCCTTGCTCGTGATCGCCGCGAAGCCCCGGCCCAGATGGTTCGAGTCGCGGATGATGCGGCTGATCGAATCCATCCCCCCCTCGGCCACGATCGAACGAAGCGGGAAGTGGATGACGCGGTAGAACGCCGCTTTGCGGATGTTGGCGATCGTGCGGAGGCACGCGGTCATTGCCAGCAGCGTGTGAAAGTACTTGGCGACGGCGCCGATGAGGGTCAGGCACAGCACCAGCCCGAGCACCACGAGCACGCCCTGGAAGGGGTCGGTCGGCAGGCGGTCGATCCACGCCTGTGGCACGATGTTGTCGATGCGGAGGTTCAAGTCCTGGACCAGGTCGCGCAGGGTGCGCGTCTCGTCGCCGAGCATCGCCTTGAGGATGAGGGGAATGGTGGCAATGCCGGCGCCGAAGCACGCGGCCGAAATCACCGCCGCCATCAGGG
>Ga0326597_10006068_pt1 | contig 16614 bp, 8 predicted proteins | sample RVTome_12_FD_203789 | JGI IMG/M metagenome (GOLD analysis project Ga0326597, IMG submission 203789) | Soil microbial communities from uranium-contaminated site in the Upper Colorado River Basin, Wyoming, United States - RVT100D185 | ecosystem: Environmental > Terrestrial > Soil > Contaminated >...
GCGTTGAAGGTGTCGGCGCCGCTGCGCGTCACGTCGGCGCCGGTGCGGAAGTCGAAGCGGTCGACCAGCGACTCCTCGCTTTCGGCGGACTCGTCGTCGAGCAGACGCGCCAGCCAGTCGCGCGCCAGGTAGACCGCCAGCGTGCGCGCGGCGTCCGAGCCGCGCCCGGCCGCGCGTTCCTCGGCCGGGGGCTGGCCGAGCAGGACGAGCATCAGCAGGTCGCGGTCGGGCAGTGGCGGGGTCGAGCTGAGCGTCACCTCGGGGGCGTCGTAGGCGCCCGCGACCGTGACGCGCACGTCGTAGCCGCGCGCGCGCAAGCCGCCGTTGAGCGCCAGGGTCGGGACGAAGGGATCCCGCACGTCGAAGTGCACCGTGCCCGATTCGAGGCCCAGCGGACCGCCCGGCAGCCGCAGGCGCGTGGGATCGAGGTAGATCTCGCCCACCAGCACGGGCAGCTCGCCGCTGCCGCCCAGGTGCAGCTCCGGGCGCAGGGCGGCGGTCAGGGTCGTGTTCTCGACGCGCACCGGCGTCCTGGTGTGCACCGCCACGTCGAAGGCGAGCGTCGAGAGCGGCGGGTCGCGGAAACGGAAGATCTGCAACCCGCGCGCTGTGGAGCTCGGCCCGCCGCGAGCGGACAGGTCGGCCCGGAAGTTCTTGGCGTAGCGCACGTCGCTCAGGTTCAGCTCGCCCGTGACCGCGCACGCCGTCAGGGGGCCGACGATCGCCAGGCGCGCGTCGGAGCGCACGCGGATGCCGCGCTCGCGGTAGAGCAGCAGGTTCTCGCCGGCGAGCGTGAGATCCAGCCGCGGCTCCCCGGAGCTCCAGTCGATGCGCCCGCCGACGGTGAAGGGCGCGCCGCCCAGCTCGCCGCGCACGCGCTCGAGCACGACCTCGCGCCCCGCGAGTCGCAGCGTCGACTCGAGCGGGTCGATCGTGGGCAGGCCGCCGCCGAGCCGCAGGCTGCCATCGGCGATCTCGACCCGCGCGGCCCAGCTCGGGTCGGCCGCCGATCCGGCGAGGGTCCCCCCGGCGCTCAGGGAGCCCGAGCGCAGCGGCACCTCCGCCAGGCCGAGGGACTCGAACAGTGCGCGCAGTCCCGCCAGGTCGGGCACGGCGAGCCGCAGCGCGAGGTCGAGGGGCGCGGCCGCCGCCCAGCCGGCCGGGTCGCGCGTCAGCTCGCGCAGGTCGAGCACGCGCCCGATCGAGCCCGAGGCGGCCGCGGTCAGGCTCGGCTCGCTGGCGAGCTCGAATGCTTCCAGCTCGATGCGCTGCGCGCTGCGCGCGGAGAGCTCGAGGCCGGCCGGGCCGAACAGGGTGCGGCCGCTGGCGTCGCGCCAGGCGAGGCCCGTGCCCGAGAGGCCGAGCTCTGCCAGCAACCCCTCCCATGGGCCGCGCAGCTCGAGGCTCGCCGAGAGCGCGCCGGAGAGATGGGCGGCGGCGGCCTCGCCGCCGGAGATCTCGAGCGCCAGCAGGTCCTCGAGGGCTGGGCTGGCGAGCGTCAGGTCGAGCGCGACCGCGCCGGGGGCCAGGGGCTGGGCGGAGAGCGGATCGAGCGGCGCGCGGCCGCGGCAGGTCAGGCGGTGTCCGGCGCCGGCGGTGACGGCGAGGCGCTCGACCTCCAGCAGCTCGTCGCGCTGGCGCAGGTCCCACTCGGCCGAGAGGCCGCGCGCGACGCCGGGCAGGCGCAGGCCGGCGAGCTTGCCGTGCGTCGCGAGGCTGCGCTCCGCGGGGGTGATCGACAGTTCGAACCCGCCGTCGAGGCGGCGCAGGGCTGTGTCCGGGCCGAGCAGGTCGCCGACGAGCTTCATCGGCTCGAGCTCGGTGGCGCTCGCGCGCGCCTCGATGCGCTCCGGGGAGAAGTGGCCGGCCAGCGCCAGCGTGCCGGCGCTGCCGGTGAAGGCGAGCTGGCCGACGTCGAGCTCTTCGCCGAGCCAGGTGATGGTGGCCGCGCGCTCGAGGACGAGCTGCTCGGCGCCGCGCTGCAGCCGCGCGGCCGCGAGCTCGATCGTGACCGGCTCGCCGGCCGCGGCGAGCACGGCGCGCCCCGTGGCCGTCAGCTCGGCCTGGGGCGCGGACACGCGCAGCACGCGCGTGGCGAGCTCCGGCCCGCTGCCCGCGACGTCGAGCTCGAGGTCGAGCGGCGGCCCGGCGCCGACGCGCACGCCGCCGGCCGTGAGGCGCGCGCGCGAGACGAGCTGCGCGAGCGCGCCGCTGGCCTCGAGCGTCAGCTCGGCCGAGCCGGCCGCGACGGGCTGCGGCAACCAGGCGGACAGGTCGTCGACGCGCGCCTCGAGCGCGCAGGGCAGGAGCTCGCGGGCGCGCAGGTTCCAGCCGCCCCGGGCGCCGAGGGAGGCGCGCGCGCTGTGCGCCGAGAGCTCGGAGACGATCAAGCGTTCGCGGTCGAGGCCCGCGTCGAGCTCGAGCGCGCCCAGCGCCACGCCCTCGACGACGACGTCCTCGCCCGACAGGCGCGCGAGCCCCGCGACCTGCGGCCACTTGCCGTGCGCGCGCAGCGTGCCCGACACGCGACCGCTCCAGCCGCGCGGGCGCCAGGGCGCGAGCGAGGCCGCCAGGTCGGGCACGTCGAGGCGCAGCGCGACGTCGAGCTCGGGCCGCGCGGGCTCCGCCAGGGAGACCGTACCCTGGTCCAGCTCGAGCAGCCCGCCGGCGCTCTCGGCGCGCAGGGCGTCGAGCTGCAGCACGCCGCCCGCCAGCTCGGCCGACAGGGCGAGGCGCGCGTCGGCCGCCGCGTCGGGCACCTCGGCGCCGATCTCCCCCAGGAGCTCGGGCAGGTCGAACAGCGCCAGCTCGATCCGGCCGCGCGCCGCGCGCAGCAGGGCCAGCGGCGCGAGGTCGTCGAGCGGCAGGTCGAGTCCGCTGAGGAGCGCGCGGCTGGCGCCGCGCGCGGCCTCGCAGCGCGCGAGCGACACGCGCCGCCCCTCCATGCGCGCCTCGCCCGAGACGGAGTCCACGCGACTTTGCGCCACGACGACGTCGGTCGCGCTCCAGGAGAGCGCGCCCGTGGCGGCCAGCGGGTCGTCGAGCGCGAGATCGAAGCGTGCGTCCGCGTCGAGCCGGCCGGCCAGGCTGGCGTCCCCGGCGAGGTCCGCCAGGTTCGCCAGCGCGACGGCGCGCAGCTCGAGCGCGAGCGCGACGCGCTGCGCCACGAGCTCGCCCGCGACGCGCGCCGGGCCGCCCAGCCAGGCCAGGTCGAGATCCCACGCGACGCGCCCGGCGCCCAGGCCGCTCGCGTCCACGCTCGAGGGGCGCAGAACCTCGCGTCCGTCGAGCGTCGCCCGCAGGCCGTCGAGACGGCCGGAGGCGTAGCTCGCGCCGAGCGCCGCGCGAGCCAGCTCGAGCTCACGTCGGCCGTCGTTCCAGTGCGCGCGGCCGACGTCGAGCGCGAGCGCCGCGCCGTCGGCCGAGCGCAGGTCGAGCGCCTCGAGGCCCAGCGCGCGCTCCTGTGGCAGGAGCAGCTCGAGCTTCAGGCCGCGCAGGTCGAGGCGCGGCAGCCGCGCGGGCAGCGCCGGCGGGCCGGCGTCCTGCTCCTCGGGCGCGGCGGCCGCGTCCGGCGCGCTCGCGTCCACGCGCAGCTCGAGCGCGCGCGCCTCAAGTGCGCGCAGGCCCTCGAGCTCGCCGCGCAGCAGGCGCGGCAGGGAGAACTCGACGCGCACGGCTTCGGCCCGCAGGGAGCGCAGCGCCCCCTCCGGCCCTAGCGCCGCGACCCGCACTCCGCGCACCGCCAGCAGGTCGTAGTCGGCCGCCTCGACCACGTCGAGCTCGAGCCGCAGCCCGGCCCAGCGCTCGGCCGCGAGCGGCGCGGCCCAGCGCACGGCGGCCGGCAGCCACAGCGGGCGCGCCAGCGCCGCCGCTGCCAGGGCCGCGAGCAAGAGGCCGGCGGCCCGCAGGGCCCTGCGCAAGGAGCGGCGCGCGCGTCCGCGACGGCGCGGGCCGGGCGGCTCCGTCGAGGAAGGGTCCATCGGCTCGGTCGTCACGCGCGGGGCCGGTCCTGCCGCAGCCCCGCGGGGCGAGGATGATAACGGATGATGGCCGGCGGCCGCGCGCGCGTAGGCTGGGTGGGGTGTTCCCCCGCCCCTCGCGCCGGCGCTCCTCCTCCTGCTGACGGGCACGCACCCGAACTCGCAGTCGAGCTCGCGCGTCACCGTCGGGCCGGGCGCGGTGCGCCTCGAGCTGCGCCTCGAGCCGAGCGGACTGCGCGAGGTATCGCCGCAGAGCGACGCCGACGGCCGGCTCGACGCGGCCGAGGTCGCTGCAGCGCGCGACGAGCTCGGCGCCTACTTGCTGGCGCACTACCGCCTGTTCGCCGACCGGGGCTTCGCGCGGCCGCTCGCCGGCGTCCTCGCGCGGCTCGAGCCGGGCCATCCGCGCGCCGGGCTGGGCCCTGACGGCGAGCCGTGGGTGGATTGCGAGCTCCACTTCGCGTGCGCCGAGCCGCTGGCACAGCTCGGCGTCGAGGTGACGCTGTTCCTCGCGACCAGCCCCGACCACCGCGACTTCGCCACGGTGCGCTGGGAGGGGGAGCGCGGCGGCGCTTTCGTGTTCTCTGGTCTGCATCCGCGCCACGTGTTCCGGCCGGGCGTCGCGCCGCCCCCCGGGAACGGACCCGGGCCCGAGCTGCGGCGCGCAGCGCGCCGCGCGGCTCGTGCCGCACCCCCTGGGCGCGGGCGTCTCGTTCTGCGTCGCGCTGCTCGGGCTGTACTGGTTCGCGCGCCGCGCCGGCTGGCTGTGACGCGGCGCGGAGCGGCGGGTCAGTCCGCGCGGCGCAGGGGCACGGTCGCCACCTGCCACGGCCAGCCGTCCTCCGAGACGAAGTGCGAGCGGTCGCCGCGCGCCGGCACGTAGCCGGGCGCCGAGAGGGTCCAGCGCAGCTCGACCGCGGGCGCGAAGCGGCGATTGCCGTCCCACTCTTCGAGCGGGCCGTCGAAGACGAGCCCGCCCTCTCCGCCGACGACGCGCAGGTGCGCCCCCGGGATCCAGCGTCGCGTGGCGGCGTCGAGGGGGTCGAAGCGCAGCGTGGGCGCGATCTCCCGGTCCTCGACCAGGATCCGGAGCCCGAGCGCGGGCGGCGCGACTTCCAGCGCGGCCGGCGCGCACAGGTGCGGCGACCAGGAGACGCGCGGCACGAGCCGGTAGCGCCCGGCCGGCACGGCGCGGAACTCGAAGCGACCCGTGCCCCCGTCGTCCCACTCGACGATCGCGCGCCGCTCGAGCACGACCTCATCGGCGGTCTGGATCGGCGTCAGGCGCACGACGGTGCGTCCGTCGAAGGTGCCGCTGGCGCTCTGCACGACGCCCGTCACGTCGCCGCCGATGCGGTAGGGCGAGAGCTCCAGCGGGCGATCGAAGGCCTCGCCCCCGGTGACGAGCACGGGCACCTGGGTTGCGCCGTGGCGCTCGTGCACGGCGCTCAAGAGGTAGTCGCCCGGCGCGACGCCACGGATCAGGAAGCGGCCGCGGGCGCCGCTGATGGCGGCGCGGTCGAAGGCCTGGGAGGCGACGCCGGCGGGGATCAGGTGCACTCGTGCGCCCGAGACGCCCTGGCCCTCGGCGCTTTGCACGTTTCCCGCCACGGAGCCCATGCGCTCCAACCGCACGGCCACCGGTGCCGGGTCGATGCCGGACGTGACCGCGACCCGCGCGCTTGTGGCCCAGCCGCCGCCGTGGCTGCGCACGAACAAGGTCGCGCCCTCGGTCGGGCCGATGGGCGCGTCGAAGCGCACCCATTCGCGCGGCTCCCCCGGGCGGATGCGCGCCGGGTCGTTCCAGAAGGCCGGCGACAGCTCGAGCCGGTCGTCGGGCACGAGGAAGGCGCCGAGGTGCTCCAGCCCGATGCCGGGTGGCCGTTCCATGTCCAGCCGGTAGGTCGGGCCGATCGCGATCGACAGCGTCGCCTCGGCCGCGCGTCCCGCGTCGGGCCGGTGCTCGAAGTGCTGCGAGCCCATCCACGCGCCCTCTGCTTCGGGCTCCGGTCGCAGCTCGAGCGCGCCGGCGCGCAGGAACGTCTCCGTCACGGCGCGCCCGTCCGCGCCGGAGCGCACCGTCTCCCATGCTCCACGCTCGGGGCGCACTCGCAGCACGAAGCGCGGGACCGGCTCGCGCGTGCGAGTGTCGATCACGCGCACGGAGAGCGGCGCGGCGTCGTCCGGGGCGAGCACGATGCGCAGCGCCGCGCGCCCGCTCCAGTGCTCCTCGGTCGGCTGCTGCGGGGCCTCGACGAGCCACCAGCCGGCCGGAGGCTCGACGCGCAGGTCGCAGCCGGTGCACGGCACGCATTCGAGGACGACTCGTCCCTGGGCGTCGGAGCGCGCCGCGGCGAGTGCGCGGCCCTGGCTCTCGAGCGCCACTCCCGCGAGGGCGACGGGCCCGCCCGTGACGCGGTCGACGACGCCGCCGGCGAGGAGGGAGCGCGCGCCTGCGCGCGCGCCGGCGGCGCCCCCGCCCAGGGCGCGGGCGGCCGCCAGCTCTTCCTGCGGCCCGCCTTCCGCCGGCGCGGACGCGGCCCGCGCCGCGCCGAGCGGGCGGGAGGCATCCGCCGGCGCCACGGCTACGCGCGTCAAGGCGAAGACGACCAGGGCCAGCGCCGCGAGCAACGCCAGGACCGGGAGGTGGGAGCGCGGCATCGCCGGGACTACCCCGTGGCGCGCGCAAGGTCACGTCCGTGGGGCGGCCGCGGCGGCGCGCTGCGGCTCGCTGGAGCGCGCGTACGAGCGCCCTCGCGTCCTGCGCGCGGGCGAGGTCGTGCGGGTCGGCGATCGGACGTCGAGCCCGGACCCCAGACCCCAGCCCGGGCGCGACGAGCCGCGACCTCGCATCGAGGGCCCGAGGAAAGCGCGCGCCGGTGCCACGCCTGGGACGGTCTCCGACATCGGCTGAGCGGCGCCGGATCGGGCGCGAGGGCGGGCGATCCGCGCAGCGGCGGGAGCCGACTCCGAGCGGCCGGCCGGGCGCGGCTCGCCCCGCCCCGCCCTCGGGCCCGGCCGGCGCCGGAGCGGGGTTACACTGGGGCCGGTCCGCGCCGCTCGTCGATGCCCGTTCCTTGCACCGGAGGCTCACGATGAAGGTCTTCCCCGCGCCGGCTCTCGCCCCGCGTCGCGCACGGTTCCTGCTCGGCGCCGCGGCCGCGCTCGTCCTTCCCCTTTCCGCCGCCGCCGTCGCCCCGGCGCAGGGCGCCGACGCCGCCACCTCGACCGTGGACGTCGACCCGCCATCCGGCGCCGCGGCCGACGGGCGCGAGTCGGTCGCGATCACCGTCACCGCGCGCGACGCCGGCGGCCTGCCGCTGAGCGGGCTGTTCGTGAGCGTGGCCAGCGACTGCGCCCAGGACCGGATCGCCCAGCCCGTGGCCCCGACGGACGCCGAGGGCGTCGCCGTCGCGACCCTCGCGACGACCGTGCCGGGCCTGCGGACGATCCGCGCCAGCGTCGGCGATTCCGGTCAGTCGCTGCAGATCGACCAGCAGGCGACGGCCGAGTTCGTGCCGGCGGTGCGACCCAACGTGATCGTCGTCCTGATGGACGACGTCGGCACCGACTTCCTGTCGCTGTACGACGAGGTCAACCCCTACCAGGCCGACCTGCCCTACGTGCACGGCGAGGTCGGCGCGGGCGACGTCCCCGCCAACGGCGAGGGGACCTCGAACCTGTACGTCAACGCGCCCAGCCTGCAGGCGCTGGCGGACGAGGGCGTGCTGTTCCTGAACGCCTACGCGATGCCCTTGTGCTCGCCCTCGCGCGCCTGCCTCTACACGGGCAACTACCCCGTGCGCACCGGGGTCGGGAACATCGTGCGGGCCGACTTCCTGGGCGGCACGCTGAACGAGTTCGGCGACCCCGGGTTCGTTTTCAAGACTCTGCCGGAGGTGGCGCGGACACGCAACTACGCCGACGCGCTCTTCGGCAAGTGGCACCTCGGCATGCCCCGGCCGGACATGGATCCCCAGAACGGCAGCCTGATCTACCGCGGCTGGGCCACGATCCCCGAGCGCGGCCGCTGGTCCTGGTGGCACTGCGTGTTCAACAACGTCGACACGCCGCCGACCCCGCCGCCGCAGGGCACGTACTACAACTTCTTCTACAACCGCAACCACACGACCCAGGCCGAGGTGCTGGACGACCCGCAGGGCGTGGTGAACGAGTACGCCACCGTCGTGCAGATCGACGATGCGCGCGCCTGGTGCAACGCGCAGAGCGAGCCCTTCCTGTGCGTCGTGCCGACCAACGCCACGCACTCGCCCTGGGGGTTGTACCCGCCCTTCAACCTGCTGTGGACCGAGGAGTACGTCGAGGGTCCGCTCAACGCGTTCAGCGGGCTGTGCGCGATGCTCGAGGCGCTCGACTCCAAGATCGGCGACCTGTGGTTCGGCCTCGATGCCGACCTGCGCGCGCGCACGACGATCATCCTGGTGGGCGACAACGGCACTCCCAGGGTGTGCCTCCTGCACGCGCGCCAGAGCGGCCAGGCGGGGGGCGTGATCGGCAGCGGCAAGGACCTCGGCGCGACCTACGACTTCCTGATCGACGCCCCGACGGATCGCTTCAAGTCCTCGGCCTACGAGAAGGGCACGCGCGTGCCGCTGATCGTGGCCGGGTACGGCGTCGAGAACGGCGGGCGCGTCAGCGACGTGCTGGTCAACATCGTGGACGTCTACCCGACGGTGGCCGAGCTGATCGGCGCGAGCTCCGTCGAGGAGGTGCACGGCATCTCCTTCGCGCCGGCCCTGCGGGACGAGGTCGACTACTTCAGCCACGCGCGGGACTACAGCTACTCGGAGCTGTTCGCCCCGCTCGGGTCGACCGGGCCGGAGGTGAGCTTCGACCTGCGCCGGATCGGCTGCTCGCTGATCATCCCCGGCCAGGGGCGCTACAAGATCGAGTTCGACCAGGCGCTGGGCCAGGACGAGCTCTACAAGCTGCAGGATGCCGCCGGCGCGTTCGTCGATCCGTTCGAGACCGAGAACCTGCCGCACGGGCCGGGCGACGCCGAGCGCGCGAATTACCTGCTCGTGCTGGCGAAGCTGGACGAGGTCGTCGCCAGCGGCGACGGGACGGGTCCGATCGTGTGCGAGTCGGCGCAGAACTTCTGCAGCTCGACGCCCAACTCGACCGGCGAGGCCGCCCTCCTCAGCGTGCTCGAGAGCTGCAGCGTCGTGACGAACAACTTCACGTTGCGCGCGGCCCCGGTCCCGAGCCAGTTCGGCATCTTCTTCTACGGCCTGAGCCAGGTGAACGGCGGCGAGGGGGCGCCCTACGGCAACGGCCTGCGCTGCGTCGGCGGCGCGGACCCGGTCTACCGGCTGCCGATCGTGAGCGCAGTGGACAACGCGCTCCAGTACACCCTCGACCTCGCCAAGCCGCCCGTGGAGGATGCGCGCATCACGGTCGGCTCGACCTGGCACTTCCAGGCCTGGTTCCGCGATCCGGCCGGGGGCGGCGCGGGCTTCGACCTGAGCGACGCCGCGAGCGCGACGTTCGGACCCTGATCGGCGGCCGCGCCACCCGCGCCTCGCTCTAGGAGCCTGTTGGAGATGAACCCTACTGCGGCTTCGCAGGGCGCGCCGCTGCTTCGTCGCGCTTGTCGGTCCGTGCTCAGCGGCCAACAAGGCCGCTTCCGCCGTCCCTCCGGCGCGCTCCTCGCCGCGACACACCCTGCTTTGCCTCGCGACGGGCTATCTCCAACAGGCTCCTAGCGCCTCGCCGTCACGGCGGCCAGGAGGCCGGGGGCGTACCATGCGCCCCATGTGGGCCCGGCTGCGCCTGGACATCGGCACCTGGGATCTGCTCGCGGGGCTGGCGGCCTGCGCCGGGGCGGGCGACGCGCCCGGCCGCGCGGGCCGCGTCGAAGCGCTGTGGTCGGCCGCCGGCGACGCGATCGCGTTCCTGTCCGCGCGCTCGGGCCTGGACGCGCTCCTGGCGGCCCTGGACCTGCCGCGCGGGAGCGAGGTGCTGGTCAGCGCCCTGACGATCCCCGACATGCCCGCCATCGTCGCGCAGCACGGCCTCGTGCCCGTCGCGCTCGACCTGGATCCGACCACCCTGGCCCCGAGCGCCGCCGACCTGCGCGCCGCCGCAGGCCCGCGCACGCGGGCGCTCGTCGTCGCGCACCTGTTCGGCGGGGTGGCGGACCTCGACCCGCTGCGGAGGGCGGCGCGCGAGCGGGGGCTCGTCGTGCTCGAGGACTGCGCCCAGGCCTACGCGGCCGACGGCTGGCGCGGCGAGCCCGAGAGCGACGCGGCCCTGTTCAGCTTCGGCCCGATCAAGACCGCGACCGCCGGCGGCGGGGCCTTGCTGCGCGTGCGCTCGCCCGAGTTGCGCGAGCGCGTGCGCGCGGTGCAGGCCGCCTGGCCGCTCCAGGGGCGGCGCGACCAGGCGCGCCGTCTGGCGCGCCTGCTGCTGCTCAAGGGCCTCGCCGCGCGGCCGGCCTTCGGCGCCTTGCAGGCGCTGGCGCGCCTGCGCGGGCGCGACCTGGACGAGTTCCTGGCGGGGGCCGCGCGCAGCTTCGCCGGCCGCGAGCTGATGCCGGCGCTGCGCCGCCGACCGGGGGCGGCGCTCCTGGCGCTGCTCGAGCGCCGCTTGCGGCGCCCGCCGCGCGCGCGCGCGGCGGCCCGCGCGGCGATCGGCGAGCGCGTGCGCGCCGGGCTGCCGGCCGGCTTCGAGCTGGCCGGGGCCGCCGCGCCCCGGCGCGCGCACTGGGTGGTGCCGCTTTCCGTGCGCGACCCCGAACGGCTGGTCGCGGACCTGCGCCGGGCCGGCTTCGACGCCACTCGCCGCTCCAGCCTCGTGGCCCTCGAGCCCGCCGCGCGCGCGCGCGCCCTCCTGGAACACCTCGTGTTCGTGCCGGCCGGCCCCGAGCTGGGCGAGCGCGGCCTGGCCCGCCTGCTCTCCGCCCTGGCGCGATCCGCCGCCCTCCTCCCCGCGCCGGCCGTTCGCCCTCCTCAGCGCGCGGCGCGCTCGTAGACGACCTCGCCGCCGACGATCGTGGCGATGACCTCGCAGGCCAGGATCTCGTCGGCGGGCACGGTCAAGATGTCCCGCGAGAGGACCGTCACGTCCGCCAGCTTGCCGACCGAGAGCGAGCCCTTGACGTCCTCCTCGAAGGCCGCCCGGGCCGCGCTCAGGGTGTAGGAGCGCAGGGCCTCGAGGCGGGTCATGCACTGGGCCGGGAAGAAGCTCGAGCCGTCGGCCAGGCGGCGCGTGACCGTCGAGTGGAAGCTGGCGATCGGATCGACGTCCTCGACCGGGGCGTCCGTGCCGTTCGAGACGAGCGCGCCCGAGTCGAGCAGGTCGCGCCAGAGGTAGGCGCCGCTCGCGGCGCGCTCGGCGCCCAGGCGCGCCGTGACCCAGGGCCCGTCCGAGGTGCAGTGCACGCCCTGCATCGAGGCCACCACCCCCAGGCGCGCGAAGCGCGGCACGTCGTCGGGGTGCAGGTGCTGGGCGTGCTCGATGCGCCAGCGCAGGTCGCGCCGCTCCGGCAGCGCGGCGAAGGCGCGCTGGTAGAGGTCGAGCGTCTCGCGGTTGGCGCGGTCGCCGATGGCGTGCACGCAGAGCTGGAAGCCGTGCGCCAGGGCGAGGCGCGCCGTCTCCTCGATCGACGCCACCGGGGTCGTGTTCAGGCCAGTGCTCTGCGGGAGGTCGGCGTAGGGCTCGAGCAGCCAGGCGCCGTGGGAGCCGAGGGCGCCGTCGATCGAGCGCTTGATGGCTCGCACCGTCAGGTGGCGCCGGCCGAAGTCGCGCAGGTCGAAGCCCGGCAGGCGCTCGGCCAGGACGCGGTCGGACTCGCTCAGCATCACCCACAGGCGCACGCGCAGGGAGCCGTCGGCGGCCATCTGCCGGTAGAGCTCGACCTCGGCGAACGAGGAGCCGGCGTCCTGGAAGCTCGTGACTCCCTTGGACAGGAGCTCGGCCACGGCCAGCTCGGCCACCCGGCGCGGGTCGGGCGGCACGGCGCCGCGCGAGGCGCGCGCCAGGAGCCCGGCGGCGGTCTCGCGGAAGGCGCCGGTCGGCTCCCCGCCGGCGTCGCGCACGATCTGGCCGCCGGGCGGGTCGGGGGTCCCGCGCGCGACGCCGGCGAGCTCCATCGCCCTTGCGTTGGCGAAGGTCGCGTGCCCGCTGGCGTGGCGCAGGACGACCGGGTTGTCGGGCGACACCGCGCTCAGCCAGTGGTGCGTCGGCAGGCCCTCGACGCTCGGCTCGGGCGCCGCCTGCCACTTCTCCTGGTGCCAGCCGCGCCCGCGGATCAGCTCCCCCGGGCGGGCCCGCGCGACCGCGGCGGCGACCAGGGCGACGACCTCGTCCCAGCTCGAGACGGAGCGCAGGTCGAGCTGCAGGCCGGCGTCGCCGACGCCCATGAAGTGGCCGTGGCCCTCGATGAAACCGGGCACGGCCAGCCGGCCCTCGAGCTCGACGACGCGCGTCGCGTCCCCGATCAGGGCCGCGGCGCCCTGGTCGTCTCCGACGAAGACGATCGTGTCGCCGCGCGCGGCCAGGGCGCGCGCCTGCGGCCGCTCGTCGTCGAGCGTGACGATCCGGCCGCCGCGCAGCACGAGGTCGGCCGGCTCCTGCCGCTGCGGCGCGGCGACGACGGACAGGGCGGCGAGGAGGAGCTGGAGGGCGAGGGGTTGCATGACGTCTCCGGGGTCGGGGCCGTTCGGCGCGCGGGGCGCGGCGCCGACGGAATCGCCGTCCGCCGCGAGCGCCCATTCTGCCGGAGAGGTGGGCGAGCGCGAGCCACCGATCGCACTGGGGGATCCGAACTCGCGCTGCGGGCTCCGGTCGAGCCCGCCGGTGCGGGTAGAGTGCCGGCGTGGGTCCGCTCCTCGACCGCCTGCCGCCCGCCCTCGCGGCGGCCGCTCTGTGCGGCGCGCTGGGAGGCTGCGCGCCGCCGGCCGGGGGCGGGGTCGAGCCGGCGGGCCCCAGGCGCGTCGTCCTCGACTTCGAGGAGCGCGGCTGGAGCGGGCCGATGGAACGCTGCGCCGCGGCCGCGCGCACGGGCGAGTGGGGGGCGCGCCTGGCCTTCGAGGGGCTCGGCCGCGTGCTGGTCGTGGGACCGCTGATCGAGCTCGACGGCTGCGAACGGCTCGAGGTCGAGGCCTGGACCTGGATGCGGCGCCTCGACGCCGGCGCGGCCCTCCTGCGCGTGAGCTTCTTCCGCGCCGACGGCTCGCCCCATCCGGCGCTGCCGCCCGCGCCGGTCCCGCTGGAAGGGGTGCTGCTGGCGCAGTGGAGCGCGGCCGAGGTGCGCTGGACGCCCCACCGCGTCAGCCTGCTGCGGGAAGGCCGAAACGCGCCCGGCACGGCGCCGGCGGGCGCCTTTCCGGCCGCGGCCGACTCCGCGCGGGTCGAGCTGGTGTGGTCCGCGCCCGTCGCCGAACGCGGCGAGGTCTTCCTCGACGACGTCGTTTTCGCCATGCTCCCCGGCGAGCCATGAGCGCGATCGCGAGCGAGCCGGGGGTCGAGCCGGCGGCGGAGCACGAGACCAAGCTCGTCTTCGACGCGCGCCTGGCGGACGTGGCCGCGCGCTGGCTGGGCCGGCGCTGCGCGCCCGATGCGCGCCACCCGGCCGGGCGCGTGGCGAGCATCTACTACGACACGCCCGACTGGCGCCTCCTGCGCGACAGCCTGGACGGGGACTTCCTGAAGCTGAAGGTGCGCGCACGCTGGTACTGCCACGCGCGCAGCGGCGAGCCGGCGGGCGACGTGTTCCTGGAGGCCAAGTACAAGCTCGGCGCGCGGCGCGCGAAGGTGCGCCTGCGCGCGGAGCGCCCGGCGGAGTGGATCGCGCGCGCGCACTGGAACGACCCGGCGCTGGTGGCCCTGCCGCGCGCGCTGCGGAGCGAGGGCGTGCTGGTGCCCGACGCGCTCGTGCCCTGGGTCGAGATCGCGTACCTGCGCCGGCGCTTCGTTGACCCGTCGAGCGGCGCGCGCATCGCGCTCGACCACGACATCCGCGCCGCGCGCGTCAACCCGCGCGTGCTGCCGCGCAGGGCGTCGTTCCGGCTGTCGCGGGCCGTGCTGGAGGTGAAGGGCGCGCCGCGCGGTCTGCCGCCCGCGCTGCTGCCGCTGGCGCTGCTCGGCCTGCGCAAGAGCTCCTTCTCGAAGTACGGCGAGTGCTACCGCGAGGTGGTGGGAGCGATTCCTTGAGCTCCGGCGAAGGAGGGTGAGCGCATGGGCTCCGACTGGAGTGAATGGCTGGCGAGCCTGCAGGGCTTCGGCAGCCAGAAGATGGAGGACATCGGCGCGCTGCCCTTCGTGGCGGTGATGCTCATCTCGCTCCTCAGCGCGATGTTCATCGCCTTCCTCTACCGCGTCTTCTACGAGACGCGCGAGACGGGCAGCCGCGTGCACCGCGCCTTCCCCCTGCTCGGGATCTCGATCACCGCCATCTTCATCGCCATCCAGTTCTCGCTGCCGCTCTCGCTGGGCCTGCTCGGCGCTCTGTCGATCGTGCGCTTCCGCACGCCGATCAAGGAGCCCGAGGAGATCGGCTTCGTGATGCTCGTCGTCGCGGCGGCCCTGAGTTGCGCGACCTTCAACCTGATCTTCCTGGGCATCATCCTCTTGATCGCAGTGCTGGCGCTGGTCGGCGCGCGCCTGGGGCGCCGCATCCTGGGCGAGCGCCTGGACGACGGGATGCTCGTCGCCACCTTGCCGCGCGCGGACTACCGCGCCAAGGGAGAGCTGCTGCTCGGCTGCCTGGAGGGCGGCCTGCCGCGCGCGCGCGTCGACGCGGTCTCCGAGAGCGGCGACGAGGCGGTGGTCTCGTGCAGCTTCTCGCGCCTCAGCCGCGCGAAGCTCTCCGAGGTGCAGAAGCGCCTGGCGGAGCTCTCGGGCGAGCTGCGCCTGGACGTGTTCTTCAACCGCTCGCCGCGGCCCTAGCCCGGACTATTCATGAACACGCACCCCAAACACCACGAGCGGGCGGCTTCGCCGCCCTTTCGGCCCCTGCCGGCACTTTTCGAGCACCGGCGTCCTCGACGACCTGTCAAGGTCGTCTGCGGGGCCGGCGCCCGAAAAGCACCGGCAGGAGCCGAATCGAGGCGTTTGGGGCACGTCTTCATGAATAGTCCGGGCTAGAAGCCCGTGGGACGGGTCGCTCTGGCTCTGGCAGGCGCCGCGCTGGCGATCGTCGCGGGCGCGCTGGCGGAGCGTGCTGCGGCCCTGCGGCCGCTGCGCGAGCGCCTGCGCGTCACGGCGGTGCCGGCCGAGCTGCTCGACTACGGCACCCTGGGCGACCTGCTGCGCGGCGCGCGGCTCATGCGCGCGGTCCCCAACGACGGGACGCGCTTCCCGATCAGCGGCCCTGCACCGGCCGACCTGACCCAGACCGTCTTCCGGCGCAAGGGGCGCGTCGGCGACACCCTGTACGAGGCCGACCCGGACCGCGGCGAGGATCTGGCGCCGATCGTCCCGCCTGCGGAGCTGCGTGCGTCCGCTCTGCCCCTGATCGCGATCACCGCGCGCGCGGAGGACCTCTACGACCCGGGGCGGGGCATCGTCGCGAACTGGCGCGAGAGCTGGGAGCGCCGCGCGCACGCCGCGTTCTACCAGGGCGGGACGCTGCGCACGGCGACGCCGGCCGGGCTGCGGCTGCACGGCGGCACCAGCCGCGATCCGACCGCGCGCGTCAACCAGGCGCGCGACACGCGCAGCTTCCGGCTGTACTTCCGCAGCCGCTACGGGCTCGACGCGCTCGAGCCGGGGGTGATCCTGCCGGTCGAGGCCGGGCCGCTGCGCACGCTGGTCGTGCGCAAGACCTTCACCTGGGCCAGCGCGCTGGGATTCGACCTGGCGCGCCGCGCCGGAGCGAGAGCGCCGGCGGCGCGCCCGGCGGGCTTCGTGCTCAACGGCGCCTGGCAGGGCCCGGTCCTCCTGGCCGAGCACCTGAGCGAGCGGCAATGGGCGGCGCGCCTGGGCCACGGCGAGCTCGTGCTGCACCGCCAGCGCGCGACGCCCGGCGCGCGCAGCCGGCGGCTGTACGGCAAGCTCGAGGTCTGGGCCCAGGAGCTCCAGGGGCGCGCTACGTCGGCCGAGGCGGCGCGCTACGTCGACCTCGACAACCTGATGCGGACGGTCTTCACGCTCTGCTTCTGCGGCAACGACGACTGGGAGCAGGGCGCGGCGGTGCTGGACCTGGCCGACCCGCAGGCGCGCTGGTCGTGGGTGTGCTGGGACATGGACCGAGGCTTCGCGGACGAGACGCCGGGCTGGCAGGCGCGCGAGCCGTGGCAGAAGCCCGGGCTGGGGCTGGCCCTGGACGACCCGCGCGAGCGTCGCGGCAGCGTCGCGGCGCTCGTCTTCGGCGCCCTGGTCGCGGGCGACCCGGCCTTCCGGCGCGCCTTCGGCGCGCTCGCGTGCGAGATCCTGAACCACCGCCTGACCCCGGCCTTCCTCGAGCAGCGCGTCGCGTACTACGAGCAGCTCGCGGCGCGACTGGGGGAGCCCACCTCGGCCTACCCGCGCCGGCGCCGCTTCCTGGCCGAGCGCCCGGCGTTCTTCCTGCGCGATCTCGGCGAGCGCCTGGACCTGGGGGCGCCGCTGCGCTGCGAGGTGGGCGCGCCCGCGGGCACGGTGCTCTCCGTCGACGGGCACGAGGTGCGCG
>Ga0326597_10006069_pt1 | contig 16612 bp, 14 predicted proteins | sample RVTome_12_FD_203789 | JGI IMG/M metagenome (GOLD analysis project Ga0326597, IMG submission 203789) | Soil microbial communities from uranium-contaminated site in the Upper Colorado River Basin, Wyoming, United States - RVT100D185 | ecosystem: Environmental > Terrestrial > Soil > Contaminated >...
CCTGGGCGGCCGCGATAAGAACCTGCCTCTCGAGGACCTCATGGCAGAGGCGGCGCGCCGCTGCCGCGCCGTCGTCTGCTTCGGCGAGTCGGCGCCCCTCCTCGCCGCCGCCGCCGCCGCGGCGGGGATCAGCGTCGGGCGCGCCGAGGCGCTTGCCGCCGCCTTCGACCTCGCCGCCGCCGCCGCCCAGCCCGGCGACGTCGTCCTCCTCTCGCCCGCCTGCACCAGCTTCGACGCTTACGCCAACTTCGAGCAGCGCGGCGAGGACTTCCGCGGCCTCGTTGCCCTGAAGCAGAAAGGCGCCGCCGGATGACGGCCGCGACCAGCAGCCGCCGCGCCAACGCGCCTGACTACTCGATCCTCATCACGGCCGTCGCCCTCATCGTCATCGGCCTGATTTTCGTCTACAGCGCCAGCTTCGCCGTGGCACTGTCGGCCTACGACGACGTCAACTACTTCGTCGTCCGTCAGGCGGCCGCTGCCGTCATCGGCCTCGTCCTCATGTTCGCCCTCATGCGCTTCGACTATCACCACCTGCGCGTCGTCAGCCCCCTGCTCATGATCGTCGCCATCCTCGCCCTCGCCGCCGTCCTCTTCGTCGGCAGCGACGCCTACGGCGCCCGCCGCTGGATCGGCTTCGGCAGCCTGCCGCCGTTTCAGCCGAGCGAGTTCGCCAAGCTCGCCCTGATCATCTACATCGCCGCCTGGCTCGCCAGCCGCGGCCGCGACGTCCGCAGCTTCGCCGTCGGCTTTACGCCCTTCGTCGGTCTCGTCGGCATCGTCGCCGCGCTCGTCCTCATGGAGCCGGACACGGGCACCGCGACGATCCTCGTCCTCACCACCGCCGCCCTCTTCTTCCTCGCCGGCGCCTCCCTCACCCACCTCTTTACCCTCGCCGCGATCGGTGGCGTAACCGGCTTCCTTCTCGTGGTGGGCAGCAGCTACCGCGCCGATCGGATCACGAGCTTCGTCGACGCCGACAACGATCCCTCCGGCCTTGGCTTTCAGGTACTCCAGCTCCTCATCGCCCTCGGCAGCGGCGGTATCGAGGGCCTCGGCCTCGGCTTCAGCCGTCAGAAGTTCTTCTACATCCCCGGCGCCCACACCGACGGCATCTTCGCGATCATCGGCGAGGAGGTCGGCTTCATCGGCGCCGTCGTCGTCCTCGCCCTCTTCGCCTACCTGGTCTATCGCGGCTTTCGCGTAGCCCTCAATGCCCGCGACGACTTCGGCTCCTACCTGGCGATGGGCGTCGTCTGCTGGATCGCCTTCCAGACCCTGATCAACATCGGCGGCGTCACCCGCTCGATCCCGCTGACCGGCATACCGTTGCCCTTCGTCAGCTACGGCGGCTCCTCCCTGGTCATGGTCATGGCGGGGATCGGCGTGCTCCTCAGCGTCTCCCGCTTCAGCAAGGAGAGTGCCGCCGCCCGCCCGGCGCGCCGCCAGCCCAGACCGAGAGAGGCGACGCCTCGATCGCGGAGAGGTTATTCTGAAGCGAGCGGCGCATCGCGCGCGATCTGATCGAGCGAGGGTTCTCCATGCGAAGCAAAGCGGCACACCCTGAGCGATTCAGATCAAGCGAAGGTTCTCATGAGCCACGGGCGCACCCTGAGCGATTCAGATCAAGCGAAGGTTCTCATGAGCCACGGGCGCACCCTGAGCGATTCAGATCAAGCGAAGGTTCTCATGAGCCACGGGCTCATCCTGAGCGATGCAGTCAAGCGAAGGTTCTCATGAGCCACGGGCTCACCCTGGGCGATGCAGTCAAGCGAAGGTTCTCATGAGCCACGGGCTCACCCTGGGCGATGCAGTCAAGCGAAGGTTCTCATGAGCCACGGGCTCATCCTGAGCGATTTAGATCAATGAAAGTGGCGTTTGCGGGCGGCGGCACCGGCGGTCATGTCTACCCGGCCCTCAGCGTCGCCGCCGCTCTCGGGCGCGCCGTTGCGGCGCCGGAGCCGCTCGACCTCCTCTACCTCGGCGTGCGCGGCAAGGCCGACGGCGACCTCGTCCAGCGCGAGGGCATCGCCTATCGCGCGATCAGCGCCGGGCCCCTGCGCGTCGGCTCCGTCACGGGCAGCGCCCGCGGCGGCCTCAGGCTCCTGCGCGGCGTCGCCGAAGCCTCGCGGATCCTGCGTGAGTTTCGGCCCGACCTCCTCTTCGCGACCGGTGGCTACGGCAGCGTCGGCGCCGGCCTCGCCGCCCGCCTCCTGCGCCTGCCCCTCCTCCTCTTCCTGCCTGACGTCGAGGCCGGCCTCGCCGTCCGTCTCCTCGGCCGCTTCGCCGGCCGGATCGCCGTCAGCGTGCCGCCGGCCCTCGCGTCCGTGCCGAGCGCCAAGGGCGTCGTCACCGGCTACCCGGTGCGCCCCGCCTTCTTCGAGGCCGAGCGCGCGGCGGCTCGCGCCCGGCTCGGCCTCCACGCCGCCCTACCGACCCTGCTCGTGTCCGGCGCCAGCTCCGGCGCCGCCAGCCTCAACCGCGCCGTCGCCGCCTTCGCGCCCGATTTCCTCCGCGTCGGCCAGCTCCTCCACCTCAGCGGCGCCGCCGACGAGGGCTGGCTCCAGGCCGAGCGCGAGCGCCTGCCGGACCAGCTCCGGGAGCGCTATCACCTATACGCCTATCTCCATGACGACATGGCCCAGGCCCTGGCCGCCGCCGACCTCGCAGTCATGCGAGCCGGCGCCTCGACGCTCGGCGAGCTGCCGGCCGCCCGCCTGCCGGCCGTGCTCGTGCCGGGCGAGTACGAGGGCTGGGACCAGTCGCCGAACGCCCGCTATCTCGAAGGCGAGGGCGCCGCCGTCATGCTGCCCCAGTCGCGCCTCGGCGAGCTCCAGCCCGTCGTCATGGGCCTGCTCGGCGACGGCGGCCGCCGCGAGGCGATGAAGGAGGCCCTCGGCCGCCTCGCCCAGCCCGAGGCGGCGGCACGATTGGCCGCCCTCGTCTGCGAGCTCGCCGGCCGGCCCCAGGCGGCGAGCGTGAGAGGCGCCGCGTGAGCGAGACGATCCCGCACGGCGTTCACCTCGTCGGCATCGGCGGCATGCACATGTCGGCGATCGCCCGCATCCTCCGCGCCCGGGGCCACGAGGTGTCAGGCTCCGACCTGCGCCGCTCACCCTTGACGGACGCCGTCGAGGCGCTGGGCGTCCGCGTCGCTATCGGCCACGCCGCCGCAAACCTCGGCGACGCCGACCTCGTCGTCACGACCTCGGCGGCGACGGCCGACAACCCGGAGCTGAACGAGGCGCGGCGTCGCGCCATCCCCGTGATCAAGCGCGCCGACATGGTCGCGCGGCTGATGGCGGGCAAGATCGGCGTCTGTATTGCTGGCTGTCACGGCAAGAGCACGACCAGCGGCATGGTGGCATACATCCTCGCGGCGGCGGGCCGCGACCCCACCTACCTGATCGGCGCCGAGGTTGCCGCCCTCGGCACGAACGCCGCTGCCGGCAGGGGTCCCCACGTCGTCGTCGAGGCGGACGAGTACGACCGCGCCTTCCTCAGCTATCACCCGCAGGTCGCGGTCGTGACCAACGTCGAGGCGGACCACCTCGACTACTACAAGACCTGGGAAGCGGTGCAGGAGGCGTTCCGCCAATTCGTATCGCAGGTCAGTCCCGTCAGAACCGGGTGGTCACCAGTTCCCATGCTACTGCTCTGCGCCGACGACGCCGAGGCGCTGTCTCTCCGCGCGTACGCCCAGCCAAGCGTCGACGTCCAGACCTACGCTCTCGACACGGAGGCGGACTGGCGCGCCGTCGACGTGGAGAGCGACGGGCCGGGCTATCGCTTCGAGGTCATGCTTCGAGGCGAAACGTTTGGCCGCTTCCGGATCGCGCTGCCGATCCGGCACAACGTCCTCAACGCCCTCGGCGCGGTCGCCGCCTGCCACGCCGCCGGGCTCAGCGCGGCCGAGATCGCGGCGGGCCTGCCCGGCTACACGGGCGTGCGCCGCCGCTTCGAGCGTCGCGGCGAGGCCGCCGGCGTCCTCGTCATGGACGACTACGCCCATCATCCGACCGAGATCGCCGCCACCGCCGCCGCCGTCCGGCTCCATTTTCCCGGCCGGCGCAGCGTCGCCCTCTTCCAGCCCCATACGTATGCCCGCAGCCGCTACCTGCTGCCGGCCTTCCGCAGCTGCTTTCGCGACTTCGACCGCCTCTTCATCCTCGAGACCTACGCCGCCCGCGAGGCGATCGCCGACGGCCTCACGGCGGCCCAGCTCGCCGCCGAGATCGAGTTGCCGCCGCCGACCTGCGTCGCCGGCTTCGAGGCCGCCGCAGACCTGGTCGTGGCCGAGCTCCGCCCCGGTGACGTCTTCTTCACGGTGGGCGCCGGCGACGTCGACACCGTAGTCCCCCTCGTCCTCGAGCGCCTGCGCTCTCGCGGCGGCGCCACCGCGGCTGCAGCCGAGATTCGTCCCTCCGCCATCGAGGGCAACGGCTGCTTCGCCACGACGCCGATCAAAGAGGGCGAAGTCGTCTCGGTCTGGCAGGGAACGCGCGTCGCCAACGCCGAGATCGCGCGCATCGAGGCGGACGGCAAGTATCACAGCAGCATCGCGATCGGTGAGGACGAGTCGCTCCTGTTCAACGTCATCGATCCGGGTCAGGCGGACGCTTCGCTTGCCGAAGGCAGCGGCACGGGCGGCTTCAACCACTCCTGCGCCCCCAACCTCTGGCTGGAGGATGAAGTAACGGTCGTCGCCCGCCGCGATATCGAGCCTGGCGAGGAGCTGACGATCGATTACGCTCTCTTCTCCGTCTCGGCCGAGTGGCGTCTGAGCCCCTGCAACTGCGGCGCAGAGACCTGCCGCCGTGACATAACGGGCGAGGACTGGCGCCTGCCCGAGCTGCAGCGGCGCTATCGCGGCCATTTCTCGCCTTTCATCAACGAGCGCATCGAGAGGCAGCGGTCGTGAGCCTCGACGCCGCCTTCCTCGACGCCCTCGCGGCCCTTGCCGCCGTCAGGCCCGACGAGCCCCTCTCGCGGCACACGACGATCGGCATCGGCGGCCCCGCCGATGCCCTGATCAGCGCCACGACCGCCGACCAGCTCGCCGCCGTCCTCGACCTCTGTCAGGCGGCAGGCGTGTCCGTCTTCGTCCTCGGCTCCGGCAGCAACATCGTCGTCGGCGATGGCGGCATCCGCGGCCTGACGATTGCAAACGGGACCGCGGCCCAAACCGAGCCCCGCCGCCTCGATCAAGAGAGCGAGCGCTATCTCGTCCGGGTCGAGGCCGGCGCCAGCTTCGCCCTGACCGCCCGCCGGCTCGCCGCTGCCGGCCTCGAGGGCCTCGAGTGGGCCTGCGGCATCCCCGGCACGGTCGGCGGCGCCGTCGTCTACAACGCCGGCGCCTACGGCGGCTGTCTCGCCGACGTCCTCGAGCGCATCGGCGTCTGGGACGAGGCAACGGGCGTCGTCGAGTACGCGAAGCAGGCGCTCGGCCTCGTCTACCGCGGCAGCGCCTTCACGCGGGGCCTCATGCAGGGGCGCGTCGTCCTCTGGGCCGAGTTCGCCCTCTGGCCCGGCGACGCCGCCGCGCTCCGCGCCCGCATCGCCGACTACGACAGCCGCCGTCTCAAGGCCCAGCCCCGCGGCCGCAACGCCGGCTCCTTCTTCAAGAACCCGCCCGGCCGGCCCGCCTGGAAGCTGATCGAGGCCGTCGGCCTGCGGGGCTATCGCCTCGGCGGCGCCGCGCTCTCCGCCAAGCACTGCAACTTCCTGATCAACAACGGCGACGCGACCGCCGCCGACGTGGTCGGCCTCACGCGCCTCGCCCAGGGCCGCGTCCGCGACCAGTTCGGCCTCGAGCTCGAGACCGAGGTCTCGCTCGTCGGCGAGGGATTCGGCGATGGCTGAGCGCCTGCGCCTCGGCCTCGTCTTCGGCGGCCGCTCCGTCGAGCACGCGGTCTCCGTCGTCTCCGCCCAGCACGTGATCGCCGCCGCCGCCGATCGCTTCGCGGTCGTCCCGGTCGGCGTTACAAGAAACGGCGCCTGGCTCTCCGTCGCGGCCACGGCCGCCGCCCTCGCCCGCCCCGACGCGCCGTTCGAGAAGCAGCTCGACGCCGCTGCCGGCGGCGGCATCGTCGACGGCCTCGCCGACCTCGCCGGCACCGACGTCGTCTTTCCCCTGATCCACGGCCGCCACGGCGAGGACGGCAGCATTCAGGGCCTGCTCGAGATCGCCGGCCTGCCCTACGTCGGCTGCGGCGTCGCCGCCAGCGCCGTCGGCATGGACAAGGCGCTGATGAAGGCCGTCTTCCGGGCCGAGGGCCTGCCCGTGGGCGACTACGTCGCCATCGCCGCGCCGGCCTGCGACGAGGACGCCCTGCCGGCCGCCCGCTCGATCGAGGCGCGCTTCGCCTATCCCGTCTTCGTCAAGCCCGCCAACGGCGGCTCCAGCCTCGGCATATCCAAGGCCCGCGACCGCGAAAGCCTCGCCGTCGCCCTTACCGAAGCCGGCCGTCACGACCGCAAGCTCGTGGTCGAGGCCGCCGTCGAGGGCCGCGAGCTCGAGTGCGCCGTCCTCGGCAACGCCGCGCCGGAGGCGTCGCCCGTCGGCGAGATCCGCTTCCAGCGCGACTTCTACGACTACGATGCCAAGTACCTCGACCCCGACACCGAGATCATCACGCCCGCCGACCTGCCGGCCGAAGTCGTCGGCCGCGTCCAGGCGCTCGCCCTGCGGGCGTTCGGCGCCATCGACGGCGCCGGCATGAGCCGCGTCGACTTCTTCCTGCGGCCCGACGGCTCGCTTTTGGTCGACGAGATCAACACGATCCCCGGCTTCACGCCGGCGAGCATGTTTCCAAGACTTTGGCAGTTAAACGGTCTTAGCTATAGCGAGCTAATCGCCCGCCTTGTAGACTTAGCGATGTTACGACATAAGGAGATGCGTATTGCCTAGGAGCCGCAGCCCCCGCCGGCGGCCAGAGAAGACGACAAGCGAGACAGCCAAGACCACCCGGCAAGCGGGCCCCTGGCTGCTAGTGTTCGCCGCCCTGTCCCTCGTCCTCGCCGGGATCGGCACATATGCCGTTCTCGACTCGTCCTTGCTGCGCATCCAGAGCGTCAGCGTCCGCGGCACCGAGAGCCTCGATCGCGCCGCCCTCGCCCAGATCAGCGGCCTCCGCGGCCACAGCCTCCTGCGCCTGCCCCTCGCAGACGCCCGCGCCCGCCTCCTCGAAGTGCCAGAGGTCCGCTCTGTGAGCTTCCAGCGCCGCTGGCCGCGCGGCGTCACGATCCGGGTCGAGGAGCGCCGGCCCTGGGCGCTCTGGTCGGTCGCCGGCGTGACCTATACGATCGATGCCGACGGCGTCGTCCTCGCCTCCGGCCTGCCCGAGGGCGTGCCCCTGACGATCAGCGACCGCTCCGGCGACCGCGCCCTCGTCGCCGGCGATATCGTCGCGCCGGCGGCCGTCGCCCTCGCCGCCCGGCTGAGCCGCGAATCGCGGCGCTTCATCGGCCACGACCTGAGCGCGATCGAGTACCGCGAAGGCGTCGGCCTCACCGCCGTGCTCAGCAACGGCCTGCGCGTCACCTTTGGCGACGCGCGCGCCTACGAGTTCAAGGTCGCCGTCCTCGCCAACCTCCTCGATGAGCTCTCGGCGCGTGGCGAGGCGCCGAGCAGCGTCGATCTCCGTTTCGGCACCAGGGTGACCTATGAATAGCGCCCGCCATCTTATACATCTCGCGGGGCGTTTCGGCGGCCGCCGGCCGGCCGGGCCCTCAGAGAGGAGCCGAGCTTGAAAAGCGGGACCTTTGCGGCGATCGACGTGGGCACCACGAAGATCTGCACCATCGTCGGCGAGGTCGCCGGCAGCGGCGAGACTCGCATCCTCGGCGTCGGCACCACGCCGGCCAGCGGCCTCAGCCGCGGCGTCGTCGACAACATCCGCGAGGCGACGGAGTCGATCCGCGCCTCCGTCGAGAAGGCGGAGCGCGCCAGCGGCACCCACATCCTCTCCGCCTCCATCGGCATGAGCGGCGCCCACGTCCAGAGCGTCAACAACCGCGGCATCGTCGCCGTCCCCGACCGCGCCTACCCGATCTCGCGCGACGACATCGCCCGCGCCGTCGAGGGCGCCAAGATCATCAGCATCCCGAGCAACCGCGAGATCCTCCACGTCCTGCCCCGCTTCTACATCGTCGACGGCCAGGACAGCGTCACCGACCCGCTCGGCATGTACGGCCAGCGCCTCGACGTCGAGGCCCACATCATCACGGTCGCCAGCAGCGCCATCGCCAACGTCACCAAAGTGATCGAGGGCGCCGGCGTCCAGGTCGAGGAGCTCGTCCTCGAGCCCCTCGCCAGCGCCGAGGCCGTCCTCAGCCCGGAGGAGAAGCGCCAGGGCGTCATCCTCGCCGACATCGGCGGCGGCTGCACCGACATCAGCGTCTTCATCGACGGCACCGTCCAGCACACCGCCACCCTGCCGGTCGGCGGCGGCCACCTCACGCGCGACCTCGTCGTCGGCATGCGCTGCCCCTACCACAGCGCCGAGGAGGCGAAGGAGCTCTACGGCCACGCCATCCCCAGCGCCGTCGACGCCGATGAGATGATCGAGATCGAAGCCTTCGGCGCCGAGCGCCAGCGCACCTTCCCCCGGCGCCTCGTCTGCGAAATCCTCCAGGCCCGCTGCGAGGAGATCTTCGAGATGATCATCACCGAGGTCCGGCGCGCTACCGAGATCGAGATGATCTCGGCCGGCATCGTCTTCACCGGCGGCACCGCCCGCCTCCCCGGCCTCGACCTCCTCGCCGAGCAGGTCACCGGCCTGCCGGCGCGCATCGGCCTCCCCGGCCACATCTTCGGCCTCGTAGACGAGCTCCACGACCCCGCTTACGCCACCAGCGTCGGGCTTCTCCAGTGGGCCGTGGGCGCTCAGGACCTCGTGCCCGTCCTCTCCGGCGCCGCCGGGCCCCGGCCCTTCGATAGCATCTTCCGCCGCATCGGCAACTGGTTCCGCGTTCTTCTGCCGGAGTAAAGGCGTGACTGAGCAGCAGCCCCCGCGCAACGCCCTTACTAACCCCGGGGAGCCGGCCCCCGACCAGTCCCCACCGTCATGGGGGCAAGGAGGTCCCAATGAAATCGCACCGTAACCTCGATGGACTGCCGCCGATCAAAGTCGTCGGCGTCGGCGGCGCCGGCTCCAACGCCGTCAGCCGCATGGCGGCCGAGCCCAGCGCCGGCGTCCAGCTCGTCGCCGTCAATACGGACGGCCAGGCCCTGCTTCACACCGCCGCCGACATCCAGATCCGGATCGGCGACAAGCTCACCAAAGGCCTCGGCGCCGGCGGCGACCCCGCCCGCGGCCTCCGCGCCGCCGAGGAGAGCATTGAGGAGCTGCGCGAGGCCGTGCGCGACGCCGAGATGGTCTTCGTCACCGCCGGCATGGGCGGCGGCACCGGCACCGGCGCCGCGCCCGTCGTCGCCGAGGTCGCCCGCGAGGCCGGCGCCCTGACGATCGGCGTCGTCACCCGCCCCTTCGCCTTCGAGGGCGTCCGCCGCGCCGAGCGGGCGGAGGCCGGCATCCGCGAGCTCCAGGACCGCGTCGACACCCTCATCGTCATCCCCAACGACCGCCTCCTCTCGATCTGCGACAAGAACGCCTCGCTCGAGGACGCCTTCCGCACTGCCGATGACGTCCTCCGCCAGGGCATCCAGGGCATCTCCGAGATCATCACCCTCGCCGGCATCGTCAACCTCGACTTCGCCGACGTCCGCCGGATCATGAACGAGGCCGGCCCCGCCATCCTCGCCATCGGCCACGGCCGCGGCGACGACCGCGCCGCCGAGGCGGCCCGCGACGCCATCGACAGCCCCCTGCTCGACGTCAGCATCCGCGGCGCCCGCGGCGTCCTCTTCAACGTCGTCGGCAGCAGCCTCACGCTTCAGGAGGTCCACCAGGCGGCCCAGGTCATCGCCGCGGTCGTCGACCCCGATGCCGAGATCGTCTTCGGCGCCGCCACCGACCCCGGCCTCGGCGACGCCGTCAAGGTCACGGTCATCGCCACCGGCTTCGCGCCGAAGGGCGAGAGCATCGAGGCCTACGAGGTCGAAGCCGACTACGCGCCGGATGACGTACCCGCGGCCTACCCGTCGCCACTGAGTCAGGACGCCTTCCCCGCGGTCGACATGGAGCTGCCCGCCTTCCTGCGGCGCAACGTCCACGCCCGGTCACTGCGTGACGGCTAAGGGCTACCGCGTTCCTGACGCGGCCTCTGGCGGTCTCGTGGCGCCAACGTGCTCTCTTCCGAGGCTGATCGGCGGCCGAGAGAGCGTCGCGTGACCGTGCCTATCGCGACCGCCTGCGAGCTTGGCGCCTACGAGAGGCAGCCAACCGCCGCCAGCCAACGCCCGGTCAATGCGTGACGGCTAAGGGCTACCGCGTTCCTGACGCGGCGATCTGGTGGTTTCGTGGCGCCAACGTGCTTCTCTTCCAAGGCCGATCGGCGGCCCAGCAGATCGCTCGTCTCCTTGTTGCGTCGCCGTGACTGCTCCTATCGAGCCGTCTGCCAGCTTGGCGGCCGACAAGCCGCAGCCCACAGCCGTCATGCTAATGACCGCCGACGCGGCAGCCAACCGCCGTCATGCAATGACCGCCGTCATGCGATGACCCCTGGCCTCAAGATCGCGCCCGCCGCCGCCGCCGACGTCCCCCTCCTCCTCGATCTGATCCGCGAGCTCGCCGCCTACGAGCGCCAGCCCGAAGCCGTAACCGCCGACATCGACACCCTGCGCGCCTCCCTCTTAGGCCCCCGTCCCGCCGCCGAGGCCTTGATCGCCTACGTCGACGGCGCCGCCGCCGCCTACGCCATCTACTTCACGAACTTCTCGACCTGGACCGGCCGCCCCGGCATCTACCTCGAGGACCTCTTCGTCCGCCCGCCGTTCCGGCGCCGCGGCGTCGGCCGCGCCCTCCTCGTCCACAGCGCCCGCCTCGCGCAGGAGCGGGACTGCAGCCGTTTCGAGTGGGCCGTCCTCGACTGGAACCAGCCCTCCCTCGATTTCTACCGCGCCCTCGGCGCCGAAGCCCTCGACGAATGGACCGTCTACCGCCTCAGCGGCGCCTCCCTCGCCCGCCTCGCCGCCGAGGAGCCGTAGGCGATCTCTGCCTTCGTCTCGGGGCCTGCCGGCGCCAGGACCGACGCCGCAGGAGAGGCCCGTGAGCGTCCCCTCTGTCATTCTGAGCGGAGCGAAGAATCTCAACGCGACGCCCTCGCTGCGCGTCCCTCGCGGCCCGCTCCGCGGTTGGTTAAGTACGGGGCTGGGGGACCACCCCCCAACGCCCCCCGTCAGGCGGCTCGCCCCCTGTACCCCGCTCCGAGCCAGCGGTGGGCGCCTCCCTCGCCCGCCTCGCCGCCGACGCCTGAGCCGCCGCGGCTCATTGTTGCAGTGCCGCTAACCTGATACGTTGCCAAGGTGACAACGCTCATCAAAGCTCCCACGTAACTAGCAATGGTCGACGCGATCTCAATCGCGCTCCTCATCCTCATCCTGAGGACGATCGACGTGTCCATCGGCACGCTCAAGACGATCTTCATCATTGAGAACCGCAACCTCCTCGCTCCCGGCCTCGGATTCGCCGAGGCCACCGTCTATGTCATCGCCGCCAGCCTCGTCTTCACGGACCTCGGCAACCCGTTCAAGATCGTCGGCTTCGGCAGCGGCTTCGCCCTCGGCACCGCCACCGGCATGTTCTTGGCCCAGCGTCTCGGCCTCGGCAGCATCACCGTACGCATGGTATCGAGCGCCGATCTCGAGCCCCTCGTCGCCGCTCTCCGTGCCAGCGACATCCGCCTCACGACCATGGGCGGCGTTGGCCGCAACGGCCCCGTCAGCATGATCGTGATGACCCTACGCAAGCGGAAGGTTCCCGGCGCTCTCGCCGTCGCCCGCCCCTGGCTGGACCAGTGCTACGTCACCGTCGGCGACGAGCCCCTGACCGCGCCCACGGCTTCGGCCGTCATGGAGGTCATCCGCCGCGCCTCCCAGCTACCCCTGGCAATCTTCGGCCAGCCCAAGGCTCACCCCTAGCAGCCGCCTCGATCCGGCCCTCTACTGGCCATAACGCCTTGTCTTATGACGAGCACTCCAGAAGCATCAGCTACAAAATATTGTGGCCGACCGGGTTGACAGCCTCTACATCTAGTGCTATCGTCCCCTTCGCACCCCACATCGGGGCCACAAATCTAGACCCGCCAGGGAGGCGACAAATGGCGCATCGTAAGGTAACGAGTTCTAGGGCCGCGAGCAAAGCTGGCAAAGTCTTGGGCGATCCCAAGTCGACGCCCGCTGAGAAAAGTTCAGCAGCGAGCGCTCTGTCCCAGACGCCCAGCAAGAAGTCCCACTAATTCCTTCTGTTTTGGCTGATAGCTGACTGCTGAAAGCTGATAGCTCCCGATGCACTGCCCCTACTGCTCTAACGCCGACACCAAAGTCACCGACTCCCGCGAGTCCGACGACGGCATCCGCCGCCGCCGCGAGTGCCTCGCCTGCGGCCGCCGCTTCACCACCTACGAGCGCGTCCAGGCCGCCCCCATCGTCCTCGTCAAGAAGGACGGGCGGCGCGAGGAGTTCTCCCGCGACAAGGTCCGCGCCGGCATCCGCCGCTCCTGCGCCAATCTCCCCGTGGGCGCCGCCGAGATCGACGCCATCGTCGACGACATCGAGGCCGCCCTCCAGGCCCGCCCCGGTGACGAGATCCCCTCCGCGGTCGTCGGCGACCTCGTCATGGAGCGCCTGCGTGAGCTCAGCCACGTCGCCTACGTCCGCTTTGCCGCCCACTACCGCGACTTCCTCTCCCTCGAGGAGCTCCAGGGCGAGATCGACCGCCTCGCCGCCGGCCCCCGCCGCTCGCCCCGCCGCGCCGGCGCCGCCCAGCCGCCGCTGCTGCCTGCGGCCGAGCTAGCGCCCGACGCGGCGACGCCCATCGACATCACGGAGCGGCGCCCCCGCCGCGTCCGCCGCTAGCCGGCAGCAACCATGAGCTTCAACGGCTTCGGCAAGCTCTTCAACGACAGCGGCGAGATCATCGCCGAGGGCAACTGCGACGTCGACCCCGAGCGCGGCATCGTCAACCTTCACCCGCTCTACGACAACCCCCTCATCGGCCGTCAGCACGGCCTCCTCCGCCTCGAGCTAGAGGACGGCACCGCCTTCTCGATCTCCGACCGCGTCATCCGCTTCCGCCTCAACGTCCCCGGCGCCGCGCCCGGCCCCGCCTATCGCCTCTCCTTCGCCGGGGAGCTGCGCTCCCCGCAGGCCTCCGGAGAGCCCCCGTGAGCGTCCGGCGCGCCATCGCTCCGCGTCCCTCGCGGTCCGCTCCGTTCCTCGATACGGAAGCTGGGGGGATACCCCCCACACCCCCCGATAAGAGGCTGCGCCCCCTGTACCCCCGCTTCGAAGTCGAGGCGGAAGCTGTTCAAGGCACCCTGAGCCCGTCGAAGGATCGCCGGCTCGAAGCTGCGGGTTTCAACCCGCAGTCAGCATCACGTTAACAACTAAGCGTGACTTACAGAAAGGACTCCTCTATGAATACCGACCAGAGACTTGCCACGATTCGTGTACTCAGGGAATTCGATCGATATCTCTTGAATCAGCATCGAGAGACAGAGCGTCAGCACTTGTTTGCAAGGAGCGGCCTCTTCGAGCGGGTTGTTACGTTGGACGACGTGAGGCAGGTGAACGTGCTTAGCAAGAAGCGAGAGGCTATCTGGGCGGCGCACAAAACCATTCAGGGATTATGGTACCGAATGGCTTTCGCGGCGTAACTGCGACACCGGCCTCGGTCAATTCCTGGCTCAGAGAGTTAGTAAGGAACCCCGCCCCATGACCACCACCATCGACCCCACAGTCAGCCTTGGCAGCGCTAACCCGCGCCCCTCCCTCGGCATCAAGCGCTACTTCACCACACCCGGCGTTTCCCCCTACGACGCCATCGAGTGGGAGCGCCGCAGCGCCGCGATCACCGATGAGGCCGGCAAGGCCTTCTTCGAGCAGACGGACGTCGAGGTCCCCGCCTTCTGGTCCCAGACCGCCACCCAGGTCGTCGCCAGCAAGTACTTCCGCGGCCGCATCGGCACCCCCGAGCGCGAGTCCAGCGCCCGCCAGATGGTCGACCGCATCGTCGGCGTCATCGGCGCCTGGGGCCGCCTATCGGCCAACCCGTCAGCCGCCGCCGGTCCGCTATCTCACCCAAGCGAAGGTTCTCATGAGCCGGAGGCTCATCCTGAGCGTTTTCAAACAATCACCACCCCTTACTTCGCCAGCGAGGACGAGGCGCAGACCTTCGAGAACGAGCTCCGCCACATCCTCATCAACCAGCTCGCCTGCTTCAACAGCCCCGTCTGGTTCAACGTCGGCGTCCGCGAGAAGCCCCAGTGCTCCGCCTGCTTCATCCTCTCCGTCCAGGACGACATGGAGTCGATCCTCGACTGGTGCCGCACCGAGGGCATGATCTTCAAGGGCGGCTCCGGCTCCGGCATCAACCTCTCGCCGATCCGCTCCGCCCGTGAGCACCTCTCCGGCGGCGGCATCGCCTCCGGCCCCGTCTCCTTCATGCGCGGCGCCGACGCGATCGCCGGCTCGATCAAGTCCGGCGGCACCACCCGTCGCGCCGCCAAGATGGTCATCCTCAACGCCGACCACCCCGACGTCCTCGACTTCATCGAGTGCAAGGCGCGCGAGGAGCGCAAGGCCTACCACCTCGGCGCCGCCGGCTGGGACATGTCCCTCAACGGCGAAGCCTGGGCCTCCGTCCAGTTCCAGAACGCCAACAACTCCGTCCGCGCCACCGACGACTTCATGCGCGCCGCCATCGCCGGCTCGGACTGGGAGCTCCACGCCGTCGTGGGCGACGAGCTCATCGAGACCGTGAACGCCCGCGGCGTCCTCCGCGCCCTCTCGCAGGCCGCCTGGGAGTGCGGCGACCCCGGCATGCAGTTCCACACCACGATCAACGACTGGCACACCTGCGCCAACAGCGCCCCGATCAACGGCTCCAACCCCTGCTCCGAGTACATGCACGTCGACGACTCCGCCTGCAACCTCTCCAGCATCAACCTCCTCAAGTTCCTCAAAGAGGACGCCGCCACGGGCGAGCTCCACTTCGACGTCGAGGCCTACTGCCAGGTCATCGACGTCATGATCACCGCCCAGGAGATCATCGTCGGCCGCTCCGGCTACCCCACGCCGAAGATCGAGGCCAACGCCCACGCCATGCGCCAGCTCGGCCTCGGCTACGCCAACCTCGGCGCCCTCCTCATGACCCTTGGCCTCCCCTACAACTCCGACGCCGGTCGCGATTACGCCGCCGCCGTTAGCGCCGTCATGACCGGCCGCGCCTACGCCCAGTCCGCCACCGTCGCCGGCCGCGTCGGCCCCTTCGCCGCCTACGAGGCCAACCGCCAGCCCATGCTCCGCGTCATCGCCAAGCACCGCGACGCCGCCTATGACTTGAAGCAGAGAGTGGCCCCGTTGACTCACCCAAGCGAAGGTTCTGATGTGCCGGACGCACATCCTGAGCGACTTCAATCAATCGACCAGGGCCTGATCGCCGCCGCCACCGCCGCCTGGGACGACGCCCTCGCCCGCGGCGAGCAAAACGGCTACCGCAACGCCCAGGCCAGCGTCCTCGCCCCCACCGGCACCATCGCCTTCATGATGGACTGCGATACGACCGGCGTGGAGCCCGACATCGCCCTGATCAAGTTCAAGAAGCTCGTCGGCGGCGGCATGCTGCGCATCGTCAACCAGACCGTGCCCACCGCCCTCCGCCGCCTCGGCTACACCGCCGCCGAGGTCGCGGCGATCGTCGCCTACGTCGACAGCGAAGGCACGATCGAGGGCGCACCCGCTCTGCGCGACGAGCACCTCGCCGTCTTCGACTGCGCCTTCCGGGCCGAGAAGGGCGAGCGCTCGATCGCGCCCCTGGGCCACGTCAAGATGATGGGCGCCATCCAGCCCTTCATCTCCGGCGCCATCTCCAAGACCGTCAACGTCCCCGCCGAGGCCACCGTCGCCGACGTCATGGAGACCTACGTCGAGTCCTGGCGCCAGGGCGCCAAGGCGATCGCGATCTACCGCGACGGCTCCAAGGCCGTCCAGCCCCTGAGCACCTCGTCGGAGAAGAAGGAGGAGGTCACAGCCGCCCGGGGCACCCCTGAGCCGATGCGCCACCGCCTGCCCGACACGCGGCCCTCCATCACCCACAAGTTCAGCGTCGAGGGCCACGAGGGCTACATCAACGTCGGCATGTACGAGGACGGCGCCCCCGGCGAGCTCTTCCTCACCATGGCGAAGGAGGGCAGCACGCTTTCCGGCATGATGGACGCTTTCGCGACGTCGATCTCCGTTGGCCTCCAGTACGGTGTGCCCCTGCGCGACCTGGTGCGCAAGTTCAGCCACATGCGCTTCGAGCCCATGGGCCGCACCGAGAACCGCGAGATCCCCGTCGCCCAGTCGATCGTCGACTACATCTTCCGCTGGCTCGCCTCCCAGTTCCTCGATGAGGAGGACAAGCGTGAGCTCGGCATCCTCACGCCGGGCGAGCGTGCCCGTCTCGAGGCCCAGTATTCCGGCGTCCAGCCGGAGCTCGTCAGCGCC
>Ga0326597_10006070_pt1 | contig 16612 bp, 15 predicted proteins | sample RVTome_12_FD_203789 | JGI IMG/M metagenome (GOLD analysis project Ga0326597, IMG submission 203789) | Soil microbial communities from uranium-contaminated site in the Upper Colorado River Basin, Wyoming, United States - RVT100D185 | ecosystem: Environmental > Terrestrial > Soil > Contaminated >...
TGCCGCTTGCGCCGCAATTCTTCCAAAATCCTCTTTTGGTTCAAGAGGAAAACTTATTTCTTCGTCAAGCGCCGCATCTTTTTTTATACGCTGTGCATCCTCTCGCATAATATGCTGTTCGGGATTGAAGCGGGAGCGATCGTCATTTTCTTCGGTTGTCTCCTCGTCTTCTTGCCGTACAAGCGTACCGTCCACAACGATTTTCGCCTGCCGAAACTCAACGGCGCCTGTTTGCGGGTCAAATGTCGCGCGGATAATTTGCCCGCGTTTTCCATACTCGCGACGATATGCCGCGGCAAGTGCGGTTTCGATTGCGGCAAGGACGCTTTCACGGGAAACGCCACGCTCTTGCTCAAGTTCGTCGAGTGCTATACCGAGCGCTTTAAGGTCAAATAGTGCCATATCTTAGATTTGATTAGCGAGCCTGCCTGCCCTGTCTGCCGACAGGCAGGCGACAGGCAAGTTCATAATAACTTCTAAAAAAATATCCCGCAAAGCGGGACTGAATACCAACCATATTCAGTTGTACATATATCATACGCATGACTCTTGGAAAGTCAAGCAATAATGCATGCGCGCCGGGTCTTTCTGTTTGCGCATATGTAAAAACTTTAGCTCTCGGAGAGCTAAAACGTAGTGAGTGATTGGTTTTTACACACACGAAATGCCGCACAAAACAGGCAAAGTGACGTATACTAATTCTAAAGCTGTCTCGCCCGCAGCGGGATAGTTGTGAGAATACTCATAATATGTACATCAGCGATCAACATTTACAGGAGTTTTTACTTGATGCAGGACTCGTATCAAAGAGATCATTTGACGCGGCACAAAATGATGCACAAAAGTCAGGGCGCACAATCGGGGAGGTGCTCATAGCCAGTGGAGATATAGGAGAAGACGAACTGCGCCGCAGTTACGCATACATACTCGGCATACCGTTTGTTAATCTTGTGGATACGAAAGTTGATTTTGAAACACTCTCGCTTATTCCTGAACCAGTCGCACGCCGCAATAATATTATTGCGTACAATAAACATGGGGATGAGCTGGAGGTTGCCATGCTCAACACGGATGACCTTGCCGCTATTGATTTCATCAAAAAGAAAACACACCTAAAAATATTGCCTCGGCTTACGGACTCGGCCTCTATTAAGGCGGCAATGCGCCAATATCAAGAGTCGCTCAAAGATAATCTCGGCGAAGTTATAAAAAGAGAAACAGCCGCCTTCAGTGCGGACGAAAGCGAGGATATTGATTTGCGAAAAGTGGCAGAAGGACTTCCCGCTGTGCGCGTGGTCGATACGCTTCTGCGCCACGCGATTGCACAAAACGCCTCCGACATTCATCTTGAGCCGCAAGACGAACACCTCATCATTCGCTACCGCATTGATGGAATCCTTCACGACGCGATGATTCTTCCCAAAAACGCTGCCGCGCCGATCGTAGCTCGTATTAAAGTGCTCACCAATCTTCGTCTTGACGAGAAGCGCCTCCCACAGGACGGACGGTTTGCCATCGAAACCGGAGGAGAACGTGTATCGTTTCGTGTGTCTATCTTGCCAACATACTACGGCGAAAAGGTAGTCGTACGAATTTTACGCGAGGGAGTGTCCGGCTTCACACTTGAAGGACTTGGTTTTCATGGAGAGGCGCTCGAGCGTGTGCATGCGGCAACGCGCAAAACAACTGGACTTATCTTAACCACTGGGCCAACTGGCGCAGGAAAGTCAACAACGCTCTATACTATTTTGGATATCGTGAACACGCCGGGCGTCAATATATCAACCGTAGAAGATCCTATCGAGTATCAAATGGCGCGCGTGAACCAGACACAGGTACGGCCCGACATTGGATTTTCGTTTGCAACCGGCTTGCGGGCGCTCGTGCGACAGGACCCCGACATTATCATGGTTGGCGAAATTCGCGACAAAGAAACGGCGAATCTCGCAATAAATGCGGCATTGACGGGGCATCTTGTACTGTCAACGTTGCACACAAACTCGGCTGCAGGCGCCATTCCGCGTCTGATGGATATGGGAATTGAGCCGTTTTTGCTTGCCTCAACCGTGCGCGTGGTTATCGGCCAGCGGCTTGTACGCCAGCTATGTGAGGTAAAAGAGAAACATACGTTTTCGCAGGCGGAGATGAAGCGTCTTGAGGAGAACGTAGATCTTGGCGCTGTTTTGAGGACTCTTAAAGAAGAGAATGTAGTAGAAAAAAAAGCAACATGGAAGGACATTTCGTTTTTTGGTCCACAGGAAAGCGGCGAGTGTCCCGATGGATATTCGGGGCGTGTTGGTATCTACGAGGTACTCCCCATGACGGAGACATTGAACGCGCTGGTCATGAAGGGAGCGACATCCGATGAACTTTCAGAGCGCGCACGCACAGAAGGCATGATAACCATGGCAGAGGATGGCATTTTCAAAGCCGCACAGGGGCAGACATCTGTTGAGGAGGTTTTGCGCGTCATCAGCGAGTAGGGGCGCTTACTATTGGTACCCTGAAAAAACGAGATGCAATGTGTTTGTGAGCGGTTGTCGTAATTTCGTTTTCTTTTTTGTTTTCCTCTCGTGCACCAAATGGCAAACTGTACGTACGGTATACTAATTACATGGCACGCTTTCATTACACAGCAGAGCGCCCCGGCGGTGAAGTGTATCGCGGATTTGCGGATGTGTCTGACCGGTTCGAACTCTATCAGCTTATACGGCGGGAGGGTGGAAAGGTTGTGTCTGTTGGACGAGAGAAGGAGGGAAATTGGCTCTCCATTGGTTATTGGAACTCTCTTATTACAACCGTACCCGAACAGGAGAAAATTATTTTCGCGCGCAGTTTGGGCTCAATGCTTACTGCTGGGCTCTCACTCTCACGGGCAATATCTATCATGGAGAGACAAACGCGCAATGCAAAGTTCATACGAATTATTTCAGATGTTGGAGATAGTGTGCGGCGCGGCTCCACGTTTCACGAAGCGCTCGCGGCGTTTCCCCATGTGTTTTCGGACCTCTTTGTCTCTATGGTGCGCGCTGGTGAAGAGAGTGGCGATATGCCAACTTCACTCAAAACGATTGCAGAGCAAATGGATAGCGCATACTCCTTAAAAAAACGGATACGAAGTGCACTCATCTATCCGGCGATTATTGTGGTGGCAATCATTGCCATCGGCATTTTAATGCTTACCGAAGTTGTGCCGACTCTCGCACAAACATTTGACGAACTTGGCGCTGAACTTCCCATGTCAACGAAAGCGATTATTGGCACGAGCAATTTTCTTGTTGAAAATACCATTCTCGTTCTTGGCATCATGGTAATTGTTGTCTCCGGTGTCATTTTAGGATTGCGCACGCGCGAGGGGAGGCGCGTGCGTGACATGGTCTTTCTCCACGTGCCGATTATCGGCGGCATTGTGCGTGAGGTAAACTCTGCGCGAACAGCGCGTACACTCAACTCGTTGCTTTCCGCAGGCGTTGATATGCTCTCTGCAATAAGCATAACAGGAGAGGTTGTACAAAACTCGTACTTTCGCGATGTGCTTACTGATGCGCGCAAGAGTGTTGAAAAAGGAAAACCCTTATCGCGCCCCTTTTCGCTTCGAGATGATTTGTACCCGCCGCTTGTTGGCGAGATGATTGCGGTAGGAGAGGAAACGGGACAGCTCGCACCAATGCTCGGACAGCTCGCTCTTTTTTATGAGGATGAAGTTGCGCGCAAAACAAAAGACATGTCCGCTATTATTGAACCGTTCCTCATGGTCTTGATAGGTGTTGCTGTTGGATTCTTTGCCGTTGCAATGATTAGTCCTATCTATGGTCTTTCAGACAGTTTGTAGTTTTGTTCTTTTTACTTCTTTTCTTCCCACTCTCTCCACTCTTTAGGCACCTACACGGCCAAATCGCGTTACAATGTATTCATGCATCAATACCCGCGTAGTCGAGGAGTGACACTCATTGACACTCTTGTTGGGGCGGCACTCCTTCTTGTCATGTTCCTTGGTATAGCGGGTATTGCCCAGCTCTCCATTAGTATTGTGACGAACAATAAAGCGCGCACGGGGGCTCTCGCTCTTGCAAACGAACAGATGGAGTACATTCGCGGTTTGCAGTATGAAGACATTGGTACCTCCGGCGGCATTCCTTCAGGCAACATTGCCCCGGAGGAGGGAATGTCATTTAATGGCGTTTCATATACACGCCGTACACTCGTACGCTGGGCGGACGCTCCCGAAGATGGGCTCGGAGAAAGTGATGAAAACGACATTATCACCGACTATAAAGAGGTACGTATTGGGGTAACGTGGATGTCACGTGGCGGCGTGCGAGAAATAGCACTCGTATCCCGCGTCTCTCCCGTAGGTGAAGAAACAGCGGTCTCCGGCGGCACGCTCTCGTTTTTGGTTGTTGACGAAGATGCTCAGCCCGTTTCATCTGCCCGTGTTGACATAACAAATGCGAGTGTCGTTCCTGCCGTTTCCATTACAACATTTACCAATACAGATGGCAGGGTGTTGTTTTTGGGGGCTCCTGAAGGGAGCGGGTATGTGATTGCTATTTCTAAAACAGGATATGGAACAGCTGGCACCTATGACGCTACGGCAGAGAATCCAAATCCATCGCCGGGACACTTGACGGTTGTGCAATACGAAACAACCAGTGCGACATTTACCATCTCTCCACTCGGGTCACTTTCTGTTCACATGGAAACGGAAGTTGGGACAAGCACGGTGCCCGCTTCGAATGTTACCTTTGTCGTGCGCGGCAGTAAGACAGTTGGAACGGATGCATCTGGCGCGCCCATTCATAAACATAACGAGGAGTATACAACAGACGCACTCGGTTCAGTATCTATTCCAGAAATAGAAGCGGACACATACTCTGTGAGCATTGATGGTGCAGCGGAAGGGTATGACATACAAGAGGCGTGCGCGCCCCTGCCATTTACGGTGGCACCGGCGGAAAATGTATCAGAAGCCATTTCTCTTACGAGTGACTCTGCGCACTCGCTTCTCGTTTCTGTGCGGGACGAAATCGGTAATTCCCTACAAGGCGCTTCGGTGCGTCTCTATCGCGACGTGTCATATGATGAAACGATAGCGACAAGTGCATGCGGGCAGGCCTTTTTTGCATCGCTGGGTGAGGGTACCGTGGCTGGGGGTAATCCGTATTCAATAGCGGTAAGTGCCGCAGGACACGAACCGTACACTTCAGTAGACGTAAATGCGACGGAGGCGAGCATGGTATCCGTTGTTTTAAATACACAACCGTAGGCACATGTATATGACAAATCGAGGAATGACTCTCATTGAAGCAATTGTATGGATGACTGTATTCATTTTTGCACTTGGCGCCACTGTGGCATCCATCCGCTCATTCTATAGGGCGAACGCATATACATTTAAACAAGCGCAGGCAGTCGAAGAAATTCGGCGCGGCACCGAAGGCGCCGTCGAGGCAATTCGAGAGGCAGGATATGGAAGCAATGGCGCGTATCCGGTTATTTCCATGGGGGAGCACGCGTTTTCATTCTATAGCGATATTGACAGCGACCCGTTTGTCGAGCGCATTCGTTATTTCCTTGAGGAAGATGAGTTGAGGCTTGGCATAATAGACCCGACAGGGGATCCGCCACTCTACGATACTGAAAGTGAGGTAGTTACGACTGCCGCACTCCATGTACGAAATGCCATTGCCGCAACTTCTACGTTTCAATATTTTGACGCTGAAGGAAACGAGATAGCCGACTACGGGGACATAACACAAGTGCGATTCGTACGCCTGATGCTTATAGTTAACACTGATCCTGATAACCTTCCTGACCAAATTGTCATTCGCTCAAGCGCCACTATGCGGAACATACGGTGATATGAATATAAAAACGAGAAAAAGAAGAGGAGGAAAAGCAAGTACGCAGGGCGCACATACTTTTCTTTTTGAGCGCGGGGCAATGACCATGTTTGTCCTCGTATTTATGGGCATTTTAACAGTTATTGTAGGCGCAATGTCGAGCTACGTATTTGAGCAATCAAGGGTCGGGCGGGCGAAATACGCGCGCGAGCAGGCTTTTCAGATAGCAGAGGCAGGGCTCGAATACTACCGATGGTTTCTTGCACATAATCCGGGCGATCTTACGGATGGAACCGGAAGCACTGGGCCATACGAGCACGATGTCACGGATCCCGAGGGAGGAGATGTGGGCACGTTCTCACTTTCGATCGACGGGAATGCCTCATGCGGAGAGGTACAGTCAATTGATATTGCCTCTGAAGGACGATCGGACGCCGCGCCGCAATATCGGCGGACGCTTTCGGCGCGGTACGCGCGTCCGTCAGTTGCCGAATTTGCGTACATCATAAACAGCAGTGTGTGGGCTGGAGCTGACCGCACCATTGTGGGACCGTATCATGCAAATGGAGGAATACGTATGGATGGCACAAACAACTCAACGGTAACAAGTGCTGTTTCTACGTGGACATGCACATCAAGTTTCGGGTGCAATCCTTCCGAAGAGAAGCCGGGCATCTTCGGTGAGGGGAGTGGCAGTTCTCTCTGGGAGTATCCGGTGCCGCAAGTTGATTTTGAAGCTATTGGCGTTGATTTTTCTGATTTGAGCAACCTGGCACAAGCGCAGGGACTGCGTTTTGCAACGGCGGGCGGACAAGATAGGCGCGGCTATCACCTTATTCTACGCGCCGATAATACCGTGGATGTCTACCGAGTTACCAATACGAAAGCGGTATGGAGTATTCATATAGATGACAATGAGTGGCATGAGGATTACCACACCATCCTGAAAGAAACATACGTAGGGCGATATACCATTCCTTCTGACTGCGCGATTATTTTTGTGCAGGACAAAGTATGGCTTGAAGGGGTAGTTGGAGGAAAGGTAGCGGTCGTTGCGGCACACCCCGGCAACCCCTATAACCCGGACATTATCATTAACGGAAACATCAGCTATGCAAATCTAGATGGGTCTTCGGGTCTTGTGGCGATTGCAGAAAACTCAATTCTCATTCCACTTGAAGTACCTGACGATCTTTCTGTGCGGGGTATCTTTGTTGCACAAGAAGGGTACTTCGGCAGAAATCTCTATGTATGTTGGTATAGCCCGTATGACCAGCGTCAAACACTTACCATGCACGGCAGTGTTATTTCCAATCAACGAGTGGGAACAAAGTGGGGGTATTCCGGAGCCGGGTGCGGCTCTGGTCAGTGGTCCGGTTTTAATATTCGCAACAGCTCGTACGATCGGCTTTTGGCGCTTGACCCGCCTCCATTCACTCCCTCGGCGTCTCCTGATGAAAGGTTTATTCTTTGGCGCGAAGAGTAGTCACTCACACATATCTTTTTGGGTACGAATGCTGCATCGGCTCGGAATGATGGTCGGTTTCGCGACGAAAAACACAAAACTCGCTCCGCCCTGCACCATACGGTGCGGTGCTCCGCTCAAACAGCTGTGTTTTTCGTGCTACCACCTCCCTCATTCCTACGCCGCCTCCGCAAGTACCAAAAAAGATACATGTTCGCTTTTGGGTCTAGTGGTATGCGCTGTCGCGCATGCATCCTAACCCAAAAATTATCGTGCTACAATCTACCCATGAAACCTCTTATTGTTGCGAATTGGAAAATGGCTCCGGCAACACTCGCCGATGCGAAGCGTCTTATGTATGTAACAAAACGCGCTCTAACTGCGGTGAATACACTACAGGTTGTCATTGCGCCGCCGGCAGTGTTTCTCCACAGCATTGCGAAAGGAAACCGGAGCAAAAAAATATCGTTTGCGGCTCAAAACATGCACTGGAAAAAAGGAGGCGCGTATACGGGGGAAATTTCTCCTCAACAAATAGTTGATGCAGGAGGGGTGTATGTGCTTATTGGTCACTCGGAGCGCCGCGCGGCAGGAGAGAGCAATAACGAAATTCGGAAAAAAGTTGCATCTGCGCTTGAGAACAAACTTATTCCCATACTCTGCATTGGAGAGCGCGAGCGCACAGAGGATGGCGAATACTTAAAAGTGCTCGCTGACCAGATTTCGTCAGGCATTGCCGATGTGCCGAAGGGTCGCCTCAAAGACGTAATCATTGCATATGAGCCTGTCTGGGAAATCGGCGGCGAGCAGGCAATGAAACCAGAAGAAATGCATGGCACGGCGCTTTACATTCGTAAATTGCTTGCCGCCGCGCATGGAAGAATTGGCATTGGCCTTCCCATTCTCTACGGCGGCTCAGTGAACGAAGAAAATGCAAAAGAGATGCTCGCCGAAGCAGAAATTGATGGTCTTTTGGTGGGCCATGTGAGCATTGATGCACGCCGCTTCGCGGCGCTTATTGAGTCCTTGCGCACGTTTAAGCGCCGCGCATGAGAAATCTGCGAGATATTCCAGACGGAGAGCTTGCCGGGAAGCGCGTACTCGTGCGCGCCCCTCTCAACGCGCCTACGTTAAAAGGTGCGGTAACGAATGATTTTCGTATTCGACGCGCTGTGGCGACCATTCGCTACCTTAAAGAGCGCGGCGCTTGCACCATCCTCTGCGCGCACATCGGACGCAGTCCGTCCGAAACACTTCTTCCTGCCTCACGTGCGCTCAAACAATTCGTGCCGCTTACGTTTGTTCCCGATGTTATCGGCACTGAAGCGCGAGCGGCCATAGCAGAAATGCGCGCCGGTGATGTAATTCTTCTTGAAAACTTGCGGAGGGAAGAGGGTGAAGCAAACAACGACGAGAAGTTTGCTCGCGCGCTCGCGGGACTTGCAGAGCTGTATGTAAACGATGCGTTCTCGGTTTCCCACCGGCGACACGCCTCAATTGTGGGCGTACCGAAATTTTTGCCACACTACGCCGGCTTTCTTCTTGAGGACGAGGTGGCACATCTAAGGGAGGCGCTTGAACCTCCTTCGCCGTCTCTGTGTATTTTGGGCGGCGCGAAGTTTGATACAAAAGAGCCGCTTATAAAAAAGATGCTTGCGGTATATGATCGGGTATTCGTTGGCGGTGCGCTTGCAAATGATGTATTTCGCGCATGCGGGTATGAAGTTGGGCGCTCGCTGGTTTCGGCTACTCCGCCCAGCGATGAGGTTTTTCATAATGGTCACCTCATCGCCCCTGTTGACGTCGTCGCTCAAAAGGAAAACGGACAGGCACGTGTTGTTGATGCGCGCGATGTCGAAAAGGATGAAAAGATTGTAGATATTGGGCCCGACTCGGTGCGCGAACTCGCCCCTGTCATCAAAGATGCGGCATTTATTTTATGGAATGGCCCGATGGGCGTATATGAAGAAGGATTTGACGCATGGACGCATGCACTTGCGCAGGTGGTTTCGCAAAGTGAAGCGAAAACAGTTGTGGGAGGAGGGGATACCATTGCCGCTATTGTTGAACTTGATATTGAAGATCGCTTTTCGTTTCTCTCAACAGGCGGAGGGGCAATGTTGGAATTTTTGCTGCAAGGTACCTTGCCGGGAATTGAGGCGCTCGAGACGTAGGACCTGTCCACGCGTATCTCTCTCTACCCACGCAAATGTGTTGCGTGGGTATGCGTCTGGATGGACGTTGTCCCGTTCACGTCCTCGCGGACAAGCACCCACACAACATGGAGGTAGAAAAATAGTATATATCATAGTATATACTATAGTATATACTATGATATATACTACTCTCCGCCTGTTTCGCGATATAGCAAGGAAGATCTACTCGCTTGTTGTATATAGCGCACTGCCTATGTAGGCGCCCTGCCTCTACGCCTTCTCCATATTCTCTCGTATTTTTTCTGCTATGTTCTCGGCGGCACCACGTGCGTATGGTTTCTGCGGCCAGAGGCGCAAACCATCACCCCTGTGGCGCGGTATCACATGCACATGCGTGTGGTCTATTACCTGTCCGGCAGTGTCACGATTATTCATCATGACGTTAATGCCGCTCGCGCCGGTGGCTTTTTCTATTGGCTGTGCGATGCGGCGTACAGTTTCGCACACGCGCGTCCATGATGGCGCGTCTATATCAAAGATATTTGCTGAATGTATTTTTGGAATGACGAGCGCATGCCCGGGGTGTACCGGATTGATATCAAGAAATGCAAGCGTGTGCTCGTCTTCATAGAGCGTATGTGACGGAATCTCCCCGTTAGCTATTTTGCAAAACAAGCAGTTTTCCATAGTACAAATTACTGTACCATACGAGTCGAGATGTAGGAGGTGCTCTCATACGTATCCTTTCCCCTACGCAACATATTTTCGGGGTCGGGAATTTTCTGCTGAAAATTCCCTCAGCTTCGCGCCGTCGCGCTCCAGAGACCCCGCAAATATGTTGCGTGGGGATACATCTATCCCACACACTGTTGTGCGCCGCGACAGCAGCATTCAAGAATGTCTCTCTGTGGTACCATGGCACATAATGAAGACCCCCTCTCTACAATCGTTCGGTGCATCTTCCGATCTTATTGAAGATCTTTTGCGCGCGCGCGGCATTACGTCGGCCGAGGAAGCGGACGCATTTCTTAACCCTGACTATGAAGAACATCTCCATGCACCGGCGTTATTCTCTGATATGGAAAGAGCGGTTGCGCGTATTTTGAGTGCGCTGTCTAAAAACGAGCGCATCGCGGTGTATGCGGATTTTGACAGTGACGGCATTCCGGCTGCGGTGGTTTTGCATGACTTTTTCTGCAAAATAGGATACGAAAACTTTGAGGTGTATATCCCGCATCGGCACAACGAAGGATATGGTTTGCATAGCGAGGCGCTCGGCAAAATAGCGAAACGCGGAGCGACACTTCTTGTTACGGTTGACGTCGGCATTGCCGCCGCAGAGGCCGTGCATACCGCGCGCACGCTTGGTATTGACGTAATTATTACAGACCACCATGAAATTCCCGCTCAGGTTCCTGATGCCTACGCGATAGTGCATCCGCAATTTGTGCGCGACGGCGGCGCGTCCATCGCATACCCGTTTCCACATATTTGCGGCGCGGCAGTTGCCTTCAAGCTCGTGCAGGCGCTCCTCATGTCACCCGCGCACTCTCTTTCTGGAGACGAAGAAAAAACGGTGCGAGAGAAGTACAACATAAAGAAGGGATGGGAGAAGTGGCTTCTTGACATGGTTGGTATCGCAACTATTGCCGACATGGTACCCCTTGTTGGCGAGAACAGGGTACTCGCACACTACGGGCTTGCTGTTTTGCGCAAATCACCGCGACCGGGGCTTCTGGCTCTCTTTCGTAAAATGCGCATCAGCCAAGCAAATGTAACAGAAGACGATATTGGTTTTTCTATTGCGCCGCGTATCAATGCGGCATCACGCATGGGCGTGCCTGAACTAGCGTTTCGCTTGCTCTCTACACGCGATGTGGGCGAAGCGGAAGCGCTCGTCAGTGAAATTGAGCACCTCAATCATCAGCGCAAGGGTGCGGTTGCAAGCACAGTCAAAGAAGTGAATAAGCGTATAAAGGAGCGTTTGCCTGCGCTCTCTGGCGCCGTCGAGTCGCCCGTCGTAGTTTTGGGAGACCCGAAATGGCAACCGGCTCTTTTAGGTCTTGTGGCAAACAGTGTTTTGGAAGCGCGAGGAGGAATTGTGTGCCTATGGGGTCGCGATGGCGCCGGGCGTCTTAAGGGATCATGCCGCTCAGACGGTGGGGTGTCGGTAGTTGAACTATTCAAAGGCGCCGCGGATGTACTGGAAGAGTTTGGAGGCCACCATGCCTCCGGCGGATTTGCCGTCTCGCATGAGCGCGTGCACGAACTTCACGAAGTGTTTGCCAGGGAATATCCTCTTGCCGAAATGAACCTAGTCGAGAGCGCGGAGAGGGTAGAGGCCGACCTTACGCTCGATGTAGTCAATGCCAATTTTTATCGCGAACTTTCAAAAATGGCGCCCTTTGGAATGGGAAATGCCAAACCAGTGTTTCGTTTTCAGGGTGTGCGCATAGAAGATGTGCGTATATTTGGAAAGGGAAATGAGCACATGGAAATTCAATTTACCAGTGACGCGGGCGCGCGCGCCAAGGGCGTACGGTTTTTTGCGAGCCGAAATAGTTTCTCTGCTAATCCCGAAAAAGGAGAGGTGGTACACGTACTCGGCTCGATCGAACGCTCGGTATTTGGAGGCCGTGTTGAGATGAGAATGCGTATTGTTGATATCTTGTCGTGCTCGTAAACAGAGTGCTATACTACGTGCATGAATACGTTCTCTATCCGCGGGGCGCTCAATTTTGGCTGGGAAACATTCAAAAAACGTCCGTGGCTGTTTGTTGGTGCGATGTGTATTGTCGCACTTGTCCAAATTGGACTAAGTATCATCGGCTATATTCCACTCATTGGCTGGATTATTTCAAGTGTCGTAGGAATATATGTCGGGATGGGTATTGTGCAATTCTCTCTTGCCGCACATGATTCTGTAGAGGACGAAACCCCGAGGAGCTTGTGGGCACCGCACCCGTTTTGGAAGTATGTGGGCGGGAATGTTGCGGTAGGGCTGATATCAACTGGGCCGCTCGCGCTCATCGCACTTGTCTGGGCGACGGTCCGTTTGATTCCCATGCTTTTATCGGGCGGGAAATTTGTATTCAATTCTGCTGATGGTCTTGCTATTTTACTTGGAGTAGCAGGTGTCCTATGGGCTGTTTTTGCGGGGGTCCATCTTCTATTTGTAAAGTATCTTGTGATGGACAGAAATATAGGGCCGATCGTTTCTGCGCGGGAAAGTTTTCGTATTACGAAGGGCTCGTGGTGGCGTCTGTTTTTCCTTGGCGTCATACTCGGTCTACTTAATTTTGTTGGGGCCCTACTTTTATTTGTTGGTTTGTTTGTAACGATACCTATCACCATCATGGCGATGGCACATGTCTATCGAACACTCGAACATAAGGCACATGAGATGGTGCCCGCCCAGTAACACTATTTGTAAATGGAGCTTGTTGTTATCTACACCGACGGCGGTTCTCGCAATAATCCGGGCGAAGCGGGAGTGGGCGCAGTACTCTATGATGGAGCGGTAAAGAGGGCTGAGATTTCGGAGTACATCGGCGTGCAAACCAATAACTATGCGGAATATGAGGCCGTCATTCGTGCGCTCAAAAAAGCGAAAGCGCTCGGATTTGCTTCTCGCGAAATCGAGGTGCGCATGGACAGTGAGCTCGTGGCGCGCCAACTTTCAGGTGTGTACCAAATTAAAGAAGAAACACTCTGGCCGCAGTACATGCGCGTACACAATATGCTCGTAAAAGATTTTAAAAACATTCGCTTTTTACATATACCGCGTGAGAAAAATAAGGAAGCGGACGCACTTGCAAACGTGGCAATGGATCGGGAAATATAGTGACACAATATATGAAAGGACAAATCATTGGGTTCGTTGAGTTCATTCGAGAGCAGGGAGTTGTGGGGTTTGCCATCGGCTTTATACTCGGCGGCGCTGTTTCTGCCGTTACCACCGCGCTTGTAACTGACGTGGTGAACCCGCTCATTGGTCTTGCGTTTGGATCTATCGATACGCTTGAAAAGTGGCAGATTGGTGTGGTGAGGGCTGGCAGTTTTCTGTCCGCATTAATCAATTTTTTCATACTCGCGGCGGTCATTTACTTTGTGTTTAAAGGGTTGCGTTTGGATCGCCTGGATAGAAAGGGAGAAAAGAAGTAAAGCCGCGCTGGCGCATTTGTCTTATGCCGGCCGTATATTTCTATCCACTTATTACCGGGTTTGTGCTCGGCATTTTTTTACGCTCGTTTTTTGATCTTGGCCTTTCGTTTGCCGGTCTTTTATTTTTACTTACTGCCTTCTGTGCAGGGTTTTCTTTTGCTTCACGGAAAAGCGTTGTGCTATTTCTCGCCCTCGCTCTTTTGGGCGTTTTGTTTGGGTATGTGCGCATGGATATTGCGGTGGTGCCGCCCGACGCGGAGCTTCTGGCACGTGTCGGCGAGAGGGTAACTCTTGAAGGAGTAGTTGCCTACGAACCCGACCGCCGCGAAACCTATACGAACGTAGTAATCCGATTACGAGGGGGCAAAAAATCCAAAGTGTTGGTACGTGTTAATCGTGGTGACTTTGCATATGGCGATACCATCGCCGCAACGGGCATACTTGAAGTGCCAGAGAACTTTTCCGCAGATGAAGGACGCGCCTTTAACTATATTGGCTACTTGGCAAAGGACCGCGTGCATTTTTTGATGAATTTCCCCGAGGAAGTTGTGGTGGTGTCAAAGGGCGGGGGAACACTTAAACGTTTTCTGTTTACCAGTAAGCAAACATATCTGCGAGCAGTCCATCGCGCGATACCCGAGCCCTCGGCGGCGCTTGCAGGCGGTATCACCGTCGGCGACAAACAATCGCTCGGGAGTGAATTGTCGGACGATTTCCGAAGAACCGGCATCATTCATATTGTTGTTCTCTCCGGCTACAACATTACCATCATTATGGTGTTTTTTGCGTTTCTATTTATGAAGCTGCCCGAACGCATACGCCTCGCCGCCGCCGGCGTGACGATTATTCTTTTTACAATTCTCGTCGGTGCGTCTGCTACCGTTGTGCGCGCTGCGGCGATGGGTATTTTAGCCGGACTTGCGCGTACCACTCACCGCACGTACGCAATTACGCGCGCACTTTTTATCGCCGGACTTGCCATGCTTTTATGGAATCCGTATCTCTTGGCATTTGATCCGTCGTTTCAGTTGAGTTTCATTGCAACACTCGGCCTCATTTTTGGAACACCTCTGGTGCTTCCCTACCTTTCGTTCGTTCCAAGAGTATTTGCATTGCGCGAAATTGCCGCCATAACTATTGCGACTCAAATAGCCGTCCTACCACTTCTTGTGTATATGATGGGGAGTGTGTCGCTCGTTTCTCTGCTTGTAAATCTCCTTGTGTTGCCGGTGGTTCCCCTCGCCATGATTCTCACCTTTCTAACCGGTGTTGCCGGCATGATCTCTCCTATTCTTGCTCTGCTGTTTGGATACTTTGCCTATGCAGTACTTTCGTATGTACTTTTCGTGGTAGATGTATTTGCCGGATTACCATTTGCGTCTCTCGCAGTGCCGCCTGTTCCATTCTGGTCTATAGTCATCATGTACGCGCCGCTCGCCGCGGGAGTCATATTGGTTGGCAGAGAAAAGAGCGGCGCCCCTAAATCGCTTGTGCAAATCGCTTCTCCACCACAGACCAGTTCAAATTCTTGAAGAATGCGTCAATGTACTTCCCTTTTTCTGCGGGGAGGTAATCAACCATGTAGGAATGTTCCCACATATCGCATGCAAGAAGCACTGTCACATCTGCAAGTGTTCCCAGTTCGTGATCTGCTGTCCACCATACGTGGGGCGTCCCCCCTTTTTTGTCCCATGCAAGCGTTGCCCATCCGCTTCCGCGGCTCTGCGCGACTGTCTTGAAGTGTTCAAGAAAAGCGTCCCAAGAGCCGTACTTTTCTGAAAGCACTTTGCCCAAATTGCTCCCGCGCGGCTCGTCGGTCCTCCCGCCTTCCCACTGCGGGAAGTAAAATTCATGCATGCGCATACCGTTAAATTCAAAACCCATGCGGCGGCGGACGGACTCAATCGAAAAGTGGTACTTCTCACCGTCTGTCGCAGTGAGGTCCGCAATTTGCTCGCGCAAGAGGTTAATGTGCTTCACGTACCCTTCGTAGAGTCCAAGGTGCACCTCAATTTGTTTTTCGGAGATTCCTTCCAGTGTTGGGATACTAAATGTTTGCGCTTTATAGGTGTGCATAAGTGTATTTTGAGAATTTGTATAAAGTACACTCACTATATCATGCGAGGTGGAGAATGGATGAAATATGCAGGCGCTGGAGCCGCACTTGCGCTTGTGCTTGCTCTCCTTGCTGTGTGGAATTCTGTTTTTGCACTTGCCTCGCCCGGGGTCCTCACGGTTTCGTTTCTTGATGTGGGACAGGGAGATGCGGTGTTTATAGAGTCGCCTACCGGAGCGCAGGTTCTTATCGACGGTGGTAAAGACAGAAGTGTTTTGCGCGAGCTGGGCACAGTCATGAATTGGTTTGACCGTACCATTGACATGGTAATTGCCACACATCCTGACGCAGACCATATCGGCGGGCTTCCGGAAATTTTCGCGCAGTATGATGTCGCGCACGTTGTACAGTCGGATGTTCTAGATGACGGTTCTGACTTTCTTGCGCTTGAAGGTGCGGTGGCGCGCGAAAGCGGAACGAATATTCATACGGCATCTCGCGGGCAAGTGTTTGACTTGGGCGGCGGCGCATACCTGGAAATACTTTTCCCCGACCGTGCTGTTTCTGCAGTTGAAACAAATACCGGCTCGATAGCGGCGATGCTCGTATATGGCGACACCTCCTTTTTGTTTACGGGTGATTCGCCGCAAGCAATAGAGAAGTACCTTGTCTCTCTTGATGGTACGCGCCTCAAGAGCGATGTGCTGAAGGTTGGACATCACGGTTCAAAAACATCATCGGCCTCTGTGTTTGTCGGGTATGTATCGCCGCAATACGCGGTACTCTCACGCGGATGCGCCAATAGCTATGGCCATCCGCATCAGGAAGTGCTCGACACATTTGCGCGCTTTGAAATTGAAATGCTCGACACGTGCAAAGAGGGAACCATCACCTTTGTTTCAGACGGCACTACGGTCCGCCTCCGCTA
>Ga0326597_10006071_pt1 | contig 16610 bp, 14 predicted proteins | sample RVTome_12_FD_203789 | JGI IMG/M metagenome (GOLD analysis project Ga0326597, IMG submission 203789) | Soil microbial communities from uranium-contaminated site in the Upper Colorado River Basin, Wyoming, United States - RVT100D185 | ecosystem: Environmental > Terrestrial > Soil > Contaminated >...
GCTCGGAGACGAGTCGGGTCAGAACCTCGATCACGCGGCCAGAGCGAATGGATCCGGCCACGTCGATCGCCAGGCATTCGCGGGTGAACTCATCGATCACCGTCAGGCACTTGATCTGCTGGCCGCCCGCGCTGGCGTCGAACGCGAAGTCGTAGGCCCAGACGTGGTTTGTGTCGAGGGCAGCCCAATTTTCCCCAGTTGTGTAAATTGAATTTTTCCCACCCGGTTCAAGACTCGGTTGTTTGCTCGGCGCGCACCAAGCCGGCTTTCAGCTTCTCCTGCTGGTCATGGCGCCGCGCGGCGCTTGATGGCCTCGCGCAGCCGGTGCGGCAGCACGGGCACGCGCCGCATGCGCACGCCCGTGGCGTGCTCGATGGCGCCGAGGATCGCGGGCGCCGTGGGGATGAGGCCGGGCTCGCCTACGCCCTTGGCGCCGTAGGGGCCGAGGGGCTCGGGGTCTTCGACGAGGATGCACTCGATGCCCGGCGCATCGCCGATCGTAGGAATGAGGTAGTCGTGCAGGTTCTCGGTCGCGCCGGGGACGTACTCCTCCATCAGCGCGAAGCCCAAGCCCTGCACCGCACCGCCCTCGATCTGGCCCTCGACCTGGATCGGGTTGAGCGCGCGCCCGACGTCGTGCGCGGCGTGGATGTGGAGCACCTTTGTCGTGCCGAGCTCCAGGTCCACCTCGACCACGGCGACCTGGGCAGCGAAGGCGTAGGTGGCGTAGGGCACCCCCTGGCCGTCGGCGTCGGAGGGCCGGGTCGGAGGATCGAAGCGGCCTTCGCCTAGCAGCGCCTCGCGCAGCCGCACGCGGTGCGTGACGCCGTCCCGGCGGAACACCACCTTGCCGCGCTCCAGCGAAAGCCGGTAGCGGCGGTCCCGCCATGCGCCTTGCGGCGCGCCCGCGGCCGCGAAGATCCTGCGGCGCAGGTCGAGCCCGGCGAGCTCGGCGGCCTTGCCGGAGACGAAGGCCTGCCGCGACGCCGACGTCTTGCCCGCGTCCGCGGTGAGATCGGTATCGCCGGCGACGAGCGCGAAATCCTGCATCGCCAGCCCCAGCGCATCCGCGCACACCTGGGTGAGGGTCGTGCTGCACCCCTGGCCGATGTCCACGGCGCCGCTGTAGAGGGTCAACCGGCCATCCGGCGTGATCCCGGCGCGGATGGTCGAGGGGTTCGAGAGCGCCGTGTTGCCGATGCCGTACCACATGCAGCCGATGCCCGCGCCGCGCTTGAGCACCGGGTGGCTGCGGTTGAACGCCTCGCAGTCGCGCCGCGCTCGCCGCCAGTGCGGACGCAGCGCGTCGAGGCACTGGGAAAGGCCCGCCGAGTGCTCCAGCACCTGCCCGGTGGCGGTCGTGTTGCCCGCCCTGAGGGCGTTCAGGTCGCGGAATTCCAGCTGGTCCATGCCGAGCTCGTCGGCGAGCGCATCCATCATCGCCTCGTGCGCGATCGCCCCCTGCGGCACGCCGAAGCCGCGAAACGCGCCCGAGGGATGGCAGTGCGTGAACCAGGCGCGGCCGCGCGTGCGCACGTGGGGCACGAAGTAGGGGCCGCTAGCGTGAATCGGCACGCGCGTGGCCACGGTCGGGCCCCAGCTCGCGTAGGCGCCGGTGTCGAACAGGGCGTCCACTTCGCAGGCGAGCAGCCTGCCAGAGGCATCGCAACCGAATTTGGCGTGGATGCGCGCGGGATGGCGCTTGGTGCTCGAGGCCATGCTCTCGGGGCGCGTGTAGACGCAGGCCACCGGCTTGCCGGTGCGCCACGCGCCGAGCGCGACGAGCGGCTGCACCGCCATGTCGAGCTTGCCGCCGAAGCCGCCGCCGCACGCGCTCGGCACGATGCGCACCTGCCCGGCCTCGAGCCCGAGCACCAGCGCCGTCTCGTCGCGGTCCATGTACGGCGTCTGCGTGGACACGTGCAGCTCCACGCGATCGCCGACGCGCCGCGCCCAGCCCGCCTCCGGCTCGATGTAGGCGTGCTCGACGAAGCCCGTTTCGAAGCTCGCCTCGGCAAGCGCCGCGCAGCCTGCCCAGGCCGAGGCCGGATCGCCGCGCCGCACCCCGCCATCGAGCAGCAGGTTGCCGGGTTGGTCGGCTTGCACGAGCGGCGCGCCCGGCGCCATCGCGGCATCCAGGCCCGCGACCGCGGGCAGGGGCTGCCAAGTCACGGGAAAAGCTGCCGCGTCGAAGCCCTCGATCGCACCGCGCGTGCCGATCACGGCGGCCACCGCCTCGCCGCGAAAGCGCGCCTCGTCGAACGCCAGCACCGGCTGGTCCTTGATCGTGGGATAGATGCCGAAGCCATTGCGCGGCACGTCCGCCGCCGTGAGCACGCATTCGATGCCGGGCGTCGCACGCCGGAACGCCTCGGTGTCGCCGATTCGAAAGCGCGCGCGGTGGTGCGGCGAGCGCACGGCGCGCAGCCAGAGCGCGTCGGCGGGGATCGCGTCTGCGCCGTACGCGGCGGCGCCGGTGAGCCTGGGGATGCCGTCCACCTTCGCGGCGCGCGCGCCGACCGCGGCGCCGGCCGGCGGCGCACGGCGAAGCGACACGGCGCGCCTGGCGTCCAGCACCGCCTCCACGATCTTGCGGTAGCCGGTGCAGCGGCAAAGCACGCCGCCGAGCGCCTCTTTCACCTGCGCCTCGTCCGGATCGGGGTTGCGCGCGAGCAGGTCCGCCGCAGCCATCAGCATCCCGGGCGTGCAGATGCCGCACTGCGCCGCGCCCCGGTTCTGGAAGGCGACCTGGAGATCGGAGAGCCTGCCGTGCCTGGCGAGGCCCTCGACCGTGAGCACCGAGCGTCCCTCGGCCTGGCCGAGCGCGGTGAGACAGGCGCAGACCTGCCTGCCCTCCAGGATCACGGTGCAGGCGCCGCAGTCGCCCGCGTTGCAGCCGATCTTGGTGCCGGTGAGCCCCAGCTCGTCGCGCAGCACGTCGGAGAGCCGCGCATCGCGCGGCGAGGCCGAGCGCACCTTGCGGCCGTTCACCTTGAAGCCGACGACCTCGGCGAGGAACTCGGCGCGCGGCTTGTTCATGCGAGCGCCTCGAGCAGCCGCCGCACCAGGCCGGCGTCGACGCGCCCCGGGTAGGGGTCGGTGCCGCCCGCGAGAACGTTGCATCCTCCCAGCGCGCGCAGCGCCAGCGCGTCGTCGAGCCGGGTCGGACGGGCGTAGGCGGACATCGCTGGGAAATCTAACACAGCACGCTGCCGATGGGATAATGCCGCGCATCGATGTGCCCGCGCGCACGATGAGAATAAAAGCGATTGCGGCGTTCGTCGGCGCGGCGCTCGCGCTTGCGTCGGGGGCCGCGGCGGCGCACGCCGGCGAACGCGGCTTCGTCATGCTGCTGCCGACCGGGCTCTACATCGCGGGCGGCGCGCTGGCGGTCGCGTTCTCGTTCGCAGTCCTGGCGGCGGTGCCCTCGCGTGCGTTCCAGGCGCTCGTGGGCTTCAGGCGGCCGCTCGCGGATTTCGGGCACGGCCCAGGTCTGTGGCCGAGCGCGGCGAGCCTCGTGCTGCTCGGCCTGCTCGTGACCGCGGGATACACCGGCACCCGCGATCCGCTCGAGAACCCGCTGCCGCCTTTCATCTGGAGCCTGTGGTGGGTCGGGTTTACCTTCGCGGTCGCCGTCCTCGGCGATCTGTGGAGCTTCCTCAATCCGTGGCGCGCGCTGCACCGCATCGCGTGCCTGCTCCCCGGTCTCGCGCGATGGCGCGAACGCCCGCCGTTCGCCTACCCGGTGTGGCTCGACGCGTGGCCGGCAGTGGCGGCGTACTTCGCCTTTGCCTGGTTCGAGCTGATTTATCCCGCACCCTTCGATCCTACGATCCTCGCGCTCGCCTGCGGCGGGTACGCACTCGTCACGCTGGCCGCGATGCTGCTTTTCGGCGCCGAGGCCTGGCTTGCGGGCGGGGAAGCGTTCTCGGTGTTTTTTCGCGTCGTGGGCTGGCTCGCGGCGCTGCGCCTGGAGGCGCGCGGGCTTGCGCTCGCAATCCCCTGCAGGGGGCTGATCGATGCCGGTGCGCTCAGCCGCAGCCTCGCCGCCTTCGTGCTGCTCGCGCTCGCCTCGGTGTCCTTCGACGGGCTGTCGCGGACCTTCTGGTGGCTCGACCTGATCGGCGAGAACCCGCTCGAGCATCCCGGGCGCTCGGTGCTCGTGGCGAGAAACACGCTGGGGCTGGTTGCCACGTGGCTCGCGCTGCTCGCCGTGTACGCGGCCGCGGTGCGCGCCGGCCGCACGATCGCGGCGCGCGCGTGCGCCGGCGAGGGCTTCGGCCGTTACGTGGCGGCGATCGTGCCGATCGCTTTCGGCTACCATTTCGCGCACTACCTGCCTGCGTTCTTGCTGGACGGGCAGCACGCACTGCGCGCGCTCGCCGATCCGTTCGGGCAGGGCTGGAACCTCACCGGAATGCGCGACTGGCACGTCAGCGCCTCGATCCTGACGGATCACGATGCCGTGCTCGCCCTCTGGAACCTGCAGGTGGCGGTGATCGTACTGGCGCACGTCGCCGCGGTGTTCGTGGCGCACGCGATCGCGCTGCGCGAGCATGGCAACCCGCGCACGGCGCTCATCAGCCAGGCGCCGATGACGCTGCTCATGGTGGGCTACACGGTGCTCGGTCTGTGGCTCCTGTCGACCCCGGTGGCGGGTTGATGCGGCGCCGGGGCAGGCCTATACAGGCCGCGTGCTGCATGCTATAGCTTGCGCCCACCGTCGCAGAATCGGTTCCTCGAGAGGAGGCAGAACATGTCGGACGAGCTGAAGGATCTCCCCCATCTGAACAAATCCGGCTTCACGCGCCGGCGCACGCTGCAGTCCCTGGGAGCGCTCGCGGGCGCGGGCCTGCTCGGCGCGCCCGCGGCGGGCCTGGCGCAGGGCGGGCGCCCGATCCGCATCGGCTTCCAGGTGCACCGTACCGGCATCGGCGCGACTTACGGCCGCTGGTTCGAGCGCACCACCACGGCCGCGGTGAAGATGTTGAACGAGAAGGGTGGCATCGCGGGCCGGCCCATCGAGATCGTCGCCGAGGACGACGGCACGGATCCCAAGCGCGGGCCCGAGGTGGTGGAGAAGCTGGCGCGACAGCACAAGGTGGACTTCGTCTACGGCACGCTGTTCTCGCACGTCGTCATCGCCTCCGCCCCGCGCGCCGGCGAGCTGAAGATTCCGTACTTCGTGGTGAGCGAGGGCTACCACGTCGCCTCCGGCAAGTTGAACCGCTACTGCTTCCAGCCCGGCATCACGGACGTTCGCTCGCAGGTGACGGCGGTGGCCTCGTGGATCCTCGGCAAGCTCGGCAAGAAGGTCACCATGATCTTCCCGGACTACGCCTTCGGCTACGATCACCGCGACTACTTCAGCCAGGCGGCCGAGAAGCACGGCGGCAGGGTGCTGGAGAAGCTCGCCATTCCGCCCGCCGAGCGCTCCTTCACCAAGTATTTCGCGCGCGTCCCCGCGGACACCGAGGTGCTCTACCACGTCATGGTGGGTCCCGGCGTGCTCACCTTCGTCAAGGAGATGGGCGAGCACTTTGGCAACAAGCGCCCGCAGATTTTCGGCTTCATCGACTCGCTGGAAGGCGTGGATCTGGCGAGCCCCGGGCTGGAATACCTCGACGGGACGTATTTCTGGGAAGCCTTCCCGCGCTACGCGCAGGGCGGCGAGCCAGCCTACCTCAAGGAGTACCGGCAGCGCGTGGGGGTCAACGACGCCGGAGCGAGCCTCGCCGATCCCAAGGACGTATCGACCTTCTCGCACATGTTCGGCTGCTGGGAGACGCTGCACGTCATCAAGCAGGCCGTCGAGAAGAGCGGCTACAAGGATCCCACGCCAGGCGACTACAAGAAGCTCATCGAGGCGCTGGAGAGCATGCGGGATTTCCCGGCAGGCCTCGCGCATCCGCAGGGCGCCAAGCGCTTCGACGGTCGCGTGCACCAGTCCTACGGCCACCAGAACATCTCCAAGGTGGAGGGGGGCAAGCTCAAGGTCGTGCATCGCACCCGGATCGAAGACGGGATGTACCCGCCGGAGGCGGACTACACCAAGCAGCCGCTCTAGAGCGGCCGAGCTCGTGATGCGCGGCGCGGGGAGGGCATCCCCCCACCGCGCTTGCTTCGAGCCCGCGATGTGAGCTTCGGCCCGCACCTGTTTCTCGCGCTGCTCGAAGGCACGGTGAGCGCCTTCGTGCTCGCGCTCATGGCGCTCGGGCTGTCGCTCGTGTTCGGCGTGATGCGCATCGTCAATGTCGCGCACGGCGAGTTCTACATGCTCGGCGCGGTGCTGGCGTGGGTCTGCGCGAACGCCGTGGGCACGCCGATTGCGGGATTCGCCGCCGCCCTGGTCGTCGCGCCGCTCGCAGTGGGCGCGCTCGCCTTCGCCGCCGACCGCTGGATCCTGCGGCGCATCGAGTACCACCCGGAGGGCACGATCGTGGCGACGATCGGCCTGCTCTACGTGCTGCAGCAGGCGGTGCTCATGCTCTACGGGCCGGACGCTCGCCCGGTGACCCCGCCGGTGTATTTCATCGTCCAGTTCCCCTGGTTCGGCTACTCGGGCTACAAGCTGGTGGTGGCGGCGGTCTCGGCGCTGGTGCTCGCGGCGACCTGGCTCGTCGTCACGCGCACGCGGCTCGGCCTGTACATGCGCGCGGCGCAGCAGGACCTCGAGATGGCGCAGGCCTTCGGCGTTCCCGCGCGGCGCGTCTACGGGCTGGTGTTCGCGCTCGGTGCGATGCTCGCCGCGGTGGCCGGGGTGCTGATCGTGCCGATCGAGCAGGCGCACTATCTGATGGGGCTCGACCCGCTGCTGCTGTCGTTCATCGTGGTGATCATCGGCGGGCTCGGGAGCCTGCGGGGGACGTTCGTCGCGGCGTTCGTCGTGGGCCTGAGCGACGGCATCGTATCGGTGTTCTTCTCCCCGACGCTGGCGAAGATCATCGCCACGCTGCTGGTCGCCGCCGTGCTGGTGGTGCGCCCCGGGGGCCTGTTCGGCGAGGAGCGCGCTTGAGCGCGGGCCGCAAGGTCCTCGCGCTGCACCTCGGCGTGCTCGCGGTGCTGTTCGTGCTGCAGTTCGCATTGCCCGCGTACCACCACACCAACGTGGCGCGCATCATGGTGCTCGCGGCCTACGCGATCGGCTACAACATCCTGCTCGGCTACACCGGCCTGATGAGCCTCGGGCACGCGATGTTCTTCGCCGCCGGCATGTACGGCGCGGGGCTGCCGGTGTACTACTTCGGCGTCGGGGCGCCGGCGGCCTTCGGCATGGGCCTCGCCTCGGGCCTAGCGCTCGCCTTCGTGTTCGGCCTCATGGCGCTCAGGACCGCGGGCCCGTCCTTTCTCATCGTCAGCATGATGTTCGGCCAGGCATTCTTCCTCGCCACGCTGTACTTCAACGACTTCACGCTCGGCGACCAGGGCTTCATCGTCTCGGACAAGCTCGCCCCGCTGCGGCTCGGCGCGGTCTCGCTCGGGTTTCACGAGCCGGCGGTGAAGTACAACGTCGCGCTGGCGATCTTTTCGGCCTGCCTGATGGCCGCCCTCGCGCTGCGTCTGAGCGCGATCGGCCGCGTGCTGATCGGGATCCGCGAGAACGAGGAGCGCACGCGGCTGCTGGGCTACGACAGCTTTCGCTACAAGCTCGTCTCGCTCGCCGTTTCGGGAGCGTTCTCGGCGGCTGCCGGGGCCGGGTACGCGCTGCTCTTTTCCTACGTCGGCTCGACGTTCGCCGCCATCCTGTTCTCCATCTATCCGTTGCTCTGGGTGCTGTTGGGCGGCGTCGGCACGATCCTCGGGCCCCTTCTGGGCACCGCGCTCATGTTCTACCTCGTGGACACGGTGAGCGGCTTCACCTCCAGCTACCTGCTGTTCGTAGGAGCGGCCCTGATCGCGCTGATCCTGTGGTTTCCGCAGGGCATTCTCGGCACCGTGCGCACGCGGTGGCTGCCATGGCTGCCCTAGCGCCGATTCTCGCGACGCAGTTCCTGTCGAAGCATTTCGGCGGGCTCACGGCGGTGGACGCGGTGTCGCTCGAAGTCGCGCAGGGGGAGATCCGGGCGATCATCGGCCCGAACGGGGCGGGCAAGACGACGCTCGTCGGCATGATCTGCGGGCGGCACATGCCTTCCTCGGGCCGCATCGTCTACGAGGGGCGCGACATCACCCGCCTGCGGCCCTGGGAGCGCGTTGCGCTCGGCATCGTCTACACGTTCCAGGTGACGAGCATCTTCAAGGGCTTGAGCTGCTACGAGAACGTCGCGCTTCCGGCGCAGCGCGGGCTGATGCGCGGGTTTGCCGCGCGGCTCGTGCCGGGCGAGGCGGCGGTGGCGGGGCGCGTGCACACGGCGCTCGAGGCCGTGGGGCTCGGCGGATTCGAGGACCAGCGCGCCGAGGCGCTCGCCTACGGCCACCAGCGCCTGCTCGAGATCGCGATGGCGCTCGCGGCCGAGCCGCGCATGCTGATCCTGGATGAGCCGACGCAGGGGCTCGCCGAAGGCGAGATCGCGGCGCTGTGCGAGCTGGTGCGGCGCATCGCCCGGCAGGCGACGGTGCTCATCATCGAGCACAACATGCAGGTGGTGCTCGGGCTTGCGCAGCGCGTCACGGTGATGGACGCCGGCGCGATCCTCGCCGAGGGCACGCCGGCCGAGGTCGAGCGCCACCCCGAGGTGCAGCGGGCTTACCTCGGCCGATGAGGCTCGCGCTCGAAGACTTGCGCGGCGGCTACGGCAAGGTGGCCGTGCTGAAGGGGGTGAGCTTCGAGCTGCGCCCGGCCGAGGTGCTCGCGCTCCTCGGGCGCAACGGCGCGGGCAAATCCACCACGCTCAGGGCGATCATGGGGCTGCTCGCGGTGCGCTCGGGGCGCGTCGCGCTCGACGGCGTCGAGCTCCTCGGGCGCGAGCCGCACACCATCGCGCCCCTCGGCATCGCCTACGTGCCGCAGGGCCGGCGGCTGTTTCCCTACCTGAGCGTGGAGGAGAACCTGCGGATAGGGCTCATCGCGGGCGGACGCGACGCCGGCGCGCTCGAGCCGATCTTCGAGCTGTTTCCCGTGGTGCGCGAGCGGCTGCGCCAGCGCGCGGGCACGCTCTCGGGCGGGCAGCAGCAGATGGTCGCGATGGCGCGCGCGCTCGCGGCTTCGCCCAGGGTGCTGCTGCTCGATGAGCCGTTCGAGGGCCTGCAGCCGAGCCTCGTCGAGGCGATCCTGCGCGCCGTGCGGCGCATGCGCGAGGCGGGGGTGTCGGTCCTGCTGGTCGAGCAGCGAGTCGATCTCGCTTTGCAGGTTGCAGACCGGGTGCTTTTCCTGCAGAACGGCACGGTGGCGCACGAGGCGCTGCCGGCCGAGCTCGAGCGCGACCCCGAGCCGCTGTTCCGCTACGTCGGCGTGCGCCGCGCCTAGAGGCGCAGCATCGCGGAGTCGGCGCGCGCCACGCCCGCGGCCTGCATCGCCTTCCAGGCCTTGTCGAGCGAGCCGTCGAGGTCGATGGCACGGCAGGCGTCCTCGATCATCGTCGCCTCGAACCCCGCAGCACGGGCATCCAGCGCCGACCACCCCACGCAGAAATCCGTGGCCAGCCCGCAGAACCACAGCCGGCGCATGCCGAGCTCGCGCAACCACGCGGCGAGACCGGTCGAGGCCTTGCGATCCGCTTCGAGAAACGCCGAGTAGCTGTCCACGTCCGGGCGGTAGCCCTTGCGCACGACGAGCTGCGCACCCGGGATGGCGAGGTCGCGGTGCAGCGCCGCGCCATCGGTGCCTTGAACACAGTGATCGGGCCAGAGCACCTGCTCGCCGTAGGCAAGCTGCGCCGTCTCGAAAGGCTTCTTGCCGGGGTGGGACGAGGCAAACGACGCATGCCCCTTCGGGTGCCAGTCCTGCGTCGCGACGACCCAGCTGAACTTGCGGGCGATGCGGTTGATGACGGGTACCACCTCGTCGCCCTGCGGCACGGCGAGTGCGCCGCCGGGCATGAAGTCGTTCTGCACGTCGACGACGATGAGGCAGGCGTCGGTCATGGCGCAATTCTACCCAAACGCTTTACGCACGATCGATCTAGCCGAATTGATTTGTCTAGCCGTTCCAAGGAACGGACCACAAAGTATCCGACCGGCTTCCCGGTTCACGAGCTGCTGCAGCGGTGATCACGCCGGCTGGCGTCCCCACGGGGATTCGAACCCCGGTTACCGCCGTGAAAGGGCGATGTCCTAGGCCTCTAGACGATGGGGACTTGTGCGGCGAACAAGTCAGGTCTGGTGGAGGTAACCGGGATCGAACCGGTGACCTCTTGCATGCCATGCAAGCGCTCTCCCAGCTGAGCTATACCCCCACGCAAGGGCGCGAATTATAACGGCAAGGGAGCGCTGCGGCAAAACTTTTCTAGTCGCTTTCGAGGTGGTGCGCAAGGCGCGCGAGCACCGTTTCGCGCCCGAGCAGCTCGAGCACCGCGTCGACCGAAGGGGTCTGGGTGCGGCCAGTCAGAAGCACGCGCAGTGGCATTGCCAGTTGCGCCATTTTCAGCCCGCTCGCGGCGAGCGTCGCCTTGAGCGCGGCGCCGATCGTGGCCCTGTCCCAGCTCGTCGCCTCGGCGAGTCGCGCCTTGAGCGTGCGCAGCGCCGGGCGCACCGCCTCGCCGAGGTGCTGCTCGAGCAGCGCCGCATCGGGCCTGGGCTCGGCGTAGAACAGCGTCGCCGCCTCGGCGAGGTGCAGGATCGTGGTGGCGCGGTCCTTGAGCAGCGCCACCACCGGCGCGAGCGGCGGGCCGGATTCGAGCGCCATGCCCAGGCGCCGCAGCGCGGGCTCGACGAGCGCGGCGAGCCGCGCGTCCTGCGCCGCCTTGAGGTGCTGCTGGTTGAGCCAGGCGAGCTTCTCGGGATTGAACTGCGCCGCGGAGCGCGAGACATGCTCGAGATCGAACCACTCGACGAGCTGCTGCATCGAGAACAGCTCGTCGTCGCCGTGCGACCAGCCAAGGCGCGCGAGATAGTTGCCGAGCGCCTCGGGCAGGTAGCCTTCGTCGCGGTACTGCACGACGCTCACCGCGCCGTGGCGCTTGGAGAGCCGCTCGCCGTCGGCGCCGAGGATCATCGGCACGTGAGCGAAGTGCGGCAGCGCCTCCCCGAGCGCGCGAAAGATGTGGATCTGGCGCGGGGTGTTGTTGACATGATCGTCGCCGCGGATGACGTGGGTGATGTTCATGTCGAGGTCGTCCACGACGACGCCGAAGTTGTAGGTCGGCACGCCGTCGGCGCGCAGCAGCACGAGGTCGTCGAGCTCGGCGTTCGGAAACGCGATCGGCCCCTTGACGAGGTCGTTCCAGCCGACCTCGCCGTCCTCCGGCGTACGGAAGCGGATCACCGCGGGACGGTCCTGCGGCGCGACGAGCCGCGCGGCCCTGGCGCGCTCGGGACGCCAGCGGCCGTCGTAGCGCGGCTTCTCGCCGCGCGCGCGCTGCGCCTCGCGCATCGCGTCGAGCTCGTCCTTCGTCGCCCAGCAGGGGTACGCATGGCCGGCGGCGACGAGCCGCTCGGCGGCCTCCTGGTAGCGCGCCAGGCGCTTCATCTGGAACAACGGCCCCTCGTCCCAGTCCAGTCCCAGCCAGCGCATGCTCTCCAGGATCGCGTCGGTCGAGGCTTCGGTCGAGCGCTCGAGGTCGGTGTCCTCGATCCTCAGCACGAACTTGCCGCCGTGGCGGCGCGCGTACGCCCACGAAAAGAGCGCGGTGCGGGCCCCCCCGATGTGGAGAAACCCGGTGGGACTCGGCGCAAAACGGGTGCGGATCATGCGCGACTCTGGAAGACCGGCGCGGGAAAGGATGCGTATTCTACCGGCCCGCGGCGCGCGCGCCGTCGGGCTGTCGGCGCGGTGCTAGCATTGCCGCATCCGCGCCGAAGCGCAGGAGGAGACCATGGGCGCACCGATCCCCATCAAGGGGCTGCACCATTTCGCGTACCGCTGCCGCGATGCCGAGGAGACGCGCCGTTTCTACGAAGACCTCCTCGGACTGCCGCTGGCGCACCTCATCCGCGCCGACCACGTGCCTTCGACCGGCGAGTATTGCCCGTACGTCCACATCTTCTTTCGCATGGGCGACGGTTCATACCTCGCGTTCTTCGACCTGGGCGACGACACCGCGGCGGCGCCCTCGCCGAACACGCCGTCCTGGGTGAACCACATCGCGCTGGATGTCGAAACGGTGGACGAGGTCAAGGCGGCCAAGAAGCGTCTCGAGGCCGCCGGCGTCGAAGTGCTCGGCGTCACCGACCACCACATCATCCAGTCGATCTATTTCTTCGACCCGAACGGGCTGCGCGTGGAGCTGACCGCGCGCAGCGTGTCGCAGGCCGCCATGGACGAAGCGCAGAAGAAGGCGCGCGCCGAGCTCGATGCCTGGAGCGCCGAGAAACAGCGTCACCGCGAGCAGGACGCCGACGCCGCCGAGCTCGGGCATGGCTGAAAACCGGGCCGCGCGGCCGCTTCATCCTTCCCGGCGCGAACGCTCGCCGTGACGACGAAAGTCCACCAGCCCGATCGCATGCCCGGCTACACGCTGCCGGTGTACGAATACCGCACTCCGCCGGAGATCGCCAACAAGGCAAGCGCCGTCTACCCGGTGATCGTGGTCGGCGGCGGCCTCGGCGGACTGACCGCGGCGCTCGAGCTCGGCAGCCGCGGCGTGCGCACCGTGGTGCTCGACGAAGACAACACCGTCGGCGCGGCGGGACTCTCCTCGCGCGGCATCTGCTACGCCAAGCGCTCGCTCGAGATCTTCGATCGCTTCGGCATCGCCGAGCGCATCCGCGCGAAGGGCGTGACCTGGAACGAGGGCGACGTGTTCGTCGGCGATGAGCGCGTGTACCGCTTCAACCTGCAGCCCGAGACCGACCAGAAGTTCCCGGCCTTCGTCAACCTGCAGCAGTTCTACGTCGAGCAGTACCTGGTCGAGCGCATCGTGCAGACCCCGGCGGTGGACCTGCGCTGGAAGAACAGGGTGATCGACGTGCGCCCGGGCAAGGACGACGTCGAGGTGGAGGTCGAGACGCCCGACGGGCGTTACACCACGCGCTGCAGCTATCTCGTCGGCGCCGACGGCGCGCACAGCGTGGTGCGCGAGAAGCTCGGCGCGAAAGACGCCGAGTCGGCGCTGTTCGAGGACACCTGGTGCATCGCCGACGTGAAGATGGCGCCTTCGACCGAGGCGGTGCGCAAGGCCTACCTCGACAACCCGCTCAATGAGGGCGGCGCGATCTGGTACCACCAGATGGCCGACGGCATCTGGCGCACCGACTGGCAGATCGGGCACTACCCGGACCCGGACCGGGAGACCGAGCCGGAGCGCGCCAGGGCGCGGCTGCGCAAGCTGATCGGGCCCGATACGCCCTTCGAGCTCGTCTGGGTCGGCCCGTGGCGTTTCCGCAAGCGCTACCTCGAGCACCTGGTGCACGGGCGCGTGCTGTTCCTGGGCGACGCGGCCGCGCAGCACTCGCCCTTCGGCGCGCGCGGCGGCAACCGCGCGATGCAGGACGCGAACAACCTCGCCTGGAAGCTCGAGCTGGTGCTCTCGGGCAAGGCGCAGCCGGGCCTGGTGCACAGCTACGAGGTGGAGCGCCACTTCGCGGCGCGCGAGGCGGTCGAGCTCGCCTCGCGCAGCGCGCTGTTCATCGGCCCGCAGACCGAGGGCCAGCGCCTGGTGCGCAACGCCATCCTCGACCTCGCGCGCCACCACGGATGGGCGCGCGAGATGGTCAACACCGGGCGGCTCTCGGTCGCCACCGTCTACGCCGATTCGCCGCTCAACCGCGAGCGCGGCGAGTTCGACGCGCCTCGGGCGCAGCCCGGCGCCGCCGCCCCGGACGGCAAAGTGAGCGAAGGCGGCGAGGCGCGCTTTTTCGTCGCAGGCCTGCAGGGCCGTTTCACGGTGGCGTACTTCGGCACCGCCGGCCCGAAGATCGAGGGCCCGCAGGGCGTGGCGGTCGAGACGCTCGCCGTGCTGCGCGAAAGCGCCGCGTCGACGCTTCGCACCCTGATCGACGAGGCGGGCGCGCTCGCCGCGCGCTACGGCGCCGGGGACGGCGCCACTTACGTGTTCCGCCCGGACGGGCACGTGCTGGCGCGCTGCAAGGGGGTCGATGCCGAGTTCGCGAAAGGCGCCATCGCGGCGGTGCTCGAGTACCGCGGCGGCGCGCCGCAGGGCGGCGCGAAGCCGCAGCCCCGGAGCGGCAAGCTCTCGACGACCGAGATCGACCGGCTCTTCGATGCGCTCGCCGCGCTCATGGACCGTACGCCCAGAGAGGAGCGCGCGCGCGTGCTGGCGCGCGTGGCGCTCGCGCTCGCCGCTCGCCTGGGCGATTACGACTCGGCGCGCGAGGCGATCGAGATCGCCGCCGTGGCCAAACGGGAGCATTGACCCGGGTCACGGCGGCCCTGGCGCTGGCTTCCCACAGAGGGCATTTCCGCTACAATTGCCGCGCAAACCTGTAAGGAGGAGACCATGAACCAAATCAACAAGCTTGCCGTGGCGATGGCGGGCGCCTTGAGCCTGCTCGCGGCCCAGTCGGCGAGCGCGCAGACCACCCTCACCATGTCCTCGTGGGTGCCGCCGAGCCATCCGCTCACCAAGAACTTCCTGGTCGGCTGGGCGGACGAGGCCGCAAAAGTGACCAACGGGCGCGTCAAGTTCACCATGCTGCCCAAGGCGCCGGTGGCGCCGCCGCAGACCTTCGACGCGGTGCGAGACGGCCTGGTGGATCTTTCCTATGTCACCGCGAGCTACACGCCGGCGCGCCACGTGATGCCGAAAATGCCCGAGCTGCCCGGCAGCGGCGAGACCGCGACCATCAACTCGGTCGCCTACCACCGCATCCACTACAAGTATTTCCACCAGGTCGGCGAGTACAACGGCGTGCACCTGATCGGCGTGTTCACGCACGGCCCGGGCCAGATCTTCAACACCAAGCGCCCGGTGAAGTCGATCGCCGACCTGCAGGGCCTGAAGATCCGTACCGGTGGCGGCGTCGCCGCCGACATGGGCAAGGTGCTCGGCGCGACGATGATGTTCAAACCGGCGCCGGAGTCTTACGAGCTGCTCAAGACCGGCGTCGCCGACGGCCTGTTCTTCCCGCTCGAGTCGCCCGCCTCGTTCAAGCTCACGCAGCTGATCAAGCACGCGACCATCTTCCCGGGCGGCTTCTACAGCTCGGCGTTCGGCTTCTTCATGAATCCGGGCAAGTGGAACGCCCTGCCGCAGCAGGACAAAGACGCCCTCACCAAGATCTCGGGCGAGCACATGGCGCGCCTCGCCGGCAAGGTGTGGGACGACGCCGACCAGGTCGGGCTCGACCTGATGAAGACGGACGGCGTGGCGATCCACCACGCCACCCCGGCGTTCAAGGCCGACGTCATGAGCCGGGCGAAGCCGGTGATCGACGAGTGGATCAAGGAGGCCAACGCCAAAGGCGTCGACGCGCCCAAGGTGCTGGCCGAGTTCCGCGCCGAGCTCGACAAGCTCAAGGCCGGCAAGTAATTACGAGTGACTCCGGGGGCGCCGCTCGCGGCGCCCTGCGGGGCCGCGCTCCGGAGACCGGCCTTCGGGCCGGCTTCTTTTTGCGCCCCACAAGTGTCTGAATCGAGCCGCTCGCGCCTCGCGCGCATCGTCTACCGCATCGACGCCGCGCTCGGCTTCGGCGCCTGCGCGATCCTGTTCGCGATGATGGCGCTCACGTTCGTCGACGTGGTGCGCCGCTACTCGTTCAGCAAGTCGATCGCCGGCAGCTTCGAGATTACCGAGCTGCTGATGGCGACGCTGATCTTCGCGGGACTGCCGCTCGTCTCGCGCCGCGAGGAGCACGTCACCGTCGACCTGATCGACCACTTCACCACACCGGCGCTGCAGAGGGTGCACCGTCGGGTCGTCGAATTCGTCTCGGGCGCGATCCTGCTCGGCCTGGGCACCCTGATGTGGGGCAAGGCCTCGCAGGTCGCGGGCTACGGCGACACCACCACCATCCTGACGATCAAGCTGGCGCCCTTCGTTTACGGCATGTGCGTGTTTCTGATCGTCGCGGGGCTCGTGCACCTGATCAAGGTGTTCATGCCGCTCGCATTGGCGGTTCCGCCGCGCGACCCCGTACCCGACCCGGGGCGAAAACCTTGACCGAAGCCCTGATCGCCTTCGCGGTGATGCTCGCGCTCACCTTCGTGCGGGTGCCGATCGCGCTCGCCATGGGACTGGTCGGCATCGGCGGCACCTGGATCCTGCTTGGCGGCTTGCCCGCCATGGCGATGGCACAGGTGATTACCTACGAAACCGGCTTCCAGTACGCCTTCTCGGTGGTGCCGCTGTTCATCCTGATGGGCAACTTCGTCACCCGCGCCGGCATGGCCGAGGAGCTCTACGCGGTGTGCAACGCCTTTCTCGGTCACCTGCGCGGCGGGCTGTCGATGGCGACGATCGCCGCCTGCGGCGGCTTCGGCGCGATCTGCGGCTCGAGCCTTGCCACCGCCGCGACCATGTCCAAGGTGGCGATGCCGCCGATGCGCAAATTCGGCTACAGCACCGCGCTCAGCGCCGGCTCGATCGCCGCGGGCGGCACCCTCGGCATCCTCA
>Ga0326597_10006072_pt1 | contig 16610 bp, 11 predicted proteins | sample RVTome_12_FD_203789 | JGI IMG/M metagenome (GOLD analysis project Ga0326597, IMG submission 203789) | Soil microbial communities from uranium-contaminated site in the Upper Colorado River Basin, Wyoming, United States - RVT100D185 | ecosystem: Environmental > Terrestrial > Soil > Contaminated >...
AAACCGAGTCCGGCAGGGCGTTCTGGGGCGAGCACGCCGTGCGCGCGGCCGATGCGGCGGCGACCCCGTTTGCCGGCATCGCGGCGAGCGGCGCGTCGGGCCATGTTCTGGGCGAGGAAGGCGTGTTGGACCCCGCGGCGGTGCGTGCCGCGCAGGGGCTGGCCGAGGGAAGGGGCTGGAACCTGCGCGACGTGCTGCTCGCTGCCTGGCGCGTGGCCGCCGCTCACGCGACCGGGCGCTGGCGCGACGGCGGGGCGGTTTTGCTGCCGGGACGCGGTTTCGAGGAACTGACCGGGGTGGTCGGACCGGTGGCCCAGCGCGTGACCCTGCCCGCGAGGCTCGAGCCGTCGCTGCCGTTCGAGCGCCTGGTTGAGCAGACATCGCAGGACCTCGACGCCATGGAACGCCACTTACAGTATCGCGCGGCCCACGAGAGCGGCGCGGTGCGCGGCGGCTGGACATTCGCCTGGCACGAGCTCGACTGCGAGCGGCGGGCGGGGGCCGTCGTGTTCCGGCTCGAGGATTTCGTCGGACCCGTCGACGTCGCCCCGCTGCGCCTGGATCTTCGCCGCTGCGGAGAGCAGGTGCGCGCGCGCGTGTGCTTCGAGCGCGCCTGTGTGCACGACAGTGCGCCGCAGGCGGCGGTGCGCTGCCTGTCGTCAGTGCTTGTGCAGGCGGCGGCCGACCCGGCGGCGACTGTCGAGTCGCTGGTGCCGAAGGACGACGGCAACTCGGTGTGGGCGTCGCGCGGCGAGGAGGCGGCGCTGCCTCAGGATGACGTCGTGCACATGTTCGAGAAGCAGGTCGCGGCGCGCCCGGAGGCGACTGCCCTGGTGTACGAGGACCGGCGCTGGTCGTATCGCGAGCTCGACGAGTGGGCCGGCGCGATACAGGCGAGGCTCGGTGCCGCCGTGCCGGAGTCCGGTGCGCGGGTCGCGGTCCTGATCGAGCGCTCCGACCTGTACGTCGCGGTTCTGCTCGCGGTCATGCGCAACGGGGCGGTCTGTGTGGCCTTGGATCCGTCCATGCCGGGCGCGCGCGTCGCGGCCATCCTGGAGGACGCGCACTGCCGCGCACTGCTGACAGCCGGCGCTTGGCAGGGAAAAGTGCCGGACGGGATCCAGCTGCTGCGCGCCGATGAAGCGGATGAATCCGGGACGGATGTCCGCGCCCGCCCCTCGGCGCGCCCGCGCGGCGACGCTTACCTGCTGCACACCTCGGGCAGCAGCGGGCGTCCCAAGGGCGTGCTGGTGACGCACGCGCAGCTGGCGGCCTACGTCGGCGCGCTGACCCACCGCCTCGGACTGCACGACCCCTTGTCCTACGCCATGGTGTCGAGCTTCGCCGCCGATCTCGGCTACACGGCGCTGTTTCCGGCCCTGTGTACGGGCGGTTGCCTGCACGTGGTGTCGGAGCAGCGCGTAGTGGATCCGGTCGGCATGGCCGAGTACATGCAGCGGCACGCCGTCGACGTCATGAAGATCACGCCCTCGCACTTGCGCGCGCTGATGCGCCTGGGCGAGCCGCAGCGGCTGTTGCCGGAGAAGTGGCTGATACTCGGCGGCGAGCCCTGCCGTTGGGAGACGGTGCAGGCGGTGCGTTCGAGCGGCGCCCGCTGCGAGATCGTCAACCACTACGGACCCACAGAGACGACGATAGGCGTGTGCACGTTCCTGGTTCCTGACGCCGATTCCGGGTGCTGGTCGGCGACCGTCCCGATTGGCACGGCACTGCCGAACATGCGGCTGGCGGTGCTGGCGCCCGACGGCGATCCGGTCGCGGAGTGGTGTGCGGGAGAGCTGTGCGTGGCGGGCGTGCAGGTGAGCCGCGGCTATGCCGACGGCCGTGATCCGGACGGTCGGTTCGGCGACGGACCGCCGGCGGACCCCGTGTGGTCGTACCGCACCGGCGATCAGGTCAGGCGACTGCCGGGCGGTGTGCTGGAGTTCGTCGGCCGGCGCGATCGTCAGGTCAAGGTCCACGGCTTTCGCATCGAGCTGGACGAGATCGAGTCGGTGCTCGCGCAGCACCCCGGTGTCCCCGCCGCGGCGGTGATACGGCACGGCGCGGGCGAATCCGATCACCCGCGGCTGGCGGCCTACGTGACGTGGACCGGCGCGCAGGACCCGGCCGCCGAGTTGCGGCGGTTCCTCGGCGAACGCCTGCCCGAGTACATGGTACCGGCCAGCATCACAGTGCTCGACGCCCTGCCGCGCACTGCCTCCGGCAAGCTGGACCGCGCCCGGCTGCCGGCGCCGCACGAGCCACCAGGGTCCCGCTACGTGGCGCCCCGCGACGACACCGAACGGGGGTTGGCCGCCGTGTGGCAGGACGTACTCGGCGTCGAGCGCGTCGGCGTCCGGGACAACTTCTTCGAGTTGGGCGGCGACTCCATTCACAGCATTCAGATCATTGCCAAGGCGTATCGCCTGGGTCTGCGCCTGTCGCCCAATGACATTTTCGAGTGTCCGACCGTCGAGGAGCTGGCGAGGCAGGCCAAGGCCGTCGGGGCTGACCGCGCCGCCGCTGAGCCGGCCACGGGCGAGGTCGCGCTCACACCCATCCAGCATTGGTTCTTCGAGCAGCGACTGCCCGACCCAGGTCAGTACAACCTCTCAGTGGTGCTCGAGGCCGCCGAAAGCGTGGACGCGCTGCTTTTCCGGCGCGCGGCGCAGGCCGCGGCCGCGGCGCACTCGGCGCTGGCGCTGCGTTTCCGCCGCGACGGAGCCGACTGGGTGCCGTGCGTCGAGGAACGCTCGCCGCGCGTACACCTCGAGGTCCACGACGACTTCCCGGTCAACGATGTCGCCGCGGTGGACGCCGCGGGCCGACGCCTGCACGAATCCCTGGACCTGGAGGCGGGCCCGTTGATGGCACTGGCGCTGCTGCGCGCGCGCGGCGGCGACGCGGACATCGTGATTCTGGTGCTGCATCATCTTGTCGGCGACGCGATCTCGCTGCGAATCCTGACCGAAGATATTGAACATGCATACCGCGAACTGCGGCAGGGCCGCAGCGTCGAGACGGTGCCGGTGCGCGCCGACTTCGCGTCGTGGAGCCGGCTGCTGGGCGAGCGTGCGCGCGACCCGCAACTCGATGCGGAGCGCAGCTTCTGGCTGGACCAGGCGTGCGCTCTGCCGGCCGAAGCGCACCGCCAGGGTCCGCCGCTGCCGGACGGTGCACCCGAGCGCCGGACGTTAGAGCTGGACGCGGCCGTGACCCGGGCACTGCTCGAGGATGGCCCGCGGCGGCAGCGCGCGCGTGTGGACGAGCTGTTGCTCACCGCATTCGTCCGCGCGCACGGCCGCTGGTCGTCGCAGCCGCAGTTGCTCGTTGACATGGAAGCGCACGGTCGCGACGTGTTTCCGGACGATCTCGACGTGTCCGGCGTGGTCGGATGGTTCACGACCCGCTACCCGCTGCTGCTCGGCGGCACACACGCGGATGCGGCCGCCGCGCTGGCCGAAACGAAATCGCGCATGCGCTCAGTCCCGCGCGGCGGAATTGGGTACGGCCTGCTGCGGTACCTGAGCCCGAATGCCGATGTGCGCGCAGACCTCGCGCGCCTGCCGCGGCCGCCGGTCAGCTTCAATTATCTCGGGCGCCACGCCGATGCGGCGGGCGGCGACGCGCTATTGCGCGTCTCCGGCATGCGCGCCGCGGGTGGCTCCTCCGCTCGCAACCCGCTCAACTATGAGCTCAAGGTCGACGGCTGGGTGCGATCCGGGCGGCTGACCTTCGACTTGCGGTGCGCGCCGGACGTGCACGCCGCGCACGACGTCGATTTGCTGGTACGCTATTTCGCCGCTGAACTGCGGGGCGTGTCGCACCTGGCGCAGGAGGGGGCCGCGCCGCAGCCGACGGTGGCCGATTTCCCGTACGCCGGAATCGGCCAGGGCGATCTCGAACGACTGCTCAAGAACATGGGGCGATGAGCGCGCTGCAGCCAACCGTCGACAATATCGACGACCTCTACGACCTTACGCCGGTACAGCAGGCCATGCTCGTGCGCGCGCTGATGTCCGCGCACGCCGGCGCATACGTCGAACAGTCGGCGTTCACGATCGACGGCAGCCTCGACGCCCAGTGCTGGCGGCAGGCATGGGAGCACGTCGTCGGGCAGACGCCGGTGCTGCGCACCAGCTTCCACTGGCAGGATCTCTCGCAACCGGTCCAGTTGGTACACCGCAGCGTCGAGCTGCCCTGGTGCAGCCTGGACTGGAGCGATTGTGCGGAGGACGAGCGGGCACGGCGCCTGGACGAGCTGCTGGCGGATGACCGGGCGCGCGGCTTCTCCCTCGACGAGGCGCCGCTGCTGCGCTGCATCCTGATCCGTTGCGCTGACCGGCGGCACGAGTTCGTCTGGACACGCCACCACCTGGTGCTCGACCGCTGGTCACGCGGGGTGCTGCTCGACGACGTCAACCGGGCGTATGACGCGCTGCGCTCGGGGCGGCAGCCCGAATCCAGCAACCGCATGCCCTTCCGCCGCTACGTCGCCTGGCTGAACGAGCTAGACCCAGAGCCGGCGCGCGAATACTGGCGCGGGGCCCTGTCGGGCAGCGCCGGTCCCACCGGGCTGCCGTTGCAGGCGGCTGCCGCGACGCCGCCGGCACCGGCCGCGCGGCCGTCGGCGGTCACCATCGAGCTGGGAGAGCGCGCGTCGCGGTCGCTGCGCGATTGGGCGAGTGCTGCGCGCGTCACGCTGGGCTCAGTCGTGCAGGGGGCTTGGGCGCTCACGCTGGCGCGCCTGCTCGGCGTCGGTGACGTCGTGTTCGGAATCACCGTCTCCGGTCGTCCCGCAGAGCTCGCCGGCGCGTCGGACGCGATCGGCATGTTCATCAACGCATTGCCCGTGAGGCTGCAGGTCGCCGCTGATCAGCGGATTGGCGACTGGCTGAACCGGGTGCAGGACGAAGCGCGTGCGGCGCGCGCGCACAGCCACCTGGCCGGCCACGACATCCGGGCCGTGGCCGGAATCGCGGGCGGCGGCGCGCTGTTTCGCAGCCTGCTCGTCGTGGAGAACGTCAGCGCCGCGGCCGCGGCCGCCGCCGGCGGACTGGCGATCGGCAACCATCGCGGCGTCGCCTCGGGCGCCGGCGCGGAGTTCACCCTGACCTTCGAGCCGGACGCGTCGATGCGGCTGAGCGCCCTTTACGACGGCAGTCGCTGGAGCGCGGAGTCGGTCGCGTACGCCGTCGACGTGATGGCGCAGGCCCTGCGCCGCATGCCGGCCAGCGGCGAGCTCAGTGTCGCCCAGGTGCTCGAGGCCTTACCGCCCCCGCGGGCCGCCGGCGGCGTCGAGCGCAAGGCCGAGGTCCCGGGTGTGCCGCCGTCGGTGCGCGCGCCGCGCGATCTGCTGGTGCTGCGGCTCGGCCGCCTCTGGGAACGGCTGCTCGACGCCGATGCCGTGGAGCCTTCGACCCGCTTCGACGACGCCGGCGGTGGATCGCTGGCCGTGCTTCAGCTGCTGGAGGAGGTGCAGCGCAGCTTCGGCCTGAAGTTTCCGCTTTCGACGTTCATCGCCGACCCGACCATCGAGGGGATGGCACGCTGGCTGCGCGAGTCGGGTGGCGAACCGGACCTCCCCGAGGGCGTTGCGATGCTGCAGGGAGGCGGGTCGCAGCAGCCGCTGTTCATCGTTCCCGGCGGCGGCGGCGGGGCGCTGGAGCTGTTCTTTGTCTACGACGCGCTGGTAAAGGGCCTGGGGCCGGGACTGCCCGTCTACGGGCTGGTTGCCAGCGGCTCTGATGGTCACGGCGCGCAACACGGAGACGTGGCGCAAATCGCCGCCGACTTCGTACGTTCCATCGAGTCGGTACAGCCGCGCGGACCGGTTTACCTGGTGGGCGATTGCGGCGGCGGCATACTGGCGTTCGAGACCGGGCGCCTGCTGGTCGGGCGCGGCCGGCGGGTGGCACTGCTGGCGCTTCTCGATGTGCAGGACCCCGGGGCGGCGGTGTACTGGCGTTTCTGGATGCGCTCGATGGCGCGTTTCCTGCGCTTCTACCTGCGCGCCGGAACCGCCATGTTTAATCGCCTGCGCCATCACGCGGTGCAGTTCGCGCGACTGCGCACGGGCAGGCGCGACTACTTCCGTGACAAGAGCCGCGCGGCGCGCCGGCTGGCGCGCGATCACGGTACGGTCGCACGCATGAAGCACGTGCGCCAGCGCCATCGTGCCTCCGTGGTGCGCTATCGGCCGGAAGTCTTCCCAGGGCGTATCACGTTGATCGTCACCAGTGACCCCGGACGTGCCGACCCGGTTCAGGGCTGGTCACGCCTGGCGCGCGACGGTGCTGAAGTGCACCGCCTGGAGGTCGATCACCGAGCATACCAGCGCGATGCCGCCGCCGTGACCGCGCGGGTGCTGCGCGAGTGTGTGGAGACGGCGCGCCGCATGCAGCGCTGACCCACCGGCAATTTGCGGCGCAAACGGACGCGGTCCATAATCGCGCACCATGCTGTACGCCCCCGAGTTCGATCCCGTCGCCATTGCCATCGGTCCGATCAAGGTCCACTGGTACGGGCTGATGTACCTGGTGGGCTTCGTCGGCGGCTGGGCGCTGGGGGCGCTTCGTGCCGGGCGCCCGGGCTCGGGTTGGGCGCGCCACGACGTCTCCGATGTGCTCTTCTACATCGCCCTGGGCGTGATCGCCGGCGGGCGGCTCGGGTACGTGCTGTTCTACAACCCGCAGCACTACGTGCACAATCCCCTGGGCGTGCTGGCGATCTGGAGCGGGGGCATGTCGTTCCATGGCGGGCTGCTCGGGGTGATCGCGGCCATGTGGCTGTACGGCCGCCGCAGCGGGCGCGGATTCTGGCCCGTCGCCGATTTCATCGCGCCGCTGGTGCCCGTCGGGCTAGGTGCGGGGCGCATCGGCAACTTCATCAACCATGAGCTTTGGGGGCGCGTCACCGACGTCCCCTGGGGCATGGTGTTCCAGGGCGCGGAGGCGGGGCCGGCGCCGCGCCACCCCTCACAGCTCTACCAGGCCGGGCTCGAGGGGCTGGTGCTGTTCACCGCGCTTTGGATGTACTCGCGCCGATCGCGGCCCGCGGGAAGGGTCTCGGGACTGTTTCTGGTGCTCTACGGCGTGTTCCGCTTCGCGATCGAGTTCGTCCGCGAGCCGGACGCGCATCTGGGCTACCTGGCGCTCGGGTGGGTGACCATGGGGCAACTGCTCAGCCTGCCCATGGTGCTGTTCGGCGCCTGGCTGCTGTGGCGCCCGCGCAGCACATCGGCCCCGGCTTGACTTTCCGCTGAACCGGCTTAAGGTGACATCAGGATCGGCGGTTTCGGGCGCGCGGCCTGCGCGCGCCGATTTCTCAATCCATTGCAGCCCGTTGTCATGATTCCGAGTCTCTATCGCGCCGCCGCGGCCGCCGCCCTTCTGTTGCTGGCGCCCGCCGCCGTGGCGCAGAAGTCGATCAAGAAGTGCCAGGACGCCGAGGGGCGCTGGCACTACGGCGACACGGCGGCCGAGGAGTGCGAGCGGTCAAAGATCACAGTGATCGACAAGCGCGGCCTCAAGCTGGACGAGGTCGCCGCCCCGCGATCGCAGGAGGAGATCGAACGCGAGACCCGGGAAAACGCCGAGGAACGCACCCGCGCCGAGGAGGCGGAGCGGATGCGCGAAGAACAGCAAGACCGGGATCAGCGCCTGCTCGCGACCTACGAGGGCCCGGCGGCCATCGTCCGGGCGCGGGACGAGCGCCTCGAGCACATCGACCGCACCATAGGCACCAACAACGAGCTGATCGCGCGGCTGCGCGAGAAGCGAGTGGCCCAGGCGCAGGCCCGCGCCCAGGATCAGGTGGAGGCGGTCGACCGTCAGATCGCGGCGTACGAGGAGGCCAACGCCACCGCGCGCGAGCAGCGGGCCGCCGTGGAGGCGCGCTACAATGCCGACCTCGAGCGCTACCGGGAACTCGTGAGCCGGGACGCAAGCGGCTCCGCCGCCGCCCGCTAGGCCCGCCGGTCGTCCCATCCCAGGCCGAGTTCCCCGGTGTGGCCGGTATCATTTTGATGTTGTGGCGTTATTTTACACATTGCCGGTATTGCTAGCGGGCGCGCCCATAATAAAGGGTGCTTATGCGCCTTTAGGTAATACTAATTAGTGTTGCGCCATCCAACCTTATAGAGTTCCCTTCCCGCGTTTTTCATAAGTACTTACGCGCTTCCCGCCCGTGCCGGGCATCCTGCGCTGCAGAGGAGTGGCTAAATGACCCATCTCGTCAAACCGCATGGCGGCGGCGACCTCAAGCCGTTGCTGCTTGAGGGCGACGCGCGCTCCGCAGAGCTCGAACGGGCGAAATCGCTGCCTCAAGTGAAGCTCAGCTCGCGCGAAGTCGGCGATGTCATCATGCTGGGCATAGGCGGATTCACCCCCTTGCAGGGTTTCATGACGCACGCCGACTGGGAGGGCGTGTGCGACGGCATGAAAACTGCCAGCGGACTGTTCTGGCCCATCCCGATCACGCTTTCCACGGACAAGGCGACCGCCGATGGGCTCAAGGACGGCGCCGACATCGCGCTGGTCGACGGCGAGAGCGGCGATATCCTGGCGACCATGAAGGTCACCGAGAAGTACACCATCGACAAGGCCCACGAGTGCATGATGGTGTACAAGACCGTCGATGCCGAGCACCCCGGCGTCAAGATGGTCATGGAGCAGGGCGAGATCAATCTCGCCGGACCGGTGAAGGTGCTGTCGCAGGGCGATTTCCCCACCCGCTACCCCGATCTGTTCAAGACCCCCGCGCAGACGCGTAAACTGTTCGAGGACAAGGGCTGGAGCACGGTCGCCGCCTTCCAGACGCGCAACCCGATGCACCGCTCCCACGAGTACCTGGCAAAGATCGCCATTGAGATCTGCGACGGGGTTCTGATCCATTCCCTGCTCGGCAAGCTCAAGCCCGGCGACATCCCCGCCGACGTGCGCGCCAGGTCGATCGACGTGCTGTGCCGGAACTATTTCGTCGACAATACCGTGGTGCAGGCGGGCTACCCCCTGGACATGCGCTACGCCGGCCCGCGCGAGGCGCTGCTGCACGCCCTGTTCCGCCAGAACTACGGCTGCTCGCACCTCATCGTCGGCCGTGACCACGCCGGGGTGGGCGACTATTACGGGCCGTTCGATGCGCACCACATCTTCGACGAGATCCCCAAGGACGCGCTGGAGACCAGGCCGCTGAAGATCGACTGGACTTTCTGGTGCGACAAGTGCGAGGGCATGGCCTCCATGAAGACCTGCCCCCACAGCGCGGAGGACCGTTTGCTGCTGTCGGGGACCAAGCTGCGCAAGGCCCTGTCCGAGGGCGCAGACGTGCCCTCGCATTTCAGCCGACCCGAGGTGCTTGAGGTCCTGCGCGAGTACTACGGAAGCCTGAAGGACGACGAGAAGGTCGAGGTGAAGCTCAGCGGCCACTCGGCCCGCTGACCAGGCGAAGAGCAGCGCAGCTGCGGCTTGCGCCTGATTCGAGCGTTGCGATCGACGCAGTAGGCTGCCCAGAGGCCGATTGAGAGCAAGAATGCCTACCTACGTACGTACCGATAAATGCGACGGCTGCACGGGTCAGGGCAAGGCAGCCTGCATGTATGTCTGCCCGCACGACCTGATGAAGCTCGACAAGGACGGCTCGGAGACCGGCCATGCCATGAAGGCCTGGAACCAGGAGCCCGAGCAGTGCTGGGAGTGCTATGCCTGCGTCAAGATCTGCCCGCACAACGCCATCGAATGCCGGCACTATGCCGACGTTGTGCCGCTGGGCGCCTCGGTCCAGCCGCTGCGCGGCACCGACTCCATCATGTGGACCATCAGGTTCCGCAACGGCAACATGAAGCGGTTCAAGTTCCCGATCCGTACCACGCCGGAAGGCTCCGCCGATCCGATCGCCGGAAAGACCGCCAACATGGACCGCTCTAAGCTCGACGATCCCAAGGCGATGTTCACCGACGACCTGCATTCCTGCGACATGAGCCAGTTCGTCGCCGGCTGAAACCGTCCGCAACCGGGCATCCGGCAATGCGGTTCGAGAATCCGAGGTAAGTTCATAGATGGCCGGTTTCGAGTTCGGCAATCCCGAAATCGTCGAAGAGGAGGTCGATATCCTCCTGATCGGCGGCGGCATGGCCTGCTGCGGGGCGGCGACCGAGATCATGCGCTGGATCGACGGCACCGACCTGAAGGTCAAACTGGTCGACAAGGCGGCGATGGACCGCTCCGGCGCGGTGGCGCAGGGCCTGTCCGCGATCAACACCTACATGGGCGAGAACGACCCCGCCGAGTACGTGCGCTACGTGCGCGGCGACCTGATGGGCATTGTCCGCGAGGATCTGGTCTACGACGTCGGCCGCCACGTCGACTCCTCGGTGCACCTGTTCGAGGAGTGGGGTCTGCCGGTGTGGAAACAGCCCGGCGACGAGGGCAGGAAGCTCACCGAGGGCGGCAAGCCCGTGCGTACCGGCCGCTGGCAGATCATGATCAACGGCGAGTCCTACAAATGGATCGTGGCCGAGGCCGCCAAGAAGGCGCTGGGAATGGAGAACATCCAGGAGCACGTGTTCATCGTGCGCCTGGTGACCGACAAGAACGATCCCAACCGCGTTGCCGGTGCCGCCGGGTTCAGCGTCCGCGACCACAAGCTCTACTTCTACAGGTTCAAGGCCTGCCTGCTCGCCTGCGGCGGCGCGGTCAACGTCTTCCGCCCGCGCTCGGTCGGCGAGGGCATGGGCCGCGCGTGGTACCCGGTGTGGAACGCCGGCTCCACCTACGCGATGGCGGCCGAGTGCGGCGCCGAGCTGACCCTGATGGAAAACCGCTTCGTGCCGGCCCGCTTCAAGGATGGCTACGGCCCGGTGGGCGCGTGGTTCCTGCTGTTCAAGGCCAAGGCGCACAACGCCGCCGGCGAGGACTATCAGGAGAAGAACTTCCCGGATCTGGCCAACTACGGCTACGACGCCTACGCGGAAGGCCCGAAGATGGGCACCTGCCTGCGCAACCACCTGATGCTCAAGGAGTTGAAGGAAGGCCGCGGACCCATCTTCATCGACACGCCGGCGGCGATGGCCAAGCTCGCCGAGAACATGACGGCGAAGGAGATCAAGCACCTGGAGTCCGAGGCGTGGGAGGACTTCCTCGACATGACCATCGCCCAGTGCGGCGTGTGGGCCGGGGAGAACATCGAGCCCGACAAGGAGATGTCCGAGCTGATGCCGACCGAGCCCTACCTGCTGGGCTCGCACGCCGGCTGCGCGGGCATCTGGTGCTCCGGTCCCGAGGACCTGCCGGGCACTCCCGACCACTACCACTGGGGCTACAACCGCATGACCACCGTCAAGGGCCTGTTCACGGCCGGCGACGGCGTCGGCGCCTCCGGACACAAGTTCTCCTCCGGCTCCCATGCCGAGGGCCGCATCGCGGCCAAGAGCATGGTGAAGTTCGCGCTGGACAACAAGGACTGGAACCCCGAGCTGAGCCGCACGGTGGATGAGCTGGTCGATGAGATCTACCGCCCGGTGCGCACCTTCCTGGAGCACAAGGACTACACCACGGCAATCGACATCAACCCGCACTACATCACGCCCAGGATGCTGCAGTTCCGCCTGCAGAAGCTCATGGACGAGTATGTGGCCGGAATCGCGACCTTCTATCAGACCAACGCCGCGATGCTGAAGGTGGCCGGCCGCAAGATGGGCATGCTGAAGGAGGACTCCCTGAAAATGCGCGCGAAGGACCTGCACGAGCTGCTGCGCGCATGGGAGAACTACCACCGCATCCTGGCGGCCGAGGCGCACATGAAGCACATCGAGTTCCGTCAGGAGTCCCGTTACCCGGGCTACTACTACCGAGCGGACTTCATGAACATCGACGACAAGAACTGGAAGTGCTTCGTGAACTCGAAGTACGACCGGGACACCGGCGAGTGGACTCTGAAGAAGGTCAAGTACACGCAGTTGATCAAGCCCGCGAAGGGCGAGCCGGCAGGCATCTCGCGCCCGGGCACCGAGGTCTAGGCAGCACCAGTAGGCAGTGCCATGCGGACCGGGCATCTGCGGGTGCCCGGTCCGTTTTGCTTCGGCGCGCCGCGCCGGCAATTCCCCGCTTTATCGCCGTTCATTGGCCCCGGCCGCCGTGGCAGCGTGGACCACGACGGTCACCGGACTTCAGGTATGCACCGATGAGCCAGGACGAGGAATCCCGACTTCGAGACGACGCGGTTCTGACCGGGCCGAGCGAGCTCGACCAGGCGTTCGACACTCCGTTCCGCAGTCCGGTGAAACCGGTCAAGCTCTCGCTGGACGACACCGTCCAGTTCAATTGCCACAAGGGAGTGGCCTGCTTCAACGAGTGCTGCCGCAACATCGATATTCAGCTCACACCCTGCGACATCCTGCGGCTGCGCGGGCGGCTCGGCGTGTCGTCGTCCGAGTTCGTGGCCCGCTACACCCTGCCCTTCGAGATGGACGGCCACGGCATGCCGGGCCTCAAGCTGGCCACCCAGCCCGGCAGCCGCGCGTGCGTCTTTCTCGAGGAAGAGGGCTGCGGGGTCTACGAGGATCGCCCCGTCGCCTGCCGTTACTATGCCCTGGGCAGCATGGGCATGCGCAAGACCGGCGAAAGCGGAGTCGAGGACGTGTACTTCCTGGTCAAGGAGGATCATTGCCTGGGCCACAATGAGCCCCGCTCGTTGACCGTGCGCGACTACCGGCGCGAGCAGGGCATCGAGAAGTACGACGAGATGAACCGCGAATGGCGCGACGCGATCATCAAGAAGCGCTCCAGCGGGCCCGCCATCGGACAGCCCACCGCGCGCAGCATGCAGCTGTTCGACATGTGCAGCTATGACGTCGACAGCTTCAGGGAATTCATCCAGACGCCGGGATTCCGCGACGTGTTCGACGTCGGCGGCGAGGAGATCGAGTCCCTGGCCGGGGACGACGAGCAGCTGCTCGAGTTCGCCATCCGCTTCATGAAGCAGGCGCTGTTCGGCGAAAACTCCATTCCGGTGACGGATGGAGCACGTGAGCGGCGGTTGGCGCAGCGCAAGGCGCTGCGCGCAAAGCACAATGCCCGCGGGTCACGCTGAGCGGTCGGTCCCTTCGGCGGAGGTTGGATCCGCCCCCGTCTTCACGCAAGCGCCGTCGCCCGCGGTCGTCGAAGCGGCCGCGTCAGTCGGCAAGTTCCACGTGCACCGGATCACCGTCCCGGGCCGCGCCAAGCTTCTTCACGTCGTCCAGCGCCCGCGCAAAGATGTTTGTCTTTGCGACCAGGCGAATCTCGTCGCCCTGCGATACCGGCGTGGGGCCGAAGCCGATCGCGATGGCGTTGCCTTCGACCCAGAACGCAATCTCGCCGGGCTCCATCACGTCCCTGGCATCCGCTTCACGGGTCACGTGCACCGGGGTGGAAAAGTACACCTCATCGCCCCAGGTCCGTGCCTCGGATTCGATGGGGAGGTTGTCGTAGACGGCGTCCGCGGTCGGCGTGTCCAGCAGCTCGGCGGCGAGCTCGATGTCGCCCACCACGATCTTGACCTTGCGCATGATTGAATACCCATTGTTCGTTGTCCGGGTGTCTGGTGGTAGTGTAACAAGATGGATACTTCGATCCAGCCGGGGATCCCGCGCCTGTCCCGGCGGCAGGGCCGCGGGCGGGGCGCCCGGACCTGGCTCCCGCTCGGTGGCGACGCTGCCGGCCGGCGGGCGGAGACTCGCCGTGCCCCGGCCGCGCGCAGGCGGCGGGCGGTCTCGTGAGCGCACGGCCGGCTCAGCGGCTGCGCCAGCGGATGGTCGTGACCATGCGCCGGTCGGTCTCGCGCGCGGGACTCAGCCCGACCGCCGCCAGCGACCAGATGCTGGTCAAATTCGTGGCGATGGGCGTACGCCGCATGCAGGCGAGCAACGCGCTGGAGCTCGAAGACAAGATCCAGCTCGCCGAGATAAACATCCGACGTATCGTACAGATCATGGCGAAGGCGGCGATGACCAGCGGCACGTTTCCCGTCATCGACCAGGATGCGTTCCTTGACGCCCAACGCAAGCTCTGCCCGGCCTGGCCGTTCTGCTGACCGCGCCGGGCGGGTGCCGTGGCGAGTGCGCCGGCGCGATCCATCCGCGCGCCGCGCCCCGGGCGGTCCGGCGCCCGCCCGACAGCGGACCCTCGATCGCGCCCCGGCCATACGCTGCGCCGCCTGCGGGCACGTGGTGACCGATCGCGCGCAGCGCATGGCCGTCAACGGCCGCGACCGGCATGCCTTCGTGAACCCCGCAGGGCTGGTGTTCGAGATCGTGTGTTTCCGCACCGCGCCCGGCTGCCGGAGGGCCGGCGCGCCGACCGCCGAATGGACCTGGTTCCCGGGCTACGCCTGGCGGCTGGCGGTGTGCGGCCGATGCGCCGTGCACCTGGGCTGGGCCTATCAGGGGACGGCGGACGCGTTCTTCGGCCTGATACCGGACCGGCTGGTAAACGACCCCGGCTCGCCGCCTTGATTCGCGCACGGGCGGGGGTATCATCGGCGGGTTCAACGCGTCCGGCGCGTCCGCTTCCGCAGCACGCACCAGCCATGTCCATGTACACCGCCCATTTCGGTCTCTCCGAGCCGCCCTTTTCCATTGCTCCCGATCCGCGCTTCCTGTTCATGAGCAGGCGCCACCGGGAAGCGCTCGCCCATCTGCTCTACGGGGTCACGGAGGGCGGCGGCTTCGTGCAGCTCACCGGCGAGGTGGGCACCGGGAAGACGACAATTTGCCGGTGCTTCCTGGAGCAGCTTCCGGCGAACGTGGATGCGGCGTTGATCATCAATCCGCGGATACAGGAGCACGAGCTCGTGGCCGCGGTGTGTGACGAGCTGGGCGCGGTGTACCCGGCGGCCAGCGACAGCATCAAGGTGCTGGTCGATCACCTGAACCGCCATCTGCTGGCGGCCAACGCCCGCGGACGGCGCACGGTTCTCATCGTCGATGAGGCACAGAACCTGTCGTTCGGCGTGCTCGAGCTGGTGCGCCTGCTCACCAATCTCGAGACGGAACGGCACAAGCTGCTGCAGATCGTGCTCATCGGCCAGCCGGAGCTGATCGGTGTTCTCGACCGCCCGGAGCTGCGCCAGCTCGCGCAACGCATCACCGCCCGCTATCATCTCGATCCGCTGAACCTGCGCGAGACCGAGGAGTACATCGCCCATCGCCTGGCGGTGGCCCGCGTCGAGGGGACGCTGTTCACCCCCGGGGCGGTGCGCCGCATTCACCGTTGCGCCGGCGGCATTCCGCGCTTGATCAACGTGTTGTGCGATCGTGCCCTGCTCGGGGCGTACGCCGGCAACCGGCGCCGGGTGACCGCCGGGGTGGTGCGGCGCGGCGCCCGGGAGGTGTTCGGCAGGTCGACGCGGCGGCCACGCCGGTGGTGGGCGCCCTACGCCGCCGCCGCGGTGCTGCTGGCGGCGGCACTGCCCGGCCTGTGGTGGCTGACCGGCGCCGGGTCGCCGTGGCGCATGGACGGCGGCGCCGCCGGGCAGCGCAGCGCGGTGCAGGCCCTCGAGGCGTTCGTGCCCGCCGCGGCGACGCCGGCCACCGCGCCGCAGGACGAACCGGAAGACTTGCCCGGCGGCGAGCCCGAGACCTCTATCGACGCGCTGCTCGACGGGCAGGCGTCCGGCGAGCGTGGCCGCGCGCTGGCGGCGCTGGCGGCGCTATGGCTGGATGGCCAGGACCTGCCGGCCTCGCTCGACTGCGACGGAGCAGCGCGGCTGGGGCTTGCCTGCCTCGCCGGCCGCGGCACCTGGAACAACCTGCGCGTCGCGGATCGTCCCGCGGTGCTCGAGCTGATGAACGGCGACGGCGAGGCGCGGTTCGCGATTCTTCACCGGCTCGACAGCGGCGTGGCGGACATCGAAATCGGCGGGCAGCGGGCGCGAGTGCCTCTCGCGCGGGTCGACCAGCGCTGGTTCGGCGAATATGTGCTCCTCTGGCGGCGGCCCGAGCTGGGATCCAATGTGATCCTGCCCGGGAGCCGGGGCGCGGACGTGCTGTGGCTGCGCCAGCGCCTCGCCGTCGCCGAGGGAAGAGAGCCGCCGGAGGACGGCGCCGCGCCGCTGTCGAATCTCTATGACGCGGAGCTCGCGGAGCGCGTGAGGCGGTTCCAGCGAAGCCGCTCTATTCACCAGGATGGAATAGCGGGGGCCGAGACCCTCATGCAGTTGAACACGGTGGTCAACGGCGATCAGGTGCCGCGGCTGACCGGGCCGGACGCCTGAGCGGGAAAACCGGCATGTCCTACATCCTGGATGCCTTGAAGAAATCGCAGCGTGAACGCGTCCTGGGCAGCATTCCGCATCTGGACACGCCGGCGCCCGATACGCAGAGCCGCCGCGGCCTGCGCTTCACGGCCATCGGCGCAACGGTGCTGGCCCTGATCGGCGCCGGCGTGCTGGCGGGCACGTTCCTGGGCCGGCAGGCGCGGGAAGCGCCGCTCCAGGAGGAATCGGCGGCCGCGCCGAGCCGCATCGGCGCAGCCGACGCCGAGGGATCGGGCTCCACCGCGACCGGGCCGCCCGTGCCGGTGGCCGCGCCGGGCCCCGGGCCGGTGCAGCACGAGCCCGCGGCGGACGAC
>Ga0326597_10006073_pt1 | contig 16609 bp, 17 predicted proteins | sample RVTome_12_FD_203789 | JGI IMG/M metagenome (GOLD analysis project Ga0326597, IMG submission 203789) | Soil microbial communities from uranium-contaminated site in the Upper Colorado River Basin, Wyoming, United States - RVT100D185 | ecosystem: Environmental > Terrestrial > Soil > Contaminated >...
TCTCGCTGCGCACCGTCGACGACGCCGAAGGCTGGCAATCCCGACGTTGATCTCGTGTCCGGCAACCGACCCGAAAACTCGGCCGCGGACCCGCCTCAAGGGGTTTTGCGACAGCCTGTCAGCGGTACATTCCGGGACCCACCGGGACGGGCCGGGACGCAACTCGCCAGACTCATAACCCGGAGGTCGCAGGTTCAAATCCTGCCCCCGCTACCAGATGGGACGGGACGACACCGTCCGGGACGTGACGGGACGCCACAAAGGCGTCCCGTTCGTCGTTTCAGGGGCGATCGCGGGGGTCAGAACCCGGAGGGCTGGTGGCTCCCTTGGCGCGCACCGGGCGGAACGACGACAGACGCGGATCATGGGTGCCGGATGGGTGCCAAGATTCTTCGGTGCCAGGCCCCGGCGACTCTGAGACCGGGCTCGCGCCTGTGCGAACCGCCGGCCGAGAACGCCCACAAGAAGGCGAAACCGATCGCCCCCTGCACGGCGCGTGTGGGAGATCAGCACGTGGCTGAGGCGATGGCCGCCAGCGACTCGACTGTCGGGCGTAGCTACCTCACTGGCGCTTCGTCACCGCCGACGAGGCCGCATGCGAGGATCGGTTAGGTGTCGTCCTAACGGTCCTGGCCGCCCCGGATTTCGTCGACGAGCTCCATGGGCAGGCCAATCATTGCCAACTGTCGGCGGACGAAGAAGTCAGCAACGTCGTTGAGCCCGACCGTGCCGCCGCGCCTGTACCAGTGCCACACACTCGTGTTCAGGCCTAGGACTGCACGTGCAAGCATCTGCGACTCGGCCTCGGGGATGATCCCCTGCTCCATACCGCGCACGAGGAACGTCGCCCAGGTCAGTTCCAGGTCCCGGGTCCGTTCTCGGGCCATTTGCCGGGCTTCCTCTTCCCGGGGCGAATTCCGAGGTACGCCCACTAGTTCCTGCTTCGAGACGAGGACCCGGAGCCGCAATACGCCGAAGTCATCGTGGTCGAACCCTGACCAAAGTGCGTCTACCAACCCGGTGCGATAATCCGTCGCCGCGCGCATCGCCTGTTCGTACTGGGTGCGAGTGTCCTCGAGGGCGTCTGCCATGATGACGTACAGGCAGTGCTGCTTGGACTCGAAATAGTGATAGAGCGCTGTCGACCCGATACCAACCGCCGTGGCGACGTCCGCCCACTTCGCGTCGTCATACCCGGTTCTCCCGAAGAGTTCCGTTGCCTCGGTCAAGATGGAAGCGCGCTTGCTGCGCGATGACCGAACCGACTTCGTCTTGTTTGCAGCGCCTGCAGGCAAAGGTGGAGTCACACGCTCTCCAGTGTGCCGGGGACCGACACGATATCAGGTCTGCCGAAATCCGCAGTCGTTGCGACTCGCGGATGGAGGTGGCGGGACCTTGCTCAATGCCTAATCTCGCCTTCCGTGGTGGCATGCGATGTGTCTTCTCGAATGATGGCGTGCAAGACGTGGGGCCCGAGTCGTGGAGGATTGCGTCGGACGGGGCATAGCCCCGGTTTGGAGCAATGAATTGACATCACTTCAGTTCATTGGCACCCTTCCTAGTAGTGCGTGGAGAACCAGGAGGTGACGCCGAATGATGGGGCCAACGCCAGCCACGGCCATCGTGGGCGTGGGATACTCGGATCTCTCGTACGAATCGGGGGTTTCGGTCCTCCAGTTGGCGCGAACAGCGACTGCGCGAGCGATCGAGGATGCCGGGCTTGCGGCCTCGGACATCGACGGGGTGGGAACCTTCTCGGTGGGTGACTCAGTGCCCGCTCAGGCGGTGGCCACCTCGCTGTCATGCGGGGAGTTGGGGTGGTGCGCGGACCTCTACCTTGGGGGACAGGCACCCGCCTACCTGGTGCTGCTTGCGGATGCGGCGATCAGGGCCGGACTCGCGACGTCCGTCGTTGTATTCCGGGCCATGAATGGCCGGAGTGGCATAAGGATCGGGAGGATGGATCCGCCCGACCGTCCTGCGTCGGTCAGTGATCGACTCGCCGCCGGCCTGGTTGCCTACCCGCAACTCGTGGCGATGTGGGCTCAGCGGTTCATGGTAGAGACAGGGGCGACCGAGGACGACCTGGCCTCGGTCGTCACCTCACAACGGTGGTACGCGGAGCGCAACCCACGAGCGATCGTCCGGTCACCGATCACGCGGGACGAGTACTTCGCCTCGCCGATGATTGCGTCGCCCTTTCGTGTGGCGGACTGCACGCGAGAAGTCGACGGTGCATGCGCCCTGGTCGTGACCTCGCTCGACCGGGCACGGCACCTGACGCGGGCACCGGTCGTGGTGGCCGGTGGCGCGTTCGCTGCTGGCCCGCGATCCGGGCGTGAGTTCGGTGACGTGCTGCTGTGGGACGACTATTCGAGGAACTGCATGGATTTCGTCGGCAAGAAGCTCTGGTCACGAACGGGACTGTCGGCACGGGATCTCGACGTGGCCGAGATCTACGACTGCTTCTCGTCCTCGGTACTCATGGCGCTCGAAGGCCTTGGGATCGTGCCGCGCGGTGAGAGTGGTGCGTTCATCGGGGCCGGCGAGACCCAGTTGGGGGGACAACTCCCAGTCAACACCCACGGTGGGCTCCTGTCAGAGGGATACATCCACGGGATGAACACGGTTGCCGAAGCCGTCCTCCAGATCCGGGGGGATGCCGGGGAGCGAACTGTCGAAGGTGCCGAGGTGGCTCTCGCCACGTCCGGCACGTTGATGGACGGCTCCGCGATCGTCCTCACACAGGATCGGTGACGATCGTGGAACAGCTACCGACCTCTCCACTGCTGATGCAGACGTGCGACGAATGCGGCCGCGCGTGGCGGACTCCCTTCGAGGGGTGTCCCTACTGCGGCGGTGAGCGCATCACGCCTCGCTTGAGCCGGGGGCGCGGCCATGTGTACTCGTGGGTCGAGACCCACCGCTCCTTTGACGGCGATCCGACTCGAGCCCTGCCTTACGTCGTCGTCGCCGTCGACCTCGATGAGGGAGCGCGGATCTTCGGCCGCTACGGGGCGGACCGAGTCCCGATGGCGGGTGAGCGGGTGGAGGCGCAAGACCCGGGGCCTGAGACCCATACAGCGTGGTTCGAACCTGCTGCGACTTCGGAAACACCATGACGACCTGGAAGGACAAACGAGTGGAAACCGATGACCTCGTACTGGCGACGACCCGCGAGGTGGCCGAAGGTCGGGTGGGCATCCTCACGCTGAACCGGCCCGACCAGCGGAACCCGTTGGACAACGCCACGCTGATGCGGCTCGAGACCCACCTTGACGGATTCCTCGACGACCCCGGTGTCCGTGCCGTGGTAATCACCGGCGCGCCCCCGGCGTTCTCGGCTGGCGGCGACCTGCGGGCGTACCTGGACCTGTACGAGGACGAGGCCTCCTTCCGAGACTTCCTGGCCCGGACGCATCGCATCTACAACAAGCTGGAGACCTCGAGGCTGTTCTCAATCGCGGCTATCAACGGCGTTTGCGTGGCAGGGGGCTTCGAGATGGCGCTCGCCTGCGATCTGATTGTCATGGCGGACCAGGCGCGGCTCGGGGATGCACACCTGAAGTTCTGGCAACTGCCCGGAGCGGGAGGAACGCAGCGGCTTCCACGAGCCGTCGGCTTCACAGCGGCCAAGCGCCTGCTGTATGGCGGCGAACTGCTCACGGCGAAGGAGGCCCATGGCCTTGGGTTGACGGCCGCGACCTTTCCGGCTGACGAGCTCATCGACGGTGCCGTGGAGCTGGCCGAACGGATCTCGGCGGTTCCGGAAGACACGATTGTCGCCATGAAGGGCCTGCTCCAGACGGCGGCGGAGGAGCCGCTCTCGATAGGCCTTCAGCAGGAAATCGAGACGGTCGTCGCCTACACCTCGGGGAACAACAGTTCCGGTTACGCGGGGCTGCTGCGGTTCCTCGATGAGGGATCGTCGAATGGTCCCCGCCACCGTGCGACGTCGAGCCAGCCAGGGGACGAGGCCGCCGTTCGGCCAGGATGACACTGGCGCCTACTAGAAGGCGCGGTGCAGCACGTGATGCCCCGCCTCGGCCCCGGCGGAGATGAGCGCTTCCGCCCCCGTGGCCTCCTGTGGGTCCATGGCCCCGGCTGCGGCCCGGGACGCGATCCCAGCACAGATCACCGAGATCTTGAAGTACGAGAAGGCGACGTACCACTGGATGTCGTCGAGTACGAGTCCCGACCGCTCGGCATAGCGATCGAGGATCTGACGACGGGTCGGGAAGCCCTCGGCCGACGTGGTCGGGGCCGCGATCCGCGCCGCGCGGAGGACCTCGTCGTCGTCCGCCTCCGTCCAGTACGCCAGCAGCAGGCCGAGGTCGGCAAGTGGGTCACCCAGCGTGCTCATCTCCCAGTCGAGGATTGCGACGACCTCGGGGTAGGAGGGGTGGAGGATGGCGTTGTCGAGTCGGTAGTCCCCGTGCACGACCGCGGCGGCCTGCTGTACGGGGATCCGCGAGCCAAGGGCCTCGGCGAGAGCGTCAACGATCGGCAGCTCAGACGATTGCGTCGCCTGCCACTGAGAGGACCATCGGCGCAGCTGGCGCTCCATGAATCCTGCTGGGCGCCCGAGGTCGCCGAGGCCAACCTCGGCTGGGGCCAGTTCGTGCAGGGCAGCGAGGACGTCGACGAGGTCATTGCCGATGAGTCGCCGGTCCTCTGGGCTGGTTGCGTAGCCGGGTGGAAGCTGGTCCCGGCACACGTGCCCGAGCACGCTGTCCATCACGTAGAAGGGAGTACCGAGTGGATTGTCGGTGGACAGATGCAGCGGGCGTGGCACCGGTACCGATGTGCGCTGCAGAGCTCGCATCACGCGGTATTCACGGACGACATCGTGCGCCGTGGGCAGCACGTTGCCAAGCGGCGGACGTCGCACGATGACCTGGCCGGCATCCGAACTCACCCGGTAGGTGAGGTTCGACTTCCCACCGCTGACTGGGGCCACGATGCAATCGCCCCAACGCCCGTCTCCGAGGGCCTCGGCAAGCAAACGGCCGACGACCCGCGGCGGGGCGCCGCTCTCGATGTTGTTCCTTGTCGCCACGAGATCCCCTCTGGTCGAGTTCCAAGAGTTCAAGATACTAAACTTAACTCAATTCTGTATAGTCTAAATGGAACTGAGTGCCTGCCCTTGCCAGATCGGGTGATCGCGGTATAGTTTAATTGAAGTCAGTTGTTGTTCGTCTCGCCTGATGTTCGGAAGGCGACTGGGCTGCCCGGGCGGCGGCGACGGTTTCGGCGACAACGTGGTGGTTTCGGAGCGAAAAGCACATGAGCACTCAGGGTGACCTTCCCATCTCGTACGTTGGCCGGCACGCCGTGGTGGCTGGCGGCGGGGGAGACGGAATGGGCGCTGCGGCGGCTCGGGTTCTTCGGGACCTTGGCGCCCGCGTGACAGCCCTCGACCTGAAGGAACCCGGGGTTGGAGGCGCCGACGCCTTCATCCGGACCGACCTGTCGTCGCCGCAGACGATCGACGAGACGGTGGACCGTCTCGAAGGCCCTGTCGACGCATTGTTCCACTGCCAGGGGGTCGCGGGCAGCCGCGAGGGCACGCCCCCCGGTCTGGTGATGGCGGTGAACTTCCTCGGCGTGCGGCATCTCACCGATCGCCTCATGCCGCAGATGCCACCTGGCAGCGCGGTCGTCTCGATCGCGTCGGCCGGAGGACTTGGGTGGCGATCGCGCCGCGCAGAGATCGACGAGCTGCTCGCGACGTCGGACTTCGACTCCGGCATGCGGTGGGTCGAGAAGCAGGCGGATGCGTTGCTCGCCCGTGCCTTTCCCGACACGTACGCCTTCTCAAAGCAGGCCCTGATCGCCTGGACCATGTGGCGGTGCGCAGACGCGGTACGCCAGGGGGTCAGAATGAACGTCACCAGCCCCGGGTCGACGCAGACCACCATGGAAGCCGAGTTTCCCGCGGACGGTGTGACGTTCATGAACCAGCCGAGCGGACGAGGCTCGACGCCTGAGGAGCAGGCGTGGCCGGTGGTTTTCCTCAACAGCCCGGCAGCGAGCTACGTGAATGGCGCCAACCTGGTCGTCGACGGCGGCAACAGCGCAGCCAGGACCTTCGGAGCTCTCGGCAAGAGCACGTGACTTTCAGGCACGCCAGCAGCGCGGAAGGAGTGATCGAGCGATGGATGAGAAGGACAAGGAACGAGTCCGGCAGCGGCTCTACGACTACGCACGGGCCATCGATGCCCGTGATTTCGAGCTCCTTGCGGAGTGCTTCACAGCCGACGCGCGCGCGAGCTATGGCGGCCAGGATGTCGGGCCGGGTCGAGAGGCCATCGTGGACTTTCTCCGCGGTGCTCTCACGTCACGTTCCAGCATGCACCTGCTGGCCAATATCCAGATCGAGGGTGATGGTCAGCGCGCCCGCACGACCTGCGAGACAATCGCCTACCACGTGGAGGAGGCCGACGGGTCCTCCCGGCTCACCACCCGGGGCCTCCACTACACGGACTCGCTCGTCGTGGAGGATGGCGAGTGGCGCATCGTCGAGCGCAAGCACATTGGCGTCTGGATGACGCACCAGCCGGTCCAGGATCTCCTACAAGCGGACGCCAACCAGTGGAGCCAGCCGTGACCAAGACCAGCATGACGCGCGCAGTCCGACTGAGCCACCCGCTTCTGCCGGAGGACGTGCAGGAACGGTTCCGCCGTGAAGGGCACTGGGAAGGGCGCACGCTCCCTGAAATTGTCGCGCACCACGTCGAGCAGGATCCAGATGCCCTGGCAATCGCTGGCCCGGCCTCGATGTCCTATGGCGAACTGTGGAACCGGAGCCGGCGACTCGCCGGTGGGCTAGCGGAGGCCGGCTTGCGTCCAGGCGATTGCCTGGTCGCCGTGCTCGACAACACGTGGCAGGGCGTCGTCCTCGAACTCGCAGCGGCAACCGCAGGACTCGTCTATGCCCCGCGATCGATGCACCTTTCCGCGACCCTGCTCCAGAACCTGGTCGAGCAGCTCGACGCCAAGGGCCTGGTGCTTCAGGCCGAGCTCCTCGACAAGCCGGACTGGGCGGACATCTGGAACGCCGGTGCCGAGTCGATGGCCGGACGCCGATTCGTGGTCAACAGTGAGGCTGATGTCGTTGGTTCGTCCACGCAAGTGGAGGCGCTGATGGACGAGGGTCCCTTGGCGCCCCCCGTGGAAGTTGATCCGCTTGCACCGTGCCTCGTGCTCGCGACGGGTGGAACGACTGGCGTACCGAAGAGCATCCTGCACTGCGCTGAGACACTCCTCTACGCCGTACGGCACTTTGGGACCGCATTCGGTCTGTCCGCTGACGACACCTTCGTTGCGTTCGCACCGTACGGACATGCAGGAGGATCGGTCTTCGACATCTACATGCCCCTGTACCACGGCGCGTCGATCCTGCCGATCGCGAGGTGGCAGGCTCGCGACGTCGCCGATCGCATCGGCCGATGGGGAGGCAACTTCTTCATCGGCATGGGAACGCACCTCTACGACCTGCTCGCCCTCGATCCACCACCCACACAGCAACTGAGTTCGGTGCGACGCATCGTGGCTGGCGCCGGGCCGGACACGCTGTTCATTGATACCCAAGAGCGCTTCGGTGTGGAGGTGTGCCGCGTCTACGGCTGTTCGGAGTGTCCGGGTCACGCGGTCGGGCGTGCGGAAGACCCCGACGAGATCCGGCTGCATCAGGACGGTGTGCTCTTCCCAGGCATCGAGCATCGGCTCTTGGACGTGTCCGGGGCCCCGGTAGCGCCCGGGGTCGCGGGCGAGTATCAGTGCCGTGGACCGAACCTGTTCATGGGCTACGCGGGACACCCCGAGCTGACCAGCGAAGCGGTAACCGAAGACGGCTTTTACCGCAGCGGCGACCTCCTCGTGCAGAGCACCGATGGCTACCTCTCGTGGGCCGGCCGGACGAAGGACATCATCAGGCGGGGTGGCCTGCAGATCGACCCACTCGAGATCGAGAACCTCCTGATGCGCCGTGACGACATCGCAGCCGCGGTTGTCGTCGGCCAGTCCGACGATCGACTCGGTGAACGCGCTGTCGTCGTGTCGGTATCGAAGGGCCCAGTTCGGCCAAGCCTCGAGGAGCTCTGTGACCACCTCCAGGACTGCGGCATTCCGAAGGCCAACCTTCCCGAGCGCCTGGTCTGGGCGAAGACGCTGGAGCGGACCGCGGTCGGCAAGTTCCACAGGGTCGAGATCCGGCGCCAACTGGAGGACCTCGCCGTTGACGCCACGACCCTGGATTCGAAGTAGGCATGTTGACCCGTCCCACGTCCCACAAGGAATGCGCATGACTGCTGACGTCCGACACACCTGGTACTTCGAGGACTTCGAGGTGGGTCACACGACCACCACCATGGGGCGGACCGTCACCGAGGCCGACCTCGTGAACTTCGTCGGTTTCGGCGGCCTCTTCGAGGAGATCTTCGTCAACGCCGAGTACGCCAAGCGGGCCACCATCTTCGAGGCGCGAGTCGTCCCGGCAATGCTGATCCTCACCGTCGCCGAGGGCCTGTACATCCAGTCCGGCCACACCCACAACGGACGGGCATTCCTCGGCCTGGACGGACTGCGTCTCGTCGCCCCCGTGGTCTGCGGGGACACCGTCAGTGTCGACGTGACGGTGCAAAGCGCGCGAGCGTCCAATAGCCGTCCGGACCACGGGATCGTCGTCCTCGACCACCGAGTGCGAAACCAGCGAGACGATGACGTCATGACCTACCAGACGACCCGGCTGATCGCCGGGCGCGGCGCACCTCGCGATACCTGACAGGTAGCGAGTTCACCCCACCCACACGACAAGGAGAGACTCCATGGGTGACCATGAAAAGAAGGTCGTACGCGACTGGATCGAGAGCGTGCACGGCGGCGCGGAGGACGTCTGGACAACGTTCCAGAAGTACTTCCACGACGATGCCACGTGGAAGCTCATCGGCACTACACCACGATCGGGCGAGTTCAAGGGCCTCAAATCCATCAAGGAGGACTTCCTCGACGTCGGGCGCCGGGGCGACGGTCGGGAGGGGCCATCGGTCCAGGGGCTCAGCTCGGAGTTCGGCATTCGGCTTGAAATCGACGACATCCTCGACATCGAGGATGGCCGCGTGCTCGTGCTGTGCCGGTCGGTCGGGGCAGGCCGCAACGGGGTCGCCTACGACAACGAGTATGCGTGGATCATCGGCGTCCGTGGAGACAAGATCGAGTCCATGTACGAGTTCTGCGACACGGTCTGCATCGAGGAGGCTCACTTCGACAAGAAGTTGGTCCCTCGTGGCACCACCGAGCCGGTCTACGCCACCTGAGAGTGAGCACGCCGATGCCCGAGACGACGATGTCGTCAACCGGTGAGGTCGAGGCGACACGCAATGCCGCCCGAGCACTGGTCGCCGATCTCGACCCGAACACAACCGACCGGGTTGTGTTCCTTAGGGAGCAGTTCGACCGGGGGTTGGCCTGGGTCCACTATCCGGTCGGGATGGGCGGCCGCGACGCAGACCCATCGCTCCAGGTGGTCGTCAATCAGGAATTGGCACTTCTCGGCGCGCCGGACAATGCGCCACACCGAAATGTGATCGGGCTCGGAATGGCGGCACCGACACTGCTACGCGTGGGCACGCCCGAGCAGCAGCGGCGCTGGCTACGTCCCTTATGGACCGGTGAAGACATCTGGTGCCAGCTGTTCAGCGAACCCGACGCTGGCTCCGACCTCGCTTCGCTCGCGACCCGAGCGGTTCGCGATGGCGGCGACTGGGTGGTCAACGGGCAGAAGGTATGGACCTCACTCGCCCACGATGCCCGTTGGGCCCTGCTGGTGGCACGCACCGACCCGGATGTGCCCAAGCACCAGGGACTGACCTACTTCGTCTGTGACATGCAGGCAAAGGGGGTCGACGTGCGATCCCTGAGGCAGCTGACGGGCGAGTCGGAGTTCAGCGAAGTCTTTCTGGAAGACGTGCGCATCCCGGACGAGTACCGAGTCGGTGACGTGGGAGATGGCTGGCGGGTGACCCAGACAACGCTCATGAACGAACGTATGGCCATCGGGGGCGCCGCTGATCAACGTGAGTCCGGTCAGCTGGCGCACCTGCTGGACCTCTGGCGCACTCGACCCCAGGTGCGCCACGCGGGCGCTCACGACCGCCTCCTCCAGCTGTGGGTCACAGCAGAAGCCGTGCGGCTTACCGGCGTACGTCTCCGCCAACGGCTCGCATCCGGGCAGCCTGGACCCGAAGCATCGGGTCTCAAGCTCGCGCAGGCCGAATTGGACCAGGCCGCGACCAGTCTCGAACTCGAACTTCTCGGCGGGGACGGTCTCCTCTACGACGACTGGACAGATCGCCGTCCCGACCTCGATGCGGCCAGGACTCGGCTGGCGGGCTACCGCTACCTGCGCGCACGCGCCAACTCCATCGAGGGCGGAACCTCGGAGATCATGCGCAACATTATCGCCGAGCGTGTGTTGGGCATGCCGGCCGAACCGCGAGCCGATGTCGGTATCCCATGGCGGGACGTGCCGCGATGACGGACCCCACGTCGACGCTCACGAACATGCAGTACACCGACATCGAGGACGAGCTGCGCGTCACTCTGCGTGCTGCGCTGGAGCGCCACGCTGACTGGGGCCACGTACTGGCCAGACTGGACGATGCACCGATCGCCGACATCGCACTCTGGGACCGTCTGGCTACCGAGCTGTCTCTCTGCGGACTCCCCGTGCCCGTCGATCGCGGCGGTGCTGGAGCCACGTGGCGGGAGGTCGCCGTCGTACTCGAAGAGCTTGGCCGCTGCGTCGCGCCGGTCCCGTTCCTTGGCTCATCGGTGCTGGCCATCGCGTCCCTGTTGGACGTGGACGACGAGCTACTTCCCGAGGTCGCAGCCGGGGCACGGACGGCCGCGCTCGCCGTCCCGCTCTCCACACCGTCCTGGCTGCAGCCAACAGTCACGGTCGAGGCGCACTCGGGACGGCTCGTTGGAACCATCCCGCTGGTCGCGGACGCCGAACTCGCAGACACCATCCTGGTACCGACGCGCGACGGTTTGTACGTCGTGAATTCGACGGCAGCCGGGGTCGAACGGCGTCCCGTGGTCTCCCTGGACATGACGCGCCAGCTCCACGATCTGGAACTCGCGAATGCCGCTGGTCGACGCGTAGCTGACGAGCGGGCGACCGGGCAGCTCATCACCAGGTCGCGCACGCTTGCAGCGGCACTCCTGGGATCCGAGCAGGTGGGCATCGCCGACAGGTGTCTGCAGATGACCGCGGAATATCTCCGCACGCGCTACCAGTTCGGTAGGGTGTTGGGTTCGTTCCAGGCGCTGAAGCACCGCCTTGCGGACCTGTCCGTCATCCTCGATCAGGCCCGGTCCGTGGCGCGACATGGGGCCGCAACCGCAGCAGAGAGCGAGGACCCCCGCCAACTCGAGATCTCGGCCAGCATGGCGCAGAGTCTCTGTGGCGAAGTGGCCGTCCGAGCAGCTGAGGAGTGCATCCAACTCCATGGGGGCATCGGCTTCACCTGGGAACACCCCGCACATCTGTTACTCAAGCGTGCAAGGGCCGACTTGGTCGCCTTCGGCACGCCACGCGACCACCGCCTTCGGCTCGCCGAGCTGGTCGACCTCCCGGGCGAGAGGTTGCCCTCGCCAGCCTCCCGCGAGGAGGTGATTGCGTGATTGACCTTACGGCAACCTGCACGGTCGTGACCGGCGGGAACGGAGGCGTTGGCCTAGGGCTTGCGAACGGGATCGCACGCGCCGGGGGTGACGTCGCGGTGTGGGCGAGAAATCCCGAGAAGAGCCAGGCCGCCGTTGCGGAACTCTCCTCTCACGGCATCGTCGCGCGTGCGTTCCGTTGCGACATCGCGGACCGACCAAGTGTCGACCGCGCCCTCGAAGAGACAGTCGACTCGTTCGGCAAGGTCGACGCGCTCTTCGCCAACGCAGCGATCGCGGATCAGCGCCCCTTCTTGGACACCGGAATCGACGACTGGCAGCGCGTGCTGGCCGTCAACCTCGATGGAACCTTCCACACCACGCAAGCCGTCGCGAGGCATCTCGTCCACCGAGGGGAGGGAGGCTCGATCGTCATCGTCTCGTCGATGGTCGCGCGGTATGGCGCGGCAACGCAGGCGGCCTACGCCGCAAGCAAGGCGGGGCTGGTCTCCCTCGGGAAGACCCTGGCCGTCGAGCTGGCCAAGTACCGGATCCGGTCCAACGTTCTCCTGCCCGGATGGGTGGAGACGCCAATGAACGCCCACCTCCGCCAGGATGAACGCTTCCTGCAGGCAACCACAAATCGAACACCCGTCCGCCGGTGGGGCCAGCCCCAAGACCTACACGAGGTCGCTGCCTTCCTCGCGTCAAGAACCCCGCTCTTCCACACCGGCACCGAGACCGTGATCGACGGTGGCTACTCCATCTACTGAGGCACTACACATGGACATCCAAGGAACGGTCGCGCTGGTGACCGGTGCGTGCTCCGGACTCGGGGCCGCTACCGCACGGCGGCTCGCCTCAGCAGGCGCGCACGTCGTCGGCGTCGACCTGGACCTCCCGCCCGACGATGTGCAGCGCGCCGAAAAGACTGGGGCCATCCAGTTCGAGCAGGCAGACGTCACCCAGCCTGAAGACATCATGCGGGCGATCGAGCGTGGCCGAGGGCATGGGCCACTACGGATCGTTGTCAACTGCGCCGGGATCGGCACGCCTGGACGAACGATCGGACGAAACGGTCCACTCGACCTCGACCAGTTCCGCCGAATCCTCGAGGTCAACCTCCTCGGAACCTTCAACGTCGTCCGGCTGGCTGCAGCCGAGATGTTGCGCGACGACCCCGCCGGAGAGGAACGCGGCGTCATCGTCAACACGTCGTCTGTCGCCGCCTTCGACGGGCAGATCGGGCAAGCCGCGTACTCCGCATCCAAGGGAGGCGTCGTGGGCATGACACTGCCGTTGGCTCGCGACCTGGCGGAACACAGCATCCGGGTGATGACAATTGCCCCGGGAATGTTCTCCACTCCGATCCTCGAAGTCCTTCCCGATGCGGCCCGTGCCTCTCTCAGCGCCCAAGTTCCCCACCCGTCGCGCCTGGGCGATCCCCGCGAGTTCGCGGAGCTCGTGGCACACATCGTCGAAAACCCAATGCTCAACGGGGAAACGATCCGCCTCGATGGCGCCCTGCGGATGTCCCCGCGCTGAACCCGTCCCCGACCACACCCTCAGACTCCAGAAGGACAAGACATGCGCAGTGCAGTGATCGTCGATGCCGTTCGCACACCGTCGGGTAAGGGAAAGCCCGGTGGGGCGCTCTCCTCGCACCACCCTGTGGAGCTGCTCGCCCAGACCCTGCAGGCGCTTGTCGCGCGGACAGATCTCGACCCGGCGTCCATCGACGACGTCATCGCGGGGTGCGTCTCTCAGAGCGGTGAACAGACCCTCAACGTCGCTCGGAATGCGCTGCTCGCCGCTGGGCTGCCCGAGTCGGTCCCCGGTACGACGGTCGACAGGCAATGCGGGTCGAGCCAGCAGGCCGCACACTTCGCGGCTCAGTCGGTCATCGCGGGAGCCTGCGACATCGCCATCGCGTGCGGTGTCGAGTCGATGAGCCGTGTTCCGATGGGGGCAAGCTCACAGGGGCAGCAGCCGCAAGCACCGCTGGTCCGGCGCTACCCGGATGGGCTGGTGGGCCAGGGGATCTCGGCCGAGTTGATCGCTGCACGTTGGAAACTCGATCGCGAGCAACTCGACGAATACGCAGCTCGCTCCCATCGCCTGGCGGCCGAACACGCAAAGTCGGGCGCCTTCGACCGTGAGCTCGTCCCGGTCACCGCACCCGACGGGACGGTGACCAGCGAGGACGAGACAATTCGCCCATCCACAACGGCAGAGGGGTTGGCCGAGTTGCAACCATCCTTCGTTGATGGCGATCTCGGGGAGCGGTTCCCCGAGATCGGCTGGTCCATCACCGCCGGGAACTCGTCGCCCTTGACCGATGGAGCGTCAGCCATCCTCGTGATGTCGGAGGAGCGAGCCGAGCAGCTCGGGATCCGTCCACGGGCTCGCTTCCACGCGTTCGCCGTGGTGGGCAGCGATCCACTCCTGATGCTCACTGGACCGATCCCTGCGACCGAGCGCGTGCTTGCCCGTGCCGGCCTGACCATCGATGACATCGACGCCTTCGAAGTGAACGAGGCGTTCGCCCCCGTCCCGCTCGCCTGGCTCCACGACACCGGGGCTGATCTGTCCCGACTGAACCCCCGTGGCGGGGCGATCGCCCTCGGGCACGCACTCGGCGCCTCAGGAACACGACTCATGACGACCTTGCTCAACCACCTCGAGGACACGGGAGGCCGATTTGGCCTTCAGACGATGTGCGAGGGCGGGGGAATGGCAAACGCCACCATCATCGAACGACTGTGAGACCTGCCGTGACACTGCGCTTCGACTTCACCGAACGGACCGTCATCGTCACCGGGGGCGCGAAGGGCATAGGTCGGGCGATCGCCGATGCGTTCCTGCACGCCGGGGCCCACGTCAGCGTGTGGGACCCTGGGGTTTCAGCCGACTCCCCGACGGAGCCGCGGTGGCAGGGCCAGCAAGTGGACGTGGCAGACCCCGAACAGGTTGACCGGGCGATGTCGTCGGTCGTGGAATGGACCGGGCGCGTCGACATCGTCGTCAACAACGCCGGGATCGCTCGCGACGCTGTGGTCTGGAAGATGGACGACGCGGACTGGCGCGACGTGATCGGCGTGCATCTGTCTGGGACCTTTCACGTCACACGGGCTGCCGTCCCGCACATGCGCGATGCGGGTTGGGGACGTGTCATCAACGTCACCTCGTACACGGGGATGCATGGCAACGTCGGTCAGGCCAACTATGCGGCCGCCAAGGGCGGGATCATCGGTTTCACGAAGTCCGTGGCCAAGGAAGGCGCACGCTTCGGGATCACCGCGAATTCCATTTCCCCAAACGCGATGACGGACATGGTCGCCGCTGTGCCTCCGGATCGTCTCCAGGCCATGACCGCGGAGATCCCGCTCGGTCGCTTCGCTGACGCCGCGGAGATTGCCCCCGGCGTGCTCTTCCTCGCATCCGAGGAAGCCGCATATATCACGGGAGCCGTCCTCCCTGTGGACGGCGGCGTCTCGATGTGAGGTGCTGCATCGCGCACGCCTTCCGACCTATTGTCCGAGGACCGTCGTGCGGGGCGGTGGGGCGAGTCAACGGCCTAGCCAGCGCCATCCGCCGTGTGTATTCTATTGAAGTGACCTCAATTTTGGTGAGAGCCTTCGCCTGGGATGAAGGCCGACGACGCTGGCGAGAAGAGGCGTCCACAACCTCGGGGTCGATCGCGACTCAACGGACAGGGAGACGACCCCATGACGACACTGCGAATTCATGGCCTCTCAAAGCGCTTTGCGGGCAAGCCTCCAACCGTCGCCATCGATGATCTGAGCCTGGAGATCCAGGACGGAGAGTTCGTTGTCCTTCTGGGGCCGAGCGGCTGCGGGAAGACGACGACTTTGCGCTGTCTAGCCGGGCTGGAAACACCAGACACTGGTCGCATCTCATTTGGTGACCAGGATGTCTTCGACTCTTCGACACGCCTGAACCTCAGCCCCGACGGTCGCAGCATCGGGATGGTGTTTCAGTCCTACGCCCTGTGGCCGCACATGACGGTTCGCAAGAACATCGCCTACCCCATCAAGGCCCGGAAGCGACAGGATGCTCACGGCTGGGTCGAGGAGATGGCCGAGCTCGTCGACTGCGTCGATCTCCTCGATCGCTACCCCGCTGAACTCAGCGGGGGACAGCAACAGCGCGTCGCCCTAGCTCGCGGTCTTGTTGCCCGCCCGGGTGTCATCTTCTTCGATGAACCGCTGAGCAACCTCGACGCCCGCCTAAGAGACGCTGTTCGTGCCCACATTCACGAACTTCACGGTCGCCTGGGCTTCAGCGCCGTCTACGTGACGCACGACCAGGAGGAAGCACTCGCACTCGCCGACCGGCTGGTCATCATGCGCAAGGGCCGGGTGGAACAGGTCGGGACACCAGAGGAGGTGTTCGAGCAGCCCGTATCCGAATACGTCGCCGACTTCATCGGGATGGCGAACCGCCTTCCACTCGAACGGCAGGGGACTGGCCTTGTCGTCGGCGACAGCCGCGTCGACGGCAACGTGTGGTTTGACGACGAGCAGGGCGGCGTCGTTGCGCGCCTGCGGGCAGATGACGCGCTCATCGCGCCGACCCCTGCGGACTTGCCATCAGGCTTGATCAGCTGTACGGCCACCGTGATCGACTCGCAGTTCGGTGGCCGCCACATGGACGTCTGGATCCGCATAGGGGAGGAGCGGGTCCATGTTCGGGTGTCAGCGTCCTCGTACCGCGGGTGGGCGCGCTCGCTGGACCCCGGACAGTCGGTTGTGTTCGCCTTCTCTGCCGCCGATGCTCGGTACTTCGGTCAGGACGGATTGCGTCTCGTTGAGGGCACAGGTGTCCGATACGACGAGCGGGACGTGCTCGCGTAGGCGGTGGTCGGCCAGGACGCCGGCTCCCATGCGGGAGGATGAGGGGCTTGACCACTCGGAACGGG
>Ga0326597_10006074_pt1 | contig 16608 bp, 16 predicted proteins | sample RVTome_12_FD_203789 | JGI IMG/M metagenome (GOLD analysis project Ga0326597, IMG submission 203789) | Soil microbial communities from uranium-contaminated site in the Upper Colorado River Basin, Wyoming, United States - RVT100D185 | ecosystem: Environmental > Terrestrial > Soil > Contaminated >...
GATGGCGCTGCTTGGTGGGCAAACGCGGCCCTACTGTCAGCGCCGGAGGTCTCCACGATGTCGAGCGCTCAACGGACGGGTCCAGGCGCCGCCCCGACCGACGATCCGAGCGGCCGGTCGGAACCCGTGCCGATCGTCGCCACGCTCCCACCGGGACCCCGCGAGCGCCTCCTCGCCCTCGTGACGCGACGCGAGCTCGATGCCGGCGCGACGTTCATGCATGAAGGCGACGTCACGGCGTCGATGTCGATCATCGTTCGCGGCCGGATCGCCCTCCGGCTGCGCGTCCCCGAGCGCGGCGCGGTGACGATCCTGACCCTCGATCCGGGCGACATCGTCGGCTGGTCCGCGATCGTGCCGCCCTACCGGGCCACCACGAGCGCGACGACCCTCGAGCCGACCGAGCTCGCCACGATCGCGGCTGAGGAGCTGCGCGCGATCCTGACCTCGGATGCCGAGGTCGCCGCCGCCTTCCTGCCGCGGGTGATGGAGACGATCGCGGCCCGGGTGGAGGCGACGCGCGACCAGCTCCTCGACCTCTTCCGCGGCGTCGAGGTCGATCCGTGGTGATCGGCCCGGACACGATCGCGACGACGCCCACCCAATTCCTGCCGCGCCACCGATTCGACGACCTCGTCGAAGCCCTCGGCGAGGGTGGCCGTCGGGTCGTGGGCCCCACCATCGCCGACGGCGCGATCGTCTTCGCCGACCTGGCCGGCCACGAGTCCCTGCCGGCCGGCTGGACGCTCCAGACCTCCCCCGGTCGCGCTCTCCTGGAGCGCCTGCCGGACGGGCCGCGCGAGTCCCGCACCTTCCAGTACCCGGTCTCGGGCGAGGGGATCAGGCGCTTCACGTTCCCGAGCCGCGTCGACGCCCTCGCCATGGAGACCGCCGAGGACGGCACGGTCCGGGTCCGGGTGGCGGCACCCGCAGAGCCCATGCCGCTCGCCGTCGTCGGCGCCCGGGCCTGCGACCTTGCCGCGCTCGCCGTCCACGATCGCGTCCTGGTCGGCGGCCCGGCAATCGATCCCGACTACGCGGCCCGCCGACGCGACCTGCTCATCGTCGCCGTCGAGTGCGCCCTCGCCGGGAGCACCTGCTTCTGCGCCTCGATGGGCACCGGCCCCGAGGTGACGGCGGGCGCCGACCTCGTCCTCAACGAGCTCGACGACGGGTTCGTCGTCCGGGCGCCGACGGCCGCGGGCGAGCGGGTGCTCGCGACGCTCGGCCTGGCGGCGGCCGGCCCGGACCGGGCCACGACCGCCGCCGCACAGACGGCCGCCACGCGTGCGGCGATGGGCACGACCGCCATCCCCGCCGACGCTCGGTCGCTCCTCCTCGCGAACCTGGAACACCCGCGCTGGGACGCGGTCGCCGAGCGCTGCATCGCCTGCGCCAACTGCACCCTCGTCTGCCCGACCTGCTTCTGCACCGGCCTCGAGGTCGGCTCCGGCTTCGATGGTGCGGCGTCGAGCGCAACGAGGACCTGGGACTCCTGCTTCACGGAAGGCTTCGCCCAGATCGCCGGCGGCAGCTTCCGGCCACGCCACCGCGACCGTTACCGACAGTGGCTGACCCACAAGTTCGCGACCTGGTGGGACCAGTTCGGCACGTCCGGCTGCATCGGCTGCGGGCGCTGCGTCGCCTGGTGCCCGGTCGGCATCGACGTCCGGGCCGAGCTGAACGCGATCGCGGAGACGGCACCGACGCCGGCTCCCATCGCAGTACCCGCGCGCGACACCGTGGAAGCAGCCGATACCGGCCTCGCTCCTCTCGAGTTCTCACCCGCGACGGTCGTCTCGGTGATCCCCGAGACCGCCGATACGACGACGCTGCGCCTGGCGACGGACGACCCCCGGATCCTGGCCGGCCTGCCGGGCCAGTTCGTGATGGTCGGCGTCCCCGCCTTCGCGATCCCGCCGATCTCGATCTCGCGCTTCCACCCCGACGGCCTCGAGCTGACGATCCGCGCCGCCGGCGCCGCGACGAGCTTCCTGACGAAGCTCCGGAAGGGCGCCGCGCTCGGCCTGCGGGGACCGCTCGGTCGGGGCTGGCCGGTCGCGGACGCGGCCGGCCGTGACCTCGTCATCGTCGCCGGGGGCATCGGTCTCGCGCCATTGCGCCCGGTCATCGATGCCGTCCTCCGCGACCGCGATCGTTACCACGACGTCCGGATCTACCTCGGGGCACGGACGCCGCGCGACCGCCTCTTCGTCGAGGAGATCGATGCCCTCGCCGCGAGCGACGACGTCCTCGTCCGGGTGACCGTTGACCGTGCCGGGCCGGAATGGCTCGGCCGGGTCGGGATCGTGACCCAGCTCTTCAAGTCGGTCCGCGGCACGGGCGCCGACGCGACGGCCTTCATCTGCGGCCCGGAACGGATGATGGCCGCGACCGCCGACGTCCTCGGCGACCTCGGGGTCCCGCGAGAGCACACCTGGGTGACCCTCGAGCGGCACATGGAGTGCGGCGTCGGGCTGTGCGGCCACTGCCAGCTGGGGACCCGGTTCGTGTGCAAGGACGGCCCCGTCTTCAGCGTCGCCGAGCTCGGCGAGGATCTCCGGCGGGAGGGCCTGTGATGGACGTCGCGATGCGCGCCGGGGCCGCGGCCGCCACGGCCGGCCCGAACCACGCCACCGGCCGCAGCGCCGCCACCCGCCGGCCTCGAGTCGGGGTCGTCAAGTTCGCCTCGTGCGATGGCTGCCAGTTGACGATCCTCGACGTCGAGGACCACCTCCTCGAGATCGCCGAGCGCTTCGAGATCGTCGAGTTCGCCGAGGCGACCTCGCGTCGCTCGTCGGGACCATTCGACGTCCTCCTCGTGGAGGGCTCCATCTCCACGCCCGAGCAGGCGGTCGAGATCGCCCGCCTCCGGGCGGAGGCGAAGCTCCTCGTCGCGATCGGAGCGTGCGCCACCGCAGGCGGCATCCAGGCCCTCCGGACAGCCGCCGAGCACGAGGCGTTCCGGGCCGCCGTCTACCCGGTGCCCGCCTACGTCGATTCCCTCGCCACCGCCCGGCCGATCTCGGAGTTCGTCCATGTCGACGCCGAGCTTCGCGGCTGCCCCATCTCCCCGGAGCAGCTCGTCGAGGTGCTCGTCTCGCTGACGACCGGCCGCCGGCCGCAGCTGCCCGACCAGGCGGTCTGCCTCGAGTGCAAGCGGCGCGGAATCCCCTGCGTCGTCGTGGCCCGCGGCCTGCCCTGCCTGGGCCCGGTGACGCGGACGGGCTGCGGCGCGATCTGCCCGGCCTTCGGGCGCGGCTGCTACGGCTGCTTCGGGCCGCGGGAGCAGGCCAACACGGCCGGCTACGCGGCCGCCCTGGTCTGGCAGGCAGCCAATCCGGCGGGCGACGACCCGAATGCGCCGATGCCGCCCCCCGACTCGCGCCGGCCCGTCGACGAGGCCGACGTCGGGCGCCTGTTCGCGGGCTTCAACGGCGCTACGGCGCCGATGCGATCGATCACGGACAAGCTCGGCGGCCGGCCCGTCATGCCCCTCCGGGCGACGCTCGCCTCGCCGCCCGAGACGCTCCTTGGAGGCCCGCCCCGCTGGGGCGCGATGCCCGCGGACACCATCAAGTCGGAGGATCCCGATGGGCCACGGGGGTGACCTCCGGTTCCAGGTCGAGAACCTGACCCGCGTCGAGGGCGAGGGCTCGCTCCACCTGCGTGTTCGCGACGGCGTCGTCGAGGAGGCCCACCTCGCGATCTTTGAGGCGCCCCGCTATTTCGAGGCGCTCGTCGTCGGCCGGACGCCGGACGAGGTCATCGACATCGTCGCCCGGATCTGCGGCATCTGCCCGGTGGCCTACCAGATGAGCGCGGTCCACGCGTTCGAGGACCTCTTCCACGTCGCGGTCCATCCCCAGGTCCGCGCCCTCCGCCGGCTCCTCTACTGCGCCGAGTGGATCGAGAGCCACGCCCTTCACATCTACCTCCTCCACGCGCCCGACTTCCTGGGCTATCCGAGTGCCATCGAGCTGGCGAGAGACCAGCGGGAGCTGGTGAACGGCGGCCTCCGCCTCAAGAAGGCCGGCAACCATCTCCTGTCGGTCCTCGGCGGGCGGCCGATCCACCCGGTGAGCGTCCGGGTCGGCGGCTTCTCGCGGATGCCCGACCGGGCCGAGCTCGTCGCCCTTCGACCGAGCCTCGAGGAGGCGCTTGCCCTGTCCCAGGCGACGGTCGACGTCGTCACCGGCCTGGAGGCGCCGGCGTTCGAGCGCGAGCCGCGGCTGGTGGCGCTCAAGCACCGCAGCGAGTACCCGCTCAACGACGGCCGAATCGTCTCGAACGACGGGGTCAACCTCCGCGCCTCGGACTGGGGCAAGGCCTTCCACGAGGTCCAGGTGCCGTGGTCGAACGCCCTCCAGGCGCGGGCGGGTGATGGCCTGCCCTACCTCCTCGGGCCGGCGGCTCGCGTCGTCCTTGCCGGCGAGCAGCTGCACCCCCTCGCGAAGGAGGCGCTCGTCCGGACCGGGGCGCTCGAATCGATCCGCCGCAACCCCTACAGGAGCATCGTCGCCCGGGCGATCGAGCTGGTCCACGTCTGCGCCGAGGCCCTCGACATCATCGATGCGTACGTGAAGCCGGAGGCCCCCGCGGTCGCCGTCACGCCGCGGCCGGGCATCGCCGCCTGGGCCACCGAGGCGCCCCGCGGCCTCCTCTTCCACCGCTACGTCGTCGGCGACGACGGCAAGGTCGCGGCGGCCACGATCGTGCCACCGACGTCCCAGAACCAGGCCGCGATCGAGGCCGACCTCGCGACGTTCGCGCCGGCCGTCCTCGACCTCCCGATGGGCGAGGCGACCCACCGCCTGGAGCAGCTCATCCGTTCCTACGACCCCTGCATCTCGTGCGCGACGCACTTCCTCGATCTCAGCGTCGAGGACGCCGGATGAGCGCCCGGGCGCCGGATCTCCGCATCCTCGTCTGCGGAACGGCCGACCGGGGCGACGACGGAGCCGCCCTCGCGGCAATCTCGCACGTCCTGCCCGAGCTGCCCGAGCTGCTCCGTGGCCGGGTCGAGGTGCGCCGCTGCCAGCAGCTCGACGTCACCGATCTCCTCGACATCGGGGTGGGGGAGGCGGTCGTCGTCGTCGACACCGTCGTCGGGGTCCAGCCTGGCCAGGTCATCACGATGTCGCTCGAGGAGCTCGCCCGCCGTCCGGCCGGTGTCGCGCCGCGCTCCTCGCACGCCCTCTCGGTCGACGACGCGCTGCTCATCGCCGAGGTCGTGCGGGGCAGCCTGCCGGTCGGCACATTCGTCGGCATCGGCGGCAAGTGGTTCGGCTATGGCGAACGCTTCTCGCGCTCGGTCAAGGGCAGCCTGCCCGCCTTCGCCATCGCGATCCGCGCCGCCATCGAGGAGCTCCTGGTCGTCGCCCGCTGATGTAGGTCAGGCCGGGCGCTCGAACCAGGCTGCGCCATCCGGTTGCAGCGTGTGTCCATCGAGCTGGGTGCTCGCGAGGACGACCCGCGCGCCCGGCGGCAGGTCGATCGAGCGTGGCGAGAGGTTGACGGCGCAGCGGAGACCGCCCCCGCGTTCGAAGAGGAGCGTCCCGGCCGGGCCCGGCTGCCAGCGGAACGCGTCGGTCGCGAGGCCGGGATGCTCGCGCCGGATGCGCAGGGCGGCGCGATACAGCGACAGCATCGAGCCGGGGTCGCGGGCCTCGGCCTCGGCGGTCAGCGTGCGCCACGAGGCCGGTTGCGGAAGCCACGGGTGTGAGCCCCCGGGCCCGAACTCGAACGGCGTGGCCTCGCCGGCCCAGGGGAGCGGCACGCGGCAGCCGTCCCGACCGCGGATCGTGTGGCTGGAGCGGGACCAGATCGGGTCGTCGAAGACCTCGGGCGGCAGGTCCAGGACCTCGGGCAGGCCCAGCTCCTCGCCCTGGTAGAGGTAGGCGCAGCCGGGCAGGGCCAGCATCAGGAGAATCGCCGCCCGCGCCCGGCGCGTGCCGAGCGCGAAGTCCGACTCCACCGCCCCGAGGGGCTCCCGATGGCGGCGCTCGGTCGACGACCGGCCGAACCTCGTCACGTGGCGCATCGCGTCGTGGTTCGAGAGGACCCAGCTCGAGGGCGCGCCGACCTCGCGATGGGCCTCGAGGGTCGCGTCGATGACCGTCCGGAAGGACGACGCCGACCAGGGCGAGGCCATGAACCCGAAGTTGAACGCGGCGTGGAGGGCGTCCGGTTTGAGGTACTCGACGAGACGAACCGGGTCGTCCACGCCGACCTCCCCGAGGAGGATCCGGCCGCCGTCGTAGCGGTCCGCCACCCGCCGCCAGGAGCGGTGGATCTCGTGGACGCCCGGCCGATCCCAGTGGGGGTGCTCACCCGGCGGGAAGGGCGCTCCGGCGAGGTGCTCGTCGGGGATGTCGGGCAGGCCCTCGGCCTTGACGAGGGCATGGGCCACGTCGATCCGGAAGCCGTCGACGCCGCGATCGAGCCAGAACGCGAAGATCCCCTCGAACTCCGCGCGGACCTCGGGATTCGCCCAGTTCAGGTCGGGCTGCTCGGGGGCGAAGACGTGGAGATACCACTGGCCGGGCCGGCCGTCGGGCTCGGTGACGCGAAGCCAGGCGTCGCCGCCGAAGACGCTCGGCCAGTTGTTCGGCGGCTCGGCGCCGCCCGGGCCGCGTCCGTCGGCGAAGACGTAGCGGGCGCGAGCCGGGGACCCGGAGCCGCCGGCGACCGCTGCCTTGAACCAGGGGTGCTGGTCCGAGGTGTGGTTCGGGACGATGTCGATGAGCACGCGCAGGCCGAGCTCGTGGGCCTCGTGAACGAGCGCTTCGGCATCCTCGAGCGTCCCGAAGCGAGGATCGATCGCCCGGTAGTCCGCGACGTCGTAGCCGCCGTCGGCCATGGGCGAGGGATACCAGGGCGTGATCCAGATGGCATCGACGCCGAGGTCCCGGAGGTAGGGCAGGCGGGCGCGGATCCCCGCGATGTCGCCGGTCCCGTCGCCGTCGCCGTCGGCGAAGCTCCGGATGTAGATCTCGTAGACGACTGCCCGCCGCCACCAGTCGCTGGCAGGTGCGACCCTGCCCGATCGAGCGCCCGCCGCCATGACCTCGTGCACCCACGCAGGTTAACCGGTTTACTCCACGGACGTGCCAGGAGGTGCGACGGCGTCCGGCGAGTGGCGAGCGGTGAGCTCACCGAGGCGCCGCCCGTCCCACCGCGCGCGGGCCATGCGGCCCCTCGGGATCGGGCCGGAGGGGCCTCCCGCACGGGGCGTCCGACGACCACCCTTGGGCCATGACGTCCACAGCCGCGCCGCGCCCTTCGACCCTTCTCCGCGCCGATCCCGTGCCGTATCCAGGCATCCCGTCGATCGTCGACGGCTCCGAGGCCGTCGCCCACGTCGAGAGCCGCCTGGCCGAGGTCGCCTGCGTCTATCCGATCACGCCCTCGACGACGATGGCGGCCGTCTACCAGGCCGCGGTCGCCGACGGGCGGACCGATCTCTTCGGCACGCCCCTCCGCTTCATCGAGCCGGAATCCGAGCACTCGTCCGCCTCGGCGGCCGAGGGCGCGGCGCTGGCGGGCGGCCGGGTCACGAACTTCACCGCGGGCCAGGGCCTCGTCCTCATGAAGGAGGTCCTCTTCGTCATCAGCGGCAAGCGCCTGCCGGTGGTCTTCCACGTCGGGGCCCGGGCGCTCACCAGCCAGGCCCTCAACATCCACGCCGGCCATGACGACATGATGGCCGTCGCCGACTGCGGCTGGGGCATGCTCTTCGCCCGCAACGCCCAGGAGGCGGCCGACCTCGCCGCCATCGCCCGGCGCGCCGCCGAGGCCTCGGACACGCCCTTCTTCGTGGCCCAGGACGGCTTCCTCACGACCCACACCCTCGAGAACGTGCTCCTGCCCGAGGACGATCTCCTGCGGGAGTTCGTGGGCGACCCGCGCGACCACATCCGCGACCTGTTCGACCCGGCCGAGGCCCTGATGACCGGTGTCGTCCAGAACCAGGACAGCTACATGAAGGGCCGGATCGGCCAGCGCGCCTACACCGACCGGATCCCGGCCATCCTCGAGGACGCCTACGACGAGTGGTTCCGGCTCACCGGCCGGCGCTACGGCGCCATCGACGCCTACCGGACCGAGGGCGCGACCGAGATCCTCGTCTCGATGGGCACGATCGCCGACACGGCGATCGCCGTCGTCGACCACCTCCGCTCGGAGGGCCGCCCGGTCGGCTGCGTGGCGGTCACCGCCTTCCGCCCCTTCCCGGCCCGCGAGCTCGTCGCCACCCTCCGCGGGGCGCGGACCGTCGGCGTCGTGGAACGGACCGATGAGCCCCTCGCGGCCGCGAACCCGCTGACCCGCGAGCTCCGCTCCGCGCTCTACGACCTCGCCGCCGAGGGCGGGATGGTCCCGCGCGTCCTGTCGATCTCGGCCGGCCTCGGCTCGCGCGACATCGCGGCCGGCGACCTCGTCGCGATCTTCGACAAGCTGGCCGACCACGGCGAGGACGAGCAGCGCCACTACGTCGTCGGGATCAAGCACCCGCTGGCCCTCCCGGTCGAGCCCGTCGACCTTCGCCCGGCGGGCGCCTACAGTCTCCGCGGCCACTCGATCGGCGGCTTCGGCAGCGTCACGACGAACAAGCTCGTGGCCACCCTCTCGGGCGAGCTCTTCGGCAAGCAGGTCCAGGCCTACCCCCGCTACGGCTCCGAGAAGAAGGGCCTCCCGACGACCTACTACCTGTCGATCGCCGACGAGCCCATCCGGCTCCACGCCGAGCTCGACCAGGTCGAGTTCGTGCCCCTCCACGACGTCTCGGCCTTCGGCCTTGGCGACCCGCTGGCCGGCCTCGCCGAGGGCGGTGACGTCTTCATCCAGTCGCCACTCGCCGATCCCGAGGCGATCTGGGGCTCGATCCCGGCCAGCTCCCGGGCCGAGATCCTCGCCCGCCGGATCCGGGTGACCGCCCTCGACACGGCGACGCTCGCGAAGCGGCATGCCCCACGGCCGGACCTCGAGGTCCGGATGCAGGGCGTCGCCCTCGTCGGCGTCTTCCTCCGGGTCTCGCCCTTCGCGGCGCGGGCCGGGATGGATCGGGCCGCGCTCCTGGCCGCCGTTCGGGTCCAGCTCGGGCGGTTCTTCGGCAAGCGCGGCGGCTCGGTCGTGGACGCCAACCTCGAGGTGATCGCCGAGGCCTACGACGGCCTCATTGACGTGACCGCGGCCATCGGCGCCGGGGGCGCCGGCGCCGCGACGCCGGCCCGCGAGCCGGTCCTGGAGGGAGCCTCCCGATGACCACCGAGCGCATTCCCGCCCCGATCGTCGGCGACCGGATGGCCCTCGAGCCGATCGTCATCCGCTCCGATGCCTCGCTGACCGAGGCCGCCGCCCTCATGGACCATCGCCACATCCACGGCCTGCCCGTGGTCGACGCCTCGGGCTCGCTCGTCGGCGTGCTCTCGCAGACCGACCTCAGCCGCGCCCGGGGGACCGAGTATCTCTGGGCAAACTGGCCGGGCCTCGCGGTCCGCCACCTGATGACCTCCCCGGCGATCACCGTCCACCGTTCCACGCCGCTCGCGATCGCCGCCCGGAAGATGGAGCGCCACCGGATCCATCGCCTCGTCGTCGTCGACGACCTCGACGAGACGATCCCGATCGGTCTCCTCTCGATGACCGACCTCGTCCACGCGATCGCCGAGGAGACGGCCGCCCTGGCCGCCGGCCCGGCGACGGCCGCGCCCCCCGCCTCCCCCGAATCCGGCACCAACCCAGGGGCCACCGATGCCTGACGTCCCGACCACCGAGCGCGCCACCGCCACTCTCGTCCCCGCCGTCCCGAGCCCGCACCCGGACGACACGCCCTTCGTCAAGGAGGCCGGCGAGCTCAAGGAGTCGCACTCCGACCGCCTGGCCACGATCGCGCCGCCGCTGCTCGACATCGATGCCTACGTCGAGGAGTTCGGCCGCAGCGTCGTGCCCGCCTACCGCCGGGGCGTCGCCGACCGCGAGCTGCCCGCCGACGCGGGCCTCGCCCGGAGCATCATCCCGCCGGCCACCGCGGCCGTCCGCGACTTCTCGAAGCTGGCTCTCACGATCCCCGAGTTCATCGCCGAGAAGTGCGTCGGCTGCATGGCCTGCGTCAGCGCCTGCCCCGACACCGCGATCATGGGGATCGTCGTCCCCGAGCCCGAGCTGGACGGGAAGATCGATGCCTTCGCCGCGAGCCTCAACGGCACCGCGGCCCTGGCGACATCGACCGCCCGCTCCCACTTCGCCGACACCCAGAAGTACGGCGAGGTGCCGGCGCGGAAGGGCCACGACCGCGGCCAGTTCGGGATCTTCGTGGACCCCGTCCACTGCAAGGGCTGCTCCGAGTGCGTCGAGGTCTGCTCGGCCCTCGGCCACGATGCCCTGTTCATGATCGAGAAGGTCGCCGAGGAGCCGTCGGGCGAATCGACGCTGGAGCGCTACGACCGCGACATCCGCTTCTTCCGCTCGCTCCCGCCGACCTCCGACGTCTACCGCAACGAGAAGGCCCTCGCCGACCTCATGCTCGGCGAGCACGCCTTCGGCTACGTCGGCGGCGCCGGCTCGTGCGCCGGCTGCGGCGAGGCGACCGCCATCCGGATGCTCCTCGCGGCGACCCGCCAGGTCCACGGCCCGGAGTCGATGGGGATCGTGGCCGCGACCGGCTGCAACAGCGTCTTCGGGGCGACCTATCCGTTCAACCCGTACCGGGTGCCGTGGACGAACTCGCTCTTCGAGAACTCCCCGGCCGTGGCGATGGGCGTGCGTGCCCGCTGGGACGCCGCCGGCCACCCCGAGCGCAAGCTGTGGGTCTTCGGCGGCGACGGCGCGATGTACGACATCGGCTTCCAGAGCCTGTCGCGGATGGTCGCCTCGGGCGCCGACATCAACGTCCTCGTCCTCGACACGCAGGTCTACTCGAACACGGGCGGCCAGGCCTCGACGGCCACGTTCGGCGGCCAGGTCACGAAGCTGTCGGCATACGGCAAGGCCATCCACGGGCGTCCCGAGCGGCGCAAGGAGCTGGCCAGGATCATCGCCGCCCACGGCGAGGTCTACGTGGCCCAGACGTCGCCCGCCCACCTGAACCACTTCTACCGGGCGGTCATGGACGCCAACGAGTACCCCGGCCCGGCGGTCATCGTGGCCTACACGCCCTGCATGCCCGAGCACGGGATCCCGGACGACGCGGCGACCCGCCAGGCCAAGCTGGCCGTGGAGTCGCGGGCCTTCCCGCTCTTCACCTACGACCCGCGCCGGGGCGAGTCGATGGCCGAGCGCCTGTCACTCCAGGGCAACCCGGCGATGAAGGAGGACTGGGCGAAGGCGCCCGACGGCGCCCCGATCGATTTCCTCGCCTTTGCCCGGACCGAGGGCCGTTTCGCCCAGCACTTCGGGAAGGACGGGTCGGAGACGCCCGAGATCCTCGCCACGCAGGACGACCGCCTCGCCAACTGGCACTCGCTCCAGGAGATGGCCGGCATCCGCTAGTCCTGCGCGGGGCCACCGCGGGTGGTCTAATCGGTCGATGACGCTATCCAGGGCGCCGCGGACCAGGGACCTCGCGACGACCGAGCTCACGACCGCGGAGTCCGGGCAGATCCGAGCCCTCCTGTGGGCTGCCTTCGAGCCCGATGACGAGGGCTTCTCGGAGGACGACTGGCAGCACGCCCTCGGCGGACGCCACTTCCTCGTCGAGCTGGGGGAGGAGATCGTCGCCCATGCCGCCGTCGTGGCCCGAACGATCGAGATCGGCGGCCGGCCGCTCCGGGCCGGCTACGTCGAGGCCGTGGCGACGGCCCGTGACCGGCAGCGTCAGGGCCACGGCACGCGGGCGACGGAGGCCGCCGGGGACCACATCCGCGACGAGTTCGAGATCGGCGTGCTCGGGACGGGGAGCCACGGCTTCTACGAGCGCCTCGGCTGGGCCACGTGGCGTGGTCCGTCGTTCGTCCGGACTCGGGATGGGCTCGTCGCGACGCCCGACGACGACGGCTACCTCATGGTCCTCCGAACGCGGTCGACGCCGCCGCTCGAGGCGCTCGATCCGATCGTCTGCGAGTGGCGCCGGGGGGACGTGTGGTGACCAGCCGGCACGCGCCGGCCGCGACCCTCACGCGGGGGTCAGCGCGCCTTCCAGGGCCGCGGCGTAGCCCGCCGCGAGGGCGGCCAGGTCGGCGGCGAGGATCTCCGGGCGCTTCGCCAGGAGGACGGCCTCGAGGGCGCCGCGGGCCGCGGCGAGCGGGACGAGTGGCCGGCGCGCCAGCAGCGCCCCGAGGGCGACGACGCTGACGAGCTTGTCGTCGCCGGCCGTCCGGGCGAGCGCCGTGCAGGGCACGGCGACGACCTCGATGTCCGTCCGCGTCGGCAGCGCCTCGATGAGCGAGGTGTTCAGGACGAGGAGGCCGCCCGGGGCGACCGCCGCCTCGAACCTGGCCAGCGATGGCGGGTTGAGCGCCACCACAGCCTCGGCCCGGTCGACGACAGGCGAGCCGATCGGCTCGGCGGCCACGATGACCGTGCAGGATGCCGTGCCGCCGCGCATCTCGGGCCCATACGACGGGATCCAGAAGACCTCCAGCCCTTCGGCCATCGCCGCCCGGGCGAGGATGTTGCCGGCGAACAGGATGCCCTGCCCGCCGAAGCCGGCGAAGATCGTCGAGCGTTCCATGGTCAGGCCTCCGCCGCGCCGGGCGGCGCCGGGGCGGGGGACGGGGGCGCCGGGGCGGCCGCGGTCGTCGGTGCAGGAGCCGTGACGGCTGGCGCCGTGACGGCTGGCGCCGTGACGGCTGGCGCCGCGACCGCCGGCGCAGTGGCCGCGGCCTTGAGCCGATCGACGATCACGCCGACCGGGTAGGTCTCGGCGACCGTCTGGAGGTGGTCGATCGACTCCTGGGCGGTCATGCCCCAGCCGACCGGGCAGTTCGACAGGACCTCGACGATCGCGAACCCGGCGTCGCGGACCTGGATGTCCATCGCCCGCCGGAGCAGCGCCTTCAGCTTGCCGATGGACGCCGCGTCGGCGAGCGTCCCGCGGGCCGCGTAGGCGACTCCGGGGAGGATCGCCAGCATCTCGGTGATCGGGATCGGGCCACCCATCAGGCGCTCGTCCCGTCCCGTCGGCGACGAGGTCGTCTTCTGGCCGAGGAGCGTCGTCGGGGCCATCTGGCCGCCGGTCATGCCGTAGATGCCGTTGTTGACGAAGACCGCGGTGATCCGCTCGCCACGGGCGGCGGCGTGGATGATCTCCCCGGTCCCGATCGCGGCGAGGTCGCCGTCGCCCTGGTACATCAGCACGAACGCCTCGGGTCGGACGCGCCGGATGCCGGTCGCGACGGCCGGCGCCCGGCCGTGGGGGGCCTCGACCCAGTCGACGTCGATGTAGTCGTAGGCAAAGACGGAGCAGCCGACGGGGGCGACCGCGATCGTCCGCTCGGCGACCCCGAGGTCACCAAGCAGCTCGGCGAGGAGCCGGTGGATGACGCCATGACCGCAGCCCGGGCAGTAGTGGGTCGACTTCTCCGCGAGGAGCGCGGGCCGGCCGGCGATGACCCGCGCCGGGGCAGCGAGCGGCGCGGTGGCCGTGGGCACCGTCGAGCCGGGGGCCGTCGCCTCGGGAGGGCGCTCGATGAGCGGGGTGGTCATCGCCAGACCTCCTGGAGCGCGGGCTCGTCCGCCTCGTCGGCGGCCGGGGGGGACGGGTGCGCGTGGGTGAGCGGCTCGGGCGGGACGGATCGAGCCGCCCGTCGCGGTGGTCGCTCGCCAGGTGGCAGCTCCGGGTTCCTCGGCAACGTGATCGCCCAGAGGCGGCGGAGGGCGGCGATGACCTCGTCGGGCGTCGGGACCATGCCCCCGGTCCGGCCGTGGAAGGCGACCGGGCTGCGGCCCTCGACGGCCAGGCGGACGTCCTCGACCATCTGCCCCGCGGACAGCTCGACGACGAGGATCCCGCGGGCCCGCTCCGCCAGCTCGGCGAGCGCTGCGGACGGGAACGGCCAGAGGCTGATGGGGCGGAAGAGTCCCGCCTTGAGGCCTCCCTCACGGGCGCGCCGGATGGCGGTCCGGGCGACGCGGGCGGCGGTGCCGTAGGCCACGATGACCAGCTCGGCATCGTCGAGGAGCTCGCCCGTCCAGCGGACCTCGGCGGCCTCGATGGCGCGGTACTTCGCCTGGAGGTGCTCGTTGTGCGACTCGAGGTCCTCCGGCTTCAGGTGGAGCGACCGGACGACCCGGGGTCGCCGGCCGGCGGCACCGGTCGCGGCCCAGTCGAACTCGCGCCTCGGCGGCATCCGGTAGGCAGGCACCACCGGCTCCATCGCCTGCCCCAGGGTGCCGTCGGCGAGGATCACCACCGGGGTCCGGTAGCGCTCGGCGATCTCGAAGGCGTCGGCCACGAGCTCGATCGCCTCGGCGATCGATGACGGCGCGAGGACCGGTGTCCGGTAGTCGCCGTGGCCGTGGCCCTTGACCATCTGGAAGTAGTCGCCCTGCGAGGGTCCGATCGAGCCGAGCCCCGGCCCGCCGCGCATGACGTCGACGAAGACCAGCGGGACCTCGGATCCGGCCATGTAGGACATGCCCTCGGCCATGAGCGAGGTTCCGGGCGATGACGAGCTGACGAGGACCCGGGCGCCGGTCGAGGCCGCGCCGAGGCCCATGTTGATGGCTCCCAGCTCACTCTCGGCCTGGACGAAGACACGGCCGAGCTCGGGCATCCGGCGGGCCATCCACTCGAGGATCTCCGCCTGGGGCGTGATGGGATAGCCGAAGTAGGCGTCGCAACCGGCCTGGATGGCCGCTTCCGCGATCGCCTGGTTGCCCTTCATGAGCACCCGCGCCGGGGCCGGGGTCGCGATCGCCACGTCAGCGCTCCCTTCGCGGCGCGAAGACGGTGAAGACGGCGTCCGGGCAGACCCGCGCGCACAGGGCGCAGCTCGTACAGCCCGCGGCATCGGTCAGGCGGATCGGGTGATAGCCGAGCCGGTTGACGACGCCGACGTCGAGGGCGAGCACGCCGTGGGGACAGGCCCCGATACACAGCTCGCAGCCCTTGCACTTGTCGCGCGCGATCGCGAGCGGGGTGAACGAGATGGGATCGGACGCCTGGCGCGGGTTCGGCGGCGCGACGCGGCCGCCTGGGACGTCTTCGAGCGCGACGGTCATTGGACGCGCACCTCCGACCAGAATGTGCGCCCGGCGGCCGAACCCGGCGAGGGCCGGACGGCGCGAGGTCGCGGGCCGACCGGCCCGCCGGGCGGCGGCGACCGGCCCCTTACTCCGTGGCGATCGAACCCCGCGTGGCGGTCCCTTCGGATGCCCCGACGTGCATCTCCCTGGTCTGCCCGAGCGCGGCCCGCGCCTTGACCTCGTCGTCGACGGTGAAGGCCATCTCGATGATCCCGGGCCGCTGCCCGACACACATCGTGCCGGTGATGCTCACGCCGGCAGCCGCCAGCCGCTCCGCGACATCCGCGAGTCCGCCCGGCCGATCGTCGACGTCGACGACGATCGGCTCGCCCTCGATGTACTGGTGACCCAGGCCATGCAGCACCCGACGCATGCCCGCGCCGTCGTCGGGGATGATGAACGCGCAGGCCAGCGACCCGGTGCCGAAGCAGGACACATGCCGGATGTTGACGCCGCGCGTGGCCAGGGCCCTGGACAGGTGGGCGAGCTCCCCGACGCGGTTGTCGAGCTGGACGACGAACTGGCGTGGCATCGGCACCCTCCGGACCCGTCGGGGGCGGACGAGTCGCTCGCCTGGGCTTCCATCCGAGGCTGACCCGCGAGCGATCCAGAATGATCGACCCCGTCTGTCATCCGAAGTGTTCATGAGCGCGACCCGGACAACCAGAGCCGGAGGACCCCTCCGGCGGCGACGTGCGGCCGTTCCGCGAGCATGCGATCCGTCGCTGAGGCTCGACCGTCCCCGTGGCCGAGCCATCGGCACCCGCGCGTGCGGCCCGGAACCGGGGGGCCGGACGACCCACCCGCCGGTGACTCGCGGCTCTCCACGCCGGTCGTCGCCGGAGGGAGGCTGTGACCATGTGGCGTCCCAGCAGCTCCGGGAGGGCCTGAGCATGTGCATCGGCTTCCCCGGCACCGTCATCTCCGTCGACGAGCTCGGTGCGACCGTCGACCAGGAGGGGCGTGTTCGTCGCGCCTCGACCCTCCTCATCCCGGACATCGCGCCGGGTGACCACGTCTTCGTGGCCGCCGGAACCATCGTTGAGCGGCTCGACCCCGCCGAGGCCGAGCTGATCCGCACGACCCTCCTCGAGGCGATGGCGCTCGAGCAGGCCGAGGCCGAAGCTACGGCAGCAGGGAACGGAGGACCCGCATGACCCGCGCCACCGCCCGAATCGTCGCCGGCTCGCGGCGCGTCCCAGAATCGCTCCGCTGGGGCATCGGGCTTGCGTTCGCCACCGCCCTCATCAGCGGCATCTCGATCTTTGTCAACGGGTTCGCGGTGAAGCAGCTGCCGGACGCGGCGATCTTCACGACGCTCAAGAATGCCGTCGCCGCGCTCATCCTCGTCGGCCTCGCGGCCGCCACCGTCCGCCCGGCCGATGTCCGGGCCATGGACCGCACGTCGTGGAGCCGGCTCGC
>Ga0326597_10006075_pt1 | contig 16608 bp, 9 predicted proteins | sample RVTome_12_FD_203789 | JGI IMG/M metagenome (GOLD analysis project Ga0326597, IMG submission 203789) | Soil microbial communities from uranium-contaminated site in the Upper Colorado River Basin, Wyoming, United States - RVT100D185 | ecosystem: Environmental > Terrestrial > Soil > Contaminated >...
TGCATCACTCGGCGACTTGTCAACGTCGATCGAAACGAGGGTCCAGGCCGCCAATCCTTGCTGCACTTCCGGCTTCGCGATCTCCGCTTCTAGTTTTTTGCACCACGGGCACGACTCTCCAACGGCTCGGACCAGGATCGGCTGCTTGTTTGCCAACGCTTCGCGATACGCGACGTTCACATCCGACAGCCAACGCAACGGCGTGGGCTCCGCTCCAGCCGATGGATCGACGCCGCATAGGACGACTAGGGCGCAGAGGAGCATATAGGTTCGCGGTTCTTCTTTGCTAATCATTCTGCCATCCTTGTTCGATATTCGTTATTCATCTTCTCTGCCCCCGTGCCGCACTTCCGCCCAGTATTCTGCGACCACAAACTCGGGACTGTTTTCCCGGTCGTGACAGCTGGTGCATCGGTGGCGCGCGTGGCCGGAATAAGTGGTGCGGATTCGCGAGTCTTGGACATGGCCGTGTGACGGGCCGTGGCAGCTTTCGCAGCCGACACCGGCGTGCATCGGGCTGCGATGAGCGGACTCGAATCCGCCCGGGAAGCCAAAGCCTGTCGCATGGCACTGTTGGCAGTAGGCATCGACTTGCGATCCCGTCTGCGTCAGAGATTCCCAAGCGTGGGCGTGGCGTGAGCGGTCCCATGTGTCACAGTCATCCGCATGGCAGTCGCGGCAGCTCGCGGTTCCAGCGATCCGGAAGTTCTCGGGAATCTCCACCGGCAAACTGAGTGCGAACGATGTTTGGGACGGCGTCAGATCACGCTCGGCAAGCGTCTGGTAGAACTCGGTCAGATTTGTTTGCTGCCGCGGGTCGTCATTGAAGCGGTCGGTCATCTCGACGATCTCGCCTTGCCATCGGATCGCAGCCGAGGCGGGCGCGGTCAGCGCCGCCAAGAACTTGCCTTTGTTCGTGGCCGAAGCGACCAGCGTCGGGCCCTTCCGACGCGGCGACAGGCTTTGTCCGGTCGGTCCGCCGATGATCAGATCAGCTTCGGGCAGGTTTGCCGCCAACTCGATCAACTCGTCTTCCGGCAAATAGGCCAAGACAACCAGCGAATCGAAATCGGCCGCGGACTCGTCCAACGCCTCGAGGATTGCCTTCCGAGGTGAATCGATCTGCAACTCGGGGACGGGCTGGCGGTCGGACAGCACTCCGATCAGAGCGATCTTCCGGCCTCCGGCCGCAATCACTCGGATCCGTTCACCGAGCAAGTCGCCGCGTGAATCGCGCACGTTGCAGGTGAGCAGCGGCACGCCGAGTTTTAACGCAGTCTCGCGCAGGAAGTCGGCACCCAAATTCGCTTCCGCCGCACCGATGTTGTGAGCCTCGACGCCCATCTCCGCTTCACCGCGCAGAATCGCTTCAATCTTCAATCGATCGTATTCGGACGTTCCACTCGCCGCCCCGCCGACGTCCACGTACAGCACCACGCCTTCGCCTCGCAGTTGTTGCAGGTAGCCGCCGCGCCGCAACAATCCACCTGACTGATTCGAAGTGCAACCACACGGAACAATCCAACCGCCCGTGTCGCCGCTGGCGACGAGTGTCAGCGGCGTGCCCTCTTCGACGCGACTCGCATTGCATCCGACACACTGACAAATCACGAGCATTAGGGTGTAGCCGGAGTGGCAACACTTGCAACGCTCACGAAATAACTTCCGCATTTCCATTCCCCTCACCCTGCCCTCTCCCCAGAGGGGCGAGGGAACGAAGGTGAAGTTATTTCGTGAGCGTTGCTTTTGGGATCGGCGAAAACGCGAACTCTTGCGAGTCCGGCTGCGGCATCCCAGAATTCGAACGTGACAAAGCATTAATACGTCAGTGTGTAGGCCAGGATGTTCACATTCACGTCGATGGCATTCGTAATCTCGTTTCCGCCACAGCAACAGCAGCCTTGCGTGTGGGACGTGTCGTTCAACCCGTCTTGCGAGTACAGAACGCCCAGCCGACCTTCGAGGCTGATGCCTTCCAACGGACGCGGCTTGCCGTGTTTGGCTCTCAATTCGGTAATGTCGGACGCCGTATGAAAGACCGGATGCTCCAAGTCGAGCGAAGCCAGTGGCTGCTCGGTGAAGATCGTCGCCATCTCGCGGCGAAACGCCCGGTCCCATTCCTGCGACGAGCAACCGGCGGACGCCAGCAGGAATCCGCCGCGTTGGACATAACGCCGCAAGTTCTCTCGTTCGCTGTCGGGCAGCACAAAGTCACCTTCACCGGTCATGATCAACAGCGGATAGCCATAGACCTCGTCGCTGGCGAGCTTTACCGCGTGAAATCTTCGGCTGGTCGAGATCGCGGTCGTCCTTTCCGCTTCGATCAGGAAATGGTCGGAGAAGCATTGGCTGCTCTTCACACCCGCATAGACCAGGTTCGCGACTTGCACGACGCTGTCCGGTTCGCCACCGATCTGTTTCGGATCGGGGACGAGGGAAGCAACTTTTGCTTTGTCCGGCTTGTCGATGTCCGCGCCCGGCGCGAGTGCCGACACGCTCAGCGCCGCGATTACCACTAGCAAACAGTGTATCGAAAGAGATCGTTGCATTTCACTTTCCATTGTCTAGGGTTCATTCAACTCTTCTGCCAATCGTTGCAGATACTGACCGACTCGCTGACGATAGCGAAGCGGGATCGTTCCTTGGCCGGCACCGGAAGCGGCTCCGGTTGCGTCGGCTTCCACAAATGTTGGTTGATCGGGATTGTCGCCTCCGGCGAGCGAACCAGGCGAGCCAGGCCCTGGGCCAAACTCCGCCGTGCCGCGACCGCTCCCTTGCGGGCCGAGCGCGGGCAGTCCGCCGTACAGACCGATGTTGTTCGCGTTGCTGCTGCGAGCGCTGTATCCGCCGCCGGCACCTTCACCCATGCCGAATCCACGTCCCGCGCCCATGCCTAAGCCCGCTTCGGCAAGCAGTTGCTCGATCGTGTTACCAAGTCCTTTGCTCAAGCCTGGGTTGAAGGCGAGACAGCCTTCACACGCTCCGGCCATCCCTTCGCAGTTACTCAGGAAGCTCTCCAAGATGACGGCTGCTTCATCGGCTTTCTCGTGGGCGCGCGTCCCCTTGAATTCGACCAAGGCACCTTCGGCCTGCGACATCACGTCGGCAACGCCGCTGGCCGACAACCTACTGACGAAGTCGAGCGCGGTCTCACGCAACTGGTCGAACCGCGGATCGTCGGGCAAACGCTCGACATGAGTCTCGATCGCGGATAGCAGATCATTCAAGTCCTCGCGGATCTTTCGCTGCTCTTCTTCCAGCTCGCGCATCCGCACTTTCAGCGCGGGATTGTCCTCGCCGTCGTGGCCCTTCAAGGCGGCCATTCGCTCGGCAAGGTCGCGTTGCCGCATCGTCAATATGACAAATCGCGACTCGTCTTCCAGCAGTGGAAAGATCAACGCGAGATGCTCCAGCGGCTCCGTCGCCTCCTGATTGAACTTCTTACCGCCGCTGGCCAGCCGCTTGGCCAGTTCCGCAAGTTCGTCAGCCAGCTGCTTGTTCGAAACACCAGGCCGGCCCGCGAGCCCGTCCGCCGACTCGGCCGCCTGATTCAGCGTCTTGGCCAATTCCTGTAGTTGATCCGTCAAGTTCTTGTCGAGATCGTAGGGCAGCAAGTGCTCGGCGGTCTCTTCGATCGCGCGAGACTCTTTGCGGAGTTCATCAGCGAGCTTCTGCAACGCGTCGCGCACTTCCTTTGCGGCGGGCGAATCGGGCGGCAACTTGTCCAACTGTTCTTGCAGTTGCTTGATCTGTTCGGCCAGCTTCTCCATCCGCCGCTGAGCCTGTTGGTACTTGGACATCAGCACTTGCAATCCTTGCCGAGCCCGCAGCATTCGCTCGAAGTCTTCCTGCGAAATGATCCGCACCGTCGCCACCGCACTTTCGGCACCTTTGGCTCCGGCAGGATCGTTGTCTTCGACACGTGCGAACAGCTTGATCTCGTCGCCCGGTAACAGGCCGTACGTCGACAGCGGGAGATAAGTCGTTCCTTGCATGCGGCGCGGCGGCGGTTCTTCGATGGTGAACTCCATCGGCAACGGACGCGAATTGTTCAGACTGCGGAATAGTTGCACGCGGGCGATTCCGTAGTCATCCTCCGCCGCTACCGCGACCGGCAGATTCGCCTCGGGCGTCGCCAGCGACTGGGCTCGCGGATCGAGCAAACGGACGAACGGACGTTGATCGACCAGCAGCGTGATCGTTCCGCCAAACGTCTCTTGCGAACGTTGCCCGTCCGCGTCAACGACATGCAACTCGAATTTACCGCTGGCCTGAATCGTGACCTCGCCAGCCACTTCATCGCCGCCGGCCGCGACGGGTTGCATCGCGGCCTGCGTCGACGCCTCGTCCAGTGTGACGTTGATCGCTCCACCGGACAGCGGCCGATTGCTCTTGGCCCACACGTTTACTTTCGTCCCGGCCAATCCGGCCAGTCCGCCTTTGGGCAACGGCCCGTCGTAGATCGCTTCGCGCGTGTAGGGCGGCGGTGTGATCCGAAAGCGGACGGATTCGATTTGCGGAACGGTGATGACATCGATCTGGTAACGTTGGCTGCGAGCCCGATCCGCGCGGACGAAATAAGTCGCCGATTCGGTGATGCGGGCCAGTGAAGCACGCCACTTTTCGCCGGCTTCGGGAAACATTGGCAACACTTCGGCTTCGCTTCCCGCTTCAAAGATCAACTCCACGCGATCGGCCAGCCCGCCGGACACCGTCACGTGGACATCCAGACCAGTGCCGTAGATGACATGCGCATCGCCCGGTTCGACTTGAAACTTCAATCGCGAAAACGGCGGGACATCGCCGTAGGGATCGGCGAAACGCCGCCACTGAGTGCGGGCCAGCGACGGGAGACACAGAAGCAATACGAGCACGGTGGCCGCGATCCCCGCAAACACTCCGGCGGCGCTGCGTGCCGGACGCGACGAGATGGCCTGCGAAGCGGGCACGGTGGCCGCCAATTCGGTCGCGTGACCGACGGCCAGATCCGCCAAACCCGCGGTTAGCGCCGCCTCGGCTTGCCGCGTGTCCGGTGTCGCCTTCTCTGGGGCCGTTTTGGCCGACAACTCCCAGCCACTCACGATGGCACCACCAAAGCCACCAACTCGGTCGAGCTGCCGCGCTGCATAGGCGTCGCGAGCCGCTCGCCAAGCCCGTCCGCCGAGCCAAGCCAGCAACAGCAAACCCGCGAGCGCCGAGACGACCGCCGCGACCACTCGCAGTTGCGGCGACAACTCCCACAGCAAGTCCAGCCACATGCAAATCAACAGCGCGGACACAGCCGCAACGATCGCCCACAACAACCCGGCCGTGCTTCCCACGACCAGATGTCTTCGCCGCACCTTTTCCAGCAGTGACTTCAGTCTGTTGTCAGACATGATTCAGCTTCTCGCAGTGGCTACTTCGTTTAACCGCAAGCCGGAGGCGTGCGATTTCCTCGCTTCGAGCGCACGCCTCCGGCTTGCGGTCAAACGACTGAGTCGCAACGGCATATAAACAAGTGGCCAATCATTGTAACAGCGCGCGCTGGCATCACACCAATCCCGTCCGGCGTCTCAAGCCCCAACTAACGGCCCACAGTCCCATCACGGCGACCAACACCCACCAGCGGTCCCAGGCCGTCACGCGCAGCATCCGCTGGGGAAAGCTTGCCGCGAGATGCTCGGTGAACTTCCGCGACAGCTCGTCGGGGTCGCCAACCTCCAACACGGCACCGCCGCTTTCGTCGGCGATTAGCTTCATCAAATCCGGGCGCGCGGCGATTTCGAGACGTTCGGCGAGACTGCCTCTGACGTCAAACGCTGTGATGGCTGCCGCATCGTCCGCGGCGGCGCCGACGACTCGGGCACGATAACGGCCTTCGGCCAATTGCCCGAACACCACGCGAAACTGTCCGGTCGAGGTGCCCGATGGCAGCGGTGCGATTTGTTGCGGCTGGTTCAAGGCATCGCCAGTCAGCTCGATTCGCGGCACGTCAGCCGCATCGCTTTCGTGCATCAACAGTGTCGCCGTCGCTTGCTCGGCGGTCCCGAACGTGACCTTGTCGCTTCGCAGCATATACTGCTGCGATGGCAGCAACCCGACGTTCGAGACGAGCCACCGCACGAGACTCCGCCAAAGCAATCCATACACCTCGTCGTGCTCTTGATGTTCCGCTGGCAAAAACGCCCACCGCCACATGCCCGCGCCTTCCACCACGACCACGCGACCAGCACCGATCGGCTGATAGCTGATCACCGGATCGGGATTCTCGGCCCCACCCGCCGTCGACGCCAACACCACCGCCAGCGGCTTGGGACGTTCGGCTTGAGTCACTGCCGCCAGCGAAGGAAGTTTCGCCAGCACGTCTTCACCATCACCTGCTGCCAGCCAGCGCAGCGACTGGCCCGACTCGGTCAATTGGACGCGAAAACGCGTCTCCCGTGCGGGCGACCAACGCACCGGCATCAGTTCGCCGAGCCGCTGACTGACCTGCGATGAAGGCGGCCCGCGGACACAGACCAGCGAACCGCTCCCTTCGGCCAGCCACTTCTTTAACTTCCCGAGCATGCTGTCGTCCAGATAGACCTCGGCATCGCGCCCGAGCACGACGATTTGATATGCCTCTAACTCGTTCCCGTCCTGGAACAAGTCGGCGACGCCAGCGCGGATCTTCCAAGTTTCCTGGCGAACGGCGGGCGGTGATGCGGGAGACGCTTCGTCCGTCCCGTCGCGGTCATCGTTCGCGGGCCGCGAGATGTCGCGCTGCAGGAAACGATCGGGTGCCATCCGCACGACGCTTGTCAGCTCGATCGATTGGTCGCTGGCCAACGTGCGCACCAGAAACTTGGTATCCCAGTACGGCTTGCCTTCGAGCAACAACACGCGCACCGGCTCGTCCACCACGCGCACGAGCAACGTCGCGGCGTTGTTCACGTTCGTCACTTCACCGGGATGCTCGTCCACTCGGATCTCGTAACGATACAAACCGCTCTCCGCTTGCTGGACTTGAAACGTCGCCTCGGTGGTGTCGTCCGCCGTGAGGCTCACCTGTTGCTGGTCGACGATCTGGTCGTCGAGCCACAGCGCGACTTGCGTCTGATCGGTGACCAGCCCGCGTTGCTGGATCGACACCGCCACCGGCAAGCTCTGGCCGGCAAAGGCCATCTCCTGCGGCAGGTTAATCGCGACTTCCAAGTCCCGCACACCCGACTTCTGGCCAATCGTCTTGGCATAAATCGGAGCCGCCATCGCGCGGGCCTTTTCGACGCTGCGCCGCACTCGCGCCGCGCCTCCGCCCGCGTTGTGAACGCCATCGCTCAACAGCAGCAGCGCCTGGCCTTGTGGCCGTTCGTCGAGCGACTCTTCGATGGCCGTTGCCAAATCCGTTGTCGCGCCGTCCGGCGTTTGTTCGCTTAGCTGTGCCAAGTCCGTGAGCCGGCCGGTTTCATCAAACGAACGGAACCGAATATCGAATTGATCCGTGAGTCGCCGATCTATCTCTGTCGCGATCCGTACCGATTCCGCCTGCCGCGAGGCGTTGCCCTCGACATCGGTCGTGGCCATGCTCGCCGAGCGATCGACCAGCACGGTGAGCAGCGGCTTGCCAGCGGGCGGGGGCAACCGCTCGACCCACGTCGGGTTTAACAGAACAATCAGGGGAAGCGCGGCGGCCAACGTCATCAGCGACAGCACGCCCAGACGCCGCACCTTGGGAATCCGCCCTCGGCTGTTGAAGCCGTAAGCCAAGAGCGCCGCAACCGCTGACAGCAGCAACGGAAACCACAAGGCGAGCGAGATGTGCGGGTCAAAGGTTAGCATGGCAAAGATAGTCGTTGTTCGCTCCGAGGATGTGACAAAATCAGCCGCTGGGCGCTAGCCCGCGGTTTCCCCGCGGGAACCGGACGCTAGCGCGTACCGGCTGATTTCGCTCCGCGAACATCGACAATGTCTCAACTCCTAAATGCGGTCAGTGTCACGAACTCGCCCACGATGCAGACAACACACGCCACCAGCAGCCACGTCCACAGCACGTCACGCTGGCCGCTCGGATCTGTCGCCGAGCGATAGTGAACGGCCAGCGTGCCGGCCAGTCGGTTCTTCAGCACATCGGGCGAGAGGCTTTCCAGCGGGCTCTCTTCCGCGGACAAACCGACCGGCAGCGCAAAGACCGTCTCGTCGCCCCGCTCGACGCGATAGACGCCTGGCTTGTCCGGCGACGGCCAACGCCACACGGTGCCGATCCCTTCGTCGGCGATTTCACCGAGCGAAATCAGTTCGCTTTCGCTCGGCTGCGGCCCGACGATTTGCAATTCGCTCGCGGCCCCGATGCCGCTCGGCAAACGGACAACGACTGGCTCGCCACCCATCGCGCCCGTCACCGCCGCGCGACGCTGCAACAGCCTTTGTACTAGCTGATCCAACAACGGTACGAAGGCTTCACTCGTCGGCAAGTTCGAGCGACTCAGATCAACATTGAGGACTGCGAGCGCGCCTGCATCCGACGAAGTCAGCACCAGACAGGCAGTGCCGTCGCTGTAAGTGGCGAGTAGGTCGTCGTCCAACGTGTTTTCGAGCCGATTCGAAGTGAGCCCGCCGCCGAATCGCAGCCGCGCGGTAATGGCCTGCCTGCTGTCGCCAAACACATCGAACGGCGCGACGTCTTGCTGGACCGATGTCAAGAACAGATCGCGCCGCGACTGGTCCTGCGGCGGCGGGGCGAAGTCGACGGGCATTTGCAAACCGCCGCCAGCCGCTTCGACCAGTAAACGGAGATTCGTCGCGTCGATGGCTTCGCCCGCGACGTACAACACCGGACGGCCTCGCCGCAACAAACCGGCCAGCAAGCTGATGTCCTCGGCGGCGAACTTGCCGGGGTGATCGATGACGAGCAAATCCGCGGCTGTCAAACGCTCGCGATCAATATTCGCCGGGTCGACGCGCACGATGTCGACCGAAGCGCGTTCGCCAAGCTGGCTGTCCGGCGCGAGCGCGCGTTCCAGGTAGTAACTCGAAGATGGCCGCTGGCCGGCGGATTGCCGCGTCAACAGTGCGTACGTTGGCTTTGCCGTGACCTCGACGACCAGCGCCCGCTCGTTGTCGGCGGCGAGCGCGTCTTCGATTCCCGTCAGCCGCGCGGTTCCGACTTGCCACCCTGTCTGCTGCAACTGAATCTCTTGCGCCAGCGTTGTGCGGCGGTTCGGCGGACACATGCCCTCGACCCGGAACGTCGCATCGCCGATGGCGACTTCCGCCGTGATGCGTTGCGGCAGGGGCGAGTAGTTGCCGATTTCGATTTCGAACTGCGTCGCTCCGCCAATGGCGGTTCGCTGTTGAATCTGGCTGCGCAGGAGCGCGATGTTGGCTGGCGCGGCTTCCGCGCCGGTGGCTTCGAGTTGGATCTGCGTCTGTTGCGGCAGCGGCGAGAAATCGGCGCGCGCCCAATTCGATCGCTGAAAGTCGCTGATCACGACCAGCTCGCGGCGGCGGTCGTCTTCCGAATCAGTGGCCAGCATCTCGGCGGCCTTGGCAATCGCTCGATTGATGTCCAGCCGCTCCGGGCGAACGGACGCCTGGGATAGCTCGTCGCGCAACGCCTCGAAGTTCTGGGACGGTTGCTCGAAGGCCGTGCGCGCGGACGCTCCAGCGAGAATCAAGTTCACTCGCAAGCCGGGGCGATAGCGAAGGTGTTCGGCTGCGATCGTCCGAGCACGCTCGATGGCCTCGACTCCATGATGCAAAGCGGCCATGCTCTGGCTGACATCGAGAACCACCACGCGGATGGCCGAGCCAGTTTGCGAATCCGAGACGAGCGGCTCTTCGCCCAGCTTGGGCCTCGCGATTGCAAACGCGACCAACAGAACCGCCGCCGTGCGAAGCGCGAGTACGATGAAGTCACGCAGCCGATGCCGTGCCCGATGTTGCCTGACCGCTTCCAGCACGAACCGCAGCGTCGACAGCGGCATTCGCGTAGGGCGAGGCGTCGTGAGCCAGTGCACCGCGAACGGCAAGCCGACAGCGGCGATACCGAGAACGACGGCCCACGGGTGCAAAAACATCGGCTAACCAGTTCTATCAACCAAGAATCCCTGCAACGTCTGTAAGTACGAGACCGCGGTGGAAACGAGTCGGTAATCGCAGCCGCCCGCCAGCGCGAATTGCCGGACCATTGCGAGATGCGACTTGAAACGCGATTGATAGGCCGCGCGAATGTCGCTCGGCGAACAGGACAAATGCCCTTCGTTCTCCATTCCCTCGAAGCGATACGCCGCACCATCGGGCAGACGCTCTTCGTCCGGGTGTACGGTGTGCAACACGACAACTTCCCAGCCACGATGCCGAAACAACCGCAGGACGGCGAACACCTCTTCCAAGTCATCCATCAGGAAATCGCTCATTAACATCAACACGCCTCGGCGGCTCGATCGTTCGAATAGGCTTCGCAACGAGCCGGCCATCGTTGTTGTCGGACGAGTCGTCAGATGTTCGATCAGCTCTTGCAGCAAGGCGACGTGCGTCAACGTGCCGCCGGGTGGGATGAACTCGCGGACACCGTCGTCGAGCACGGCGACGCCAACTTGATCCTGAGCTTGCGTGATGATGTGAGTCAGCGCGGTGGCGAGATATTGAATGTAGTGCAGTTTCGAGGACGACTCGCCGCGGCTTCCTTCGAACGACATCGAGCCACTGGCGTCGATGGCGAGCGTACAAAGCAAGTTCGTTTCGTCCTGGTGCAGCCGGACGAAGGCTTTGCCCGTTCGGGCGAAGACCTTCCAGTCGAGCCGCCGCAAGTCCTCGCCGCCAGAATATTCGCGGAAGTCGACGAACTCGCCGGCTCCGCCTTGTTGCCTCGATTGATGCCGGCCGCTGTACGCGCCCTCGATGCGATGCCGGGTGGTGAACCGCATGTGCGCGAGCGCCGCCAGCGCACGCAGATCGAGAAAGCGGCTCCGCGTTTGTGTACTCATGCTGCTACTTCTTGAAGCAGGTGATCGACGATCTGCTCCGAGGTGATCGAATCGCCAACCGCGCGATGATTGACAATCAAACGATGCCGCAGGATCGGATGGGCGACCGCGCGCACATCTTCGACGGTCGGAGCGGTACGCCCCAACAGCAAGGCCCGGGCCTTGGCGGCCAACACCAGATTCTGGGAACCGCGTGGCCCGGCACCCCAAGCGACGTAATCCTTCGCCAATGCGGTCGCACGCGTATCCTCGGGACGGCTCGACCCGCATAAACGCACGGCGTAAGCCGCGACATTGGGAGGCAGCGGTACGGCAAACACGAGACGACATAGGCTCAAAAATGTCTCGCGATCAAGCGCGGGCGGTGGCAGCGCGGTCGGACCCGCCGTGGTTCTCATCACGACCTCTTGCTCCTGCTCGGCCGATGGATAGCCGACGCGGATTTCCATCATGAAGCGGTCGAGTTGAGCTTCCGGCAACGGATACGTGCCTTCTTGTTCGATTGGGTTCTGCGTGGCGACAACAAGAAAAGGTTCTTGCAGGTGATACGTCTTGCCTCCCACGGTGACATGCCGTTCCGCCATCGCTTCCAGCAGCGCCGATTGGGTCTTTGGCGCGGCGCGATTGATTTCGTCGGCCAGCACGAGGTTGGCGAAAACAGGCCCTTCGCGAAACACCATCTGCGGCCCCTGTTCATCGCCGCGACCGAGCAGTTCGTAACCCGTGATATCGGACGGCATCAAATCGGGCGTGAACTGGATGCGAGCGAACTTCCAATCGAAGGCCGACGCCAGCGCCTTGACCATCAGCGTTTTTGCCAAGCCGGGCACTCCGACCAATAACGCATGCGATCCGGTCAGCGCACAGACTAACAATTCATCGATCGTTTCATCCTGTCCGACAACAACCTTATGCAAGCTCTCTCGAATCGTGCGCACACGATCCGCAAACTCTTCGACACGCTGTTGAGCGAGAATAGACGTGTCCGCGTCAGACATTGGCGGCCTTTCAGATGGAGTCTGTGTCAGCTCGCGACAATTGTCGCGGCAGAGAGCCGTGGATTATGACGGTCACTCTGGAGACCATGTTATACGCTCTCGGAATTGCCGCTCGCAAGAGAGCGGATCATAGCCGATGTTTGAAAAGCTAAGACGGACGTCGGTTCCTCTTCCCCCTTCCTTTCCCCACTTCGGCGGCGAAGTGGGGAAAGGAAGGTATTTGTAGTGCGGACGTTTTAGCCCTCCAAACTGCTTCACCTGCCAGACGAGCTGGCAGGGGTCAAATTCAAACAGTCGAAGTTGTAAACGGATGGATTCTTGCCTAAGAGGGCCTAACAAAACCGTCGGGGACTGGCTCATTTTGTGGAGTCTTCGGAGCAAAATGTGCCTGTCCCCCTCCCTGCACCCCTCCCTGCAAACGGTTTTGATAGGCCCTCTAAGGGGTTCATTCAGGCACTCGACCGTCGGTCGAAATCGGGTCGAGCGGGCAGCAAGCATACAGCTAAAACGATGCCGCTTACCATCATTGCCGCACAAACAGCAAAGCTCGCCTGGAAGCCGAACGCTTTACTGCTCGCAACTCCGAACGCAGTGATGTTGTGCTCGCGGATGTAGTCGGAGATGGCTCCGAACAGATAGCCCGTGGGGGCCGCCGGAGCCATCAACATCGTTACGAACGCCATGTTGCGGCGGATTTGCGTCTTACTCGATGCGGACAGGATATAGTTCGGAGCATAGACGCCGATCAACTCGCCCGCGCCGTAAATGCCGAACGCGATCAAATACGCGGTGCCAGTCGCAAAAATTGCCCATAACTGCGCGGTTACAAAGATGCAGCCCGTCAGCAGGATGCCGGCTTTAGGATTCGTTTTGGTCAGAATCCAGCCCAGCAGAAAGCCCGCCACGACTTTGAAACTGAACCGTAGCGCATTCTGATAGCCGGCGTACTGTTCCGGCAGGGCGTCGAGGACTTCGGGCGTGTAGAGATTCATGTTGGACGGAATCGTGTTGCCCGAATAGAGCAGCACCGTGACGACGGTCGCAATTAACAACACGCGCTGAGTGAGAATGTCGCGAAAGTGATGCACGAACAACATGCCTGCCATCGCCAACATCACGTGGCCGATTTGGGAAGTGTGAACACGAACATGGATAATGGGGACTTCGACGGTGGTTTCGAGGTAATAGAGCAGCAAGGACAGCGAGCCAACGAAGATTCCCGCACACAATCCGCTGACCTTCGAAAACGGTTCCCGGATTGCCTCTACCTGCGGCAATGGGACGACAAAGCGGCTCGCCAGAAACGCGGCCAATGCCATCGCCGGCACGGGAGCCGCGAACAGAGTGGCGAAGTTCCACGGATATTGCAGGTACTCGATCTTCCAGCCACCCATCTCGCCGCTGAGCAGCAACTGCGAACCGAGCGAACCGACGACGGCGAGAAGAGGCCCGGCTCCGAACGCCAGGCTCAAGGCCAGGCCCCGCCGCGCTGGGTCCGTTCCTCGACCAATGGCTTCCCACAAAAACGCAATCGCTGCCGGCATCGCGATTCCCGAAACGGCTCCCTGCAAGATGACGAATCCGATGCGGACGCTGTCGGGCAGTGGAACCATCAGCGCCAGCGCCATCACGGCCAGCATGGTTGCCGTGACCGAGTAACACGCCACCAGATTAGCCTTCAGGAACGACACATACGGAAAGAGCCAGGCGATCAGTGCGGGCACGGCCGTCATGGCGAAGTAGAACGTGGCGGGCAGGTTGGCAAGTTTCGCATCGGCCCCTAAGTGGTCGCACAGCGAAGCCTGCGTGACCCCCACGTACAGCACGGGTGCCGCCAAGTATTGCAGTCCGGTGCAACTCGCAAACAAGATCATGTTGCGGTGCTGCGCGGCCAGGCTCAGCGGACATTTGCCATTGCCAGCGGTGCCGTCGTGATCGTTCACCTCGCCGTCGGATGTGATTTCATCGGTGTTCATTCGTTACGTCCACTCGACGGCGGTTTCTGGTAGCCCGGATAATTCATCAGCCGCCTGGCGCTAGCCAGCGGTTCTCGCGAACTTCAAGAGGCACCATGAGTTTTACAACGGCAGTTCGACGGCTTGACCGGTGCGGGCCGAGATCAAACAGGCTTCGCAGATTTCGACGGCGGCCCTTCCTTCCGCGCCGCCGACCTTCGGCGGGCGCTGCTCGCGGATGCTGTCGACGAACTCTTGGACAACACCGACGTGGGGCTCCAATCGGATAGGTGATTTCGGCTCTTTCAGGTAATCGAACTTTTCGGGCGTAAAGACGCGCTGCCACTTGTCGCCTTTGCCAAGATCAAGAAAGTCGAAGTTGTCGAAGTCCAGCATCCCGTCCCGGCCGATCACCTGAAAGCGAACTTCACTGCTGGGAAAGCTTGGTGACGGAAACTCGGACGAGATCCACATGTGACCCATCAAGCTGTCTTCGAAGACGATCTGCGCCATGACGCTCTGCGCCGGGGCCGCGATGTCGCTGAAGGTGTTAACTTGAGCGAAGACCCTGGTCGCATTTCGTCCGCTCAACCAGCGCAAAAAGTCCGTGTTGTGGGAAGCCATGCCCATGAACAGCCCGCCGCCTTTGGAATCGTACATCCACTGGCGGTCTTGAAACAATTCGCGGGTCACGTCGATGGGGAACGCCGACATGGTCCGCATCATCCGAATCGGTCCGATCTCGCCGCCGTCGATCAGCTCTTTGGCCTTGCGCGTGAGACGGCGAAAACGCTCGGTCTTGACGACGCCCAGATTCACTCCCGCGTTGTTACAGGCCGCGATCATCTGGTCACACTCGGCGACCGTCGGGGCCATTGGCTTTTCGACCAGCACGTGCTTGCCGGCGGCGGCGGCTTTCTGTGTGATCTCGACGCGGCACTGATCCGGCGTGGCCACGACCACCGCGTCGATATCCGCGCGCGACACCAGCGCATCGACCGATTCCTCGGCCGCCACTCCGTACTCCGCCGCCAATCCACTCGCGCGACGACCGCCGGTCACCGCGACCAGCGCTGCGCCATCAACAAGGCTGACGATCGCTTCGGAATACGTCAGCCCCATGAAGCCGCTGCCGATCACGCCAATACGAACTGTTTGCATTACCATTTCCCTCATGGATAGAAATTTGCATGCCCGACGCCGCCCTCGACGAAGCTGCGTTGTCGGCTGGCAGCGCATGATACAACAAACCAGTCGGTCGGGCACGCATTCTGAAATGGCGACAAAGATCACTTTTCATCACACAAGAACACTCGCTAGCCTGCCAGCGTTTTCGCTTTGAGCAATGACCTTTCAAAGAGCGACGCCGGTCGCGGCTGCAGCCCGGAATGTCGAAGGTCGCCAGACGATACGGGACTACTCGCTCTGGCCAGACCCCTGGCGGACGAACACCGATGCGATGTCGTTGTGACGTAGTCGGGCACGGCATGGTCGTCTGCGGGCGAGAAGGCAGGACTTGGTACTTGCCCGCCAAGGCGATGGAGGGCCGGGGTGTATGCGGGGCGGGAGGCACTGTGTTGACGGTGATTGGCACGGCGATGCTTGATGGTCATTGCCTTCGTCGGGGCTGTCGACTGCCAACGACAGCGCGTGGGAATTAGGTCGCTCAACTAGGGATCGCAGCTGTAACTCGACTCTAACGAGGGGTCCGGAAGGCTGTGATACGATTCAGGCATAAGCCGCGTCGGTGTGTCGGACCGAAGCGGCGAAACCCACTGCGCAAATCTGATCAAGGACACGCCCGCCTGATGCGTTTTGGAACTTCGACACTATTTGGCGTTAGGCTATTCCGCTTAGACCAGACAGGCGAACTACAGAATCTGCCACAGCAGTTCAGTCTTGTGTCGAATCACAGGAAACGAACTCTCCCGGAGGAGTCTGACATTGCACCAGCGGCCTAGTAAGTGTACATTAGTGCATAACTTCGGGTTGCATTTTCCACCAGTCTCATCTGTTAGCCTTGTCGCAAAGCACGATGCACACATGAGTTGTGTTATTCAGCCCGGCCATCTAAAATCTCTCGGTTTACGCAGCGACTAGGCCGGAAGCACAATGGTTACAGCTAGAGGAGTTCGGCAAGATTTCGGCCTTGGCGATTCCGCCGAAGGCCATTTGTTTGTTTCCCCTGCGGATGCCGCTTCCAGCGACTTCATTCGAGGCCAGTCTCACTACATCCGCCGCGCATTTGATCGGTTGCGACTTGATGGCGTCCTGTGCATTGATGGCGTGCCGACTGTTTACTTAAAGAAGTTTGAACGACCAGTCGGACGGCGGGAGATCAACGAGCTTCAGCGGAAACTCTGGAATCAGGGAACGGGGACACTGCTGGTCGTCGTCGATCCAGCGTTCGTCTACGTGTTTTCGAGCATGGTCTTGCCCTCCGCCGACGAAGGCAATGTTGACTCTCACCTGGCGCTCGTTGAAAAGCTCGATCGCGTTGCCAATGTGCTCGAAGAGTGTCAGTTGGTGACTCGCGTCGCGTCAGGCCAATACTACCGTGAGCATGCACCAAAATTTCAACCGTCCAATACTGTCGACCAGCACCTCCTTGTGAATCTTGGCGCTGTGGGAGACTTGTTGCGGCACGACGAATCGCCGAACGAACGCAAGCGAGTCCATGCGTTTCTGGGACGTGTCATTTTCGCTTGC